>Ga0255128_1000142_pt1 | contig 29161 bp, 25 predicted proteins | sample Law_Miss_RepC_8d_FD_188562 | JGI IMG/M metagenome (GOLD analysis project Ga0255128, IMG submission 188562) | Freshwater microbial communities from St. Lawrence River, New York, United States - Law_Miss_RepC_8d | ecosystem: Environmental > Aquatic > Freshwater > River | place: USA: New York... | reverse complement strand
ACACCCGAAAACCTGCCATCGAGCAGGTTTTTTTTTGTCGTTCGCCATGAACACCGGGCCCATTCGTCGCCCGCCTCAACAGTTTCCGCGTTAACCCCTATACCCGGGAGGGTTTTGTACCCCACTCTGCTGATAATCTTTTTTCTTATTTTTATTGGCTGTATTCATTACACGAACCCGCGATGATCAAGGTCATCCTTGCCGAAGACCATCTTCTGGTGCGCCAAGGGCTGGCGCTGCTGCTGCAATCAACCGGAGACTTCACTGTGGTCGCCGAGACAGATTGCGGAGAAGAAGTACCCGGCCTTTTGGCGCTGCACCGTCCCGACCTTCTCTTGCTGGACCTGACATTGCGTGACGGCCCAAGCGTTGAGGTCACTCGACAAGCGCGGCGAGCGCATCGAAACCTCAAGATCATGGTGATCACGGGCAATGCATTTCATGGAGCAGCAATGCAGGCAATTGCGTCGGGAGCCGACGGCTTCTTGCTCAAGCATGACCATGGCGATGAACTGCTGATCGGCATCCGCACTGTGCTGGAAGGGCGCCCCTACATCAGCCCGCGGCTCACCAGGGATGCGCCAAACCATCCGGGCCATGCTGGCACGCCACCAGCCCCCGCTGCCGAATCCGCCTTAACGGCCCGGGAGCAACAAATCATGCGACTTATTGCCAATGGGTTCACCAACCCTGAAGTGGCATCTGCTCTTCACATTAGCGTCCTGACCGCGCGCAAACACCGTCAGAACTTGATGAACAAACTAAATCTTCACAACAGCGCGGAAATCACGGCCTATGCGATCCGCTCAGGGCTGATCGAACCCAAACACGGAAACATGGTCTGATTGGTACCGCAAATACCGCATTGGCGTTATTGATTCGACCAAGATACGCAGAGATACTGACCCCGCTCAACGGGTCAGTGCAAAAAGCAAGCTGCGGCTCACACTTTCGACCGCAGTCAGACAAAAAGTTTTCGATTCGGTTGGGAACCGGGTTTGGCCGCCGATGTCCTTTGATGTTGGCGGCTTCTTTTTGCCCTTCAAGTCAACGATCTACCGCTCAGGCTAGCGCCGATTCGGCCGACCCCAACACCAGACGGTTCAGGCGAAAGAGCCCAATGGCATGCATGGCCTCTGTTTCAACCAAGGCAGCGTAATGTGCTCTTTCAGCCACCAATGCCTCGCCAACACGAACGCCTGTGGCGGCCCCCAATGAAAACGCCTTGTCGGCTGCCAAGCGTTCCCGACGCGCGCGCTCGTATTGGCTCCTCGCAATTTCAAGCAATGCGCGGCACTCCATGTAATGGCACTGCGCCTCGCGCAGCAGATGGCCCGTTGTTCGAGAAAGCCCCAACCACCGCACGGTCGCCAGTGCAGTGGGCCACTGAACGTCCTGTCGAAGCTGAGATGGCAGTATCTTGGCGCAACGCGTCAGGCGCTGTCCCGCCGTTCGCCAATCGGCCATTGCCTGAAACACGCTGTCGTGAATATCGCGTCGCATCGTCCGCACAGCGGGCCGGTCAAACTGCACCTCCAAGCCCGCGTCAGCGCGACCACGCATCAAGTCATTCAGTTGATCAATGCGCTCCTGTGCATTGAGCGCTGCCAGCAGCTGAAGCCGCGAAGCGTGCACCTCATAACAAGCGCCGACCACATCAAAATCGTCTGGCTCCTGCGCGCCCACCAGTGCTTGAGAACGGCGCGCATGCTGCAAAACGGCCTTAATTGACATGCCCAACACCGTCTGATCGGCTGCAGCGGCCTCGCCGGGCTGGCGGCTCTTTTCCATTGCGACCTCATCATCACGGCAACGCGCTCGCACCTCTTGGGCCCAATGATCGGATGCAGACGATGCCGGCGTGGAGTTGGCGGTCAGCCATCGGAACCATACTGAAGTCATGGCGGGTTTCCTCCATAAAGGGAGGAGGCGAGTCTTTTCCTCTGTCACCAATTCCTCAATAACACAACGGCACTATTTCGATGAATTCCCGATGAGTTGCCAACATGTTTGGGCCTGGCGCCCGAGCATCGCTGACACTGAGGCCCCTGCCGGAGCGCTTATCTGCGTTTGGCTGGCATGATCGGCTCCTTTGCCGCCTCATCAATCGCATGACCACCGCCCCCGCTTCCGACTCTCCGGCTTCGCGTCCCACCCGTACAGACCCCGTACTGGATCGCTTGGCCCAGGTGTATCCCGCCCTCTTTGGATCAGAACCAAAACCGCTGAAACGCGGGATTTTTGAAGACCTTCTGCAGCGCCACGCTGGTGATGGCTGGACCAGCGATGCACTAAAGGCGACACTTCGCCAGCACACCCGCTCCACGCGCTACCTCAATGCCGTGGCCTCGGGTCAGGCACGCCACGATCTGGACGGCACGCCAGTGGAAATGGTCGCGCCCGAGCAGCGCTTTCATGCCTTGGTGGAGGTACACCGCCGCCGCCAGGCGCGCGCACCGCGAGATCTAACGCCTCAACTCAAACGGCGCATTGCACAGATATTTGAGGCCAGCGGCCTGGGCGTTGAAGCCTTCTCGGTGCTGGTGAATGGGCGCGATGAGGCGCTGAACCAGCTGACGCGGGAGGTGATCGAGGCAACAAATGCGCAGCAAGCCCGGGAGGCCGCCTGGCTACGGGCCTTCGAGGCGGGGACAGCCCCCCTGGAAACTTTCGCCGCCGCCCATGGCATGCCGGCGCAGCAAGCCCGCGATGCATTGGATCGAGCCAAATCGCGCCGCGCTGCGGCACAGCAACGTCAAGCCGGAGTGGTGAACACCGTCAGCACGCCGGTGTAACCGTAGATTCGGTCGTGGGCGATTTCGCCGCCGGCGAAAAAGCCCACCAGGGGCACGTCACCCAGGGCGTGGCGCACCAAGTGCAATTCGGCGCTTGGGCTACCGAAGTGGGGCCCGCCGCGCCCGGAACAGCTCACGTACACGGCCCCGGCGATGCGGTGAAGCGCCGGGTTGCTGGTGGCCAGTGGCCCATCGGCGCTGAACGGCACCTCGATCACCTCTGGCTCCAGTTCTTCGCGAATCTCCGCGCAGACGCGCATCAGATCGGCGCGTGCGGCCTCCCGGTGCCGTTCGCAAAACGCGAGCTTGGCGCCCTGGGGCGCTCGGTCGGCAATGGCCACGCCACGCCTGACCGGATCCAGTCCGATCAAGTGGCGCACCACGACTTCAGGGCTGAACTGCCCGGGCGCCATCACAGCGCGAGGGTTGGCGTCTTGCCCTCTGGTGATGAGCCCCACCAGCGTCATCCGCAGGCGAGGCATGGCATGTTCGGGGTGGTCCAGCGAAATGGACAGTTCGTCCAGCATGACATCCAGTGCCGGTCGCCCGTCCAGCGACAGCACGAGGTTGCCATCTGACGCCGTGATGGTGTGGGTCGGCCCGACGGGCTGAGCCCCCTGGGTTACCCGTGACACAAGTCCCACATCGGGCCCGAAAGCCACGCCACTGAGCCCGCCACTGAACACCCCTTGCGCCCCTTCACCCACCACCATGGGCACGCGGTGGCTCAGGGCGAACTGGACCGAGTCTCCCCGGCTGCTGGAGAGGCCGCCGAACAAATAACCACTGGTGGTGCGTTGCGCCACCTCTTGCACCAGCTCGGTCAGGTCGGGCGTCTGCCCATCGGCGTGCACCAGCGCGGTGTGAGCCCGAAAGCCATCGCGGCTCTCGGAGGCGGCCAGCGGAGACACGCCATTGAACACGCGAAACTGATCGGGGGCCAGGTCACACAGCATCACGACCATGGCGGGTTCGTCAAAGTACTCGACGTTGTTGGCCGCGACACCAACGCCCACGGTGCCCACCCAGTCCAGGACTTCGGGCAGTTCGGTGGCCAGGTGCTCAAGAATGGGCGCGGCCTCACTGGCGTAGTGGTCGGTGATGTAAAGCAGGCCCAGCGCAGGTGACGCCGCACCGTCTGGCAAGGCCATTTGGGCACGCAATTGGGCCAGCACCAGAGCGGCGGCCATGCGCCACTGCGGGTGGGTGGCGTGGGCGTAGGGAAATCGTTTCATGGACTCGGACATCGGCGGTCAATTCGGCGCAGAAGGCGGCAGCGGCCGTCACGCCCTTCTTGATGCGGTGCGCTTGGGGCCAGTGGCGCCTGTTGCGCGAGGGGTGGCGGCGCGCTTGCGGGGGGTGGCCGCCGGTGCGGCCCCTGCATTGGCCACCGCCGCCGCCTGTGCCGCGTCTTGCATGGCCTGGCCCGCTATCTGCTGGAACTGCTGGGTCAAGGCGCCCCACCACTGCATGGGATCGACCACTCCGGCAGGCGCCGCCGATGGGCCGCTGGAAGACGCTCGCCGGGCTGACTTCTTGGCGGCGGGGCGCTCGGATGCCGGTGCCTCGGCCGGCGAAGGATCGGGTGTGCGGGGGGGGACCTCAAGGCCGGCAAACGTGGACTTGGCGCGCGCGGGAGGCGCCGACGCTGGCGACACGCCCCCCATCGCAGACCACGCCTGAGCGGCAGCCTGGGTGGCATCGCCCAGGTTCAGGTTCATGGACTTCAGGGTGGACAAGGTCATCTTCTGCACTTGCAGGGCCTGAATGGTGGCCGCCAGCGCCTTCGCGTTCTGGTCAAGCCAGAACTGAACCGCTTTCAATTCCTCGATGCGCTTGTCAAGCTCTTCCACATTGAGGGTGGGCGCCACCCACGACCCCAGGTTGGGCACGGAGGCTTGAGCGGCACCACCCGCGTTTCCGCTCAGGCTGCGCAGAAACTCGAAGCCGGGCACGAATTGGCCGAATCCGCCAGAGAATGGGTCGCTCATGGTCAATCTCCTGCTTATGTGAGGACGTTCGAGCATGCCACAGGCGGGGTCGCCTTGACCTGCACCGATGAACGCCAAAGGGCTTGACCTGAGTCAAGGCCGCCCATACGGTTGGCAACCATCATTGTTGCGAAAGGACACGCGCATGAGCACCCCCATTTCCGACACCTTCCTGGCCCAGTTGCAGCAGATGCGCTCGGACCTCATCGCCCGCCTGCGCGCACAGCGCGGGGGCACCATGGGCCGGCCGGAGGCCGCGTCGGCCAACCGCGAGGTCGTCGGTGACGACTGGGCCAAGGCCAACGAAGAGATCGACCTGAAGATCGGCTTGGAAGAGCTGGAGTCCGCCGAGCTGGTGGCCATTGACGCGGCGCTCAAGCGCGTGGCCGATGGCAGCTATGGCCTGTGCGTGCAATGCGGCGCGTCCATCCCGGCCGCTCGCCTGCATGCCAACCCAATCGCGCTGCGCTGCATCAATTGTCAGACCGACGAAGAACGGCACAACCCCACCCCGCACGCCAGCCTGTGAGCCTGGCCCAGGTGAAGCACCTGAGGCCTTCGGCGCTGGGTATGCTCGCGCCATGAACCTCAGCACCCCCTCCACCACGCTGCCAGCGCGCAGCCTGTTCCACTTTGCTTTTCACGTGACCGCCCTGGACGAGGCGCGCCGCTTCTATGGCGGCGTGCTCGGGTGCCGCGAGGGGCGCAGCACCGACACCTGGGTCGACTTTGACTTCTTCAGCCACCAGATCTCGCTGCACCTGGGCACGCCGTTTCCCACGGCGCGCACCGGCCGAGTGGGCGATCACCTGGTGCCCATGCCGCACTTCGGCCTGGTGCTGCTGTTGCCCGAGTGGCAGGCGCTGGCCGACCGATTGAAGGCCGCCGGCACCCAGTTCGTGCTGCCGCCTCAGGCGCGCTTCGCCGGTGAGCCGGGCGAGCAATGGACGATGTTCTTCTGCGACCCCTTCGGCAACCCGATCGAGGTCAAGGGCTTCGCCACCTTGGACCAGATCTTCGCTGCCTGATCAATCCAGCGGCGCAATGGTCTGGTCAATCGCACCAAAGAGGCTGTGGCCGTCGCGGCCCTTCATTTCGATGCGAATCGTGTCGCCAAAGCGCATGTAGTCGGTGGCGGGCTTGCCGTCCAACACCGTTTCGATGGCTCGCTTTTCGGCAATGCAGCTGTAGCCCTTGGGCCATTCGCGGCGCCCCTCCACCTCGATGGGTTTGTTGCTCACGGTTCCACTGCCCACGATGGAGCCGGCGCGCACCCGGCGGGTCTTGGCCATGTGGGCGATGAGCTGCCCGAAGTGAAAAGTCATCTCCGGCCCGGCGTCGCACATGCCCACCTTGCGGCCATTCCAGGTGCACAGCAGGGGCAGGTGCACACGGCCGCCTTGCCAAGCCTCACCCAGTTCGTCCGGCGTGATGGCCACCGGGCTGAAGGCGGTGGCGGGCTTGCTCTGGAAAAAGCCAAAGCCCTTGGCCAGTTCGTCGGGAATGAGGTGGCGCAGGGACACGTCATTGGCCAGCATGAGCAGGCGCACGCTCTCCAGCCCCTGCTCGGGTGTGGCACCCATGGGCACATCACCCGTGATCACCGCGATCTCGGCCTCGAAGTCGATGCCAAACGATTCGCTGGGCACGACCACGTCGTCGCACGGCCCCAGGAAATCGTCACTGCCGCCCTGGTACATGAGCGGGTCGCTGTAGAAGCTTTTGGGCACCTCGCTCTGGCGGGCGGCACGCACCAGTTCCACGTGGTTGAGGTAGGCCGAGCCGTCGGCCCATTGATAGGCCCGTGGCAGCGGTGCCATGCATTGCGCCGGGTCAAAGGGAAAGGCGTGCCGCGCCTTGCCCTGGTTCAGCGCCACGTACAGGTCGTGCAATTGCGGGCTGAAGAAGTTCCAGTCGTCCAGGGCCTGCTGCAGGCGGTTGGCGATGCCAGTCGCATAATGGGCCGAGCTCAGGTCGCGCGAAACGACCACCAGCTGTCCATCGCGCGATCCGTCTTTGTAGGTCGCCAGTTTCATCTTGTTCTCCTGCTGCACCAAGGCTTTGTCCGCAGTGGCCACACCCATGCGCGAGCGCCAAATTCTAGGTGAACCCCATTCGCCGGCCGACCGCCCAGGACGGCCAGGTCACGCCGTCAGGCCCGGCCCGTCGGTGGCGGTGGTGTTGGTCTTGACCGCGTTGGTGTTGCTGGCGCACGCCGCCTTGGTGGTGGACGGCTGGCCTGCGCTGAGCAGGCCCACCGCGACGCCGAGCGCGGTGCCAACCCATGCCGTCAGCCAAGATGGGGAAAGCGCAGACACCGCGCCTGAGCCCCCTCGATCGGCCAAGTCGCCGGCCATACACGTGACCCAGGTGCGCTGGATCGCGGCCACGCCGACACCGAGCGACCGCCCCCGACCACCGCCAAATACAACAGCCCCCGTTCGACCTCAGGCGCCGACACCCGCACCGCCACCGGCGCCCACGGCCATTGCCCCAGCGCCCGAGCCCTCCAACGCCCAGGCGGCCCCGTCATCGTCGCCTGAGCCCGTCGAGGTGGCACAGGCACCTGCCGTTGTCCCCACCGAGGAGATTGCCAGCGCCTCAGCGCCGACGGCCCCGGTCGAGCGGGCAACGACCACCCCATTGCCAGCGGCGCACCCGCCCACCAGTGCCCACCTGGTCTACGAAGTCCAGGGCGCGGCCAAAGGACTGCGTTATCAGGCCGACGGCGAGCTGATCTGGAAGCTGCAAGGCGATCGCTATGAAGCGCGCATGGAAGTGAAGAAGTTCCTGCTGGGCAGCCGGGTTCAGACCAGCACCGGCACCCTCGGCCCCGAGGGCCTGCGGCCCGAGCGCTTTGCCGACATCCGACGCGGCGAACGGGCCACGCACTTCGAACGCGACACCGGCCGCATCCGCTTCAGCAGCAATGCTCCCGAAGTCGCCCTTCAAGATGGCGCACAGGACCGGTTGAGCCTGTTTCTGCAGCTGGCCGGGCTGCTGCAGGCCAGCCCCAGGAAAGAGGGCGACACGCTGAGCTTCCAGGTGGCGGGCACTGGCGGGGCCGAGACTTGGCGTTTTGAGGTCGGCCCTGAGGAAACCTTGGCCTTACCCGCGGGCGACATCGCAGCCCGGCGGGTGGTTCGCCGCCCCAGAGACACCTACGACACCCTGGTGGAAATGTGGTTCGCCCCCTCGCTGCACCACTTGCCGGTGCGGCTTCGGCTCACGCAGGCCAACGGCGATGTGGCCGATCAGTTGCTGCGCGCCCTGCCTTGACGATGCGCGCACGCCACAAGGTGAGCGCATCGCCTTGAAATTGCCCCCACCGCCCCCCACTTCCTGTCAAGCTGTGCTGAAGCCCCGAGCAAGAAAGCCGATATCCCGGGAGAGAGGCACACGAATGCAGCGACCAGAGGACAATTCAGCCATGCACATGCTTTACGACTCGGAAGATTTCGCGGTGGTCCACATTCAGGCCGATGCCCCGGCCGAAGGCGAGGCCCAGGTGAACGACGGGCCGCAAATCCCGCGCCACGGCTTTGAGATCGTGGACAAACGGTCGGGCAAAGAGGTCTACCTCGACGGCTCCTGGGCCGAAATGTTCCAGCAGCAGATCAACGCCTGGCAGCGCAACACCCCATCGCAAGAAGAGGTGGAGAGCACGCTCGAAGGCTACGCCACCCTGGCACAGATGCCGGTGGTAATGCACTGACACCCCGCCTCGTCCCCCCACAAGCACCCGGCCTCGCGCCGGGTTTTTTGTGTCCGCCCACCGCCTCACGCCATTCACCCGTAGCATCGCCCGCATGGCACCCCGAACCCTGGCCACCGCCCTTCTCGCCTGCGCACTGCTGACGGCCTGCGCGGCCACCGTCGACAACGCCGGGCGGTCTTTTCAAGACCTCGTCACCGGCATGGGCGCACCGGCGCTGTTGCTTGTGGGGGAACAACACGACGCCATCGCCCACCAGCGACTGCAGAGGCAGCTGATCAAGGCCCTGGGCGGTGAGCACCGTCTGGCCGCGGTGGTCATGGAAATGGCCGAGCAGGGCAAAAGCACCGCGGGGCTTGCCCCAAGCGCCAGCGAAGCCGAGGTTCGTCAGGCACTGGACTGGAGCGAACAGACCGGATGGCCGTGGCCGGTCTACGGTCCGGTGGTGATGTCGGCCGTGCGACAAGGGATCCCAGTGCACGGAGGCAACCTGCCGCGCCAAGCCATGCGCTCGGCCATACAAGACCCGTCACTGGACCAGCTGCTTTCGCCCAGCTCCCTGGCGCAGCAAGAGGAAGGCATCCGCCAAGGCCACTGCGGCTTGCTGCCCGATTCGCAGATCCCCTCCATGGTGCGCGTTCAGATTGCACGCGATCGAACCTTGGCCCGCACCGCGGAAAACCTGGTGCAACCGGGCAAAACCGTGATGCTTATCGCCGGCCAGGGCCACGTGCGGCGCGACCTGGGTGTGCCCGTGCACCTGCCGGCGGAACTGAGCCAGTACATCGTGATGGCCCGCACCCAGGCAGAAGCCGAGCACACCGGCGACCTTCCTGCCGACAGCACCTGGACCACCGATGCCCCGCCGGCCAAAGACCATTGCGCCGAACTGAAGCGCCAACTCGGCCGCTGAGCGCGGCCGGTCGAAGCGTTCAGGCCGGCAGGCGGCGAATGGCGTCGACCAGGGTTGAGACCATGGTCTCGATGTGCTCACGCTCCACGATGTAGGGCGGCGCGAACACCAGGTTGTCGCCGGCGTTGCGCACCAACACGCCCCGGTGGAAGCAGTCCAGGAACACGTCGTAGGCGCGCTTGCCGGGCATGCCCGGCTGGGGGGCCAGTTCTACCGCGGCGGCCAGGCCCAGGCTGCGGATGCCGATCACGTGCGGCAGACCCTTGAGCGCGCTGTGGATGGCGTCGCCCAGCACTTGCCCCATCTGGCCGGCGCGCTCGAACAGGTTTTCTTGCTTGTACAGCTCCAGCGTGGCGATGGCCGCCGCGCAGGCCACCGGGTGGCCGGAGTAGGTGTAGCCGTGGAAGAACTCGATGGCGTGTTCGGGCGCGCTGCCGTGGGCGCCCATCATGGCGTCGTAAATGCGGTCTGAGCAGATGACGCCGCCCAGCGGGATGACACCATTGGTGACGCACTTGGCGAAGTTCAGCATGTCGGGCTGCACGCCATACCAGTCGGAGGCGAAGGCGGTGCCCAGGCGCCCGAAGCCGGTGATGACCTCGTCAAAGATGAGGAGGATGCCGTGGCGGTCGCAGATCTCGCGCAGGCGCTTGAGGTAACCCTGCGGCGGGATGTACCAGCCCGCGCTGCCGGCCACCGGTTCCACGATGACAGCGGCCACGTTGCTCGGGTCGTGCAGCGGCAGGAGGCGGTTTTCCAGTTCCAGCAAGGGGTCTTCCTGCCAGACCGGCTCCTGGTGGTGGATGTAGGCGTGGTTGACCGGGTCGTGGATGAAGCGCATGTGGTCCACGCGCGGCAGCAGACCCGAGCCATAGACCTTGCGGTTGGCCGGAATGCCGCCCACCGACATGCCGCCGAAGCCCACGCCGTGGTAACCACGCTCGCGGCCGATGAACAGGTTGCGGTGGCCCTCACCTCGCGCCCGGTGGTAGGCCAGCGCCACCTTGAGCGAGGTGTCGGCGGCCTCGCTGCCCGAGTTGCAGAACAGCACCTTGTTGAGGTCGCCCGGCGCCATGGCGGCGATCATCTCGGCCGCCCGGAAGGCCTTGTCGTTCGAGGCGTTGAAGGCGGTGGAATAGTCCAGCGTGTCGAGCTGCTGCTTGATGGCGTCGCTGATGGGCTTGCGGTTGTGGCCCGCGCCCACGCACCAGAGGCTGGAGATGCCATCGATCACCTGGCGCCCGTCGTGCGTGGTGAAGTGCATGCCGTCGGCCGCCACAAAGACGCGCGGGTCTTTGTGGAAGCTGCGGTTGGGCGTGAAGGGCAACCACTGGTTGTCCATGCGAAGCTCTTGGTAAGCCATGGCGGCGACTCCTGCGGCAAAAAGCAAAACGACCATTCTGGCACTGCCCAGGCAGCCCGGTGGCGCCATTCCCAAGGCCGTGCGCAGGCCCACCGCGCCACTTGCTGCGACAATCGGCGCCGCCATGGACAACACCTACGTTCTGAACCTTTCCTGCCAGGACCGCCCTGGCATCGTGCACGCCGTCTCAGGCTTTCTGTTTGAGAACGGCGGCAACATTGAAGAGGCGGCCCAGTACAACGACCACGACACCGGTCTGTTTTTCATGCGCGTGCAATTCGGTTGCGCGCAACTGACGGTGGATGAGCTGCGCCAGCGCCTGGGCGATTTTGGCCAGACGCTGTCGATGTCGTGGAGCCTGCACCTGCTCAACGAACCGGTTCGCACCGTGATCTTCGTCAGCAAGGACGGCCACTGCCTCAACGACCTGCTGTTCCGCTGGAAGAGTGGGCTGCTGCCGCTGGACATCCGCGCCATCGTCAGCAACCACCGCGACTTCTACCAGCTGGCGGCCAGCTACAACGTGCCGTTCCACCACGTGCCCATCACCGCCGCCACCAAGGCGCAGGCCGAGGCGCGGCAGCTGGAGATCATCCGCGGCGAGGGGGCCGAGCTGGTGGTGCTGGCGCGCTACATGCAGATCCTGTCGGACAACATGTGCCGCGAACTCTCCGGCCGCGCCATCAACATCCACCACAGCTTCCTGCCCAGCTTCAAGGGTGCCAAGCCCTATTTCCAGGCCCATGACCGGGGCGTGAAGCTCATCGGCGCCACCGCGCATTATGTGACGGCCGATCTGGACGAGGGCCCGATCATCGAACAGGACGTGGCCCGCGTGGACCACACCGACACGGTGGCCGACCTCACCGCCCTGGGCCGTGACACCGAGAGCATGGTGCTGGCCCGCGCGGTGAAATGGCACAGCGAGCACCGCGTGCTGCTCAACGGCCACAAGACCGTGGTCTTCAAGTAAGCACAGGCCCGCCCCGACCATGCGCATTCCGCCCATCCAGTGCCTGCTGACCTTTGAGGCCCTGGCGCGGTTGCGCAGCGTCACCCAGGCCAGCGACGAGCTGTGCGTGACGCCCAGCGCGGTGAGCCACCGCATCAAGCAGCTGGAGCAGATACTGGGCACCAAGCTGTTCGGGCGAGCCGACTTTTCGCTTACCACCGAGGGCAGCGAATACCTGGCGCATGTGCGCGATGGCCTGGCCTCGCTGCAGAAATTCCCCAGCCAATCGGCCAGTCCGGGCCGGCGCAAGCTGCGCCTGGCGGTCACGCCCACGTTCGCACGCTCGGTGCTGCTGCCGCGACTCAAGCAGTTCAGCGACGCCTACCCCGAGATCGACCTCACGCTGCAGGTGAGCATTCCGCTGCTGGACGTGGTGGCCGAAGACGCCGACCTGATGGTGCGCTACGGCAGCGGCCGCTACGCCGATGTGGAGCATGTGTGCCTGAGCAAGGACGAGGTGTCGCCCATGGCCTCGCCCGCCTTCATCCGCGAGCACGGCCCGTTCGAGAGCCCGGAAGACCTGGAAGGGGTTCCGCTGCTGCGCAGCCCGCTGGAGCCTTGGCGCACCTGGTACGCCGCGCACGAGCTGGACTGGCCCGAGCCCACCGAGGGTTCGCAGTTCAACGACATCGGCCTGATGTGCGACGCCGCCGCCGCGGGCATGGGCGTGGGCCTGCTGCGCTACAAGCTGGCCGCCCCCTGGCTGGAAAACGGCAGCCTGGTGCCGGTGTACCCACGCCGGGTGCCCAGCCCCCACGCGCACTACCTGTGCTGGCGCACCGGCACCATGGACCGCTGGGAGTGCGCGGCCTTCGCCGAGTGGATCCAGAAGGCGATGCCCTGAGGCACCGCCTTCTGTCCAGTCTTATTCGATGGTGAGGCGCTGCCCGGCCGCCGCCCCGCGCTTGGGCAGGGTCAGGCGCAACAAACCGTTTTCAAACTTGGCCTTGGCAGCGGCGCTGTCAATGTCCTGCGGCATCTGGAAGCTGCGGGCCACCGACCCGAAGTAGCGCTCGCTGCGCAGCACCTTCTCGTCGGCCGTCTGCTGGTCAAGCTGCTTGACCTCGGCTCGCAGGGTGACGATGTTGCCCTCCACCGCCACATGGATGTCTTCCTTCGCGATACCGGGCAACTCGGCCTCGACGGTGTAGGCGTCGGCGCTTTCTTTCACGTCCACGCGAATCTGCGTGGGCAGCGGGTCGCCGTGCAAAGGCTTGACGTAAAAGCCCGGGGCCACGTCCTTGAAGAAGTCGTCAAAAAAGCCGCCGCGGGTGATCAGACCGTTCATCTCGTTCCTCCAATCGGGTAGTGGGCTGGGGCGTCAGGGAATTGGCGCCTATTCAAAAAATAGTGCTGGCGGGCTGGCATTTCAAGAGGTTGGCGCGCGCGCCGCTCAACGGACGCTGCAAGGAAATTCAACCCGGACTCCCCGGCGCCCTCCTACACTGAGTGCCAGGTTTCCTCACCCAGACTGAACATGAACGCCCCCCTCACTACCCCCGCGTTGTCACCAGTCGAGCGCGCCGCCCGCCAAGCCGAGGTGGTCAATGCCTTGCGATCGCTCGTGCCAGCGCATGCCCTGCTCTGGCAATCGGAAGACACGGTGCCCTACGAATGCGATGGCCTGACGGCCTACCGCGAACGGCCCTTGGTGGTGGTGCTGCCGGAAACCGAGGAACAGGTCGCGGCGGTGCTGCGCACCTGCCACGCACTGAATGTGCCGGTGGTGGCGCGTGGCGCCGGCACCGGCCTGTCGGGCGGCGCCATGCCGCACGCGCTGGGCGTGGTTTTGTCGCTGGCGCGCTTCAATCGCATCGTGAAGATGGACGCCTTGTCGCAAACCGCCGTGGTGCAGGCGGGCGTGCGCAACCTGGCCATCAGCGAGGCCGCCGCACCCCTGGGCCTGTATTACGCCCCCGACCCGAGCAGCCAGATTGCCTGCACCATCGGCGGCAACGTGGCCGAGAACTCGGGCGGGGTTCACTGCCTGAAGTACGGCCTGACCTTGCACAACGTGCTCAAGGTGCGCGGCTTCACCGTCGAGGGCGAGCCCATTGCCTTCGGCAGCGAGGCCCTGGACGCCCCGGGACTTGACCTGCTGCCCGTGGTGATCGGCAGCGAGGGCATGCTCGCGGTGGTCACCGAGGTCACCGTCAAGCTGGTGCCACGGCCGCAGCTGGCGCGCTGCATCATGGCCAGCTTCGACGACGTGCGCCAAGCGGGCGATGCGGTGGCCGCCGTGATTGCCGCCGGCATCATTCCCGCCGGCCTGGAAATGATGGACAAGCCCATGACCGCCGCCGTGGAAGATTTCGTGCACGCGGGCTACGACCTGGACGCCGCGGCCATTCTGCTGTGCGAGAGCGATGGCACGCCCGAAGAGGTCGAAGAGGAAATCGGGCGCATGAGCGAGGTGCTGCGCCGTTGTGGGGCATCGCGCCTGTCGGTCAGCCGCGACGAGGCCGAGCGCCTGCGGTTCTGGAGCGGGCGCAAGAACGCCTTTCCCGCTTCGGGACGCATCAGCCCCGACTACATGTGCATGGACTCCACCATCCCGCGCAAGCGCCTGGCCGAGATGCTGCTGGCCATTGCCGAGATGGAGAAGAAGTACGCGCTGCGCTGCGTCAACGTGTTCCACGCGGGCGACGGCAACCTGCACCCCTTGATCCTGTTCGATGCCAATGACCCCGACCAGCTGCACCGGTGCGAGCAGTTTGGCGCCGACATCCTGGAGACCAGTGTCGCCATGGGGGGCACGGTCACGGGTGAGCACGGCGTGGGCATTGAAAAGGTGAACAGCATGTGCGTGCAGTTCACGGCGCAGGAGTCTGAGCTGATGTTCGCCGTCAAGCGAGCCTTTGATACCCAAGGTCTATTGAACCCAGGCAAGGTGGTGCCAACCCTGCACCGTTGCGCCGAGTACGGGAAGATGGTGGTACGAGGAGGGCGTTTGGCCCACAGCGATTTGCCTCGTTTCTGAAGCGGAGCACACGACACGAATTCCCAAGACACTGGGGTACAGTGCCGGGCATGAGTGTGCTCTTCCCCTCGCCTGACAACCAGCCCCATCCGCATCAACCGGGCCTGGGCTGGGCCGCACGCGAGCAGGCCCTTCTGCATGAGATCGAGGCTCTTCGCGCCGAGAATTTGCACCTGCGCAAGGTCTATGCGAAGGAATTGACCCAAGGACTGAGCAAGGCCGCGACCGGTTACCCCCGTCCCGATCATGTGCTTCCTCTTCCACTGGAACACGTCCTTGTCTCGGGCTCTGGTAGCGAACGCCGTGACGGGCGCCTGGCTTACGAAGCCCTTTTCCTCGCGCTCTCCAGCGCCTTTCCGATCGGCGTCTTTCGAACCGACCACGCTGGAGTGCTAACACATGTTGACGCGCAACTCGAGCAGATCTTCGGACTGACCAAAGCAGACTTTCCCAATTTCGGGTGGATGGCTCTTGTGCACCCGGAAGACCAGCACAAGGTACGCAGCGCCTGGGAGCACGCCGTTGCCGATCACGAAGCACTCAGCGTTGAGTTTCGCATCGTGCGCGATGGTGCTGTTCGCCATTTGCTCGTGCGCAATGCCCAATTGCATGACGACACTGGCCAAGTGATCAGCCAGCTGGGCTTTGTGCAAGACATCACCCATCTGCGCCAACTGGAGGCGGACGCCAGGATCAAGGACGAACTCAATCGCCAGATCATTGCCAGTAGCCCAGACTGCACCAAGGTACTTAACCTGCAAGGGCAAGTGCTAGAGATGACAGCCCAGGGGTGCAGGCTCGTTGAGGTCGACAACTTCGACGACGTCCGCCTCAGCGACTGGGCCACCTGGTGGCCAGACGCAGGCCAACAGGTGGCACGTGATGCCATCACCACCGCCGGCCAAGGGAAAAGCGCGAGGTTCGTCGCCTTTGGCAAGACATTCAAAGGCAATGACCGTTGGTGGGACAACATGGTCTCACCCATTTGCGACGCTCATGGCAAGCCGATCATGCTGCTGGTGGTGTCGCGAGACATCACCGAGCTGCACCGCCAACAGGAAGAAATCCGCACATTCAACAGCGAACTGGAATCACGTGTGCGAGAGCGCACTGAAGCCCTTGCGCAAGCAAATGAGCGCGTCAACGAGGCACTGAAGGAAGCCGAGCAACTCTATGACCGAGCGCCCTGCGGCTATCACTCGGTGAACGCAGACGGTATCTTCGTCATGATGAACCAGACCGAGTTGGACTGGTTGGGTTACACGCGGGAGGAGGTCATCGGCAAGATGCGCTTTCGCGACTTTGGCTTGCAAGAACACTGGGCGATGGCCCACGAGCGGCTGCAATGCATGCTCAGGGGCGAGAAGATCGAGCCGATGGAGTTCGCCATGCGTCGCCGCGATGGCAGCATCTTTGTGGCGTTGATCAGCAGCACAGCGGTGATGGATGAGCAGGGTCGGTTTGTCCGCACCAACAACACCGTGGTTGATATCACGCAGCGAAAAGTGGCGGAAGACGCATTGGCCGCGCAGACGCGTTTTCTGAAAACCATCACCGACACCGTGCCGGTGCAACTGGCTTATTTCGACCGCGATCTGAATTGCCGTTTTGCCAACGCCAGCTACGCGCGCTGGCGCGATGCCGAACCGGATGCCCTGCTAGGCCGCCATCTGCGTGACATTGCGCAACGCCACGACTACGACTTGGCCAAGCCGCGCATGCGGGCAGCCCTTCGCGGTGCGTCGCAGCGTTTTGAAGGCGAGCGCGAGCTTCCCGATGGGCAGCGCTTCTACGCCAGCATTGAGTACACGCCATTCGTACACGATGAGCAGGTTCTCGGGGTGATCGTGCAAATGGTCGACATCACCGATCGCAAGGCCTCAGAAGACCGCGTGACCCTGGCCAACACTCAGCTGGCCGAAGCGCTCAACCAGGCCAGAGCGCTCTACAACCAGGCACCTTGTGGGTACCACTCGCTCGATCTGCACGGCACGTTCGTGTCAATCAACGACACCGAACTTGAGTGGCTGGGCTATCGGCGAGAGGAAATGGTGGGGCGCAAGAACTTTCGGGACGTGATCCCGGCTTCACAGATTCCACTGCTGGAAGCTCGCATGCAACGCTTGCTGCTCGATGACGCCCTCGAAGGCGTTGAATACGAGTTGCGCCGGCGCGATGGCAGTACTTTTTACGCGCTGCTCTCGTCAACACCGGTGAGAGATGCCAAGGGCCAGTTCCTGCGCTCGAACACCACGGTAGTCGACATTTCGCGCCGCAAGGCAGCGGAGGTCGCCTTGCGCGAGAGCCAACGATTTCTGCAGAACATCACCGATCACGTCCCGGGGCTTATTGCCTACGTGGACCACCAACTTGTGGTGCGATTCGCCAATGCAGAGCACCTTCGGGTGTTTGCCAAGGACCCGCGTGAAATCGTCGGGCGGTCAATGGCGTCGGTGATGTCGCCCCAGGTTTGGCCAGAGGTAGAACCGCTGATACGCGCTGCATTGCAGGGCCAGGCGCAGCACCACGAGACATGGATGTTGGCGGCCAATGGCTTGCCCCTGTACATGAGCGCAAGTTTCCTGCCAGACATCAGCGAGGGGCAAGTCAGGGGCATTTTTGTGCAGCTCATTGACATCACCGAGCGCAAACGAGTGGAGGAGCGCGTGCTGCACCTCAACGACGAGTTGGAGGTGCGCATTCGCGAGCGCTCGGCAGAGCTCATCGAAAGTGAGCAGCGCTTCCGCCTGATGGTGGACAACCTGCGCGACTACTGCATCTATTTCATGGACGCCGCCGGCGTCATCACCGACTGGACGGACAGCGCGCAACGCATGGACGGCTACCCCCCGGCCCAGATGCAAGGCAAGCACTTCGGTGTGCTGTTCAACGGCACCGACCCGCAGGCTGGTCAGACAGAAGCCAACAAGGTGCTGCGCCTGGCCGCTTCACGCGGGCAGCATGACGGGCAAACCTGGCACACGCGCAAAGACGGCACCCGTTACTGGGCGCACTCGGTGCTGATCGCCTTGCGCGACAACGGAGGCGAACTGCGGGGCTTCGCCAAGATCAACCGCGACATGACCGACGCCAAGCGGCTAAACGACCTGCTGCGCAACATCAACGACGAGTTAGAGCAGCGGGTGGTGGAGCGGACCGAACAACTGGTGGCGGCCAACCGAGATTTGGAGTCGTTTTCGTATTCGGTCTCCCATGACTTGCGCTCACCTCTGCGCCATATCGCCAGCTTCGTGACACTGCTCGAGGAACACCTTGGTGAGCAGGTGGATGAGGTGAGTGCGCGCTACCTGGGGACGATCTCAAACTCAGCCCGCCACATGAGCCAGCTTATCGATGGGCTGCTTGCATTCTCGCGGTTGGGTCGAGCTGCCATCAACCTTGCACCAGTGGATTTGACGCTGCTGGTTAACACGGCGGTGTCACAAATCGAGCACGAGACCACTGGCCGTGCAGTGGAGTGGACCATTGCCTCTGATCTGCCGGTGGTGCACGCTGACGCGCTGCTGCTGCGTGAGGTCTGGGCCAACTTGCTGGGCAATGCGGTCAAATACACACGCCCTCGCGATCTAGCCAAGATTGAAATCACTTGGCAGATGGACCCTGTGTTGGGCTATGTGTTCTCCGTTCGTGACAATGGCGTAGGTTTTGATACAAAATATTCCCAGAAACTCTTTGGGGTATTTCAGCGCCTGCATCGGGCCACCGAATTTGAGGGAACGGGCATTGGTTTGGCGCTCACCCGCCGAATTGTCGAGAGACACGGCGGGAGCATCTGGGCGGAAAGCCAGCCAGGCCGAGGCAGTGTTTTCCACTTCTCGCTTCCGTTTGATGGCCCTCGCGAAGCAGAAACGCCCAACGATCATCCCCCCGTGTCATTGGAACCATGAGCAAGAACGCAGACGTCATCCTCTTGGTTGAAGACAACGCCGCCGATGCCGAGTTGACGACCATGGTGCTGGCCCGGTATGGCTTCCAACACTTGGTCACGCACGTATCCGATGGCCAACAAGCCATGGACTACCTCTACAGGCGAAACGAGTTTGCGGACCGCACCGGCGCCTTGCCTGCACTCATTCTTCTTGACCTGAAAATGCCTTTGCTGGATGGCATCGGTGTGCTGGAGCAGGTCAAAGGCTCCGAGCTATTGCACAACATTCCAGTGGTGGTTCTGACTTCATCCACTGAGCCCAGCGATCTGCTAAAGGCCTACAACGCCGGGACGAACGCCTACATCGCCAAGCCAACAGATTTCTCCCAGTTTCTGGCATCGATGAAACACGTTTGCGAATTCTGGCTGAAGATCAACCAAACGGCGCCACAACCTTCGATCGCCTCAGCGCGCAGTACGGGTTTCGGCGACCTGCTTTGATTCGCGCGCGATGTATCGCACGCAATAGCAGTCGACTGCCAGACCGATCTGGCGTCACCCCTTAAGCAATACCCGTTTTGGCTCAGTAAATGTCTGAATCGGCCCACTCGGAAGATGGGCTGTTACTGTCGTTGCGGGGCGTGACGTTGAGATTGAGCACAAACACGACCTCGCCACCGAAACGTCCCACGCCCAGACTTTTCATGAGTTGCTGCTCTTGCTCGGGGCGCTCCATGCGCAGAAAGCAAATGGCCTGTTTGGTGCCTTCGTGCATGGCCGTGAGGATGTCCAGCCGCGTGATGCGACCGAACTCGCTGCACAGCTGGTGCAGCGCAGACTTCAGGCTGGATACATCGCTGTGTTGCTTCAGGGCTGCCAATGCGCTCATGGACATCTCCGACTCAGGTCAGGCACCCGGCGGTGGTGAAATTTGTTAATGGCCTGCGTACTTCAGGGGTACAAAAGCAGAGCGACAATGGTAGTCGAGTTGCAACAGGTTCCAACACACTTGTTACAAATATCCGTGGCGCAACCGAGTTGCGTGAAACTGTTCACGCGAGACCTCGCGGCGCCAAGTGCGCATGATCAAGCGCACCTCCAAGGGGTGGCTATGCTTGACCCGGTCACAAACTGAGTCTTCCTGCTTATGTCTTCCCCCCCAAACAAGCCGGATCCCGATCAGGGGCTGTCCCCATTGAAGCCCCTGGTGGCAGTGGCGTGCCGCCTCCTTGGTTGCGAAGCCGCTGTGATCAGCCTGCCAGAGGCAGGAGGAGCGATGTGGTGGCATGGCACCGATCAAGCGGGGGCAGAGGCGGCCATTACGCAAGCGGCAATTGCGCCTGGCACACCCCAGAGGGAGAGCGATCAACAAATCCGCTGGCCTCAATTGATTCGCCTGAGCCTTGCAGGGGACGGCGAGTCGACTGACAGCGAGCCGGCCTTGTTGGTCTGCGGCCGCCCAAGCCAGGGCGGCACGGAGTCACTGGCACAACTTCAGGCGATGGGGCAACAGACCTGGGCCTTGATAAAGCGCAGCCAGGAAGCGATGCGCCAGCAGGCCAATCTGCTGCGTGACACGCGCAGCCGCCAGGACCTGACCGAGCACACGGGGGGTGTGGGCAGCTGGTCGCTCTGGACAGACTCCGCGGCACTTGAGCACTCCAGCGAGTTCGCCACCATCCTGGGGCTGCGCGACGGCCAGGCCCTGCCGGACCGCAATGCCTTGATTGAGCGCTACAGCCCCGATTGGCGGGCGGGCATTCGGCAGTGGCTCGATCGCTGCGCGCTCTCGGGCGAAGGCTTCGACGAAGAGATGCAGATTCTGGTGGAGGGCGGGCACCACAAATGGGTTCGCACCGTGGGCACGGCAGTGCGCGACGAGCACGGGCGGGTGGTGCGCATCCAAGGGGCGGTGCAAGACATCGCCGCGCAGAAACAGGCCCAGCAAGACACCTTGCGCCTGGCCATGCGGCTGACGACCACCCTGGCCAGCATCACCGAAGCCTTCGTGACGCTCGATCGCCAGTGCTGCTTCACCTACCTGAACCAGGAGAGCGAGCGGCTGCTGCAGAAGACCACGGGTGAACTGCTGGGGCTGGAGGTGTGGCACGACTTCAACCCGGCGCTGGCGCAGCGCATGCGCAGCAGCCTGCAGCGGGCACTGGAGTCAAACCGCCGGGTGGAATTCGAGGATTTCTTCCCGCTGCTGGGCAAGTGGCTGGAGGTGCGGGCCTACCCGTTCACCGAGGGCCTGGCGGTTTACTTCCGGGACGTGACCGAGCGCCGCCGATCACAGGAGCAGCTGATGCTGCTGGAGACCAGCGTCTCTCGACTCAACGACATCGTGCTCATTGCCGAAACCGGCGCCAGCCACCAGCAGGAGCCGCGCATCGTGTTCGTCAACGATGCCTTCGAGCAGCACACCGGCTACGCCCGCAGCGATGTGCTGGACCAGTCACCGCGCATGCTGCTGGAGCTGGGGCCCACCGTCACCAAGCTGCAGGAACTGGCGCGCGGGCTGCAACAGACCCAGAAGGCGCGCACCGAGTTGATGATCAAGCGCAAGAACGGCGCGCTGTTCTGGGTGGAACTGGAAGTGGTGTCGGTGCAGGCCAATGCCGATGAGGTGACGCACTGGGTGGCGGTGGGCCGCGACATCACCCAGCGCAAGACCGCCGAAGACATGATTCGCCACCTGGCGTTCTACGATGCGCTCACCGACCTGCCCAACCGCCAACTGCTGCTGGACCGGCTGCAGCAGGCGCTGGCCTCCAGTGCCCGCACGGGCGTCTATGGTGCGCTGATGTTCATTGACCTGGACAACTTCAAGGTGCTCAACGACACACTGGGGCACCACATTGGCGATCAGTTGCTGCAGCGCGTGGCACACCGCCTGATCAACAGCGTGCGCAAGACCGACACGGTGGCGCGCCTGGGCGGTGACGAGTTCGTGGTGATGGTGGACGACCTGAGCACCGACGCGGAAACCGCCGCCTACAAGGCGCGCCGCCTGGCCGAGAAGGTGCTCAATGCGCTGCGCGAGCCTTTCCAGCTGACGGGACACCAACATTTCGCCACCCCCAGCATTGGCGTGACGCCATTCAATGGCGAACAAAGCGACGTGGCCGAGCTGCTCAAGCAGGCCGACCTGGCGATGTTCCAGGCCAAGTCGATGGGGCGCAACCAACTGTGCTTCTTTGACCCGGACATGCAGGCCAGCATGAGCCACCACGCCACCATTCGCTCAGACCTGCGCGTGGCCTTGCGTGAGCAGCAATTCACCCTGCACTTCCAACCCCAGGTGGACCGGCTGGGCGTGATCACCGGGGTGGAGGCGCTGGTGCGCTGGCAGCACCCGCAGCGCGGCCTGATGCAACCGGCCGAGTTCATTCCGGTGGCCGAAGACACGGGCCTGATCTTGCCGCTGGGCCAGTGGGTGCTGGAGCAGGCCTGTGAACAACTATCGCGCTGGGCCCTTCGCCCTGAGACGGGCAACCTGAGCATCGCGGTGAACGTGAGCGTGCGCCAGTTCCGCCACCCCGACTTCGTGGACTCGGTGATGGCCGCCATCTCGCGCACCGGCATCCGGCCGCACCGGCTGAAGCTGGAACTCACCGAAAGCCTGCTGGCGGACCGCATGGAGATCACCATCGAGAAGATGGGCATGCTAAAAGGTCTGGGCGTCACGCTGTCGCTGGACGACTTCGGCGTGGGTTATTCGTCGCTCTCGTGCCTCAAGCGCCTGCCGCTGGACCAGCTCAAGATCGACAAGGGCTTCGTGGCCGATGTGCTGACCGACCCCAACGACGCGGCCATCTCAAGGGCCATCATCACGCTGGCCCAGAGCCTGAGCCTGCAGGTGGTGGCCGAGGGCGTGGAGACGGTGGAGCAGCGCGACTTTCTGGCCTACCAGGGCTGCGACCAGTTCCAGGGCCACCTGTTCTCACGCCCGCTGCCCATCGAGGCGCTCGAATCCCTGCTCACGCAACCGGGTTCGAGCCTTCTGGTGCTGGGCTGAGGCCTGGCGGGCGCGCCACCAGCAGCTCCACGTTGCCGCCAGCGGCGGCCGTGTTCACGCTGACCGCCTGCTCGGCACAGAAGCGCGAGAGATACAAAGGTCCACCGGCCTTGGGCCCGGTGCCGCTGAGCCCCTCGCCACCAAAGGGCTGCATGCCCACCACCGCCCCCACCATGTTGCGGTTCACGTAGACATTGCCCACGCGGGCCAGTCGGGCCAAAGACTCGGCCCGGCCATCGATGCGCGAGTGAATGCCCAAGGTCAGGCCGTAGCCGAGGGCGTTGATGGCCTGCACCAGCTCGGCGGGGTCGCCACGCCAGCGCAGCACCTGCAACACCGGACCGAAAATCTCCTCGCGCACCTCGCTCACGCGGGCCACCTCCAGCACCTGCGGCGCGAGCCAGGGCGCTGGCACATCGCTGTGCACCAGCCAGGCCTTGGTGGCCCGCTGACGCAAGGCCTGTAGCTGGCGTTGCACGCCTTCGTGCGCCGCCATGTCGATCAGAGGACCGACGTCGGTCGAGAAATCGGCTGGGTCGCCCAGGCGCAGTGTTCGGGCAGCGCCCACCACCATCTCGATCACCGCATCGGCCACGGCCTCGTGCACGCACAGCAGTCGCAGGCACGAGCAGCGCTGCCCGGCGCTGCGAAAGGCGCTTTGCACCACCGCATCGGCTACCTGCTCAGGAAGGGCCGTGCTGTCCACCACCATGGCGTTCACGCCACCGGTCTCGGCAATCAACGCCGTGATGGGCCCGGGCTGCTGCGCCAGCGTCTGCTGAATGGCCTTGGCCACTGTGGTGGAGCCGGTGAAAGCCACGCCCGCCACACCGGCCTGGGCCACCAGCGCGGCCCCGACCGATTCGCCCGGGCCGCACAGGCACTGCAGCACGGCCTCGGGCACACCCGCCTCGTGCAAGAGGCGAACGGCCGCCAGGGCCACGGCCGGTGTCTGTTCGGCGGGCTTGGCCAGCACCGCGTTGCCGGTGACCAGGGCCGCCGCCACCTGCCCCACGAAGATGGCCAGGGGGAAGTTCCAGGGGCTGATGCAGACCCACACGCCGTGCCCCCGCAAGCGCCAAGTGTTGCGCTCGCCCGCCACGCCCGGCAGGGCCTGGGGCGCCATCACGCGCTCGGCCTCGGCGGCGTAATAGCGCAGAAAGTCGATCGCCTCGCGCACCTCGGCCACCGCATCGGGCCATGTCTTGCGGCCTTCGCGCACCACAAGCGCGCACCAATCGGGCAGATCGGCCTGCAGGGCATCGGCCGCATGGCGCAGGCAGGCCGCGCGCTGGGCCACGGGCCTGGCCTCCCATTCGACAAAGGCCTTGGACGCCCGCTCCAGGGCCTGGGGAATCTGCGCCACCGTTGCCTCGTGCACAGAGGGCAGCAGCGTGTGCGACCAGGCCTGACTCAGTTCGCGGCGGTGCCCGGCCACGGCCAGGTCAAGGCCCTGGCTGTTGCGTCGCTGCGGGCCAGCCACGTCACGCGGCAAGGGGAAGGGGCTGGCCTCTGCGCGGGCCCAGGGCGAGGCCAGCAGCACGTCTTCGCTGACGCGCGCATTGGCCAGCTGGTGCACAAAGGACGTGTTGGCGCCGTTCTCCAATAGGCGCCGCACCAGGTAGGCCAGCAAATCGCTGGCCTGTCCCACCGGCGCGTACACGCGGCAAGGCAACGGGTGCTGCCGCATGACCTCACGGTAGAGGGCCTCGCCCATGCCATGCAGTCGCTGGAACTCAAAGCCGGTGGTGCGGCCCTTGGCCAACTGCAGGACAGCGGCCACGGTGGCGGCGTTGTGGGTGGCGAACTGCGGATAGACCCCATCGCCGCCGGCCAACAAGGCCTGGGCGCAGGCAAGGTAGCTCAGGTCGGTGTGCGCCTTGTCGGTGAACACGGGGTAGGCCCGCAGGCCCAACTGTTGGGCTCGCTGAATTTCGCCGTCCCAGTAAGCGCCCTTCACCAAACGACATTGCATGCGCAGGCCCCAGGCCTGGGCCCGCGTGAGCAGGTGCGAGACCACCGCCAGGGCGCGCGTCTGGTAGGCCTGCACCACCAGACCCAGCCCGCCCCATTGCGGCTGCTTCGCGGCCACGCGTTGGGCGAGTTCGTCGAACACCGCCAGCGACAACTCCAGCCGATCGGCTTCCTCCGCGTCGATGGTCAGGCCGATGTCGGCCGCGGCGGCCTGTTCGCACAAGGCCCATACGCGCGGCACCAGCTCGGCCATCACCCGTTCGCGTTGCAGGGGGTCGTAGCGAGGGTGCAGGGCGCTGAGCTTGATGGACACGCCATCACGACCTTGAAGCGAATCGCCCGCGCGTGCCTCGCGGGCCAGCACCTCAATGGCCTGGCGGTAATGCGCCAGGTGCCGCTGGGCATCGGCCTCGGTGCGCGCGCCTTCGCCGAGCCTGTCGAAGCTGAAGCGCCAGGCCGGCCCACGTTCCCGTGCCCGCCTGGCTCGGGCGACAGCGTCTGCCATGGTCTCGGCCAGGACGAACTGGCGCCCGAACAGGCGCACGGCGCGACGGGCCAGCACCACCAGCGCCCGCGAGCGCCAGGCGGCCAGCCCTTCTGGCCATCGCCCACTGGGCGGGGCAGCGCCTTGGCCCGCTGCCCGCAGCAAGGCCGCCGTCGCCCCCTCCACGCCACCCTGTTGCGCCCAGTCGGCCCGCCCCAGGTGATCGGCCACCAAGGCCGCCGCGGTGGGCGCATCGGGCACGCGCAACAAGGCCTCGGCCAGGCGCATCAGGGCCAGGCCTTCGGTACTGCCCAAGGGGAAGGCCTGAAGCAGGCGATCCAGCGCCCAGGGCGCCTGAGGTGCTGCCCGCACCGCCTGCACCCAGGGCGACGCCACGCGGCGAACCGCCGACCAATCAAGCCCGTCGCCCAAGGCGCGCTGCGCCTCGGCCAAGGCGTCGGACTCGGATCGGTCGGGAGGTGGCAAGACATCGCGGTCGATTCCCATGGTGGCCCCCGCTTTCGGTTGGCATGAGCTGGCGCCATCTTGAACCAAGACCGACGGAATTGCCCACCATGAAATGGCCCAATACCCCGTCGGGATGGGGCCTGGCCGCCATGCGCGGCACCCACCGTCTCAGGCGGCCGCCACCTTGCGTTCGCGATGCCCGAACACCGCCCGGCCCACCCGAACCATGGTGGAGCCCGCCGCCACGGCGGCCTCCAGGTCGTCGCTCATGCCCAGGGAGAGGGTGTCGAGGTCCAGACCATGGGCCCGCAGTTCGTCAAACAACGCCTTGGCGCGCAGGAACAAGGCGCGCTGGGTCTCAAAGTCGGGCGCCGGCTCGGGAATGGCCATCAGCCCGCGCAGGCGCAAGCGGGGCAAGGCCGCCATCGCCTGGGCCAGTTCGAGCGCGTCGCCGGCGGCCACGCCTGATTTGTTGGCGCCACCGTCCACGTTCACCTGAATACACACCTGCAGCGGCGGCAGCTGCGCTGGGCGCTGCTCGTTCAAGCGCTGCGCGATCTTGAGCCGATCGATCGACTGCACCCAATCAAAATGCTCGGCAACCAATCGCGTCTTATTGCTTTGCAAAGGGCCGATGCAGTGCCACACGATGTGCGGGCAGGCACCCAAGGCGCGCACCTGCTCGACCTTCTCGACGCCCTCCTGCACGTAGTTTTCCCCGAAAGCTTGCTGACCGGCGGCGTAGGCCTGACGGACGGCATCGGCCTCGAAGGTCTTGGAAACCGCCAGCAAAGTAACCTCATTGACGGACCGCCCAGCAGCATTGCAAGCCTGTTGCAGGCGCGCCCTGACGCGGTGGAGGTTGTCTTCAATCGTCGTCATAATCGTTTTCAGTACCCAACAGCAAGGACCGCCCCGGGATGGACATCACCCAATTGCTGGCCTTCAGCGTCAAGAACAAGGCATCGGATCTCCACCTCTCGGCGGGGCTGCCGCCCATGATACGGGTGCATGGTGATGTGAGGCGGATCAACACGCCGCCCCTGGACCACAAGGCGGTGCACGCCATGGTCTACGACATCATGAACGACAGCCAGCGCAAGCACTACGAGGAATTCCTCGAAGTGGACTTCTCGTTCGAGATCGAGGGCCTGGCACGTTTTCGCGTGAACGCCTTCAACCACAACCGGGGCGCCGGCGCGGTGTTCCGCACGATTCCCAGCAAGATCCTGACGCTGGAGCAGCTCAACGCCCCCAAGATTTTTGCCGACCTGGCGCTGCGCCCGCGCGGCCTGGTGCTGGTGACCGGCCCCACCGGCTCGGGCAAGTCGACCACGCTGGCGGCCATGATCAACCACCTCAACGAGACCGAGTACGGCCACATCCTCACGGTGGAAGACCCGGTGGAATTCGTGCACGAGTCGAAGAAGTGCCTGGTGAACCAGCGCGAGGTGGGGCCTCACACCCTGAGCTTCAACAACGCGCTGCGCTCGGCCCTGCGCGAAGACCCGGACGCGATCCTCGTGGGCGAGATGCGCGACCTGGAGACCATTCGCCTGGCCATGACGGCCGCCGAGACCGGCCACCTGGTGTTCGGCACGCTGCACACCAGCAGCGCCGCCAAGACCATTGACCGCATCATCGACGTGTTCCCGGCCGAAGAAAAAGACATGGTGCGTGCCATGCTGTCGGAGTCGCTGGTGGCGGTGATCTCGCAGACGCTGTGCAAGCTCAAAGATGGCTCGGGCCGCGTGGCTGCGCACGAGATCATGCTGGGCACCAGCGCCATTCGCAACCTCATTCGCGAGGCGAAAGTGGCGCAGATGTACTCGGCCATTCAGACCGGCAACAACGTGGGCATGCAGACCCTCGACCAGAACCTCACCGACCTCGTGCGGCGCCACATCATCAGTCCCGCCGAGGCACGCAGCAAAGCGAAGATCCCCGAGAATTTCCCGGGTTGATCAGGGAGACCCCACACATGGAACGCGATCAAGCGTCGAAATTCATCAATGACCTGCTTCGGTTGATGCTCAGCCGCAGCGGCAGCGACCTGTTCATCACCGCCGAGTTTCCGCCGGCGATCAAGGTGGACGGCTCGGTGGTGAAGGTGTCGCCGCAACCGCTGTCGGGTGCCCACACCCTGGCGCTGGCGCGCGCCATCATGAACGACAAGCAGGCCGCCGAGTTCGAGCGCACCAAGGAGTGCAACTTCGCGATCTCGCCACCGGGGGTTGGGCGCTTTCGCGTGAGCGCCTTCATCCAGCAAGGCAAGGTGGGCATGGTGCTGCGCACGATTCCGGCCACCTTGCCCACGATCGACCAACTCGGTCTGCCCCAGGTGCTCAAGGACGTGGTGATGAGCAAGCGTGGCCTGTGCATCCTGGTGGGCGCCACCGGGTCGGGCAAGTCCACCTCGCTGGCGGCCATGGTGGACTGGCGAAACGAGCACAGCCACGGCCACATCATCACCATCGAAGACCCGGTGGAGTTCGTGCACCCGCACAAGAACTGCGTGGTCACGCAACGCGAGGTGGGCCTGGACACCGACAGCTGGGAAGCGGCCCTGAAAAACACGCTGCGCCAGGCGCCAGACGTGATCCTGATGGGCGAGATCCGCGACCGCGAAACCATGGAGCACGCCATCCAGTTCGCGGAAACGGGCCACCTCTGTCTGGCGACGCTGCACGCCAACAGCGCCAACCAGGCGTTGGACCGGGTGATCAACTTCTTCCCGGAAGACCGCCGTGCCCAACTGTTGATGGACCTGTCGCTGAACCTGCGCGCCCTCATCTCCCAGCGCCTCGTGCCGCGCCAGGACAACAAGGGCCGCTTCGCGGCGGTGGAGATCATGCTCAACTCCCCGCTGATCGCCGACCTGATCTTCAAGGGCGAAGTGGCCGAGATCAAGGAGATCATGAAGAAGAGCACCAACATCGGCATGCAGACCTTCGACCAGGCGCTCTTCAATGCCTTCGAGGCCAACCTCATCACGCTGGAAGACGCGCTGCGCAACGCCGACTCCATCAATGACCTGCGCCTGCAGGTCAAGCTCAACAGCCAGCGCGCCAAATCCCTGGACTTGGCCGCGGGCACCGAGCACCTCTCCATCATTTGATCTACAGTCGTCGATCCCCCAACTCCAACAACCAGAGACAAGGTTTGACGATGAGCATCGCCGAGCGCAGCTACGACACCGTTCCCCCGCAATCCGTGGCCTTTCTGGGCCTGGGCGTCATGGGCTACCCCATGGCCGGCCACCTGGCCCGCGCCGGGCACCAGGTCACGGTCTACAACCGCACCTTCGCCAAGGCCCAGGCCTGGGCCAAGGAATTCGGTGGCACGGCCAAGGCCACGCCGCGCGAGGCGGCCCAGGGCGCCAGCATCGTGTTCGCCTGCGTGGGCAATGACGATGACCTGCGCTCGATCACGCTGGGCGCCGATGGCGCCCTGGCGGGCATGCAACCCGGCGCCATCTTCGTGGACCACACCACCGCCTCGGCCGACGTGGCGCGCGAGCTGTACGGCGCGGCGCGCAACCTGGGCCTGGCCTTTGTGG
>Ga0255128_1000137_pt1 | contig 29642 bp, 32 predicted proteins | sample Law_Miss_RepC_8d_FD_188562 | JGI IMG/M metagenome (GOLD analysis project Ga0255128, IMG submission 188562) | Freshwater microbial communities from St. Lawrence River, New York, United States - Law_Miss_RepC_8d | ecosystem: Environmental > Aquatic > Freshwater > River | place: USA: New York... | reverse complement strand
AATTCTACAACGCGAGTGAGGCGCTTACCGGCTACCGCCGCGTCCGCCACCCCCACCGCTGCCACCGCGCCGCCGCCCCCCGGGCGCACCTTCCTGCTTGCGCTGGCGCTGAAGCGCGTCCTGACCGATGTAGCCGTAACTGGTCTTCATCGGGTCAGGCTGGCCCGCGGAAGTTCCCGGCTTGCCTGGGCCCTTGCCACGCCGGGGCGCTGGCGCCTCATCCACCAGTCGCGGGCGGGCGGGACCGCGCCCCACCTTGGCGCCCCCCTTGCCGCGGCCCACGGGCTGGCGCGCGGCCGGGCCGCTGCGCGGCCCCCTGGTGCGCTGCTCATCCAGCGCCGCCATGCCGGCCGCCGCGGTCAGACGGGCAATGTCGCGCTCGTCCAATTCCAGCCAAGCGCCCCGCTTGAGCCCACGCGGCAGCATCACGGCCCCGTAGCGGATGCGGATCAGGCGGCTAACGGCGTGCCCGACGGCTTCGAACATGCGGCGCACTTCGCGGTTGCGGCCCTCGGCAATGGTGACGCGGTACCAGCAGTTGGCCCCCTCGCCACCGCCGTCTTCGATGGACGCGAATTGCGCCGGGCCATCGTCGAGCTGTACACCATCCAGCAGGCGCTGTTTTTCTTCCTTGGACAGGGCGCCAAGCACACGCACCGCGTATTCGCGCTGCAACCCAAAGCGCGGGTGCATCAGGCGGTTGGCCAGCTCACCCGAGTTGGTGAGCAGCAGCAGGCCTTCGGTGTTGAGGTCAAGTCGACCCACCGACTGCCACTTGCCCTGCATCAGCCGAGGCAGGCGGCGGAACACGGTGGGCCGGTTTTGGGGATCGTCGTGGCTGACCACTTCGCCCGCGGGCTTGTGGTAGGCCAGCACACGGGGCGGCGGGGGCGTCATGCGCACGCGCACCGGCTGGCCATTGACCTTGATCACGTCGCCGTACTGGATGCGCTGGCCCACGTGGGCCGGCTCACCGTTGACGGAAATGCGCCCCTCCAGAATCAGTTGCTCCATCTCCAGGCGCGAGCCCATGCCGGCCTGGGCCAGCACCTTGTGCAGCTTGGGCGAATCGGCCTGCGGCGCCAGCACGCGCTTGGTGGGCAATGCGGGCGATGCCTCGTCGGCTTGCTCGGCGTCGAAGGCGCCGCTGACGACGTCGTCGAAGCGCAGGGCTTCTTCGGCACCGGTGTGTGCCGCGGCAGGTGCCTCTTCAGGCACCTCAGGGTTGTGGTGGGGTCGGGGTGCCGTTGTCATGGGATTCATCAAATAAGGTAGGGGTTGCGTCGTCGGCAGGCGTGGCCTGCACGGGTGGCGCTTCGTTGGCCGGCTCAGTGGCGTCGGCGACCTCGCCCTCGCCCTGCAGGCGCTGGGACAGCGATTCAAAATCCAGCGTGCCCAGGGCCGATTCCTGCACTTCGCTGGCCTCAAGTGGCGGGAGCTGGTTCAGCGAAGCCAGGCCGAGGTCATCCAGGAACTGGCGGGTGGTGGCGAACAGCGCCGGCCGCCCCACCGTCTCGCGATGGCCGATCACCTCGATCCAGCCCCGGTCTTCCAATTGCTTGAGGATGAGCGAGTTGATGGTGACACCACGGATGTCCTCCATGTCACCCCGCGTCACCGGCTGGCGGTACGCGATGATGGCCAGTGTTTCCATGGCCGCCCGCGAGTACTTCGGCGGCTTCTCAGGGTGGAGGCGGTCGAGGAAAGGGCGCATTTCGGGGCGGCTCTGGAAACGCCAGCCCGAGGCCACGGACACCAGCTCCACGCCCCGACCGGTCCACTCTTTTTGCAGCTCGGCCAGGAGCATCTTGAGGGTGTCGGCCGACACCGCCTCGTCGAACAACGCCCCCATCTCGCGCACCGTCAGTGGCTGGGAGGCGCAGATCAAGGCCGTCTCGAGGACACGCTTGGCATCCGTGGTGTTCATGGTCTGGCTCGGTCTAGGGCCGGCGACACGCCGGAACGAGGGAGAGGGTGCAGCCCCGAGAGGGGGCCGGAAGGGCAGCGTGGCCGCCGGCTGGGAGCGCCCGGCGAGCGTGTCAGCCGATCAGGCCGTCTCCGGGATTGGGCGGATTGTAATGGAGCCCCCCTGTTTTCAGGGCCTCGGAGAAATCGGCAGGTGGTTCGCGCCAGAAAGACAGTGGCTGGCCGCCAACAGGGTGCAACAGACGCAAATGCGCCGCGTGCAGGGCCTGGCGCTGCATGCCCCAAAGGCGTCGGCCGCCGTAAACGGCATCCCCCACCAATGGGTGGCCAAGCGACGCCATGTGCACGCGGATCTGGTGCGTGCGGCCGGTGTGCAGTTTGCAGGCCACCAGACAGGCCTGATCGTTGCCATCCAGCAGCCGAAGGGTGCTTTGGGCGGGCTTGCCGCCCGTGCGCAGGCCCGCCATGCGCAAGCGGTTCTGCGGGTCGCGACCGATGGCCAGGTCCACCTCTCGCTGAGCCTCGCCCCGCCAGGCGCCCTGCCCCAGCGCCAAGTATTGGCGGTTCACCTCTCGCGCGGCGATGGCACGCACCAGGGCATCCATGGCCGCGCGGCTCTTGGCCACCAGCATCAGGCCCGAGGTGTCTTTGTCCAGCCGGTGCACGATGCCGGCCCGGGGCAGCTGAGCCGCCGCGGCGTGGTGCGCCAACAGGCCATTGAGCATCGTGCCCGACCAATGGCCCGCCGCCGGGTGCACCACCAGGCCTGCGGGCTTGTCGATGACCAGCAAGTGCTCGTCTTCGTACACCACCGCGAGGGCCATTGGCTCGGGCACGAAGGCCATGGCCTGGGGCGTGGGCCGCAACTCCACCGCGCAGGCGTCGCCGGCGCTCACCTTGGTGGCCGACTTGGTGCAGGCGCGTCCGCGCAGCGTCACCGCACCATCGGCCACGAGCTGCTGCAGCCAGGACCGAGAGAAACCTTGCACCAGGGCCACCAGAGCGCGGTCCAGGCGCCAGCCGTGCATCTCTGCCGGCACAAGCAACGAACGAACCTCGCCCTCTGCATCGCCCAGCCACTCTTCGCCCGCCTCGGGCTCGGGGCCTGACGTGCCCGTCGATATACTTTGCGTTTCCAAACCGTTGTTCCGTCGCTGAGGTGCGCCTGTGAAATTGAGCTTGAGATTATCGGCCGTGGCCCTGGGTGCCCTGACCGTGGCGCTGACGCTGTCTGGCTGTGGCAGCACTCCCGTGGTGGACGAGACAGCGGGCTGGAGCCCCAACAAGCTCTACACCGAGGCCACGGAAGAGCGAAATGCCGGCAATTTCGAACGCTCGGCCACGCTGCTGGAGAAGCTTGAAGGCCGCGCGGCGGGCACGCCGCTGGCCCAGCAGGCCCAACTTGACAAGGCCTACACGCACTACAAGGCCTCCGAGCCGGCTCAGGCGTTGGCCGCCCTGGACCGCTTCCAACGCCTGCACCCGGCCAGCCCGGCCATGGACTATGCGCTCTACCTGCGCGGCCTGGTGAACTTCAACGACAACCTGGGCCTGTTCGGCGCGCTGGCCCGCCAAGACCTGTCCGAACGCGACCAGAAGGCAGCCAAGGAATCGTTCGAGGCTTTTCGCGAGCTCATCACCCGCTTCCCAGAATCGAAGTACGCCCCCGACGCTTCGGCGCGCATGACGTACATCGTGAACTCGCTGGCGCAATACGAGGTGCACGTCGCCCGCTATTACTTCAGCCGCGGCGCCTACTTGGCCGCCATCAACCGCGCTCAGTCTGCCCTGTCCGAGTACAAGGACGCACCCGCGCTGGAAGAGGCCTTGTTCATTCTGGTGCGGTCGTACGACGCCCTGGGCATGACCCAACTGCGCGACGACGCCCAGCGCGTGATGAAAGCCAGCTACCCCAACAGCGAGTACCTGGCACAGGGCTTCAAGAAAAAAGACGAGCCGTGGTGGAAGGTCTGGTAAGCACCAGATCGTCCAGTTCGGCCGCCAAGGCGGCTTCGTCTTCCAGCCAACGCATGGGCGGCAAGGCCGCCAGCAGGCTTGGCCCGTAAGAGCGCGACAGCAATCGCCGGTCGCCAATCACCAACACACCGCGGTCAGTCTCGCTGCGGATCAACCGCCCCGCCCCCTGCTTGAGCGCCATCGCGGCGTCGGCCAGTGTCACCGCGGCAAAGGCGTTGTCTCCCCGTGCGCTTGCCATTTCCAGGCGCCCACTCACCACCGGGTCATCTGGCGGAGCGAAGGGCAGCTTGTCAATGACCAATAGCTGCAAGGCATCGCCGGGCAGGTCTACCCCCTCCCAGAACGAGGCCGACGCAATGAGCACAGACGGGCCTGCGCTGGAGTCCCGAAAGCGCTCCAGCAACTGCCGGCGCGAGGCCATACCCTGGGCCAGAACCCGCATAGCAGACCCCTGCCCTTCGCCCTGCATCAGGGCGTCGGCCATTCGCCGAGCCGCCCGCAAGGTGGTGGTCAGCACCAGTGTGCGGCCTTGGAGTTGCGCCGCCCATTGCGCCACCTTGGCGGCCAGGGCGGGCGTGTGCGAAGCATCGGCTGGATCGGGCAAGTCAGGGGGCACATAGACCGCCGCCTGACGGGCATGATCGAAGGCACTCGGCACGCGCAAGGTCTGCAGCCCGGCCCAGGTGTCGAGTCCCACCGAGTGGGTAAACCACGACAGGCTGTCGTCGTGCCCCAGCGTCGCGGACGTGAACACCCATTGCCGGGCATTCTGCTGGTCATGCAGGCGTTCGGCGAACAAGGCCGCACTATTCACGGGCGTGGCGGCCGCCATCCATTGGCGCCCGCCCTCCCAAGACACCCAGCGCACGAACCCCGGTGCGGCGGCCTCGCCCGCCAACACCCGCCAATCGCGCCGGAGGGCTTGGCACCGCGCCCACAGTCGATTCAAAGCTGGCGCGTGCTCGGCAATGGCGGCCAGCGCGTCTTCGGCTGCACCCAGGGCCTGGTCCAGGCCAAGGGCCAGCGGGTGCCAGCACAGCGCCTCAACGCCATCTGGCACGCCGGTGCGCCATGGCACGCGACCATCGGCGCCCTTGGCGCCCTGTCCTGCTTGCGCAATGCCCCGGGCCGCCTGCTCAAGCCCCAGAGCGAGCGCCGACCAGGGGCGCCAGCCTGACGCCAGCAGTGGCCCCTGTGTGGCCAGGTCACTGGCCAGCGCCCGCAGACGCCCCGAGCTCACCCGCCGCCCCAGAAATCCCTGCGCGGCGTCGTCCAAGTGGTGCGCCTCATCGAAGACCACTACCTCGGCCTGGGGCACCAGCGAGGCCACGCCGGTTTCCCGCAGCTCCAGGTCGGCCATGAAAACGTGGTGATTGATGACCACCCAGTCGGCCTGCAGGGCCTGCTCGCGCGCCCGGTTGACGTGGCAGCCAGCGGCCTGGGCACAGGCACTCCCGAGGCAATTTTCCCGGGTGGAGGTCACCATCCGATGCCAGGGTGAGCGCTCGTCCAGCCAGGGCACTTCGGCCAGATCGCCCGTGCGCGTCACCGCCGCCCAGCGCTGCAGGCGCTCAAGCGCCACACCCTGTCGAGGGTCGCGGCCAGCCGCCCCACTCTGCTGGCCCAGCGCCAAACGGTGCAGACAAAGATAGCTGGAGCGGCCTTTGAGCAAGGCCACGCGCACCGGCAAGCCAAGGGCCGCCGTTACCGCGGGAATGTCGCGATGAAAAAGCTGGTCTTGCAGCGCCTGTGTGGCGGTGGACAGCAGAGCGCGCTTGCCGCTGAGCAAGAGGGGCACGAGGTAGGCATAGGTCTTGCCAACGCCGGTACCTGCCTCGACAGCCACGCTTCCGCGCTGCTCCAACACATGGGCCACTGCCCGGGCCATGGCCAACTGGCCAGGCCGCTCCCTGAGCGCCGCCTGGGCGCGCGCCATCGCACCGCCTGGTGACAAGGCACGGCAGACCGTATCGCCAAGCTCAGACACGGGCATTCCTGGGGGAAATGATGGCGAGTACCATTGCGGGCATTCTCCGTCTGCCTAACACCACAGCACATTCATGGCCAAAGGCTTTCGCATCCAGGCGTCCACCGGCATTCACCGGGGCGACCGAGACTACCAACAAGATCAGGTCAGCTTGCTGAGCCACGCTCGCCACAAGGGCTGCCTGCTCGCGGTGCTGGCCGACGGCATGGGCGGGCGCAGCGGCGGGCGCAAGGCCTCTGACCAGGTGATGATGACGGCCAAGCAACTGTTCGACCGCTTCGATCCTGACACCGATGACCCCGTCAGCCTGCTCAAGCGCATCGTCGAAGAAGCGCACATTGTCATCAAGCTCACCGCCGTGTCGGCCGAGCAAGAGCCGCACAGCACCATCGCCGCTTTCATCGTGATGCCCAGTGGTGAGAGCCATTGGGCGCACGCGGGCGATTCGCGCATCTACCACTTCCACCAAGGCAAGCTGGTGAAGCGCACGCTGGACCACTCGTATGTGCAGAGCCTGATCAACCAGGGCGAGCTCACCGAACAACAGGCACTGGACCACCCCCACGCCAACATCCTGATGGGTTGCCTGGGCACTGAGAACGACCCACCGGTGGACTTGCACATGGTGCCGAAGCTGGAAGCGGGCGATACCTTGCTGGCCTGCAGTGACGGTCTGTGGCACTACTTCTCGCCCGAAGAACTGGCCAGCACGGTGGCCATGCTCACCCCGCGCGAGGCCTGCGAATTCCTGATCCAGAAAGCGCGCACCCGCGCGCGCGGCGCGGGTGACAACCTGTCGCTGGTGATCGTGAAGTTCGACCCCATCCTTTGAGGGAAAGGGGCCTGGCGCCTGGCAGGCCCAGCACCCCTTTGGCATCAGGTCAGCCCGGTGTCCACCAACCGGTGCTCCAAATCAAGGAATTCCTGCGACTGCATCTCGTTGAGGCGAGACACGGTGCGCGGAAACTCGTGCGACATGGGCCCTTCCAGGTAAAGCTGCTCAGGCGGCACGGCGGCCGACATGACCAGCTTGCATCGGCGGTCATAGAGCACGTCGATCAACCAGGTAAAGCGCCGCGCCTCTGATGCCTGCCGCACCGACATCTGCGGCACGTTGGAGAGCAACACCGTGTGGAACTCACTGGCGATTTCCAAGTAGTCGTTCTGCGAGCGCGGACCGCCGCACAGGGTGCGGAAATCGAACCAGATGACCCCACCGGCACGGCGCACAGCGCGTATCTGGCGGGCCTCGATGGTCATCACCGGGTCTTGGTCAGCCACTTCAGCGAGTTCGTTGAAGGTGGCCTCCAGCGCCGCATCGGCCTCGGGGCCAAGGGGGCAGTGGTAGAGCTGGATGTGGTTAAGCGTGCGCCGACGGTAGTCGGTGCCGTTGTCCACGTTGATGACTTCCAACCGGTCTTTCAGCAGCTCAATCGCCGGCAGGATGCGATCGCGGTGCAGCCCGTCCGGGTAGAGCCCGTCAGGGTGGAAGTTCGACGTGGTCACGAAACCCACACCCGCCTTGAACAAGGCGTCCAACAGGCGGTGCAGGATCATGGCGTCGGTCACGTCGGCCACGTGGAACTCATCGAAGCAGATGAGCTTGTAGCGCTTGGCGATGCGCGCACCCAGCTCGTCCAGCGGGTTCACCGTGCCTTGCAGGTCGCGCAGTTCGCGGTGCACCTCACGCATGAACTCGTGGAAGTGCAGTCGTGTCTTGCGCTTGATCGGCACCGCCTGGTAGAAGCAGTCCATCAGGAAGCTCTTGCCCCGCCCCACGCCCCCGAACATGTACACGCCGCGGGGAATGTCAGGGCGGTTGAAGAGCTTCTTCACCGCGTTGGAGCGCTTCTGCTTGTAGGCGGCCCACTCGGCCGCACACCGCTCCAGCGCGTCAATGGCACGCTGCTGGGCGGGGTCGGTGGTGTAGCCGCGCTCAATCAGCGCGGCCTCGTAGGTGCTGCGAACGCTCAAGGCCAGGGGCTCAGAAGTTGAGCGTGCGCTTGTCCACGGCCAGCGCGGCTTCCTTGGTGGCTTCCGACAGCGATGGGTGCGCGTGGCAGATGCGGGCGATGTCTTCGGCGCTGGCCTTGAACTCCATGGCGACCACGGCTTCAGAAATCAGCTCAGAGGCCATCGGGCCCACGATGTGCACGCCCAGGATTTCGTCGGTGGTGGCATCGGCCAGGAACTTCACCATGCCGGTGGTGTCGCCCAGGGCGCGAGCCCGGCCGTTGGCCAGGAAGGGGAAGGTGCCGGCCTTGTAGGCGACGCCATCGGCCTTGAGCTGCTGCTCGGTGCGGCCCACCCAGGCGATCTCGGGGCTGGTGTAGATGACCCAAGGAATGGTGTTGAAGTTGACGTGCCCGTGCTGGCCGGCAATGCGCTCGGCCACGGCCACGCCCTCTTCCTCGGCCTTGTGCGCCAGCATGGGGCCACGCACCACGTCGCCCACGGCCCAGACGCCCGGCACGTTGGTGCGGCAGTCGGCGTCCACCACGATGGCGCCGCGCTCGTCGAGCTGCAGGCCCACGGCTTCGGCGTTCAGGCCGTTGGTGTTGGGCACGCGGCCGATCGACACGATGAGCTTGTCGGCTTCCAGCGTCTGGGCTTCGCCCTTGGCGTTGGTGTAGGCCACGGTCACGCCCTTCTTGCCGGTCTTGACCTCACCGACCTTCACGCCCAGTTCGATCTTCAGGCCCTGCTTGTCAAAGGCCTTCTTGGCTTCCTTGGCGATCTGCTCGTCCACCGCGCCCAGGAAAGTGGGCAGGCCTTCGAGAATGGTGACCTCGGCGCCCAGACGGCGCCAGACCGAGCCCATTTCCAGGCCGATCACGCCCGAGCCGATCAGCGCCAGCTTCTTGGGCACGGCACCGATGCGCAGGGCGCCGTCGTTGGACAGCACGGTCTCTTCGTCAAAGGGCACGCCAGGCAGCGCGCGGGCGTTGGAGCCGGTGGCCACGATCACCTGCTTGCCGGTGATGGTCTCTTCGGTCTTGCCCGCCACCTTCACTTCAAAGCCACCCTCGGCAGCCTTCACGAAGGAACCCCGGCCATGGAAGAAGGTGACCTTGTTCTTCTTGAAGAGGTACAGGATGCCGTCGTTGTTCTGCTTCACCACCGTGTCTTTGCGGCCAATCATCTTGGCCACGTCGATCTTCACGTTGGAGGCGGTGATGCCGTGGTCGGCGAAGTGGTGGTTGGCGTGCTCGAAGTGCTCGCTGGACTGCAGCAGTGCCTTGGACGGGATGCAGCCGACGTTGGTGCAGGTGCCACCCGGTGCGGGGCCGCCTGCGGCGTTCTTCCACTCGTCGATGCACGCGACCTTGAAGCCGAGCTGCGCGGCGCGGATGGCCGCGATGTAACCGCCGGGGCCGGCACCGATCACGACGACGTCAAATGCTTGGGACATGGTGAATTCCTGGAATCAATGGGCCAACGCCCCTGACGGGGCGCTGGCAAAAGGTGAGTGATCGGGGATCAGATGTCGAACAGCAGGCGAGCCGGGTCTTCCAGCGCTTCCTTCATCGCCACCAGACCCAGCACGGCCTCGCGACCATCGATGATGCGGTGGTCGTAGGACATGGCCAGGTAGTTCATCGGGCGGATCACGATCTGACCGTTCTCCACCACGGCGCGGTCCTTGGTGGCGTGCACGCCCAGGATGGCCGACTGCGGCGGGTTGATGATGGGGGTGGACAGCATCGAGCCGAAGGTACCGCCGTTGGAGATGGAGAAGGTGCCGCCAGAGAGGTCGTCCAGACCGATCTTGCCGTCCTTGGCCTTCTGACCGAACTCGGCGATCTTCTTCTCGATGTCAGCAAAGCTGAGCTGATCGGCGTTGCGGATGATGGGCACCACCAGGCCGCGGGGCGAACCCACGGCGATGCCGATGTCGAAGTAGCCGTGATAGACGATGTCGTTGCCGTCAACCGAGGCGTTCAAGATGGGGAACTTCTTGAGCGCGTGCACGGCCGCCTTCACGAAGAAGCTCATGAAGCCCAGCTTCACGCCGTGCTCTTTCTCGAACTTCTCCTGGAACTTCTTGCGCATCTCCATCACCGGGGCCATGTTCACCTCGTTGAAGGTGGTCAGGATGGCGTTGGTGGCTTGCGATTGCAGCAGGCGCTCGGCCACGCGGGCACGCAGGCGGGTCATGGGCACGCGCTCTTCGGGGCGGTTGCCCAGATCCGGAGCGGCCACGCTGACCTGCGGCAGGGCCTTGGTCGGGGCGCCGGTGGGGATGGCCACAGGCGCAGCGGCCTTCGGTGCCGCCACGGCGGCGAGCACGTCACCCTTGGTCACGCGACCGTCTTTGCCGGTGCCGGCCACGGAACCCGCGGCCAGGTTGTTGTCGGCCATGAGCTTGGCGGCAGCAGGCATGGCCACGCCAGCCTTGCTGTTGGAGACTTCGGCCGCGGCGGCGGCAGGGGCCGGAGCAGCAGCAGGCGCCGGGGCGGCGGCGGGCGCGGCCGCAGCGGCACCAGCGACGGCGGCGGTGTCGATGCGGGCGATGGGCTGCTCGGCGGCCACGGTGGCGCCGTCGCCCTGCAGGATTTCCACCAGCACGCCGCCAGCGGGTGCGGGACATTCCAGCACGACCTTGTCGGTCTCGATCTCGATCAGGATTTCGTCGGCGGTAACGGCTTCACCGACCTTCTTCTTCCACTGCAGCAGGGTGGCCTCGGCCACCGACTCGGAGAGCTGCGGGACTTTCACTTCAACGATTGCCATTTTCTTTTCCTGGTAGGTGCGTTCAGCGTCGCGGGCCACGGGGGGCGGCCTGGGCCGCCCCTGCGCTGTGGCACTCACGGGGTCTGGGAATTACTTGGTGAGGATGAAGCCCTTGAGCTTGGCGAAGGCCGCCTCGATCAGGTTCTTCTGCTGTTCCTGGTGCAGGTGGGCGTAACCCACGGCCGGCGAGGCCGAGGCGGCACGACCGGCGTAGCCCAGCTTCTGACCATCGAGCATGTTCTCGTGGATCTGATGCTGAATGAAGAACCAGGCACCCTGGTTCTGCGGCTCGTCCTGGCACCACACCACATCGGTGGCGTTGGGGAAACGCTTCATCTCGGCGCTGAACGCCTTGTGCGGGAACGGGTAAAGCTGCTCGACGCGGATGATGGCCACGTCGTCGGCACCCTTCTCTTCGCGCTTTTTCACCAGGTCGTAGTAGACCTTGCCCGAGCAGGCGATCACGCGCTTGACCTTGGCCGCGTTCTTCACCACGTTCTCGTTGAGTTCGCCGATGACGGTCTGGAAACCGCCCTTGGTGAACTCGGACAGCGGCGAGGTGGCGTCCTTGTTGCGCAGCAGCGACTTGGGCGTGAAGATGACCAGAGGCTTGCGCAGGTTGCGAACCATCTGGCGACGCAGCACGTGAAAGATCTGGCTGGCCGTGGTCGGCTGCACGATCTGCATGTTGGTGTCAGCGGCCAACTGCATGAAGCGCTCCACGCGCGCCGAGCTGTGCTCAGGGCCCTGCCCTTCGTAGCCGTGCGGCAGCATCATCACCAGGCCGTTCAGGCGGCCCCACTTCACCTCACCCGAGGCGATGAACTGGTCGATCACCACCTGGGCGCCGTTGGCGAAGTCACCGAACTGGGCTTCCCAGATCACCAGGCTGTTCGGGTCAGAGCCGGCGTAGCCGTACTCAAAGCCCAGCACCGCCTCTTCCGACAGGATGGAGTCGATCACCACGAACGGGGCCTGGTTCTCGGCCACGTTCTGCAGCGGGATATAGGTGCCCACGTCCCACTTCTCGCGGTTCTGGTCGTGGATGACGGCGTGGCGGTGCGTGAAGGTGCCACGGCCGCTGTCCTCGCCCGACAGGCGCACGGCATAACCGCTGGCCACCAGAGAGGCGAAGGCCATGTGCTCGCCCATGCCCCAGTCCACGTTGATCTCGCCACGGCCCATGGCCGCACGGTCGGCGTACACCTTCTTCACCAGCTGGTGCGGGTTCACCGACTCAGGGATGGTGGTGATCTTCTCGGCCAGGCGCTTCCACTCGGTCAGCGGAATGGCGGTCTCGGCGGCATCGGTCCACTTCTTGCCCACATAGGGCGCCCAGTCCACCGCGTACTGGCTCTTGAAGTTGGTCAGCACCGGGTCGATCGTGTGGCGGCCTTCGTCCAGCGCAGCGCGGTAGGCCTTGACCATGTCGTCGCCCAGCGTGGGGCCCAGGCCTTGCGCCGCCAGCTTGTCGGCATACAGCTTGCGGGTGCCAGGGTGCGCGCCGATCTTCTTGTACATCAGCGGCTGGGTCAGGCTGGGGGTGTCCTGCTCGTTGTGGCCCAGCTTGCGGAAGCAGATGATGTCCACCACCACGTCCTTGCGGAATTCCAGGCGGTATTCCAGGGCGAGCTGGGTGGCCAGCACCACGGCCTCGGGATCGTCACCGTTGACGTGCAGCACCGGCGCTTCCACGCCCTTGACGATGTCGGTGCAGTACAGGGTGGAACGCAGGTCGCGCGGATCGGAGGTGGTGAAGCCGATCTGGTTGTTGATGATGATGTGCACCGTGCCGCCGGTGGTGTAACCGCGGGTCTGGGCCAGCGCCAGTGTTTCCTGGTTGACACCCTGGCCGGCAAAAGCGGCATCGCCGTGCACCAGCACCGGCAACACCTGGCTGCCACGCACGTCACCACGGCGGTCCATGCGAGCACGCACCGAGCCCTCAACCACCGGGTTCACGATTTCCAGGTGCGAGGGGTTGAAAGCCAGGCTCAGGTGCACCGGGCCACCAGAGGTGGACACGTCGGAGCTGAAGCCCTGGTGGTACTTCACGTCACCAGCGGGCAGGTCTTCAGGGGCGGTGTGGTCGAACTCGGCGAACAGATCCTTGGGCATCTTGCCCAGGGTGTTGACCAGCACGTTCAGGCGACCGCGGTGGGCCATGCCGATCACGATTTCCTGAATGCCCTTGGCACCAGCCTGCTGGATCAGTTCGTCCATGGCCGCGATGAAGCTCTCGCCACCTTCCAGCGAGAAGCGCTTCTGGCCCACGTACTTGGTGTGCAGATAGCGCTCCAGGCCTTCGGCTGCCGTCAGGCGATCCAGGATGTGCTTCTTCTTGTCGGCAGTGAAGGCGGGCTTGCTGCGGATGCTTTCCAGCTTCTCCTGCCACCAGCGCTTTTGCGTCTGGTCGCTGATGTACATGTACTCGGCGCCGATGGTGCCGCAGTAGGTTTCGCGCAGCGCGTTGAGCAGCTCGCGCAGCGGCATCGTTTCCTTGCCGAAGAAGGTGTTGCTCGTGTTGAACACCGTCTCCAGGTCAGCATCGGTGAAGCCATAGAACGACGGCTCCAGCTCGGGAATCGCGGGGCGCTCGGTGCGCTTCAGGGGGTCAAGGTCGGCCCAGCGCTGGCCAACGTTGCGGTAGGCGGCGATGAGCTGTTGGGTGGACACGCGCTTGCGGCCCAGATCGGAGTCGGCGCCAGAGGCCACGACCACCTGGGTACCGCCCTTCTTGGCGCGCTCGGCGAAGGCGTTGACCACCGGCAGGTGGGGCACATCGCGGGCGTCGGTGCCGTCGGCGGCAGGGACGTTCTGCAGGGCGTCAAAGTAGCTGCGCCAGTTGTCGGGCACGCTGCCCGGGTTCTGCAGGTAGTTCTCGTACATCTCTTCCACATAGGGCGCGTTGCCGCCGAAGAGATACGAGTTGCTGTTGTAGGCAACGTAGACGCTGCCCCCGTTGCTTTGGGAATCGCTCATGAATCCGCTGACCTCCGCTTCCCTGAAGGAAGCATTAGCTGGTTAAGAAACCTTCCGCGACACGGCTGAACCGGATGGCGGATGCGACAGTGACTGTGGAAGGGACTGGCTGCAAGCCCGGCATTGTGCCAGCTTGGGCAAAGCCCGTGGGAAATTAATTCACGAAGCGACGCGTGGCGAGAGCCGCTCGCTGGCCGGCACCGAGGTCGGCTCGTCCAGTTCGATGGCGATCTGCGTGCACACCGTGCGGCACAGCGTCACGGCCTTCTCGCTCTGCACGCGATAGATGACCTGGGTGCCCTCTTTGCGCTTGGCCAACACCCCGGCGCGGTAGAGCAAGTTGAGGTGCTGCGAAAGATTGGGCTGGGTGGTGTCGATCTCTTGCAGCAACTGCGAGACCGACTTTTCCTGGTCGCACAAGGCGCTCAGGATGCGCAGCCGCATCGGGGTGGCCAGCACGCCAAACAACTCGGCGGCCAGCTCAAAAACCCGCACTTTTTCCACCTGCCCGTCGGCGCCGATCATTTTGTCCATGGTCCCCTCATGCTTAAGCGAATAAGCATGAATGATATCGACACCGTCACCCAAGGACGGGACAAATTCAGGACACCAGTTCGCGAATCTGTTGCAGGGCGGTCGGGTCGTCCATGGTGGTCAGGTCACCGGGGTCGCGCCCTTCACACACCGCCTGAATGGCGCGGCGCAGCAACTTGCCACTGCGCGTCTTGGGCAACACCGACACGAAGCGCACGCGCGCAGGCCGAGCCACTGCGCCCAATTGCTCGTCCACCACCTTCATGACCGCGCCCTCTAGCTTGAGCGCATCGGCCTCGCTAGCGGCCAGGGCCGGGTCCTTCAGCACCGCGAAGGCCACCGCCACCTGCCCCTTGAGCTGATCGGCCACGCCTACCACCGCCACCTCAGCCACCGCCGGGTGGCTGGAGATGCTCTCCTCAATCTCGCGCGTGCCCAGGCGGTGCCCCGCCACGTTGATCACGTCGTCGGTACGGCCCAGGATGAAGAAGTAGCCGTCCGCATCGCGCACCCCCCAGTCGAAGGTGCTGTACATGGTCCGGCCGTGTATGCTCGACCAGTAGGTCTTCACATAACGGGCGTCGTCACCCCAAACCGTCTGCAGGCAGCCGGGCGGCAGAGGCCCCTCCACCGCGATCACACCCTTCTTGTTGGGCTCGGTGATTTCCTCGCCGGTGGATTCATCGATCAGGCGCACGTCATAGCCATACACCGCCTTGCCGGGCGAGCCGAATTTGGTCGGCGCCGGCTCAATGCCATTGCACACGGCCATGATCGGCCAGCCCGTTTCGGTCTGCCAGTAGTTGTCGATGATGGGCTTCTGGATGGCGTTGGCGATCCACGTCGCCGTGGGCTCATCAAGCGGCTCACCCGCCAGAAACAAGGCCTTGAGGCTGGAGAGGTCGTACTTACTGAGGTAGGCCGGGTCTTGCTTCTTGAGCACGCGCGCGGCTGTGGGGGCCGAGAACATCACCGACACCTTGTACTTCTCGACCAAGCTCCACCAAATGCCGGCATCCGGCCGGGTGGGCAGACCCTCGTACATGATGGTGGCCATGCCATTGATCAGCGGCCCGTAGATGATGTAGCTGTGCCCCACCACCCATCCGATGTCGCTGGTGGAGAAGTAGGTTTCGCCGGGCTGCGCCATGTAGATGTGGCGCATGGACGCCGCCAAGGCCACGGCATAGCCGCCCGTGTCGCGCTGCACCCCTTTGGGCTTGCCGGTGGTGCCACTGGTGTACAGGATGTAGCTGGGGTGGGTGCTGTCCACCCACTCGCACGGCATCTGCGCGCCCAGGTGCTGCTGGCGCAGGCTGGCGTAGTCCACATCGCGGCCAGCCACGGGCGCCAAATCCGCGAGACCACGGTTGACCATCAGCACATGCTGGGGCTTGTGGACGGCCAGGGAAATGGCCTCGTCGAGCAGGTGCTTGTAGGGCACCACCTTGCCGCTTCGCATGCCAGCATCGGCGCTGATCACCAGCTTGGGCTGTGCGTCGTCGATGCGGCTGGCCAAGCTGTGGCTGGCAAAACCCCCGAACACCACCGAGTGAATGGCGCCGATCCGCGCGCACGCCAGCATGGCAAAGCATGCCTCAGCGATCATGGGCATGTAGATCAGCACGCGATCGCCTTTGCCCACGCCGAGGGAGCGCAGAATGGCCGCCATCCGCTGCACCTCGGCGTGCAGCTCGCGGTAGGAATACACCGTTTCGGTGTCTGTCTCGGTGGACACGAAGATCAAGGCATTCTGATCTGCCCGGTCCTTCAGGTGGCGGTCGACCGCGTTGTGACACAGGTTGGTCAGACCGCCTTCGAACCAGCGCGCAAAAGGCGCTTTGTCGTAGTTGCACACCCGGTCGAATGGCTTGTGCCAGTCCACCAACTGCGCTTGCTCGGCCCAGAACGCGTCTCGATCATCGATGGACCGGCGGTAAAAATCGGCGTACGTCGAGGGCAAAGCCATGCGTGTCTCCTGAGCTATCAACGGGTCAATTTAAAGTGAATTCATAATTATGGTGACCCGGCTTTCTTCTGGCTGACGCAGGCCCTCATGCAGGCCCGCCGCGTCCCGTCACTTGATCAAGGCCTGCACCTCACGGAAAGCCGGGTGATCGGCGCTGCGCATCCATTCAAAGGCCACCATTTCCGTGGTCACCAGCTCGGCCCCAGCACCAGCCAGGCGATCAAATGCCGCGTCGCGGTTGCGCTCGGTGCGCGACCCGCAGGCATCGGTCACCACCCAAACGTCAAACTCCTCTTCCAGCAGCTCAAGGGCGGTCTGCAACAGACACACATGCGCCTCACAACCCGCCACCACAATGGTGCCGCGCTCATTGATGGGGCTCACGGGTTTCTGCAGGTGCTTGGGCAGGCTGCGCGCGTTGCCCGCGGGCCGGGCCGGCGGCCGCAGCCAGTCGCCCAGGCCATCGGCCACAGCACTGAAATGCTGCTTCGCCAGGGTTTTTCGGCACAAATCGCGCAACTCGGGCGGGTTGCTGCCCAGCTTGTCAGGGCATTGTTCGGTGCCCCACACGGGCACTTGCATCAGCTTGGCAATGCGGGCCAAGCGCAGGGTATTGGCCAGAACGAAGGGCGCATCCGCGATGGCCGGCATGAGGCGGGACTGGTAGTCAACCAGGACCAACTGAGATTCGGAAACGTCGAGCAACATAGGCATTGGCGATGATGAACGCCGCATTGTCGCAGTGTCGCGTGCTGTCGGACACCCTTGGGCACAGCCAGCGCTGAGAACCGCCCAAGGTCTACCACCCATCCGCTTCGACGGGCCTTCCAGCCAAGGAATGCAAAATCCCTCGAAAAATCAAGGTGTTGCACCGCTTTTCGGGCTTGACGAGGCATGCCTGCGCCGGTACCCTCCTCCCCCATGCGTTTGATTGCCCTCGTCCTGTCCCTGTCAGTCGCCCAAGCCATGGCTGCACCAGGCAACGGCAATCGCTTCGAAGACATGGACGCGCTGTTGGCAGAAAAAGGCCTCATGACCCGCTTGGGCGAGCAGGTGCAGCAGGCTCGCGACTCCATGAGCGAACAGGCATCCAGCCTCGTCATCAACGCCATGGCCTTCCTCGGCGTTCCCTACCGGTACGGCGGCAATTCCAGCGAAACCGGATTCGATTGCAGCGGCTTCGTGCGCGCTGTGTTTGAACAGTCGGTGGGCAAGGTGCTGCCACGCCGGTCCGACGAACAAGCCGCAGCCACGGAAGTGATCGATCGCAACGAACTCAAGCCCGGCGATCTGGTCTTCTTCAACACCATGCGGCGCGCCTTTAGCCACGTGGGCATTTACGTGGGAGATGGCAAGTTCATCCACTCCCCTCGAGCCGGCTCCCACGTTCGTGTGGAAGACATGCGCCAAAGCTACTGGCAAACGCGTTTTAATGGCGCCAGACGGGTGCCAATGAGCGCCGAAGCCAACAAGCCCTGACCCTCGCCGGCCACGCCCCCCCCAAAAAAGGACTCCATCGAGAGTCCTTTTTTGTTCGCGCAGCAAATCCCCATCAACGCCGCTGAGGTGCCTGCCTTGTGCAGTCAAGACCGAACAACGGCAAACCAGGTGTGCACAGATAGCGCGCTCGACGCCCAAAAACAAAAAGCCCCGAAGGGCTTCTTGGCGCCCAATTCGATGGGCATTGTCTGGAGGCGCGATCCGGAGTCGAACCGGACTAACCGGATTTGCAATCAGAGTGACCCTCTGGAGCCCGCGCCGTTGCTGGCTTTCCAGGGGTCGACCCCTCTGCTACTCGGCCTGCTACTCCAGTGCTCTCACGCCATTTCGAGCAGCGTCACTTCGCCGTTTCCTTTCAAGTGTGATGGTGACCATTGGCAAGGCCGAGCTCGTGTCCTGCTCACACGCGATCTCCATTGCCATCTCAAGGTCGTAGGCGCAGAGGAAGCGCTCCTGCGCCGCCAGGGCACCGGCCGCGTAGGCCCCGCCGCTGCCGATGGCGTAGTAGTCAACGTCCTCCACCTCGACCGGCGTCCCGTCCACGCCATAGATCCAGATGCCGGCCTCACTCATGACGAGGAGCTCGAACTCGTTCTCATACGCAGGCATTGTCGGGGGGTTGTGCGCGTCTGAGACCCGGGCGGCTTCGACAAAGAGCTTGAGGTAGGCAAGGGCCTGGGTGTAGTCACCCGAGACCCCGGCCAGGAACTTCCCGGCCTTCTGGACTTTCTTGCGGGACATGAAGCGCCCGCCGCCGTGGCTCACGCGGCTGTCAGAGACCATGGTGAGGAGCGGGCGGCAGGCGATAACCGTCGTCATACCTCGGTGCTCACCTCAAGCTCGGCGGCCAGGCTGTGCACCAGGTTTGAACTGTCCGTGGCCAGCATGCGGATGAGGTAGCGGTTGCCCCGCAGATCCCCGACAGCGGAGACGCGCTGGAGCACGGTCTGGCCGGAGACAACGGCCGAGCCCACCAGGCGCGCCTCGGGCGTGGCGTCCACGCCCTCCAGCAGAACGATCTCCCGCGCCACGTTGGAGATGGTCGCGTCGGGCTCCATCTCGGACGTGAACGGGAATTTGAGGAGCTTGACCTCCCCGGCCTCAATCGGCCCCACTTTCGCAGTCATGCAGATCTCCTTGCCCTGTGGGCATCAGGCACCAGACTGCCACAAGCGGCGGCGGCGGGCAGTCCCCCAGCGTCGATCCGTGGGCCGTGCCTGCCAGGCGCGCGGCGGGCGCCGCACTTCCAGGGCGCGCACCGAGGAAGTGATCTCGCTCAGCACCTCAAGCGAGGCCTGGGACGCCGCCAGCGCGGTGCCCCCGGCCGCCAGCACCAGGTCGGTCACCGCCACGGCACCGGAGCTGGCCGAGCCCGCGCCGGCCGCGCCCAGCACCACGGTGATCGTCAGCGCACCGAAGGCCTCAGCCTGGGCCAGCGCATCAGCCGACAGCGGAACGTCAAGCCGCAGCGTGGCGCCACCCTGGGCGCGCGCCGAGCCAGCAGCCCCGACAGGGTTGAAGTTCCCGACAAAGAGGTCAGCACCGCCCTGGGCCTGCCCAGCGCCGCCGGCTGCCATGACCTTCTGCAACGCCAGCACCGCCGTCGAGGCGGCGACAGCCTGGCCGCTTGCACCAAGAGGTTTCCCCACGCTCAAGCCCGCCAGGCCCGATGCCTGCGCCGAGCCCGAGGCCAGGAAGAACCTCCCCACCTCCAGACCAGCAGCACCACCGGCTCCGGCCGCGCCGCCAGCCGCCAGGTTCACACCCAGGCCAAGCCCGGCCACGGCGTCAGCCTCGGACACCCCCGCCGCAGCCAGCACCTTGCCCAGGCCCAGGCTGGCGAGGCCCGCCGCCGACGCAGCACCCACCGCCGACAGCGCCAGCGCCACCGAGGGCGCGGCGCTGCCGCTGGCCACGGCCGAGCCGTTGGCGCCCATGGACGAGGAGCCGTTCATCGAGGCCGTGCCCGTCGCCTGCGCGGCCGCAGCGGCCGACAGGTTCACGTACAGGCTCAGGGTGGCCGTGGAGGACGCCTGCGCCGCGCCGGCCGCCGCCAGTGGGTTGTAGGAATTCAGGGACAGGTTGGCCGAGCCGGTCGCCTGCGCCGCGCCGGCCGCGGCCAGGGCCTTCTGCAGCGCCGCGGCAGCGGACGAGGTGGCCGCCGCCAGCGCCGACGCTGTCAGGGACACGCTCAGGGCAAGTGAGCCGCCCGATGCCGCCGCCGCCGTGGCCGCCGCTGCCAGTGGCACAGCCAGGGCCACCGCGCCGGTGGACGACGCCACCGAGACCGAGGCCGCAGCCAGGGAGACGCCCAGCACCAGGGAGGCCGAGCCCGTGCCCTGCGCGGCGCCCACGGCGGCCAGGTCCACGGCGCCCGGGCCCTCGACGGTGAGTGTGCCCGAGCCGGTGGCCAGGGCCACGCCCGAGGCCGACAACGGCTTGCCCAGGTCCAAAGCACCGGTGGCGTCGGCCGTGGCCGCGCCCGCGCCCGCGATCGGCTTGGCCAAGGAGACGTCACCTACTGCATCGGCAGTAGCTGAGCCGGCGCCGGCCAGCGTGGTGGACTTGGCCAAGCTGGCCAGGCCCGCCCCCTGCGCCGCGCCGGCAGCGCCCAGGGCTTTCAGGATGGCCAGCGACGCCGCGCTGGACGAGGCTGCAGCGGCCGAGGCGCCCACGGCAAGCTGGGCGGCCAGGGCCGCAGAGCCCAGGGCGTAGCCCGCGCCGGAGGCAGCCAGGTCGACTCCAGGCGCCGCGGCCGAAACCTCGAACTCGACCCAGGACACCTCGATTCGGTTGACCGGGGCGGCGGCCACATCCAGGGAAGCTGATCCACTGGCCTGGACCGACCCTGTGGCGCCCAGCTGGTGGTTTGCCGGAGGGGTGATGTCAAGTGTGCCTGTGGCGTCCGCCTGGGCGGAGCCGGAGGCGCCGAGGTCGACCGCCACGGGCACGTACGGGTCTGGCGCCTCCATCTCGGCCCAGGAGATGGCGCCGCCGCGCCGGTTGGCGGCGGTGCCACCGGACGCTGTGGTGGTGAAGCGCAGGCGCAGGGCCGACCAGTCGGTGATGTTGACCGAGCCGCCTGGAATGTCCCATTGGCGGGTCGTCCACGTGCCGGAGGTGGCCTGCGCCGTGTCGGTGGCGAGCAGGGTCGCGCCCTGGTACAGCGCCGCCGTGATCGTGACCGCGTTGCCCGAGCCGTTGAGCACACCCGCGTTGGTCCGGGCGATGCGGTAGCGGATGGCGAGCGCGGTGTTGCTCGGTGTGCCCGTGGGCGCGGACAGGCCCACCTCCAGCACGGCGGCGGTGTTGTTCGCACCCCAGGCAAAGTCGGCATCGCTCGGGGTGGCTTCGTCGATCTCCGCGAAGCCTCCGGTGAAGGAAGTCTGCAGGGTGTTAGAGGCCGGCCTAAGAAATTGAGCCATTACGCCCTCACCTCAATCTGGAACTTGGTGGCCGTGCCGCTCAGGGTCACCACCTGCTCGTAGAGTGCCGGCGCGGAGGCAAGCACCTGCCACGAGGTGGACCCGACAACGCCGCTGCCGGCGTCCAGGAGGACAAGCCGGGCCTCACCCGCCGTCAGCGTGCGCCGGGCGCGGAAGCGCGCCGTGTAGCTGCCAGCGGGCATGGGCACGTCCAGGTCAAAGGTGGCGGGCTCGGGTGCGCTGGCGATGTCGGGGCTGGTGATGTAGCTGGCGTCGTTGGGCGTGGCCTCGTTCAGCGCGGCGGCCAGGCTCGCCTCGGTCGAGGTCCAGCCGGTGGTGCTGACGTCGCTGGCGGGGCGGAAGAAGGTGACGCTCCCAGGGTCGACCGCCTGGGGAACCCAGATGTCGCGCTCAGGCGGCGCAAACAGGTTGTAGGGGTAGCCGGCCTCGTACATGGCAGCTGCCCTGGCGTCGTCCAGTGAAAACGCGGTGGCAGAGTCAAGCCACATGGCCGCAGCCCACTCCACATCCCCGTTGAAGTTACGCAGGTACCCTTCGCTTCGGTGCATCGCCCCCAGGGCCACCTGAGAGGGAGGGGCCGGGAGGCCCCCCGAGGTCAGGGAGTTCTGCAGATTCACCGCGGGCTTACCGTTGATATAGGCCCGGGAAGGTCCGTTGCCGTTGCCGGCAAGCTGCACATACACCGTGTACCACTCCCCGATCACAGCTGGGGAGTTGGCTGCGACGAAAGCCCCGTTGGTAGACATATAGGTGCAGCCTACCTGCAGCCCGTCCTGGCTGAACCCCACCCCGAACCCTGCTTGGCTGGTGCCGACGCTTAGCCCGAACGCTTGCCCAGGGCTTCCCGGTTGGGCCCCAGTGGCGCGCACCCGGGCAGCGATGATGAAGCCCTTCCATCCGTCGCCGCCTACGTTGGGCAGAACCCCTGGCAGAGCCAGGCGGGAGGCCTGTGTGCCGTCAAAGCGCGAGACCCTGCCCGTAGCCGACACATCCGGTAAGCCTGGGTTGCTCATCACGGCGTGGCGGGAGGGGACGCCGTTGACGACGGCCGTACCCCCCATGAATCCAACGAAGAACGTGCCGGTCTCGGCCGCCAGGCGAGGGTTGATCGCCAGGGCCTGTTGAGGCTGCACAAGGTGGTTGAACTTGCGGCGGATCATGGTGCACCCCACTGGAGCTGCTGGGGGGCGTTGAACAGCTGCCACGGGTTTTTCGATAGCTCAGCCATCTCGGCGTCGCTCAGGCCCCTGGACCACACGGCGCCGAACATAGCCGGTGTGCGGTCATTGGAGTCCTCCGGCGCTCCGCTTCGGTCAGAGATGAACAGGGCGTGAGTTCCGTTGGAAAAAAGGCCCAGGTCCTGGGTCGTAGCTGATGCGGCGATCTTTCCGTTGACGAACAACTTGGCTCCGTTGGCCTGTCCCCTGCGGAACACCCCACCGAGCACGTGCACATCCCCCTCAGCTGGGATTGGGGGGAGGTAATCGCCTGGAGCCAGAGTGAGCCCTGCAACGTAGTCCTGGTGAGCGAAGCTGAAGGCTGGGTTCCGGTTGGCGTTATACGCACCGATGCCGAGCTCCATGCCAGCGGAGTTGGCGTTGTTGGTGAGCCGGATACACAGGCCCCGGGCGCCGTCTGGGGAGGTTGGGCGGCGGTACACGACAGTCATGACCGTGAAGCCATCGAGCGCCGGAAGGCTGGAGGGGAAGAAGACACCGGGGACCGGGGTCTTCAGGCCCCAGTAGCACAGTCCAAAGCCCGTCTGGAGCGAGCCCCGCCCGGGGTTAGAGGCAGCGGGGTGCTCGGCATACACGAGCCCACTTGCAAACCGGCTTCCCCAGTTGATCCCGGTGTTGCGCCGGGGCTGCTGGGTAGCAGGTCCAGACCAGTGCGGAGGGAGCATGGCCGGGCCTCCCGGCGCAAAGCTGGGCGAGGTGCCCAGCATGTAGGACTGTCGATTGGACAGGGGCATGGCCCGCCCCTCCCTTAGTTGTAGTAGACCTCGCGGTAGGCCGCGGTCACGGTAGCGCCCAGCGCGGTGCCTGCGTCGTTGTAGAGCACGATGCCCCACTTCGGCGGGATGCAGCCGAAAGCCGCCGAGATCTCGAAGGACTTGCGGATGGTGCGGGCGTTTGCGCCCTGGTTCAGCTGGATGGAGCCAAGGTAGACCAGGTTGGTCGGTGCCCCAAGCGCTGTCAGGGCCTTGTCCGAACCGTCCACATCGTCGACGGTGCCGGAGGCCCCCTCGAAGTTGGTGCCGTCGATCGACTTGTAGCCGTACACCGCCACCTGCTTGTTTCCCGTGGGAGTGGTCGCCGTGGTTAGGACGGAAAGATCGAGCAGGATTTGCACCACGTTGTTGGTGGTGCTGGAGTTGACGGCTGCGGACGAGCGCGCAGCTGCCGAGGCAAGGCCTCCTGCGGTGATCGAGAGCGCGGTCGGGGAGCTGTACTGCAGAGACATTTCAGGCGCCCTTCAAGGCTTGGATGACCTGGTCGGTGGACACCGGCGAAGGCACCGTGGCCAGCGCAAGCAGCTTGTCCGCGTCAGCCTGCTGGATCACGTTGGCCTGGACCAGGCCCTGCAGCGTCGCGGCCACCAGGGGCGAGGACACGATCAAGCGGCCCTGCTCAAGTAGCGGCTTGACGTAGCGGAACATCTGGTCGCCGTAGATCGCGTCGAGCATGGCATTGCCGGCGCCCAGGCCCATCGTCTCCAGGATGGTGCCGATCCCGACCTCCTTGCCAGAAGGGCGGGTACGGCCAACGGAGACGATGGCCGCGATCTGGCCGTGCTCCTGCGCCGCGATCAGCTCAGGAGAGCACTTGGCCTGGATTTCTTCCAGCAGCGTCATGGTGGGCCCCGATCAGTTGTCGATCTGGAACGTGAGCGAGGCGGCCGGGAACGACACGGTGTCGCCGATGTTCACGGTCTTGCTGACGGTCAGTGGCGTGCAGATCCAGGCGTTGCCCGCGGAAGTCGCGTCCCACCAGCGAACCGAGACCACCGTGCCCCAGCCAGCGGTCGGCGTCGGGAACGTGATCACAGCGTTGTTGGAGGTCGTGCCGCCAGTGCCACTCGACGCCACAGTGCTGCCCGCAGACTGGGTGCCGGCGAACTGGGTCAAGCCAGACGTCACGGCGACCCGGGCATACGAGCCGCCGGTGACCTCGGTACCACCGCCGGCCTCGGTGCAGGCCACGGTGTCGAGGCCGATGTACCAGGTCGCCGGGGCACCCAGAGCCTGGGCGCGGAACACCGCGTCGACCAGCTTGTTCTCGGCGTAGTTGGTCAGGTCCAGCGCATGGCTGGGCAGAGCAGCGACGGCCAGGACGATGGCCGCGAAAAACTTCATGAAGCGCATAGGACCTCTCTTGGTGGAGGGTTAAACAAAGACGGGGCCATACTGGGAATGGCCCCGCCTTTGTGTAAATCCCCCTCACTCAGCGGGGCAGGTCTTCTGGAACAGCCTCACTTCGCTGGCGTGCTGCTCAGCAGACTGCGCGAGCGCTCGCGCCAGCTCTCGACCTTCTGCCAGAAGCTCGTCGCCTTCTGCGAGTAGGCCCCCGAGGGTGGCGGCTCGCTCTTGAGCTGCTCCAGGCGAGGCCGGGGCTGCGTCTGCAGCACCACCTCGGACGAAGGTTTCAATGGCTGGGCGCAGCCCGCCAGAATCAGGCAGGCCGTAAAGCATGCCGCGCACAGTTTCAAGCTCATCGTGGTACTCCTTCAGGGCCTTGGCCTCTCGCGAGGACTGTTCAATCTCGCGCTCGACCTGGCGCAGCGCTGCGCTGGCCGAGGCGCGGTGGATGTCGGCAAGCTGGGTGGTCGCATCCAGCAGGCGGTCTTTCACCGCCCGGTGCTGCGACCCCAGCCAGAGATAGCTCCCGACAAGGCCGGCGATTGCGGCGTAGAGCACCCAACGGGGCACCAGGCCAAGCAGCTTGAGCGGAGTCATGCGGGGTCTCCCTGGACGCGGTGCATCTGCCAGCCGAACTGGAAGTCCTCCTGGCTCTTGCGGGACTCGGCAAGCTCGATGTAGCGCACCGACTGCTGGGCGTTGAGCATGCGAAAAAGCACCAGCTCCCCATGCTGGCCTCGGCGCTTGAGGAACTGGGCCAGCGCGTGCAGCGTGATGCGGCCGATCACGCCGTCAGCGGCGATGTCGGGGTAGTGGCGCTCCTGGGCGTTGAGCACGTTCAGCGCCCGCTGCAGGAACTTGGCCGCCACGGCGGTGCCCATGTTCACGCCGGTGTCGAACAGCTCCTGCGCGATCATGGTGCTGAGGTGCTCGATCTGGCTGAAGCCAGGCTGCAGCCAGTAGCGCTCCAGGTAGATCTCCACCGCGATCGACTTCGGCATGGTCCGCATGTCGCCCTCGTAGCCGAAGGCCCGGGCCACCGCCTCGGTGACACCCCAGCGCGTGGGGCCGCCTCGGTCACTCGGGTGGTCGGTGAACTTCTCCCCTCCCTCGCGCTCGATGAGGTCCTCGATCAGGGTCTCGACAACGTGCTTCATGGTTGCACCTTCTGGCGGGGCATTGCGTGGTACTTGCGCTCCCAGCGGTCCTTGCACGCGTCATCAGCGCAACTCTTGATGACGTCTGGAAGCCAGCTCAGGTTGGCCACCGTGTCACAGCCGCCCGATGCAAGCGGGATCGTGTGGTCAATGGCCCAGCCCGGGCAGCTCGGGGTTGGCTCAAGGGTGGCCGGGCACGGGAAAACCCGGGCGAATTGGCGCAGGACGACGCGACTTCTTTTGATGACGCCTCGCTTGTCCCGGGAGGGCTCCCCGCAGTAGCGCGGGTCATCCACGGCGCCCGGCTGTCCTGGTGCCGGAAGTTGGGCGAATGCCGGCGCGCAGGCCAGCAGGATCAGGAGGACAAGCGCTCGCATCTGAGCCGCCTGCGGTGCTTAATGAGGACGCCCACAGCGTAGATCGCGCACCCCACCTGGGTGCCCGTCACGCTGAAGCTGTGGTCGCGGTCGAGAAACATGGCCGCCAGGGCCAGGAAGGAGAACAGCGCGGTGGTGCTCATCCCCGTGCGCTGTGTGGCCGTGTCGTCGTAGCGCGGGTGCCAGATTCCCACACAGCTGACGACGAACAAGCAGGTCAGAGCGAGCCCCTGGATCAGGTTGTGGGTGACGTCCATGTCACTTCCCCCGCTTGAAGAAAGTCGCGACGACCTCTGGAATGAGCGACTTGAAGTCCGTGGCCTGGATGCCTTCGTAGACCTTGGCCACCACGGTCATGCCGAAGACGCCAAGCAGAAAGCCGACCAGGCCCTCGGCGTCCGACATATTCACGGCCTTGGCGAACCACGAGGTGCCGTAGTAGCTGAACGCCGAGCCTCCAACGCCCATGAGCACCTTCTCCAGGGTGCTCAGTCCCTTCAGGAAGCCCAGTGAGACGGCGGAGCCCAGCGCCGCTGGCGCGAGCTTGGCCACTGCTGGGTCGTTGATGAGGTGAGATTCCATGCGTGAGCTGCTCCTGGTGCGGGCCATACTGGCCAGAAGCTGCTCGCGGTGTAAATCCCGGTCACCAATCAGGCAGCGCCAGGACTTCCTCGACGGTGGTGGCGGCGGCAAGCTGGGCCTTTAGCTGCTGCGCGCGCACGAAGTTGGCCGTGCCCTGGTTGACCATGGCCCCGTAGAAGGCGGCCCAGGTGGCCATGTCGGGGATCGGGATGATCGTGTTGTCCTTGGCCTTCCAGCCGCCCGGCCAGCCCGGTGGAGGCCCGCCCACCAGAAGCCAGGCGCCGTGCGCGCCGTCGATGTCGGAGCGGCTCAGCGGGTCGACCGCGATCTCCTTTCCGGCGAAGACGAATGAGGTGTGGTTGGCCAGCGCCCGCGCGGCGTTGATCCGGTTGTTCTTGTGGGTCTTGGCCCGCTCCAGGGCGTCGGGCACCCAGGACACCGTGAACTCCACCTCGGTGGCCTCTGCCGGCACGGGCACCACGGGCGTGGCCACCTGCAGCCCCGGCTCTACCTCGGGCGGGCTGTACCCCACCATCCGCTGGCCGACCTGCAACTTCGTGTAGATCGAGGGCTTGGTCAGGACCTCAACGATCCAGCCATTCTGGTCAACGATGGAATACGGCATTGCGGTTCATGGTGGCAGCGATGGCAAGCAGCGCCTCGGGGGTCACCCGGAAGTTGGGGGTCTGCCCGGTCATGCGCAGCCACGCCCACTCGAAGCAGTAGAGCCGGCTGGAGTCCCGCACGCGCCAGGGAAGCAGGAAGGCAAGCAGGCTGAAGGAGTCATAGGGCGTGCCCTTCAGGGTCTCGAACAGCTGGGCTCCGCCAGGCACCAGGTCGGGCACCTCGAACACGTGCCAGCCCTCGGGGTTGAACGGGACCTCGTGCAGGCCCTTGGCGAAGTTGCATTGGCGCAACATCCCGTTCTCGACGATGCCCCCGTGCGGGTAGTTGGTCACCAGGCGGATCTTCACCAGCAGGGAGAAGATCCGGGAGAACAGCGAGGGGTTCGTCTGGGTGTGCTGCAGGGCAAGGTGCATGTGCGCCTCCTTCGCCCAGCAAACTGGCCCGAGACGGGCCCCCAGGTCTATCCCCGGTCACTTCCTGATGAGCTTCACCAGCAGCGCGCCGGTGTCCAGGTGGTACCAGTTGGTGCGGAAGTCAGCCAGCCGCGGCTTGCGATGGTGCAGGCCGTGCAGCCACTCCCCTGCCGCGGGCAGCAGGTACTCCATCCACCACAGGTCCCGCGCCCGGCCGTCCTGGTGGCTGATCGTGTTGTGCAGGCTGCCGATGAACTGCACCAGGCCAAGCCCGGGCAGCAGCGCCAGCGCCACAAAGTCGGGCGCGGCCCACAGCAGCGCTCCCATCAGCACCAGGTAGATCTCGACGTAGGCCCCGTCAACGAAGCGGTGCAGGAACGGGTGCTGGCGCAGTAGCCGTCTTGCCCGGTAAATGTCCAGTGGCACCGGCCTGTAGCTCTTGGTGAGCAGGGCCTTCCACGTCCACGGTGTCGGGTGAGGGTCGCGGTCGGTGTCGCTGTACTTGTGGTGCGCGCTGTGCGTGACGGCCCACTGCAGGGGCGAGCCGTACATGGCCAGCACCCCGAAGATGGCGAAGAACCAGTGCCAGCCGGCCGAGGTCTTGAACGCCTGGTGGCAGAACAGGCGATGGAAGCCCACGGAGATGGTGAGCGAGCCTACCAGGTAGCACAGCAGCATCCAGGGCAGCCACGACAGCGCGCCAGCCTGGAACGGCAGGCTCACCAGCAGGGCCAGGTTGGTCGCGTAGGCGACCGAGGACATCCAGTAGCGGTGTCTCATTCTTTGCTCCGATCGAATCGCATGATGTAGCAGCGCATGGGCGCGGTGTAGTTGACGCAGGCAAGGCCCTGGTCGATGCCGTCACACACAAGCAGGCGGCCCTCAATGACTTCGCCCTCGCGCGCCAGCCACGCCTCCACCTGTGGGATCTCCCCACCGTTGACAGCCCGGTCAAGGCACCACCACTCTGCGTCGCTCTGCGCGGTCAGCACCCGGCGCCCGGCCTGCAGGTCGCCAAGTTGGGTGGAGAGCGTGCCCGCGCGGCGCGTGTCCAGCGGCTGCCCTGTGGTGAGGTTCTGGCCGGTGATCTCGCCCTTGATCCAGAGCGTGGCCGTGCCGATGCCTGCGCGAGGCATGTCGCGCGGCACCAGAACGCCGTAGCTGCAGCCCTGGTCCAGGGCCATGCGCGTGAGCACCCACCCGAAGGCGGTGACGCGCTGGAGCAGGCGGGCCTGTTTCATCAAACGCCTGCGGAGACGATGTCGGGGAAGCTGATGCCGGCCAGCTCCGCCTCGGACGTGGCCGCGGCCACAGCCTCAGCCAGCAGGGCCTCGGTCGAGCGGCAGGCCTGCACGTGCTGCGTGACGGCCTGGGCAACGAGCTCGAAGCCAAGCTGGTCGAACTGCACGAACCTGCCGTCCGCCGCCTTCCAGTCCACCGACTGGATCAGGCCCAGAGAGAAGTTCAGCATGGTGTTGGAGATTGCCGCCTGGGAGGCGCGGTCGGTGCTGATGCGAACGCCGTCCACCAGGGTGCCGGAGACCTCCCGCGCGTAGCGCTGGTCGGCAAGCTCGGCCAGCTTTCGCGCCTTGCTCTGCTCGAAGGGGTTATCGGGCTCCTCCTCAATGGGGGGCGTGAAACTTCCGGTGGTGCCAACGGCGGGCACAAGCCTCGGGCGCTCCAGGTCCAGCCAGTGCGCGATGGGCGCGTACATGGCCGCAACCACGTCCAGCGTCTCGCCCTCCCTCGGAGTGTGCACGCCCATGGGGACGTCCGGGCGACCGGGGCTGCGGTAGACCAGCATGGTGCCGAACTCGTCGGCGTGGGTGACCTCGTAGGTGTAGGGGATGTTGCTCATGAGGAAAGTCCAAGTCGGGTGCCTGTGGCCGCCCAGTTGATGTTTGCGTTGCCGCTGACGTAGTAGCCCTGTGGGCCTCCTCCGTAGGGGCCCCCATAGTTGCCGTTGAGGTCGTCGTTCCCGCTGGCCAGGTAGTAGCCACCCCCGGATGCTCCCGCGGAGCCCCAGGTTCCGCCGGAGCCGCCGTTGCCGGCCCTGGACCCGCTGACGTACGT
>Ga0255128_1000132_pt1 | contig 30135 bp, 23 predicted proteins | sample Law_Miss_RepC_8d_FD_188562 | JGI IMG/M metagenome (GOLD analysis project Ga0255128, IMG submission 188562) | Freshwater microbial communities from St. Lawrence River, New York, United States - Law_Miss_RepC_8d | ecosystem: Environmental > Aquatic > Freshwater > River | place: USA: New York... | reverse complement strand
GTGCTGCAAAGCACTCACGACAGCGCATTGGCCTATGTGTCGCTGGACGTGTTGCGCCAGCACGCCTGGGCGCCACCAAGTTCTTCGCAGCGAACCGGCTGAACCGAGCAAATCCCCTGCTACAATGTCGAGCTTCGCGGAGAGGTGGATGAGCGGTTTAAGTCGCACGCCTGGAAAGCGTGTGTGGGCTAATCCCCACCGCGGGTTCGAATCCCGCCCTCTCCGCCAGGGATCTAGGTTTTATGCGGGTTTGTAGGTCTTCCCACGGACTACTCACCAACCCACTAGCCAAAACGAAAAGTGTCAAAAAGCCCGCCTTGTGCGGGCTTTTTCTTTGCAGATTGCGAGCGACATGGCAGCGTTGCAAGCCATCCCCGCTTGCCGACCTCGCGCAGAGTGCTCCCGAAGGTGGCTCTTGAGCGTGACACCAGCTTTTTCGAATTTTCAGCCGGAGCTAGGTACTCAGGCTTGACTCGTTTCAACCTGTCTGTCGATGATGGTTGCCCCAGAGGCGGCGGCCGCCGCTGGGCGTACTCCACACGACAGCAAGGGCCGAAAGCCGGGGCCGCGTGGAAGAAAACTGGCCAGCGCTAATGCGAGACGGCGCTTGCGGCGTTGTTGCGGCGACCGCGATGAACAGACACAGCGACACGGTGATGAGGACGGCTGGCCCCCGATACAGGGCGTCTGGAAATTGAACGCAACGCCTCCAGGGCGGCGAGGTCCTGAGCCTTCAGGATGTAGCAACGAAGACGATGGGGATCATCGTCGTCGTCTCGCCCCTCTGGCTCGACGACTTTTGGGAAGACATGCGTCTCGGACTCGAAACCCGGATCAAGAGCACAGGTTCCCGGTGATTTGTGGCCGCTTCAGCCCAACTCTGCGCACAGTTCAGCAGCAAAGTTCAGCACCTGGTGTCGACGCTTTGCATCGAACATTTCGTACTGGATCAGCAGCTCTGCCAACAGGTCGTCCTCACAGTAAAAGTAGGCTGCTGGCACCTTGAGTACCCGCCCCAAGCTCTTAGCCGTGGCGAAGGGGGGCTCGTGTATGCCGGCCTCGTACCTGCTCATACGCGCGCTGCTGCTGCCCTCGTCCAGCCCGATCATCACCCCCAGCTTGTCTTGAGGTATCCCTGCGCGATTTCTGGCGGCGCGGAGGCGTCGTCCAAAAAGCGTTGATGGTTGGGACTCCCGGGGCATTCATCGATATTCGTAGAACGCCCTGTACATTTCTCTACGTTTTTCGTAGAGTGCTGGCGCACTTGTCCATGGGGGAAAAAGCCAAAAGCGCTAGGCCAGCGCCCTCGCGCTGGCATTTGCACCACACGCGCTCACGACCAACGATCAGACACCGGCGTTTCCCCTGCCGTGCCGAATGTTGAATTCGCCCAGGTTTCAGGGCGTTCGCCGAATGTGCTGTGTCGTTGGTCCTCTGCACCCAATCCGCCAATCCCATGAACCAGAACACCGATCCCCAAAAGCTTCCCGAGGTCGTGAGCTTCATCCCACGAATATTGGCCACCTTGCGGGACATGAACGGTGTGGCAAAGGCCGGCGCCGTCAAGGCCGCCGTGGTGCAAGCCATGTCAGAGGCGGGCGAGGCTATGAACGACCAAATGCTGGCCAGTGGCGTGCCAAAGTACCAGAACGACATCTACTGGGCACGGATGTACCTGGTCAACGCCGGGCTGCTGGAGCCCGCCAAAACCGCTGGTCATGGCACATGGAAACTCACAACTCAGGGCTGGGAATCACCCCTGGACATGGCCACTGCTGCCGCAATCTACTTCCAGACGGCAAGCAAAGGGAGCAAGAACAAGGACGAGGCAGACATGCCCGCCCCAAGCGGGGACGATCTCCAGCAGGACCTGGAAGGCACCGTCAACTGGCAGGTACAGCTCAAAGAGATCCTGTGGTCACTATCAGACCAGGGCTTCGAGCACCTTTGCGCCGCCATCATGACGGCCAACGGTCTTGACCAGATCAAGGTCACCGGCAAGTCGGGTGACAAGGGCATTGACGGCATGGGTCTCATGTACCTGGACGATGCCGGCCTGGTCTCAATCCGGGTAGCCTGGCAATGCAAGCGCTACACCACCGGTACTGTGAGGTCGATGGAGGTGCGCAACTTTCGTGGCTCCCTGGACCACAAGACCGACCACGGCATCATTTTCACGACGTCGACCTTCACCCCTGAGGCGATGAAGGAAAGTGTCGCTTTGGGGAAGACGCCCATTCGCCTGGTGCCTCTGGACCAACTCATTGAAATGCTCAAGAACCTCAAGTTGGGTGTGGGGCCCGAACCAGGCCATACCGTGGATACCTCGTTTTTCGAGCAATATAAAAAATCTTGGCCCACAACCTGGAATCCATCGCTGCCATTTGCAGCGGCGTCTTGAAAGCAGCCCCAGCGCTGTACCAAGCATGAAGAACTACCACCCGCGACCTGACGACCATGGCCAGCCGGTCGAGCTGAAGTCTCCGAGCCAAGCTACAGATTTTTCAAACTGGGTTGACCCTGGACAGATTGCCACGATCACACCCGGAGCGGCCGGGCCAGCAGCTCTCAACGGCATCGTCTTTGCCGACTGGGTAGATGCCCCCACCACAGCCGCAAGGTGGGAGGATCAGGCGGCACAAGCCCCCGCGCCCTTCACAGAACCACCAGTGGTGAGCGCACCAGGCAAGGCTGCGGCGTCAGGCGTTGTGGTTGTTGAAGATGATGGCCGAGTATGGGTGGTTTCGCCCTCCAACGCCTTCGGGGGCTATGTCAACACTTTCCCCAAGGGCAAACTGGATCGAGGTCTCAGCATGCGCGGGAATGCCCTCAAGGAGGGGTTTGAAGAATCAGGGCTGAAACTGATGTTGACCGGCTTCCTGTGCGACTCGCTCCGCAGCACCTCGGTGACGCGCTACTACCTCGCCAAGCGAGTCGGTGGCCATCCAGCCAGTATGGGCTGGGAAACGCAAGCGGTGAGCTTGGTGCCACGCGTACGGCTCGCAGAGTTCGTGACCCACAAAAATGATCAGGTCATTCTTCAGGCGTTGCAGCAGGCGCTTGGCTGAACCGACCACCACAAGGAGACGACACGATGTGGATATTTTTGCCAGCCAGTTTCATCAGCGTGGTCCAAAAACCAGGTGATACCGACACGTTGACGGTTCGCGCACGCATCAGCGGTGACATTGAGTCTGTATTTCCGCAGGCACATGTTGAGCGGGACAAGGGTACCGACTACAAATACCGCGCTCGCGTGCCCAGAGAGACGGTGGCAAAGGCCCTCCACGACCAAGTGATGGGCTTGGACTGGGCCAACTTTAAGGGCGCTGTCAAAGGCGGTAAGCGCCATGACGCCTACATGGGCGTCTGGAGGGCGATGCATGCGGCCCAGGACCGCTGAGGACGCCGGCGGCCACTACTCCGCCTGCGTCGTGCGTCTCGCTGCATCAGCTGTTGCTGTGCCCGAAATGGACTACGCTGGCGATTCAGGCGTCTGCGAAGACTGTGGTCGGCCATTGGATGGCGAGATATTTTTTGCGATGCGGCGCTCCATGCCGATAGTGGCCAAAGGACAGCGCTTTGCAAGGTCTGCACAGATGGTGACACGAGGCCTTTGTCTGGATGTTCGACTGGTGAGCTAGCAGCATCGCCCAAACGGCAGCACGACAGACCAAGCCAGAGCCCCTCCTCCAAGCTCCAGCGGTCCCAGCCAAACCTCCGTCGTAGCGCCTCGGTTAGAGGGGCGGCTGTTGCTTCGCCGGTGGCTCCATGACTGCGTCATCGGCGGCGAATTCCTGTGAACGCTCCTCAATATGCTTTCGGGTGTCTTTGACTGCACCATGCACCAACCGAACCGCTCTTTCGTGCTCCAGATACGCGGCCTTGAATTCCTCAAAGCTTGAACTGAAATACACCGCTTGGCGCAGTGCCGCGAGGCTCTCGCTCAATCCTCTTTGCTCAGTCAGAAGCCGTTTCTCAAGTTCAAAGATGTACCGCCCAGTCTCTTTGCCAAGTTTATCTTGCCATCGATGCAGGGCTCGCTCGTCTTCCTCTATCTGAGATGTTGAGATTTCGACCGATCTCTGCCGAAACACCTTGTCTGACAATTCAAATGGAGTTTCGACCTTTCCGATAGAAGCATCTCTCCTTTGCGCCCACGCATCGAGTCGGGGGCGATTCTGCGGGTCTGCAACGAAGTCCTCCAGGGCCTTTAAAGCCCATGGCTTTGTCAATCACCAACGTCGATCAACCCCAAAACTTCCTGGTAATCGTGCTGGATGATCTAAGGCGTCGACATCTTTTCTATGCCAACCGTAAATTCATTCATTCCATACACCATTTCAGAGTTCGCCCTCAGAGACCTCTGAAATGCCACGAAATCTTGACGAACTCTATTATTCTGCATCAATGCACCTTTCTTGGGAGTCGTCACTTTTAACAAGCCATCGACCCGCTGAATATCCAGCCTATGTCGCTGTCGAAAGTAGGCAACGATCATATCTAGATATTTACTCTTCTCAAAGATATCAAGGACGCGTCCAATATTGGACGAATCACGGCCTTTTTCAAACTGCGCATCTATATGCCGTACAAGAGCCAAAAACTCCTTGGACTGAAACAATTTTGAACGGGATATAAATGAGCGAACCCTCGTTTCGCCAAGTGAGCGAAGCATTTTTACGGGATCCAAGCCGACCTCAGATTTAGCCAAGAACATAAGCCTCCTTGAAGTCTGCTAGCACAACATCACTTCCCGTCCAAACGCCCCACCAACTGGGAAGTCGTTCAGATTGACCTTGTGGATAGCTTTGAATACGATGTTCGATAACGTCTTCGATAAAAAGCTTCGTTCCTGGCTTGAGGTCGCTCGGGATAATATACCCCGCAACAGGCGGGGCGAGTTCGTCCTCATTAAAGCTGAAGAAGTTAAATACCTTCCTTTGCTCTTTCAAATCCTCCGGATATTCATTGGCCAACAAAAAAGTGCGGAAACTCTTATCATTGGTCTTTGCCGTTTTTTTCCAATCCGCATATTCCGAATAAATCCATTGTTGACGGATGTCGTGAATTAGTGAATAGAGGCCAGTGTCAACTTCTTGGTAAAGCGAGGCTCTGCCTGTAGCGCCTGCCTGAGTGCCTACCATTCTAGGAATCACAGTTAGGCCATTTCGAACCGCAAAATTCATCTCATCAATACCTCTTGCAGTTCGAATGATGGGCCAGCCTTTAGTTGCCCCCTGCGGGAGCCCGGCAAGGTGCTCATTTTCAGCTTGCCAACCGTCTACCCTGGGGAGGGTTAGATGGACTACATTTGCCGCCTCGCCAGTCGAAAAGAAGCATGTATCTGCGTTCTGTTGCACTTCATCGATCGCTTGATCGTCTGTGAGGAATCGAAGGTTCTTCACTTTGCTCGAACAATTCGGACAATAGAATTCTTGCTCTGGCGCCGCTTTGCTGACAGTTCGAGCCAATTGTGAGGCCAGCGGGCAATTAATGAATTTAATAAAACGGCCGTCATCGGCAAATAGTGCCGACTCTTTTGTTAGATAGATCATCTAAGTCCTTTTTGCTGGCTGCTGTCAGTTCATTTGCGTTAGTTGAATACCTTCGAGGCTCCCAACGCCAAATGACAAAATTGAGTGGACCGGATTTCTCGGGCCACCTATTCCATGTTCGTGGCTAGGTTGGAATTCAGTTGATTGCGCCGCAATCCTTAATTCACCCCGCCTCTATCTAACCATCTCGTGACACCCGAGGTTGGTGAGGATGCCGCAATCGGATCTCGTTCGAGCGGCAAGCGAGGGTGACCGGCATCACAGAGTTCAATTTGAACGGCAACCTATCTCAACTCACTCGACACCCAAAGCCTTGAACACCGCGTCTACGGGGTCTGAGTAAAAACTTGTCTGGAACTTCGCGAACAGCTCGCCCGGGACCGCCGGAATGTCGGTCACGCTGGACATCGGCAGCAGGATGCGTTTGGCCCCGGCGTCGAACGCCACCTGCATGCTTTCGGCCAGATTGCGCACCTGTACCACCGTCCCCCCCAAGCTCATGTCGCCCAGCACGGCCAGCTGTGACTGCACTGGTTTGCCCAGCGCTGCCGAGCACAGCGCGATGAAACCTGCCAGCGTCAACGCCTGGGGTGCGCCGCTGTTCTGCAGTTCCACCAAGTGGGTGTGAAAGTCCCGCTCGCCCGGCTTGATCGAGGCGCTGACACGTGAGGAGTTGGCCTTGAAGTAGTCGAACGCCACCCTGACCGCTTCTCTCGGGGCTGCGCCAGACACACTTGCCTTGCCCGAACCGGGAATGGACTGAATCTCGATGCGGTAGATACCCGGCATCTCCGCGCTGCCCATGCTGATGGTGTGCAGCGTGCCGGGCTGCAAACGCCCCTCCGGCACCAGCGCACCACCAGACTGCTCGGGCACATTCACGAAGCGCTCAGAACCGTCTTCGAGGTCAACGTAGCTGAAGTGAACGTCGTAGAACTCCATGCCGCCGATTTTCTTGAGCTGCTCCTTCACGCGCCGGCGCGTCTCCAGCGCGTATTCCAGGCACTTGCGCACCGTCTCCTTCGTGTACTCGCCGTGCGGGCTGACCAGCTTGAGCAGACCCGACGTAGTGCGACGCACAGCGATGGTGTCGCGCTGATTCAGGTTGTTGCCCAGCTTGAACCACTTGTCGATCGCGTCGGCAAAGCTGTGCTTGCGCATCTCTCGCAGGTACTCGGCCAGGTAGTCCACGATCAGGCCGTACTGGTTGGTGAAGAACTCGGGCCGCATCTTCGGGATCTCCCAGCCCGGCACATAGGCGTGGAAGCGGTCGAAGAAGGCGGAGTCGATCATTGCCTCTGGGAACGGGGCCAGCAGGTGTGAAGTCTTCACCAGCGACTCCACACTCTGGTTGATGTTGCCCACAAACACCATGGCTGCACTGGCGTTGATCGACTCCCGCCCTCGGCTGAACGAGCCGGAGGCCATGTAGTCCTTCATGATCTGCACGCCGTCGTGGTCCTTGAAGTTGATGCCGGCCACCTCGTCGAAGGCCACCACATCCCACAAGCCGACCAGCCCCACCTTGCGGGCGCTCATGTTGTAGAACAGGTTGGCCACCGTGGTCTGCCCACCTGAGACCAGGATGCTGTTGGGGCTGATCTCTTTGTAGATGTGGCTCTTGCCTGTGCCGCGCGGCCCCAGCTCGCAGAAGTTGTAGTTGTTCTCCACCAGCGGCACCATGCGAGCGAGCAGATGCCACTTCACACGGTCCTTGAAGCAGTTGGGCTCCATGCCCGTCGAGCGGATCAGCGCGTCGATCCACTGCTCTTCGGTGAACGCGCGCCGTGCATCGAAAAGCGCTGCCATGTCCATGTTGGGCATCTGGATCGGCTTGAGCTCGGTCACCATGAACGGTGATCCCTTCTGCCCCTCTTCAAACTCGTGCTTGAGCGTCACGATGCACCAGATGCCGCCCACCAGCAGCTTCTCGTACTGCCTCACATAGGTGTCGGAAATCTCGGCGTTCTTCACCCCCAGGTTCGACAGCAGCGCCTCGTACACGTCGCGCTTTTCGTTGAGCTTGACCGTGACCTTGTCGATCACCTTGTACGTGCCGCTCTCGCGCACTTTCGACTTGACCTTCTCGGCCTCGTCCGGGCGCACGTAGTTTTCAGCCAGGATGCGCTTGACGCTCTGCATCCCGTTCTGGATCGTGGCCTCGTCGTCGCTGGCGCAGTACATACCCAGCAGGTACTCCAGCACGTACACCGGTACGTTGGCGCCCTCTTTGATCAGCTTGGTCAGGTCCTTGCGCACCACCTTGCCGGCAAAGTGGGTGTTGAGCAGTGCATCCAGGCTGGGCTCGGCCAGATTCGTTGGCGTGGTCGTTTCGTTGGTCATTGCATAGCTCAGAAATCGTTGCCGAAGGCCAGGTCTACTTTGAAGGGCACGCGCAGCACCTCCACTTTGGTGCTGGCATCCCGCAGCACCAGGTCATAGCGCTTGTTCGGATCGTGGTAGCCACCAATCACGGTCAGGAACACCGACCGCTTGCGCTCATCCAGCAGTTGCGAGCTGCTGTCAAAGGTCAGGGTCTGCTCGTCACTGATCGGCTGATCGCCGTCGCGCAGCGACACCACCACGGTGCGCGGCAGCACCCGCTCGGTCACCGCATCGGTCTGGATGAACTCGAATCGCTGGGTGCTGGTCACCACCTTGTTGGATGACCCCAGCAGGTTGATGCTCACGTACCGGGTCTTGGCGTGGTCGGCCTCGCTCTCGCGCACTTTGATCAGCGGCACCACCACCTCTTGCGGCATGGCACTGCCATGCACAAAGCGTGCGCCACCCGCAAAGTGGAAGCGGCTGGCACCTTTGGGCACCCAGAAGTCTAGGCTCCCTTCGGGCGAGGTCCCTGCGGTCACCGCCGTGTTGGCGGACCAGGCTTTGGAGCTCGTGCCGAGGTCACGGCCAATCAGGTAGCGCTTCTTCGCTTTGAGGGTGCCCGCAGGTTTCTCGTCCAGCGTGGACTTGTCTGCGCCGTCTAGTGGCGCATCCTGGTAGATGAAGCCATGGTCTGCGGTGACGAGCACGGTGGAGCCATTGAGCGAGTTGACGATGAAGCCCAGCAGCTGCGACAGCTCCTGCACGGTGTGCGCTGCGGCCTCAAAGGTCTTGGTCTCTGACACCTGCTTGTCGCCGGTGCTGTCGATGCGGTCGTGATACACGTAGACCAGTCGTTGGTCACGCACCAGCTCACGGCCTTTTTCCTTGCCCAGCGCCATCAGGTCTTCCGCCCTGACGGCGATCCCGCCGAAGCGCTTCAAGTGTTCGCTGCGTTGCTCCAACGTGGCCACCAGGCGCCCGTCGGCGAGCACATCCAGGTTGCCCCCTTCTTTGTAGGCCAGCGTCTGGTGCGGCAGCAACGCCGCCATGCCCAAGGCGGTGTAGCTCGGCAGCACGCCCAGCATGTCCTCCAGCGACGCCTTGAAACGGCTCTTGCTGTTGGTCAACTGCACCAACTCGTGCGCCACCTCGTAGCGCAACGCATCGGAAATCACCACAAACACGCGCTTGATGCCCGTGTCGAAAAGCGGCATCACCTTGCGGTCAAAGAATGCCTGCTGAGGTGTCACCTCGGGCAAGGTCCAGGTCGTCAGCAGTCCCTGCGGGCCTTCCACCACCTTGCCCCATGCGGTGCCCAGATGGGGGATGAACCAGCCCGTGTAGACCCCCTCAATGGTCTCGCGCAACCCATGCAACACCGCCCAGCCCGTGGGCTCCACCATATCGGCCGCTGTGTGGAAGTGTCGGTACAGCTGGTCGAACCGGAACAGCTCGTCGCGGTACTGGCTGAAGGCCGCACCCGCGTCCACAAAACTGAAACCTGCTGCGTGCCGTGCCTTCAACGCAAAAAAGTCGGCGGCAGCGCTCAAAGCGTCGTAGCACGCCGCCAGCGCACGGGTGCGGTCGTTCGCACTGGCCAGCAACGGGTTGGCCCAGTGGCCATCTCGGCGCCGGGCGATCAAAGCACGTACCACATCCATATTCGCACCGGCCCCCGAGACGATGCGCTGTTTCAGGTCTTGCACGACCCGCAGCTCCACATCTTCAAAGGTCATGCATTCGGCCAGCTGCTCAGCGCTCTGTCCCGCCAGCATGGCCGACAGATCCAGTTCACGGGCCACTGCGTGGGCCAGCGCGTTGTACTGGGTGAAGTGCGTCATGTCAGAACGCCAGCGCGCCACGAAAACCGACGCGTTGGCCGCCAGTGTGCGGTCGGGCAAGGCAAAGTGCTCCAGCTGGCGGGGCGCCGGCCCTTCCAGGCTGCGGCAGAAGTCGGTGACCAGCATGCGCAGCAGCAGGTCTCGCAGACTGGGGTTCACATCGGCGTACCCCAGTTGCGCCTGCACCATGGCCCAGAACGACGGCGCCAGGTCGTTGGCCACGATGTCTTGCCAGGCTTTGGGGTTTGCCGACAGGTCGGCCACGCCGTCGGTCACACAAGCACCGTACAGACGCAGCAGCATCGCAAACAGCTCGGGCTGGTCGGCCCGGGTCAGCACCGCGAGCATCTTGCGGTCCAGGTCCAGCGCAGCATCACCCGGCAGCACCAACCGCTTCAAACGCTCCACCCGGTCTTTGGCCCGCAAGAATTTGGCACGGTCCTTCAGGTGGTGGCGCAAAGCCTGCGTCGTCAGGCCCAGGTCCTCCAGAAGGATGGACGAGGCGTCGGCGCGGAACGACTTGCCGCGCAGTCGAACGTCGAGCAACCAGTCCCGGGCGGGCTCGGGCTCCGGCTGGTTGCTGTAGACCAGCCAGCGCTGCCCAGGCTGACGCTCCATGTCGAGCTTCACACGCAAAGCCGGCGTCTCGTCCAGCCGCACCAGCTGCACACCGTCCAGGTTCAGGCCGTCCACCGCCGTGGCGAACTCTCCGTCCACGTCGTGCCAGAACACCACCGCATTGGTGGTGAACAAGGAAGACAGGCTTTCGATCAATCGTTGCTGGCTCATGGCATCAGGCTCATGGCTTGCCAAATCGGCTGCATGTCCGCCGGAAGGGGGCGGGTACGAAAAATCGCATTTCGACGGTCTGCCGCATCCTTTTGCCCCAGTAACCGATTCAATACCGGTTGAACCACCTCAGGGTAGAACGACTTCGCGTACAACCACTTGGCGTACAGCTCCGGCTTTTGAATGGTGCTCAGCTGTTGCTCAAGGGCTTTGACTTTTGCAAGCACAGCTGCCGCATCCAGTGCGTCGTGCCAGTCTTTGAACAGCTGCGTTAAAGCTGCGTCATCGGGCATTGGTGGGCTGCCAATTGCAGCATCAGGAAAACCAAGTGAGCGCAAATATTCCCAAAGTGGCCTTACCTCATGCCACAAAGCAGCCTGCCGAATCCAGCCTGCCAAACCGGCTTCGATCTCCTGCTCCAGTTGCGAAAGTCCCCCAGCTATCTTGGCTTGCTGCTTCGCGGGGAAAGCGGCCCAAAGTTCCGCCGGGTCCACAAGATAGCTTTCCAAGCAAAACCTCGGCAACACGGACAAGTTCGGTAACCCGGCCAGTTTTGCCGTTATGACCTGAACGGTCCACTCATCTCGGTCAACTACTCCATGCCATGTTGGCTCCTTTGCTAGCATAGCCAGCACTGCCTTCTTTCCGCCGGCGGGCTCCAGATGCCAGGACTTTTCCCAGTCACTGAACTGCCGATCCAGAAGATTGCGAAACGCGTCCACATCGTCCGGGCCTTCGAGCAACAGAACTCGAACGCCAGTATTTCCCACCAATTGGGTCTTGATCTGCTGGATACGTTGATCCACCTTGCTCATGCGTGAGTCCCCTCACTCACACCGCGACCCAACTCAACACGGCGTCCCGTAGCCTCATATCGCTGCCAAATCTCTGGCATGTGGGAGGTGATCAGCAACTGCCCGTCGATATCGGCGACTAGCTTCTCCAAACTGGCCAAGAGACCGCCGACCAACGACGGGTGCAAGTACAGATCAGGCTCGTCAATCAGAACCACCGCACCGCGCTCTGCCCAGCGAGCCAGAAGGTAGAGAAGAATCAGCACCTGATGCTCGCCGGCACTCAAATCGTCAAGGCTGTGGTGTTGACCACGCTTTCCTTTGAGCTTCACGCGCAATCGCGCCTCTCCCGGCTGTATATCAGGGTCGATCTCTTTCCCCGACAAGAACCCATTGAGCAGTTTGATGATCTGGTGATATCGGTGCAGCTGCGTTGTCTTCAACGTAATCAGTGAAGACTCCAGCTGGTCCTTCCAGTCCTCGCTTGCGGCGTACTTCGGCAACCAGCGGCGTCCGGCTAACTCAGCAGCGTGGTCCCCGACGTTCTTGCGCGGTGACACCCAGCGGCGCTCTTCGGCATCGAGAAAAACGACGTTCGGAATGTCCACCTTGTCGAACGACAAGATCATCCGCTTGCGCATGTCGCTCCACCGAGTAACCCAGTCGAAGTTCGGCAGAAACAGATGTCGCTTGGGATTGCCAGGCTTGCCGGTGCGCGCCACGCTCTCGCCAATCCACTGCACGTATGGCATGTTCTCCCGCAGCGATTCGCACCAGAACGCATCACCAAAAACGAGGCCGACGGTCGGTGCGCTATCGAAGACGCCTTCCAGAATGACCGCACAACCGCCCCAGCGCTGAAGCCACTCGCGGGCCACATGATTTCTGGGCAGCGGCTTGCGGTGGTCGAGCCAATAGCCCAGCGCATCCCACAGCATGGCCACCGTGCGCAACACGGTGGACTTGCCGCAACCGTTGGGGCCGGAAAGCAGCGTTCGCGTCTCGATGCTGTCATCCCAGTCGTTGCGCAGGTTGATCGTCTGATCGCCCAGCGGGCCTACGTCCTGAAAGTGGAGTGATTGGATCTTCATTCGTCGTCCTTTCCGCCGGTCACTGCCTTCACCTCGGCCAACAGGTCCCCGAACTTGCCGTAGTTCACCTTCACGCCGTCGTCCAGGTCGAGGGTGATGCGCATGTCGGCGTAGTGGCGCAGCTTCTCATCGTAGGCGAGCAGCTCCAGGTGTTTTTTCTTGAGCTTCTCGGTCTCTTTGCTGATCTTGTTGCGCGCGGCGGTGCTGGTGGCGGCCTGGGCGTCTTTTTGCAGCATGTCCAGCCGCGCCTGCATCTTGCCGGTGAGGGGCACGACGTATTCGGCGCGCAGCCGGGCGAGCGTGCCTTCGTGGTAGCGGTGCAGGTAGACCAGGGCCTGGAAGGCGCCCTGCTTGCCGCTGCTGAAGAGCCAGTAGATCGGGCGCTTCTTGTAGGTCTGCAGGTGGTCTTTGAAGAACTTGTCGGCCAGGTAGCGGCGGACCGTCTCGTCCGGCGTCTCGCTGCCTTTGACGCCCAGGCTCTCGGCCAGCCAGGCCATATTCTCTTCCAGAGTGTCCGTGCCCCAGACGGCGCGCAGGAACTCGCGCACCCTGCTGGCAGCGTCGTCGGTGAACCATGGCTCGTCAGTCAACGGCACGATGCCGTCGGCGTCGGCCGGGAATTTCTTCTCGTAGCGGCTGGGGTCGAAGCCGACGTTGCCGGCGTGGGCATAGATCAGGCCGGGTTCGTCGAGGCTGTAGCGGCCCATCATGCAGCCGATGGCGTACGAGATCAGGCGCTGACAGTCTTTCTCACGGTCGGCCCGGGGGAGAGTTATTTGGTCTTCGGGGACTTGTATAGATATTTCATCCTGAAGATTGTATGCCCTCACTAGGATTTCATTATTGGACTCTTCCAAGGCTTTGATCTCGACAATTCTCGAAGTTGATTCACAAGAATACGCCCGATAGGCCGAAGAAAGCAATCCATTATCAACCCCGCGAACGAGGGAATAATTTTTGAAATCAAACGAGATCTCAAAATCATCCCAACTCATCTTGCTAATATTGACCGCCAAAGCAGAATTGGTAGAAATATCAGAATATTGCGAAAATACCAAAGGAAGTTTGCCAACGTCACCGGGATTGTTTGCCGCCGTCGGATTTATAACTTGAACAAGTGCAGCTGCAACCTTGCTATTCAGGAATCCAAGGAGATAATTGCGTTCATCGGCATTTTGAACAGAAACAGTAGGACCATTTACGTTCAGAATACTCCCAGCGGGCAGACTACGGACGTTGAAGGTTCTACTATTCAGGAGTGTCCAGGTTAAACCTGGCCGGAAAAAGAGTTCGTGATTGAAGACGCGCCTGCTCCATGATGTAGTGCCCGGGTCATTTGGATTATTAACAACCCACTCTTTAATTTCAGCACCGTCTTGCCCCCAGTTAACCACAATATTGCAGTGGCCATACCACCTATTGCCAATCCCGCCTTTATTATATGGAAACCATTTCCGTCCAGTTTCCAAGGCATTTTGCGAAGAGGTGGCGGCAGGAGCAAAATTTTCATAGCTAATTTCGTGCCACTGTCGAAGGAAGCGGGCATCATCTCCAGTCGTCATTCCCGTTTTTGGAGGATATTTCGAGTCCAAAGTAATGCCATTATTAAAGACATTTCTCAAGCCTGGATTTATCCAGTAAGAAATCGGCTTTCCTGGGATTGACTCTATAACACTGAGCGGCAAGCTTCTCAAGCGATCATTTTTAGGCGGAAATTCATGCGGCCTACCATTCTCATCAAGCTCGTAATGTCTGGCGCAGCAGAAACTTGACGAATAGTCCCCAGATCTCTTTTTATCAATCGAGAATGCCGAAATTCCAAAGTTTATACCCATTGCAGTGGGCATTCTATTTTCGTAGGGAAAGTGAGCCAAACAATTTAGATTGTTGCTGGAGAGTAGTTTCTCCCTTAAAGATTCATATGAAGACAAAAACATCCAACTTTGCATCGTAACCAGGGATGCGGTGCCGGTTTCCTTCAAAAAGCACAATGCCCTCTCGATGAACATTGCAAAAATGTCAGCCTTGCTATCGAAAAAGTAAGCTCTAGCGAACGATTTCAGCTGATCATTCAAGCCCTTGTTTCCCATATAGGGCGGGTTCGCCACAGCCGCATCAAAATGCATCCCCAGCACCATTGCCTGCCAAACCAGCGGCAACACATCCTTGGCCGCCTGCTGCGCATAAAGATCGCCTTCCTGCAGCGCTTGTTGCAAACCTGCCGTCATCGCAGCCAATTGCATATTCAGTGCCGCCGGAATCTGAATCAGCGAGCCAAAGGTCTTGGCGTGTTCGAAGGTGTCTAGCAATGCCTTGAGCGGTGCACGCTGCAGGCTGAAGGGCTCCAGGTGGACGGCGATCTCGTCCAGGTCCAGGCCCTTGCTTTCCTGCAGACTCAGCACATTGAGCTTGGGTGGGTCATTGAACAGTCGGCGGTCTTCGGCGCGGGCCTTCATCAGCAGCGCAAAGCCCGCCAACTGCGCCGCGCGGTCGTCGATATCGAGCCCGTAGAGGTTCTTCTCCAAGATCAGGCGCGGAATGGCCCGGGGCTGGTAGCCGCGCTCCAGGTAGATGGCCTTGAGCACGTCATACGCGACCACTAGGATGTGCCCACTGCCGCAGGCTGGGTCGAGCACGGTGATAGTTTCGGGGTTGAGCGTTTCACCATCCTCGCGGATGCGGGTCTGGATTAGGGCGTCGAGTTGGGCCTGCACCTCGGGCGTCTGCTCGGCAGGCTGGATGTAGTACGGCCACTGGCTGGCCAGCGTGCTGCCGGGATTGGCCATGAGCCAGAGTCGGCCCACGCTGTTTTGCACCAGGTACTGCACGATCCAGTTGGGCGTGAAGAGCTGGGTGGCGGCGGGAATGTCCTCGCTTTTGACCACCTTGCCGATGACCTGGTCCTTCTTCTCGCTGATGTAGAACTGATAGAGCCACCCGATGACTTCAACCTCGGCCCAGTCTTCTTCGGGGATCTCGGCCACAAGCTTGGCGATGACCGAGTCGCTGAGCAGCAGGTTATCAGGCAGCAGCAGCTCGGTCTCGTCGTCGATGCGCTCGAACAGGAAGGGCATGGCCTGGTGCAGGGCGTTGCACTGGGCGATGAGCAGCAGGCGGTAGAGCTCGCCGTCGCGGTTGCCGGCGAGCTTGAGTTCGTTGACCTGGCTGGCCTTGAGGCCAGGCAGATCGCCCGCCTGGGCCAGTTCGCTGGCGTGGGCCAGGATCTCGGGCAGCCCACCCTCGCGGCTGGAGAGGGGGCGGTGGCCGTGGCCCAGGTAGTCGTGCAGCTCCATGTAGCGCAGGGCGGCGAAGCGGTTGAACCAGGTGTAGGCCACGGCTTCGACGGTCTGGGCAAAGCCCTCGCGCTGCATGCGGGCGATGAGCTGCTGGCGTTGCCCGTCCACCTTGGCGGGCCACGCCTGGCCGGCGATGAGGGTCACGTCGCCCTGCGTCAGCGCGGGCGCGACCTTGAGCTGACCGTGTTGATCGTCCAGCCCCAACAGGTGGGCGCGGGCGGTGACGGCGGCGATGAAGTCTTTGCGGGCCTGCGGGGCGTAGGACTTGAGCTTGGCTTTATTCATGGGTCAGTGGTCGGGGGTGTCTGAATGGGGTGCGGTGCCGGGCGCTTCGCCAGTGGGTTCACCGGCGGATGGTTCACCGGGTTCACCGGGTTCACCGGGCCCATCGGCGCTGGGCATGGCCAGGCGGCGCAGGGTGGTGGCGCAGCGGTCGTCGATGAGCTTACTGATCTGCCCGATGACGGCGTGTTTGTGGCCCTGCACGGCCAGCCGAGTCTGGGTCTGGCGGGCCAAGTCGGGCAGGCGCTCGGCGGTGCGTTTGAGGGCTTTTTTCACCTGGGCGGGTGACAACCCGGCTTCGCTGGCGAACTGCGCCCAGTGCCGGGGGTAGAGGTCGGCAAAGCGGTACTTGCTGCCGATCTTCATGGCCATGCGATCGGACAGCTCGGGGTAAGCGGCGGTGCAGAGCGCGTCGTACAGGGGCGCAAGCACCGCGCCCCTCGGCGTGTAGAGCAGCGAGAAGTTCTTGGCGTGGGCGTCGTGGTTGCCGATGAGGGCGTTGAACAGCACGAAGTCCAGCAGCTTGAGGACCTGAGGGGCGCTGGGGCGGGTGGCGCTGCGCACCAGGGCGAAGGCTTGGGCCAGGTCGGGGCCGCCCTCGTTCTGGTATTTCAGCTCGGGCGGCACCCCCAGGGCCTGGCAAAAGTCTTCCTGGTGCAGGCGCTGGGTGGCGGCGGGCACGTTCTCGGCCGTTTGAGGCTGGGCGGGCAGGCGGTCGTAACGCTGCACCAGCAAAAAGGGCTGGCCCTGCACGCGGCGGATCTCGGCGGGCGCAGCATCCAGGCCCATGGCCCGCGCGAGTGCCATGCAGAAGCCCTCGTTGTAGACGCTGCCCTCGATGCCCTGGATGGTGGGCTTGAGGATGTGGGTGCTGGGGGAACCGAACAGCGGCAAGCCAATTCTGTCGCCCTGCACCACCACGGGCAGCTTGTCTTGCGCGCCGGCGAGGGACAGGCGCAGATCACCGTCGCCGGCCAGCATGGGGCGGCGGGGCATGTCAGCCAGCAGCTTGATCAGGTCGGCATCGTCCAACCAGCGCACGGCGTTGGGGGCCGCGGCATCGGCCGGGGTCTGCCCGGGCTCCAGCAGGGTGACAGCGCCCGCGCATTCACCGCCAATGCCGTCGAGCAAGGCAAAGTCGTTCTGGCGGGAGACGCCCAGCGCCTGCGCCACGAGCCGGCGTTTGTCGCCCTCGGGCAGCAGGCCGGCAAAGAAGGGGCGCGTGGCCTTGTCGTCGAACTCGTCCGCCTGCAGCGGCAGAGATTGGGACAGGGGCGTGGCGTGGCTGCTGGCCAGCCATTCGGGCCGGTAGCGGAACGCGACGCGACCTTCGGCCTGGGTGAGCGTGCCGATGGGGGTGCCGGGTTGGGCACAGGTCAACCAGACGTCGAGCTGGCGGACCATGTCAAGCACCATCGCCCGGGGTGGGCAGGCCATCGACCTGCAACTCGCCACCCAGAGCCTGCAGCACGCGCAGCACGCTCTCTAACCGCACGGTGGGTTTGCCCGCTTCCAGCTCGACGATGAAGCGCACGCCGACGCCGGCCGCCAGCGCGAGCTGGGGCTGGGTGAGGTTCAGCTGTTTTCGTGCGTGGCGCACAGCCTGGCCGAGGGCAGTGGGAGAGTCGATGCGGGCAACCATAAAGAATTTCCTGATCGGGGCATTATGGAGAGGCGCCGCACTGAAAGCAAGAGAAATATCCCGATAGGGAAATTATCTTACTCACCAGCGCAGTATCACGCCAAAATTCCCGATCGGTAAATCAAAGCGCCCTGCCGAGGCTCATTGCAACCGCGCCTTTTGCCCCGCTTTGATGACGGCGAGCAGTTCGGTCTTAAGCTTTGCGAGGTAGGCGTCCACGTCGGCCTCGGTTTCCAAGTAGCTCTTGGCGGCGAGGTCTGCGGCCCGCACCACGCGGGTGGGCTTGCTGACAACATGGGTGACGTTGGGCGAGCCGGTAGAGATTGGCTGCGTGGTGGCGCCGGGCGTGGCCACTACCGCCGCGGGCTTGCCGGCCGCTTCGACCAGTGCGATGGCTTCGTCCATGAGCTCACCGCCCTGCCCCTGCAGGTAAAAGATCTGCGCAATGCTGGTCTGGCTGGCGATACGGGCCTTCAGATCTTGCAGGGGCTTGAGGGCCTTGTTACTGAGGTCGGGCGAAGCGCCCGAAGCGTCGAGCTTGGCCTGCACCTCGATGATCTTGTTGTCCACTGACAGCAGGGCCCCCTCACGCTTTTCCTGAGCGAGCTGCTCGTTGGCTGCGGCCACAGTGGCCAGCAGGGGTTCGATGCGGTTGACCTGGCTGTAGGGCTTGGGGTTGTCGCGGATCTGGGCGAGTTCGGTCAGGGCTGAGGCAGCGGCGGGCAGCTTCAGCAGGGCTTCACGGTTGTCCGCGAAACTGCGCAGCCCGTCGAGCAGCTTGCGCCAGGCGGTGATCTGGGTCTTGTAGAAGTTGACCAGGTCGTGGACGTCGTCCGCGGTATCGAGCCAGTCGTCTTTGTGGGCCAGCAGCGCTTCGATGAAGGCAAAGCTGTCGCGCACGGCGAGCTGCTGCGCGATGCGGGCAAGCGCGGCGTCGATGTCCGCCTTGCCCGGGTGGTGGGCAGTGGCGGCGGTGTGGGCGTAGCTCTTGAGATCGGCCTGCCATTCACTGAGACGCTCGCGGAAATCGGCGACAAGGGCGTCTTCTTCTTCGCGGCCGAGTTTGCTGAACAGTTCTTTATGCAGGTCGCGCGCACGGCGAATGGCGGTGGCGTCGGCCGTCTTGCGCTTGAGGATGGAGACCTGCTTGAACCGGGCCGACTTGGTGAGTGGTTCGATGGCGCTCTGCGGTTGCAGGTCGTCGCCTTCCATCATGAGCTTGATTTCGCCTGCCATGAACAGGCGGGCGACCAGAAGAACCGTCTCCCACTCGGGCTTCCAACCCCAGGGGATGCCAGCAAAACGATCGACCACGTCGGACAGCAGCACCCGCGTCTGGCTGGCGGCCAGGCCCAGGTATTCGCGCATCTCGTTGAGTGCGAGCGCATTCCCGGCTTCGCCATCGAGACCCAGGCCGGACTTGACCACGTCATCAGCGCTGAGGACGGCCTTGATCTCGGCGATGGGGTCGGCCTGGCGGACCTTGAGGTACGGGAGCTTGCTGTAGGTATTGGTGATGAGGTAGTTGAGCAGCTCGTCCAGAACAGTGCCGGGGCTGCTGGCCTTGATCTGCACCGGCTGACCCAGTGCGAAAAAGTCGCCCGCCCCGATCATCTCGGAGAGCTGGTGGACCAGGCGCTGGCGGCGCTCGCGGTTCTCGTCTTTGCGGTCGGCCAGGATGCGCTTGAGCGTGGGGGTGGCCTGATCGGCTTTGGGACTGACGATGTATTTTTCGATCTGGAGGTAGGTGGCGAGTTCGACGTCGAGCCGGTCCCCCTCGGCCATGCGGACGATGGCGCGCCCCACCCCTTCGCTGCTGCGCAGAATGCACTTGGCGGCTTGCAGGCGTTCGTAGTCGTCACCCAGCGGGGTCAGTACCTCGAAGCTCAGGGCATGGCTGGCCTGGCGGTAGGGGGCGCCGTCGAGCAGGCGGTTGAACTCGTAGTCGGCCTTGGTGTCGCGGTGGCGGACCTTGGTCTGGCTCCCCAGGATTTCGTCAAACACGAGTTCGGCAAGCAGGCGGGACTTTTCTGCCGCGGACACATCGACATGCCCGATCTCGCGGGCGACGTCGCGCTCTTCGTTGGTGAGGAAGAACCAGACATCACCATTGCGGCTGACCAGCCGCTGCTGCTCCAGGCGGGCGAGGCTCTCCTGGATCTTGCGCTTGAGCTCGATCTTGTCGGCATCGATCTGGTCGATGCACAGCGTGGCCAGGTTGTCGATGTTGGGCTTGACGATGTCGGGGATGTACCGGATGAGGAACATCGCCTTGAGCAGGAGACTGTCGTACGCCTGCAGCGCGGGATTCAGCGGAGCTTCGTCGATCGAGCGCTTGGCCACACCGTCAATGAAGCTCTCGATGGAGGGGTAGAAGTCGTACAGCGGCACCAGCGTGTCGATGCCGCGCTCGGCGTTGCGAACCGCGGCGGACTGGAAGGCGTCGAGCAAGGATCGCTCGCCTCGCGAGAGGTGCTTGCCCGTGGCGCCCACCTTGCGGATGGATTCGAAGATCTTTTGCAGCAGTGTGAACTGGTAAGGGGCAAACGGGTAGCAGGCGACGAACTCCGCGGCGTCCTTGTAGCCCCGCAGGGTGACCGAGTTGCCAGCGAAACCCAGCTGGTTGTTGATCACATCGCCCTTGGCCGCGAAGACGTCGCGCAGCGCGACGTGAGCGGCTTCGGTTTTGGCGAGCAATCGCTCACCAATGACTTCGTCGGTGTTGCTGCTGGCCAGGGACAGACGGGTGTGGAAGCGCCCCTGGATCTTGGAGAAGTCCTGGCTCTTGGCTTTGTTGGCGCCGCCGATGGCGGCGTCAATGTCTTCCTGGCTGGTGACGATGACCCACGCCCTGCCCTTGCACTGGGTGCCCAGCTGCTCGGTGATGGTCTGCAGGCTCAGCATGAGCTGGGAGTTGGCGCCAATGAACTGGCCAACCTCGTCCACCAGGAAAATGACCTTGTGGCCGACGGGACGGGTGGCAAGGTAGTCGTTGACGATCTTGGCGAAACCCTCGATGTTGATGCGGTAGTCGTCCCGGGCGGTGTCGAACCACTTGCCAGCGGACTCCTGGCTCATGCCCAGAGCCTTTGCCAGGGCGGTGACGATGTCGTCGCGCAGGAAGTCGACAGCGTCGCGCTCGGCCTCCCAGGTGCTGCCGTTGGAAGCGGCAAACGCGGCTTTGAAGGTGTCGTACACGCCTTTGGAGACCAGGTGACGCTCCATGTCGGCGATGTGCGGCGCATCGCCCGAGAAGCCTAGCTTTTCGTTGAAGACGCGGATGAACACCTGCAGGATGGCGTCGCGCTCGGACTTGTTGTCGGCCTTGGCGTCGATGTTGAACAGGATGACATCCGCAGTGCCCTGCACAGCTCTGTGGATGTCGGCCAGCAGCATGGCGTCTTTGATCTTGTGCTGATCGAAAAACTGGGCCGCACGGCGTTTTTCGCCCGTCTCGGGATTCAGGGCTTCCTGATTCTCCAGCAGGTAGGAGAGGATCTTGATGAAGTGCGATTTGCCGGAGCCGAAAAAGCCCGAGACCCAGACACCCATGCGATCGGTGACCGCCGGGTCGTTGGGCTGATCGATGGCGGCGAGGTAGGCGTCGAAGAAGCGGCGCAGGTAGTCGCTGATCTGCTTGGTGACGACGTACTCTTCGAGTTCCTGCCAGACGCTGGCGGCGTCCATCTGGTCGGCCTTGATGACTCCGTTGATGGGGCGGTTGATCGGCTTTTGAAACAGCTGGCTGATGTTCATGTTGTTGGTCAATCCCTGGTTGCGTTCGAAAAGGCGCGCCGTCACCGGCTCAGCTGGTCTCGGGCACGAGGCGGAAGGCACGGTAGTAGTGGTCTTCGGCCAGGGTGTTGAACAGGCGCAACGAGTGCCCGTCGTACCGGCCCGGGAAGAACATGAGCAGGGGTGTTTTGCCCATGATGGGGTGCAGGGCTGACAGCAGGGTGTGGGTGCGCAGCATGGGGTACACCGCGCCCACCCCCGTGATGATCAACAGGTCTAGGTTGGTCACATCGAACTGGGTGGCGATCTTCTGGGCGAGCTTGTCTTCTTTGAGCACGGAGCGCAGCGCGGCCAATGTGCTGTCGTTGCCCTTGCCTGCCTGCATCTCAATCGCTTTCTCGAGCAGCTTGCGTTCTTCGAGCAGGTCGGTAACCAAACTGAGCAGGTTGACGGACGCGGTGCGCAACGGGGGCGACTGCTTACCCAGCGCGGGCACCACCGTACCGGAGACGAAATCGCGCACGGCCATCTCGTGCTCGGGCGGGTAGTCGAAGATCCAGAACCCGATTTCGTTGCCGAGGCCCTTACTGTCGAGAAAGTCGCGCGATGTGATGCGCGGCAGAATCTGGTTCAGTCGTTCGTCAAGGCTCAAGGTCATTGGGCGCGTTCCAGACAGTCAAGGACTTGGGTGTCGTGTCGGGCGCTGAGATAGCGCCGCACATCCGGGTGTAGAGACCGTGGCGTCAGCTTCATGGACCGGGCGCTGTCGAGGTATTTGGCCTCGACCAATATGCGCACAACCACCTGAAATAGTTTCGCCCGGGTGGACTCGGACCAGTTCGCCACAGCGGGATCGCGGTGAGCGCACTCGACCAGGAAATCTTGCCAGACGATAGGAGCAAGGTGGGTTTCAAGCCGGCGCTGTCGGTCGGCGTAGACACTGCGCACGAAGTCACCCAACAGCTGACTGTGCTTGATCGCGGCAGCGAGCAGCAATTGCGTCGCCACCTCCTTCTCGCGCTCAACGAGCATGGCCCAGGCTTCGGCATCGAGGGTGAGGAGCCGCTTTCGAATCAAGGTGGCCTGGCGACGGGCGGTGGCCGGGGTCTTCTTCTGTAAGACGTTCTCGACCTCGATTGCATGCCACCATGCGGCCACATCTGGGACGGTCAGCAACAACGCTGCGACGCGCTTGCTTTCGCGCGGCATTAAAGAACCGGCGGATATTTCGGCGTTGTAAGGGGGCATTTGCTGAAAGTAAATTCTGCGCAAAGCGTACTTTACTTGCGCGCCTAAACGCTGGGGCAAACGAGACCGCACGCACACGCCGTCTGACACCGATCGCTCCGCGCCATCAAGAAGGATGAGAGGCTGCCAGGCGATAGGTCTGTGCCAGACAGTGCGCGCGATGCGCCACGCGCGGGTTGGACGGGCCGCATGAACCACGTGCACAAAAACGACCGTATTTGGTCAATCACCAAACGGCTGTTCAAAAATTAGCTTGCTAGATTTTTGAACATGGGTAGTGTTTGAACACCGTTTTTGAACACCCATTCAAACCATGTCACGTGTTTTTGCCTACGCCCGGGTCTCGACCTCGGACCAGTTCACCACAAACCAGGTGGCAGAGATCGCAGCCGCCGGCTTTGAAGTCCAGCCCGTTCGGATGATCACTGAGACCATCAGCGGTAGCGTAGCGGCCAATCAGCGGCCTGGTTTCCAGAAACTGCTGAACAAGCTCGAATCAAACGACATTCTCATCGTCACCAAGCTGGACCGCCTGGGGCGCAACGCCATGGACGTGCGCGCCACGGTGGAGGCCCTGGCAGGCATGGGCGTTCGCGTTCACTGTCTGGCGCTCGGTGGTGTTGACCTCACCAGCCCCGCCGGCAAGATGACCATGGGCGTGATCGCCGCAGTCGCCGAGTTCGAGCGTGACCTGCTCATTGATCGCACCCAGGCCGGACTGGGGCGTGCAAAGTCAGAGGGCAAGACCCTTGGCAGACCGAGAGCCCTGACCAACACTCAGGAGGGGGAGGTGCTCCAGCGCCTGAGCAGCGGCCAGACAGTGGCGGCAGTGGCGCGGGAGCTGAAGACTAGCCGGGCGACCATCATGCGGATAAGAACTGCCCGGGCGAACTGACGCGCTTGCGCGGCCTTCATGCTTGGCATCGACGGGTTATCGCGCGCGCTTTTTTAGTAGCGGGTTCTTGATGCTTGCGCGGGTGCTCAACGACGCTCAGGAACTACCGGGTTTCTGCCGACCATCCTCCTGCAACCGCGCCATGAGCAGTGCGATCGCCAGTGCAGCTTGCGCCGGATTCTCAGCCGCATGCTGGATCATGGCAAACTCTTGCTCAGTCACGCCGGCCTGCAGGTACTGTGCTCGCAAGCGCGTCATCATCGATTGGGTATTGGGTTTTTGGTTGCGTGTCGCACCATATGGCTGCGGTTTCTGATTGGTAGGTTTTTTCATATGAGACTCCCGGAAAATCTGGTCTGTTTGAAATAGGTCTGCAGCCTCCGTGGCAAACAGCACTTCGTCTGTGGCTCTTCTGAAGGTACCGGGTACCAGAGGTACTGCAGTTTTCAAAACTGCAGCAATTCATTCATATTTCAGATTTTTATAATCACTGGTACCTTCGGTACCCGGTACCCTTTCGCACGGTCCTCGCACCATGTTGGTCAATGCCAACAAGGTGCACCGCGCTAAATGGGGGGTTCTTGACTACCGCCCTCACGGTCAATTGCGTCCGCCAAAATTTCCGAAACACGCCAGTAGTCTTCATCAACCTTTGCTTGGCGCACCTCAGCTCGGATGGCATCCGTGCTCTGGGCCATCCACTTCGCGTGATTGCGCAGAATCCATATGCGATGTGGAGAGCGATTGATCTTGATTCGATCCCTCCCCCCGTGTGACCACGCGACAGCACCCGCCTCCTCGAGAGCACGCCGCATGCTGGCGGTAAAGACGTGCTTCTGAGCATCGTCGGTCAGCAGCACTGCTGCGTGCGCGTAGCAAATCACGTCCGCTGGCCAATACTTCACAATGTCTTGCGCGTTTTGCGTTGACAGAGGCTTTGAGGCAGCAATAGCCGCACGCTTGGCCTCATTCATCGGAGGGCGCTCGCCTGGCTTGAAATTGCTGATGTCCCGTTGCCGCAGAAACATACCTACGGCGTTGATAAACTCCGGATCCTTCAACAGGGCATAAAGATGTGCGTAGATTGCCGCGGATCTCGGCTCCGCACTATGCGTCACTACACGAAAACGGCGATCAGTATCCTTGAGCGGTAGCGCATTCTTGTGATTGCTGAAAATCAACCAGCGACAGGCATTGACCTCGGTGTATTTAAGACCGTATTTGTGGTTTACCGTTCGAGTGTCGGCGTTGATCATCGACTTCAGCCGCTCGGCGTGACGGTAGTTCCCCTCTGAGCCACCTTCTTGCACCTCGTCGACGATGGCCAACAAGCGCGCGCTCAGCTCGCCGTTGTAGGGGGATTCGAGTAAGCCTGGCAAATCAATATTGGGCGCCACGTAGCCCTTAAAGACACGCGCCAGCAGCGAGGCCAACCAGTTGCGGCCAGTTCCGGTTTTTTCGGCGATATGCAACCAGCCATAGTGAGGCAGTTCTCCCGGGTTCTGTTCAATATGTGCCAACCAATCAAGAAACACTTCACGCTCCGACGTATCTGGAATCAGATAGGCGACCTGATCAAGAAAGGGGCCAATGTCAGCATTGGACGGCCAACGTTTGATGGGGCGCCACGTGTTGACGCAGCGTAAACCATCAAGATTGTCCGTGATCGTGGGCCTGCCCGGGTAGAACGTAACCGACATCACCTCCTTACGACGCTCGTCTGCTTTCCACTGAACGGCATTAAATATCTTCTTTTTCGTCGATGCACCTTCCTGTGCGACGTAGGTGAAAGAAGTTGCAGTCAACGCACAAAACTCGTTGAATTTAAGAAATAGGCAGCGATCGTCGATGACATAAGCCACCTGGGTGCCGGATGCGATCCAAACGCAACGCGCCACCATCTCCTCGATGCTGAGCTTGCTGGGGATCATTGCACCAGCCTTTTGCTCCTCTTGGATGCGTTGGTTCTCTTCCTTCTGCTCGCTACGTCGAACCTCATCCTGAGGCGCCCTCGTCGGCAAGATCCCGCCTTCTGCCCACCGGGGCTCCTGCCCTAGCTTCTCCTTCGAGGGCAATGTTGCATGGAGCGCCTTCTGGATGACAGCCGCTACAGCCTCCCTCCCCTCAACCAAATGCAGATCGTTGAAGTCGCCAGGTGGCGGAACAGCCACCACCCCACCGATTTCCTTTGCCGCCGCCTCGGCCGCCGTGACGCCGGGGTTTCCCTCGTGGTGGGTGTCGTTGTCAGCCGCCAAGACGATTGCTGCCTTTGGCTGGAATTCGCGCAGCGTGCGCGCCACGGCCGCGAGGTTGGAGGCATCGAAGCAGCACAGCACCATGTGGCCGGTGGCCTCGTGCACGCTTGCGCAGGTCGCGTAGCCCTCGCCCAGCACGAACACCGGGCGGTCCTCGTGCTGTTGTGGCTTGGAGCCAACCTGGAAGAAGTGGCCGCGCTTGGCGCCGCCCTTCAGGTAGAGCTTGCGTTTCTCAGCATCGGCAGGGATCGCCTGCAGTGACCAGATGTTGCGCTTGCGGTCGCAGATCGGGATGAGCAGCGCGCTCTTGTAGAGCGTGAAAGTCAAGCCAGTCTTCTCGTCCACGCCCTCGAAAGCGCCGATGCGCAAGCCATGCGCGACGACGCCCTTGCGCTGCAGGTACGGGTGCGCAGCGCCATCCACTGGCTTGGCCGCCTCCCACTGGCGCCGCGCCCAGTCGGCAACGCGGGCGTGTTCCTGGGCCTCCAGCTCGGCAGCCTTGGCGGCCCGAGCAGAAGCGGCAGCCTGCCGCGCCTCGATCTCGGCATTGGTGGGCTTTTTGTAGGTGGTGTCATCCTTCCACCCCGCTTGCTTGGCGTCGAAGACCAGGGACGCAAAGGTGCGCTTCCCATCGGCCTTGATCGACTTCCAGGTGGCCTTGGCATCGCGAGCGTCGTACTTCTCCGACTGCGCGCTCCATTCATCCCAAACATCGAAACCTGCCTCGCCAAACTCGTGTTTCAGGCACATCGCGTACTTGACCCAAGTGTTTCGGTCACAGTCGGGATTTAGGGACCCAAGGGCGACGCGAGCACGCTCGATTGATTCCTGTTGGCCAACCATTTGCTCGGTGTTCGCCATCGTGGCGACCGTCACGAGGGCGCCCCCGTTCGACGCTTTCCGGACTTACCTTCGCGCTCCTCAAGCCAAGCACGAACTGCCCCAACCCTCCATGCTGTTACCCCCGACCCAAGCTTCGCGGGGGGCGGGAAGTTTCCATCTTTGACCATCCGCCAGAGGGTCGTGCCGGAGAAGGGAAGAACATTTGCGAGGAGGTGAGCCTGACGCACAAAGGCGCTGTCAGGAAGTTTGTCAAATTGGTGCATGTTGGCAGGAAGTACAGATTGCAATGAACTGCACTTTGCTCAACTCTTCGCTTTATGTCACCGACAAAAATTATCAGGGGTATTTTGTACCGGCGGTCGAGTTTTCGTCTTTAGGCCACCGACAACCGCCATGACTTACGCGGAAAAATTAACTTGACCGGGTTATGATATTGGCCAAATTCTGGCGCAACTTCGCTACCACAGTGGCCGCAGTACTCAGGCAATCGGCCGTAGGGCTACCTGACACCGAACGGCCGTTGTGAGAACGAATTCTCAAGAGAGTTTGGGCTTTATATTCATCAGAAGATATCCCGGCGCGCCATGCGCGGTAACGGCCACGCTCATCGGGGACCAGGCCAATCAGCCATTTATATTTTTTTGCGTAGCGCTGAACCTGACGTTCCTCTACAGGGAACTCGTTAGAAACGATTTTTGCGGCAGGAGATTCACCACTATCGAGCAACTCGAAGTAGCGATACGCGTACTCGATATGATTAAGTTCGAGTTGCTCGTCGGCTGGACGGCCTGCCGCCTTGGGCGGCAAATTACCTTCGAATAGGGCTTTTGCAAGAATTGCGTTGGCAATTTTTTGAAGGTCAGCTGACACTACTTGACCGCGAATCGCCGCCACTGCAACTCGCTCAAGAACACGTCTTTCTGCCCCCGCCTCGTCGTTGACGAATGCAAGAGCTGCCAAGGCATCACCGGACAGCCGTGTCACTTGCCGATTAGACTTTTCCATTGCCTGAACTCGAGTCTTGAGGCACAGCGTCTAGGAAGTCAGCCCATTCCTGCATTAGAACTCGACGTTTTTCCAGGGCATCCGATCGCCTGTAGGCTGCCTCGGTCTTATCGTCCAGAGTGTGCGCAAGGGCAGATTCGATCATGTCGCGAGGATGGTGAGTTCGGTCACCAGCCCAGTCACGAAATGAACTGCGAAATCCATGCACCGTACAGCTCACGTTCAAGCGGCGCAAAACTGCCGTCAAGGTCATATCGCTTAGCAAGCCACCACGAGGTGCAGGAAACACAAGACTGACGCTCTCCTCCCGGTGCAGAGTCTTCAGTAGCGCATGAGCTTGGCTCGAGAGCGGAACTCGGTGCTCCTTTTTGGCCTTCATGCGCTCTGCTGGTACTACCCAAGTCCCCGTTTCAAGATCGAACTCTTCCCATTTGGCGCCACGCACTTCGCCAGATCGAGCTGCAGTGAGAATGACTAGCTCCAGAGCGCGAGCTCCCAGTCCGACAGCTGCGCGCAAGCGAACCATGAAATCAGGAACATCATCAATGGGCAACGCCGCGTGGTGCTTGACCTTTGCGACGTCACCTGGCTTGTCGAGTACCGCGTCTAGGTTACCCTTCCATCTCGCAGGATTGAGACCCTGCCGATACTTATGTGCCGAGGCGTAGTCCAACACCTTCTCGATACGGCCACGCACTCTGCTCGCGGTCTCAGTCTTAACTGCCCAGATCGGCGACAGTACACGTAGCACATGCGCCATCTCAATTTCACTCACGGGCATGCTGCCAAGGATCGGGCTGGCGTAAGTCTGCAGTGTGGCTGACCACTGAGCACGGTGTTTGTCGTTTTTCCACCCAAGGCCTTTTGCCTCCAGCATCGACTTTGCACACTGGTCGAAGGTCTTCCTGTTTGCGCGGGCGGTTACAGCTTCATGCCGAGTTTTTTGTCTCAGCTCGATGGGGTCTAGCCCTTCTTCAATCTGCTTGCGAGCCACTCTGGCTTTTTCACGAGCCGCCGCAACCCCAACGGCCGGATATGCGCCTAGGCCCATGCCTCTACGTTTTCCGTCAATCATCACCCTCAAGATCCATGAGGTCGCTCCTGTCTTGGTGACCTGCAGCAGAAGGCCATCAACACCACCAACAGCGTGCATGCCGGGTTTCTTGGCCTGGGCAATCTTGCTGACCGCAAGAGCTCCGAGCTCTTTCGCTTTTACAGGCATTTACCCCTACTTATCAACCCACTAGCCAAAAAAAATGCTATCTGATGATACGGCATGCGATGGGCTGAAAGCAGCACTCCGCCTGTTTTCATAGGAGAAAACCGATCATGGGTGTGAGCTGAAATGTCCTGCAACTTATTGAAAGTTCGCTGGAGGCGGCCGCCCTCTCCGCCAATAAACACCCCAGACAACAAACCCTCTCAGGTGCAACACTGAGAGGGTTTTGTTTTGGTGTTTTGGGCAGTCGAGCGGCTGGCGGGACCAGCCACTCGAATGCGCCACTCAGCGCACCTTGCCCAGGGCGCGCAACACCTTCTGCGGGGTGATGGGTTGTGAGAACACGTGCGCGCTGAAAGGGGCGATGGCGTCGTTGACGGCGTTCATCACCGCCGCTGGCGCACCGGCCGTGCCGGCCTCGCCCGCGCCCTTGGCGCCCAGCTTGGAGCTGGCGGTGGGCGTCTGCACGTGGGCCACCTCGATGTCGGGCATCTCCGATGACATGGGCACCAGGTAGTCGGCCATGCTGGCGTTGACCATCAGGCCCTGGTCGTCGTAGAGGCATTCTTCGAACAGCGCACCGCCGATGCCCTGCACGATGGCACCGCGCATCTGCTCGTCCACCAGCATGGGGTTGAGCACGCGGCCGCAGTCTTCCACCGCCCAGTGCTTGAGCAGCTTCACGAAGCCGGTGTCGGGGTCCACCTCCACATACGAGGCCTGAACGCCGTTGGTGAAGATGAAGGGGTAGTCGCGCTGCGCGTAGTGGCGCGTCACCATCAGCTCGGGCGTGAAGTCGGCCGGCAACGTGTCAGAGCGGAAGTAGGCGATGCGGCCCAGTTCGGCCAGCGGCAACAGTTCTTCGCCAGTGGCGGCGTCCACGATGCGACCACGGCGCACGGCCAGACCACTGCCCTCGCGCTTGAGGATGACCGCCGCCACCTTGACGATGTTCTCGCGCAGCGCCTGGCCAGCCAGCAGCACGGCCTCGCCGCCCACACCGGCCCCGCGCGATGCCCAGGTGCCGCCACCGTAGGGCGTGACATCGGTGTCGCCAGTGACGATGCGCACCTTCTGGATGTCCACACCCACCGCGTCGGCCGCGATCTGGCGGTAGATGCCTTCGGTGCCCTGCCCTTGCTCGCCCACCCCCACCAGCACGGTGATGTCGCCCTCGGGGTCAAGCCGCATGGTGGCGCCGTCTTGCGAGGCGATGCGCGCACCGCCCACGCCGTAGAACGCGGCGCTGGGGTTGGTGAGTTCGATCACGGTGGCAAAGCCAATGCCGCGGTAGATGCCCTGTTTGCGCAGCGC
>Ga0255128_1000131_pt1 | contig 30139 bp, 29 predicted proteins | sample Law_Miss_RepC_8d_FD_188562 | JGI IMG/M metagenome (GOLD analysis project Ga0255128, IMG submission 188562) | Freshwater microbial communities from St. Lawrence River, New York, United States - Law_Miss_RepC_8d | ecosystem: Environmental > Aquatic > Freshwater > River | place: USA: New York... | reverse complement strand
GCATGTGTGTTTCCTAGTTGCGTGATTTGTTAATAGTTCGAGCGTACTGCGGAGGATGCCGCTTGTCAACCGTTTAGTTAACGCGAAAGTTTTTGCCGCCGATTACCCGGAATTGCCATCCGCTTCGGACGATCAGGCTCACTATTTCTGACGGTTGCAATTCCTCGGAGCCGTCATGAAGAACATCGAACTCGCATCTCCCACGGAGATGAGCGCCAGCGCCCGTGCTGGCGAAATCGCCGCCATCCTTGCGGCTGCCATCGTCCGCACCCTTGCTGCGGATGAGCCAAAACAGAGAGCCAATTCGACAAGGGGAGGCCTTGGCTTCCTGCCCGACCAGCGCGTTCATACAACCCCCTATCAAGAGGAGAAGTTGTGATGAACGAGAAACAAGCATCCGTCGCGGCACGGATCGCGGAGCTGGCCTGCCTGCCGATGTCCGAGCTCTGGACGGTGTGGGATCGGTATTTCCCGCGTCGACCGGACTACCCCAACCGCACGCACGTCGAGTCCCGTCTCGCCTACAAGCTGCAGGAGGAAGCCTTCGGTGGCCTTGCGCCCGCAACCCGCCAGCGCCTGGAAGCCATCGGCGCAAAACACTCCAAGATCAAGCTGCGGGCCAAGCCGCGCGAGTTCGATTTCGCGCCGGGCACGATCCTGCTGCGCGAATGGGGCGAGCGCGAACACCGGGTGACAGTCACCGCCGAGGGGCTGTTTGAGTACCAGGGGCGCAACTTCAAGAGCCTGACAGCGGTGGCCCGCCACATCACGGGCGCGCACTGGTCGGGGCCGCTGTTCTTTGGCCTGAGCAAGGGAGGTGCGCGATGAGCGAGATTGCCGCTACCCGCGCCCGCAAGCGCTGCGCCGTCTACTGCCGGGTGTCCTCGGATGAACGGCTTGACCAGGAGTTCAACTCCATCGACGCGCAGAAGGAGGCCGGCCACGCCTACGTCGCCAGCCAGCGATCCGAGGGGTGGATTCCGGTGGCCGACGACTACGACGACCCCGGCTTCTCTGGCGGCAACACGGATCGGCCGGGGCTGAAACGCCTGATGGCGGATATCGAGCGCGGCCAGATCGACATCGTGGTGGTCTACAAGATCGACCGCCTGACGCGCAGCTTGGCCGACTTCTCCAAGATGGTCGAAGTGTTCGAACGCCACGGGGTGTCCTTTGTGTCGGTCACCCAGCAGTTCAACACCACCACCTCGATGGGTCGGCTGATGCTCAACGTCCTGCTGTCCTTCGCCCAGTTTGAGCGTGAGGTCACCGGCGAGCGCATCCGCGACAAGATCGCCGCCGCCAAGCGCAAGGGGATGTGGATGGGCGGCGTCCCGCCCCTCGGTTACGACGTCGACAACCGCCTGCTGGTCATCAACGAGGCCGAGGCGGCAGTGGTGCGTCGCATCTTCGAGGAGATGCTGACCATTGGTTCCCCAACCCAGATCGCCGTCAATCTGACTGCCGACGGCATCACAACCAAGGCCTGGACGACGCAGGAGGGCCAGACCCGCAGCGGCACGCGCATCGACAAGAAGTACCTGCACAAGCTGCTGCGCAACCGCATCTACCTGGGGGAGTTGTCGCACAAAGGAAACTGGTACCCCGGCGCTCACCCGCCGATCATCGGCCAGGAGCTTTGGGACAAGGTTCACGCGGTGCTGGCCAGGGATGGGCACACCCGGTCGGTGGAAACCAAGATCCGGTCGCGCACCGACGCTTTGCTGCGCGGCCTGCTGTACGCCCCCTCGGGCGAACGGATGTACCCGACCTACTCGCGCAAGAACGGGCGCAAGTACCACTACTACGTGTCCAAGTCGGAAAGCCGGTTCGGAGCACCCGGCAAGAGCTACGAGCGCTTACCTGCGCCGGAGATTGAGGCTGCAGTGGTGGCTCAGATCCGCACGGTGCTGACCAGCCCGGAATCCATCGCATCGGTGGTACGCCACATCCAGCGCAACGGCGGTCAGATCGACGAGGCCACCACGGTGATGGCGATGGGACGGCTCAACGACGTGTGGGATCAGTTGTTCCCGGTCGAGCGTCACCGCATCGCCAACCTGATGATCGAGCGCATCGACCTCGTCCACGTTGGCGAGGTGCAGGGCATCAAGGTGAAGTGGCGGGAACTGGGCTGGGACGCCCTGATCGGTGAGTTCGCCCCGAGGGGCATCGGCGCGGAGCTGGTGGAGGTTGAGGCCTGATGGACGACACACTGGAAACCTTCGTGCCCCTGACGTTTCGCCGCCGGGGCGCGCGGCGGGTGGCCGCCGACGACCGCCACGTTCACGATGTGACGCTGCTGGAGGGGGTGGCACGCGGTTTCTACTGGCAGCACCTCGTGGACACCGGCGTGATGAAGAGTGGGTCAGACATTGCCCGGGCCGAAGGACTGCACCCCTCGGTGCCCAACGAGCTGATGCGCCTGACCCTGCTCGCGCCCGACATCCTCGAACTGCTGATGGCCGGGCGGCAGCCCCGCCGGATGAACCTGATCTGGTTCCAGCGCAACCCGCTGCCGGTGGATTGGGAGGCGCAACGCCAGATCGTGAAGCGCTTTGAGGAGGACGCATGAGCAAGAAGCACCGGGGCCGGTTCAAGGGTGATCCGGTCACCTATCAACTGCCGAACCCGGCAGGCGGCGTGCAACTGGAAACCTTCGTGCCCTGGACGCTGGTGAAGCGGGGGCTGAAGAAGCAGGTCATCACGCCCTTGGACGCGCCGCAGGAATTCCTGTCCGAGGCCACCCGGGAGCGGGAAGCAGGGTCGTCAGCGCAGGACACCGCGTTGATGCGGGCGCTCGGACTGGCGCACCACTGGCAACGTCTGCTGGACGAGCAGCGGGCGGCGTCGGTGGCCGAGATTGCCGAGGCCGAAGGCATGGACGTGACGCAGGTACGCAGGGTGATGCGTCTGACGCTCCTGGCCCCTGAGGTCGTGGAACGGCTGGCGGGTTCGCCCGACGCCGTGCTGGAAAAAGTGATGCGCCGCCCCTGGCCCAACAGCTGGGGCGCGCAGACACACGTACTGCCCGAAATCATCCGAGGTTGATTTGCCGCTCTCGACCCAAAGCGGGCCTTGACGATTTAGTGAGCGCCTGACTTAGAAAAGATGTTGATGACCAGCACACCGCTAACGATCAAACTCATGCCGAGAAGTGCAGGGAGGTCTAGGGTCTGCTTGTGAATGATCCACCCCACGAGTGTGATGAGCACAATCCCCGCGCCTGCCCAAATTGCGTAGGCGATGCCGGTCGGCAATGTCCTGAGGGTCATCGAGAGGAAATAGAACGCAACCATGTATCCGGCCACGACGATCAGGCTTGGCCAAAGCCGGGTAAATCCGTCTGACGACTTCATGGCAGTGGTGGCAACGACTTCTGCAACGATGGCAACAGAGAGGGGCAGATAGGGGGACATTCAAGTTCCTTCGGCTAGTTGATGAATCAAACGTTTGAGTGCTTCGCGCTCCCCTGAGGACAGGTCATAGATGCCCAAAATTTCAGAAAGCCAAAGTCCATCTGCGGCGAGACGGGCCAGTAGCTTGTTTATGTCGGTTCCGTCATGCACGCGGTCCCCGCGCACCCAATCAACCCACTTCGAATTCACTGTCCGTTCAGAGACGCATGCCGCAAGGAGAGCCTTGCCTCTCTTAGCCGAATCAGCGCAGGGACCTTGAAGGGCTATTCGGGCATACCGCCACGCAGCCGAAGCGCCGGAACCGTCGTCTGCAACTTGCGCTTGAAACTCCTCAGCCAAATGGTCGTAGAGGGCGTGCACCAGGTCTTCACGTGTCGGAAAGTGGTGTTGAACAGCGCCCTTGGTGACACCGGCAATATCGGCGACCACACCGATGGAAAGCGGGCCTCCGCTTAGAAGTTGCTGCGCGCATGCGTCGAGCAGAAGCGCTTTGACGAGTTCGGGCCGCTTCGGCCGATGGACACCTTGAGACATGGGATAATCATAACATTACGAACGTAATGTTTAGGGTATGCCCTTGCATGAGACATAGGGCAACGTCAGGTGCGCGTGACGGTTTCTTCTTTTCGTGAGCAAGAACGCTGAGGTGTTCGCAGTGCGCCAAGGACCGCTTGTGGCCGGGAGCAGCCTACTGCGTAGCGATCCACAAGTCGTCCATCTTGGGTCGCCACCGCTACAGGAGTTGCCAACCACAACCGAGCGCCTCTAAACCCGCGCCAGCAAAGGAAGTGGCCTCGAGAACGCTCGCGTGACCACCAGAGAAAACGGAGAACAGAGAGGCGTCGGTGGGGGCGAAAACGGCGACTTCGCAGGGGTGGCGCTCGCGAGGCCATGCCCGGAAACCGCGCCAACACTGGGGGAAACGGGCGAAAAAAAACCAACCGAGAACGGTTGGTTTTTTGGATAGTGGTGGAGCCGGCGGGAATCGAACCCGCGTCCGCAAGTCCTCTACGACCAGTTCTACATGCTTAGTCGATCTATTTGGATCTCGATGCAGACTTAGCCGGTCGACAGGCCGGTCTGCACCCAGTCACCTATTTTTTAGCTCTCCGACAAGTGACCCGCCGGAGCACGATCCGATGTGAATGACACTGCTGCTCCCTTGCGGGAACCCGGGCCATCGGCAACCCGGTGCAGTGGCTTAGGCCTTAAGCGGCCAGAGCGAAACGCTCGTCGTTGGCGTTTGTGTGTTTGCCAATGGATTTACGAGGAAAAGGCGCCTCGGCATGCCCTGTGCCGCTTCGCTACCCACGTCGAAACCAGGTCGGCCCCGGTGTTCGTTGCAGTTGCTGTGCTGCGCAAGAAGCGCGGCGACGACCGCGCTGAGAAGGAAGTATAGGCGCTTTCCGCCGTTTCAAGGGGCGGGGCGCAGGGTCGGGTTGCTCAGCGCTTGCGCTCGAACCAGGTCAGGTCGATGTAGATCGCGGCGGCGAGCAGCTGCAGCCGCTCGGCGTTGGTCAGCGTCGGGTCGGTGAACTCGACGCGGAAGTCGTCGCGGTCGGTCAGCACTTCGGAGAAGCCTCCCGACCAGCGCTTGGCCACCTTCGCGCGCTCGCGGCCCTGCGCCATGAACTGGAAGGTCCAGATCCGCCAGAGCGGCGAGGAGACCTCCAGGCGAACGCGACCCTGCGCGTCCTCGACGACCATGCGCTTCGACAGGATGCCGAAGCGCTTCTCGACGCCGCCGATGCGATTGCGGCTGTTGTCGTAGAGGTCAAGCCGCGTGAAGTAGAACCTGAACGGGTGGTGGGCGATCATCACCGGCTGGCGCAGCACGTTGAAGAAGCGGATGTCGAAACCGCGCCAGTGGCCGAGGAACTGCCTTGCGAGGAACCCGACCGCGCCGTCGCGCGGCTCGGCGGCGTGGCCGATCGTGAGCCCCTGACCGTCGGTGATCCGGTACCGGTTGCGGGTCTCGAAGCCGAGGAACTCGCCCGCCTCGTAGCGCTGTGTGACGTAGACCGCCTTGTGCCCGGTCAGGTCGAGCCTGGGCGCGAACGGGTTCAGCGGAGGCTCGGGGCGGGTGTCGGGCTCGAAGCTCATGGTGGCGTCCAGGGGCGATGGGGTCAGGCGTGCCGGGGCCAGCGCTCCGGCGCCAGGCGCCAGAACAGCAGCCCGACGCCGCCGACCAGCGCCGCGGCGGTGAGCAGGCCGGCCTGCGCGCCCCAGCCGTCGACGACCAGGCCGAGCAGGATCGGGCCGATCACGTAGCCGATGTCGGACAGCATCCGGTAGCCGGACATCGCGGCGGCGTTCATGCCGGGCTGCGCGTTGTCGGCCGCGTAGGCTGCGGGTGCGGCGCCGTTGACCGCGGCGGCCACGCCCCAGACCACGCATGCGACGCCGAACCAGGCCATCGACGGCGCCCAGCAGTAGACCCCGAACGCGAGCGCGGTCAGCAGCGCCGACGGCACGATGATCGGCTTGCGGCCGTGGCGGTCGGCCAGCACGCCGGCCGGGTAGCTCGCCGCCAGGCCCAGCAGGCTGCCGAAAGCGAGCCAGCCGCCGACCGCACCGGGGCCGAGGCCGAGCTTCGAGGCGGCCAGCAGCGGCACCACGTTGAACAGTCCGCCGGTGCGCACGATCGCGTTCGTCAGTCCCATCAGGCAGACCATCAGGTAGCCGGTGCCCGACAGCAGCGTGCGCATCTGCTTCAGGAACGGCAGCTGGCTCGGGCCGCCGGCGGGGTGGCCGGCGTGCGCGAAGGTCCGGGTCTCGGGAACCACGAACCAGGCCAGCGCGCCGGCCGCGGCGGTGGCCACCGCGTAGGTGGCGAACGGCGCGGCGAGCCCGAAGTGCTGCGCGAGCAGCCCGCCCGGCAGCGGCCCGATGCCGACCGAGAACAGGAAGGTGCCCTGGTAGATCGACATCATCCGCCCGCGCTGCGCCGGGGTGCTGATGTCGGCCAGCACGATGATGCCCACCGCCTGCACCCAGCCGGCGCCTAGGCCCGCGACGAATCGCGCGGCGACGAATTCCGGAAAGCTCCCGGCGAGCGCGCACCAGAGGTTGCCGGCCGCGCAGACCGCGCCGCCGATCGCCATCGACCGGCGCCGCCCCAGCGCGTCGGCGAGGTGCCCGCCCGGCAGCGCCGACAGCATCCGCGAGAGCCCGTAGACCGCGATCGTCATGCCGATCGCCGATGCGGGCACGCCGAAGGCCTGGGCGTAGAGCGGCAGCACCGGGATCAGCGCGCCGAAGCCCAGCTGGTTGACGCCGATGAACACGCACATCCAGACCAGGATGCGGCGCTGCTCCGGCGTCGCGTCGAGCTTCATCGCCGGTGGCTCAACGTCCGGCCAGGAAGCGGCGCGGGTTGTCGACGAACAGACGCCGGATGTCGTCCTCGCCGGTGCCCAGCTCGCGCAGCATCGGGATCACCTGGCGGTGCATGTACAGGTACTGGTCGGGGTTGCGGCGGAAGAAGTCGTGCGTCTCGGGCAGGGTGCCGTCGGGGCCCTCCTCGAGCACCGCGACGCAGATGCAGTCGTGCGACGGGCAGAGCCGGTCGCCGTGGCCGAGGTCGATCAGCTTCTTCAGCGTCAGCGTGCGCATCCGCGGACTGACCAGCCGGCCCGGGTAGCGGTCCAGGCCGAGGAAGCAGCCCTGGTCGAGGATCCACTCGAGGTACTCGATGTCGGTCGTGTCGTTCGAGTGATCGATCTTGACCCGGGTCAGGTCGACGCCCTCCTCGCGGAAGATCGCGATCTGGCGCCGCGCGAGCTGGGTGCCCGGGTGCGAGTGGACCATGATCGGCAGCCCGGTCTCGCGGTGCGCCCGGGCGACCGCGCGACGCTCGTCGAGCGCTTCGAGGCGGCGAGCCGCTGGCGCGGGCGGCTCGGCTGAGCGCGGCGCGGCTTCTCCTTCAGTCGAACAGCCAGGGTTCCAGCGCCCCGCGCCGCGCCTCGTAGTCGCGGATGCGCGCCGCGCGCGCCAGCGTCAGGCCGATGTCGTCCAGTCCGTTCAGCAGGCAGTGCCGGCGGAAGGCGTCCACTTCGAAGCCGAGTTGCGCGCCGTCGGGCAGTCGGATCGTTCGCGCCTCCAGGTCGATCGCGATCCGGTAGCCGGGCGTCGCCGCGACCTGCGCGAACAGCGCTTCGATCGTCACCGCGTCGAGCACGATCGGCAGCATCCCGTTCTTGAAGCAGTTGCCGAAGAAGATGTCGGCGAAGCTCGGCGCGATCAGCGCGCGGATGCCCCAGTCGTGCAGGGCCCATGGCGCGTGCTCGCGGCTCGACCCGCAGCCGAAGTTCTCGCGCGCCAGCAGCACGCTCGCGCCCTGGTAGCGCGGCTGGTTCAGCTCGAAATCCGGGTTCTTCGGGCGTGTCGACACGTCCTCGCCGGGCTCGCCGCGGTCCAGGTAGCGCCACTCGTCGAACAGGTTCGGCCCGAAGCCGGTGCGCCGGATCGACTTCATGAACTGCTTCGGGATGATCGCGTCGGTGTCGACGTTCGCGCGATCGATCGGGACGACCAGCCCGTCCAGCTGGCGAAAGGCTTCCATCACGCGAACTCCTTCGAGACGTCGACGAACCGGCCCACCACGGCGGCCGCGGCGGCCATCGCGGGGCTGACCAGGTGGCTGCGGCCGCCGGCGCCCTGGCGGCCTTCGAAATTGCGGTTCGAGGTCGACGCGCAGCGCTCGCCGGGGCCGAGCCTGTCCTCGTTCATGCCCAGGCACATCGAGCAGCCGGGCTCGCGCCACTCGAAGCCGGCGTCCCGGAAGATCCGGTCGAGCCCTTCGGCTTCCGCCTGCGCCTTGACCAGGCCCGAGCCGGGCACCGCGAGCGCGAGCCGGATCGACGGCGCGATCCTGCGACCGCGCAGCACCTCGGCGGCGGCCCGGAAGTCCTCGATACGGGCGTTGGTGCAGGACCCGATGAACACCTTGTCGGGCGCGATCGCGTCGGTCCGGGTTCCGGGCTCGAGGCCCATGTACGCGAGGGCGCGGGTCATGCCGGCCCGCCTGACCGGATCGGTTTCATCGGCCGGGTCCGGCACGCGGCCGTCGACCGGCACCACCATCTCCGGCGAGGTACCCCAGGTGACCATCGGCCGCAGCTGCGCGGCGTCGATCGCGAGCACCCGGTCGAAGCGCGCGCCCTCGTCGCTGACCAGAGTGCGCCAGTAGTCGACCGCCCGGTCCCAGCGCGCGCCGGTCGGCGCGTACGGGCGTCCCTTCACGTAGTCGATCGTCTTGTCGTCGACCGCGACCAGCCCGACGCGCGCGCCCGCCTCGATCGCCATATTGCAGACGGTCATCCGGCCCTCCATCGACAGCGCTCGGATCGCGCTGCCGCCGAACTCGATCGCGTGGCCGGTGCCACCGGCGGTGCCGATGCGTCCGATCACGTGCAGGATCAGGTCCTTCGCCGTCACGCCGGCGGGCAGTTCGCCGTCGATGCGGACCAGCATCGTCTTCATCCTGGCGATCGAGAGGCACTGGGTCGCCAGCACGTGCTCGACCTCGGAGGTTCCGACGCCGAAAGCCAGCGCGGCGAACGCGCCGTGCGTGCTGGTGTGCGAGTCGCCGGCGACCACCGTCATCCCGGGCAGCGTCGCGCCCTGCTCGGGACCGATCACGTGGATGACGCCCTGGCGCGGGTCGTTCAACCCGAAGCCGGTGACGCCGAACTCGGCGCAGTTGCGCTCGAGCTGCTCGACCTGCAGCCGCGACAGCGGGTCGGTGATGCCGCGGGCACGGTCGGTGGTGGGGACGTTGTGATCCGCCGTGGCCAGCACGGTCTCCGCACGCCAGACCCTGCGGCCGGCGATCCGCATGCCCTCGAAGGCCTGCGGGCTGGTGACCTCGTAGACCAGGTGACGGTCGACGTACAGGAGCGCCGGACCGCCATCGGTCTCCTCGACGACGTGGCGCCGCCAGATCTTCTCGACCAGGGTCAGGGGTTCCGTGCCGGCCGGCGGACACGGGGCGCTCCCGGGCGCCGCCACCGGTGCCTCGATCGATGCTTCCACTGGTGCTTCCATCCGGTACTCCATGTTCACGCGACGGTCTTCAGCGCCGCGAGCACGCGCTCGGGGGTGAACGGGACCGTGCGCAGCCGCGCGCCGGTGGCGTCGAAGACCGCGTTGCCGATCGCCGCCGGGATCGCGCACGCGGTCGGTTCGCCGGCGCCCCAGCTCGGCGTGCCCGGCCGGTCGATCAGGTCGACCTCCACCTTCGGCGCCTGGTCGTGGCGCAGGATCGGGTAGCTGGACCAGTCGGTCGACAGCACCTTTTCCCGATCCCAGAGCACCTGCTCCATCAGCGTGCGGCCGACCGTCTGGATCACGCCGCCCTCGACCTGGTTCACGGTGCCGTCCGGGTTGATCAGCTGGCCGCAGTCGTGCGCGACGCAGACGCGCTCGACGCGGATCTCGCCGTTGCGCCGGTTCACCGCGACCTCGGCGACCGCGGCGACGTAGGTGGTCGCGTTGTTGTAGCGCAGGTAGGCGACGCCGCGGCCGCGGGCGATGTCGCCGCCGCCGGCCGCCGGGTTGACGCCTGCGCGCGATTGCCAGCCGGAGCGCTCGAGCGCCTTGCGCAGCACCGCGACGCCGCGCGGATCCTTCAGCACCCGCAGGCGGTACTCGGCCGGGTCGGCCTTGGCCGCGAAGGCCAGCTCGTCGATGAACGACTCGTTGGCGAACGAGTTCTCGATCCGGCCGGGGCTGCGCAGGTGGGCGCTGCGGAAGAACGCCTTCTCCACGTGACGGGTGTTCACGTGCACGTTCGGCACCGCGTAGCCGATGCCGGAGTTCTGGAACAGGAAGCCGACCCAGTTGCCGGGCTTGGGCAGGCCGGTCTCGGTGGCCGCGAGCAACGGGAAGTCCAGCGGCTTGAACGCGGCGATGTGGTTCAGCGCGATCCAGAAGTCGCCGCTCCAGGCGACGACGTTGCCCTGCGCGTCGAGCCCGGCCTCGAGGTCCATCGAGCGCGGCGGGCTCTTGGGCGCACGGGCGGTCTCGTCGGCGCGCATCCACTGCACGCGCGCCGGCTGGCCGATCTGCATCGAGATGAGCGCGGCGTCCGCCGACGCGTCCTCGTGGCCGTTGCGCCCGTAGCAGCCCGAGCCGTCGAGGTAGACGACCCGGATTCTGTCCTTCGGCAGGCCGACGATCGGCGCGAGTTCGTCGACCAGCGAGTGGGTGGCTTGCGAGGCCGACCAGACCGTCAGGCGGCCATCGCGGAAGTCCGCGACCGAGCACGACGGGCCGATCGACGCGTGCGTCTGCACGGAAAAGTCGTAGCGCGCCCTGACGCGCGTGGGCGCGGCGGCGAGCGCGGCCTGCGCGTCGCCCGCCTTCTGCGTCACGTCCTGCTTCGCCACCGGACGGCTGCGCCAGTGGTCGAACACCGTGGCCGGGTCGGGCAGCGGCTCGGCGTCGCCCCAGCGCGTGCGCACCGCGTTCATCGCCTTGATCGCGGCCCATTCGGTGCGCGCGACCACCGCGAGGAAGTCTCCCTTGCGGACCGTGGCGACGAAGCCGCCCACACCGCGCGCCTCGCGGTCATCGACCTCGAGCAGCGGCGCGCCGATCGCGTCCGGCCGGATCACGCGCGCGTGCAGCATCCCGGGCAGGCGGAAGTCGTGCATGTACGGGAATTCGCCGGTCAATTTGGCAGGGATGTCGACCCGGCGAATCGATCTGCCGACCACCCGGTAGTCCTCGGCCTTCTTGGCCGCGGCCTTCGGGTCGACCTTCATTTCCAGCGGCGCGCCTTCGACCAGCCTCGCGTAGGCGACGTTGCGGGCGGGATCGGCCTTCAGCCGGATCGCGCCGTCGGAAGCGATGACGTCCGAGGCCGGCACGCCGAGCGCCGAGGCGCCGCGCGCGAGCAGCTCGGCGCGCGCGGTCGCGCAGGCCAGCCGCAACTCGGCGCCGCCTTGCGCGATCGTCAGGTTCGCGCCGGTCAGCCACTGGTCGGGCGTGGTGCCGGTGTCGCCCATCACCATCGTGATCCGGTCGAACCGCACCTCGAGCTCGTCGGCCGCGATCTGCGCGAGCGCGGTCCGGGTGCCGGTGCCGAGGTCGACCTTGCCGACGTAGACGGTGACGCCGCCGTCGGCGTGGATCGCGACGAACGATTCGACCTGGGTCTTGGCGACCTGCTTCGCGGGCGCGAGACGGGCCGCATCCGCGGCGCTGCCGGTCGCGCTCCAGTTGAATCCGACGACCAGCGCGCCGCCGGCCTTGAGAAAGTTCCTGCGATTGGCTTGCATCGTCTCGCTCCTCAGGCGGTGACCGGCTGGCCGGACGCGCGCTGCACCGCGCGCACGATCCGCTGGTGGGTGCCGCAGCGGCACAGGTTCAGCGCGAGCGCCTCACGGATCTGGTCGGCGCTGGGCTTCGGATTGCGGGCGAGCAGGTCGGCCGCCTGCATCACCATGCCGTTGATGCAGTAGCCGCATTGCGCGGCCTGCTCGTCGATGAAGGCCTGCTGGAGCGCGGAGGGCTTCGCGCTGCTGCCGAGCCCTTCCAGCGTCGTCACCTTGCGGTCGCCGAGCGCCGAGACCGGCAACGAGCACGAGCGCACCGCCGTGCCGTCGATGTGGACGGTGCAGGCGCCGCACTGGCCGAGGCCGCAGCCGAACTTCGGTCCGTTCAGGCCGAGCTGGTCGCGCAGCACGTAGAGCAGCGGGCTGTCGGATTCGGCGTCGACCTGCCTGCGCGCGCCGTTGATGTGGATGTCGTACCGGGTCATGTCGTCTCCTTTGGTGTCGCTGTCCGAGGCAGGCGCCGGGCTGCCTGCGATCGTTCGGGTTCGTCGTGGGGTCAGGCGCCCGCCGCGTCGCGGGCGAGCGCGCGCTCGCGGATCTGCGCGAAGTCCGCGGGCGGCGCGTGGCGCTTCCAGCGCGAGCCCGCCCGGCCGACCGCCGAGGGCAGCGGATGCCCGAGCAGGTCGGCCAGCCGTGCCGCGGGCGTCGCGAGCCCCTCGACCGTCAGCCCGCAGTCGTGCCCGAGGCAGGCCAGCAGGTGGACCAGGTCCTCGGTCGCGACGTTGCCGCTTGCTCCCGGCGCGAAAGGGCAGCCGCCGATGCCGCCGAGCGAGGCGTCGAAGCGCGTGATGCCGGCCTGCAGCGCGGCGAACGCGTTCGCGCCGCCGAGGCCGCGGGTGTCGTGAAAGTGCGCGGTGAACGCGACTGCGGGATGCCGCGCGATCGCAGCGCGGCACAGCGCGAGCACCTGACCGGGGTCGGCCATGCCGGTCGTGTCGCACAGCGTGAACGCGCCGACGCCGAGGTCCGCGAAGCGGTCGACCCAACCGAGCACCGTGTCGATGGGCACATCGCCGTCGAACGGGCATCCGAACGCGCAGGACAGCGAGACGTTCACTGCGACCCCGGCGGCCTGCGCGAGGCGGATCACCTCGGACAACGACCGGAACGACTGCTCGCGGGTCATCCGCAGGTTCGCCAGGTTGTGGGTCTCGCTGGCCGACATCACGAGGTTGAACTCGTCGGCGCGGCCGTCGATCGCACGCTCGGCCCCGCGGGCGTTCGGCACCAGCGCCGTGTAGACGACGCCGGGCGCGCGCCGGATCCTGCGCATCACCTCCTCCGCGTCGCGCAGCGCCGGGATCGCCGTGGGCGACGTGAACGAGGTGACCTCGATCTTCGCGTAGCCGAGCGCCGACAGCTGGTCGATCCACGCGACCTTGTCGTCGGTCGGCACGAACACCGGTTCCATCTGCAGGCCGTCGCGCGGTGCGACTTCGTGCACCGCGACCGGCGCGAGTGACATGCCCTTCGGGTCGGCCCGGTTCATCGCGAGGCCTCCCGTCCGGTGCCTTGCGGCCAGCCTTCGCCGCCCAGCACCGCGGCGGTGTGCTCGCCGAGGCGCGGTGCCGGCGTGCGCAGCCGGCCGGGCGTGTCGCCCAGCTTCGGGACGATGCCGGGCACCTTCAGCGGCCGCCCGTCGGCGTCGCGGGTCTCGACGATCATCTCGCGCGCCAGGTACTGCGGGTCGGTCGCGATGTCCGCGACGGTGTAGATCCGTCCGACCGGCACGCCGGCGGCCTCGAGCGTCGCGATCACGTCCGCGATCGGTCGCTGCAGCGTCCAGGCCTGGATCGCCGCGTCGATCTCGGCGACCCGTGCGACCCGGCCGTCGTTTCGGGCGAGTTCCGGGTCGGTGCCGAGGTCGTCGCGGCCGATCGCCGTCATCAGCCGCCGGAAGATGCTGTCGCCGTTGCCCGCGACCAGCACGAACGCGCCGTCGCCGCAGCGGTAGGCGTTGCTGGGCGCGATCCCGGGCAGCGCGCTGCCGGCCGGCCCGCGCACCGCGCCGAACGCGTCGTACTCGGGCAGCAGGCTCTCCATCACGTTGAACACGCTCTCGTAGAGCGCGACGTCGACGACCTGCCCCTGTCCGCCGTTGACCTCACGGTGCCGAAGCGCGGTCAGCACGCCGATCACGCCATGCAGCGCGGCCAGCGTGTCGCCGATGGAAACGCCGACCCGCACCGGCACCGCGCCCGGCTCGCCGGTCAGGTGCCGCAGTCCGCCCATGGCTTCGCCGAGCACGCCGAAGCCCGGCTTGCCACGGTACGGTCCGGTCTGGCCGAAGCCGGAGATCCGCAGCATGATCAGCTTCGGGTTCAGCGCGTGCAGCGTCTCCCAGCCCAGGCCCCAGCCTTCGAGCGTGCCCGGCTTGAAGTTCTCGATCAGCACGTCGGCCTGGGCGGCGAGCGCCCGGACCGCCTGCTGACCTTCGGGCGAGCGCAGGTCCAGCGCCACGGAGCGTTTGTTTCGCGACTGGACCTCCCACCAGACCGAGGTGCCGTCGCGCAGCATCCGCCACTTGCGCAGCGGGTCGCCGCCGTCCACGGGCTCCACCTTGATCACGTCGGCGCCGAAGTCCGCGAGCGTCTTGCCCGCGAAGGGGCCTGCGATCAACTGGCCGAGTTCGAGGACCTTCAAGCCCTGCAGTGCATCCATGCGAGTTCCTTCCTGTGCTTGCGCGGGCGAAGCTCTCCCCGCCGCGCCCGGGACGGCGCGGGTCGGGTGCTTCGGCACCGGCAGAGGGGTAGGGACGACCGGCGGCGCGAGCGCCGTGGTCCGTGCGGTCGCCGGGGCGCTGCCCGGCCCTGTGAATCTCAGTCGGCGCGGATGTTCTTCGCGCGGATCAGCTTGCCCCAGTAGTCGGTCTCCCGCTGCACCAGCGCGGCCAGCGCCTCGGGCGGCAGGTAGCGGATCTCGACGCCCGCGGCGTCCGCGGCGGACTTCGCCGACGGGGACTGCAGCGCGGCCTTGACCTTGTCGGTCAGCGTCTGGATCACCGGCACCGGCGTGCCGGCCGGCGCGAAGATCGCGACCCAGGCCTCGAGCTCGAAGCCCGGCATCCCGGCCTCGGCGGTGGTCGGCACGTTCGGCATCGAGGGGTGCCGGGTCTTGCCGGTGACCGCCAGTGCGTTCAGCTTGCCGGCCTGCACGTGCTGCATCACCGACGGGGGCGTCGTGATGAACAGCTGCACCTGACCGGCCAGCACGTCCTGGATCGCGGCGCCCGACCCCTTGTACGGCACGTGCACGAGTTCGGCGCCGATCGCCTGCTCGAACAGCTCGCTGCCCAGGTGCGCCAGCGATCCGATGCCCTGCGACGCGTAGTTCAGCTTGCCGGGATTGGCCTTCGCGTACGCGACGAACTCCTTCAGGTTCTTTGCCGGCACCGACGGGTGCACCGCGATCATGTTGGTCGCGGCGGTCAGCAGCGCCACCGGGGCCAAGTCCTTCTGGGCCCAGGGCAGCTTCGAGAACATCGACGGGTTGCCGACGTGGTACGACGAGTAGCTGATCAGCAGCGTGTGGCCATCCTTCGCCGCGTTCGCGACGAACTGGTAGCCGATGTTGCCGCTCGCGCCCGGGCGATTGTCGACGACGACCGGCTGGCCCAGCTGCTTCGACAGCGGCTCGGCGACCAGCCGGGCCGAGGTGTCGACGATCCCGCCGGGGGGGTTCGGGACGACCAGGGCCACCGGGCGCGTCGGGAAGGGTTGCGCGAGCGCGCTCGCGGTGGCGATCGCGCCGACGGCGGCCAGCAGGGAGGTGCGGATCAGACGCATGGCGGTTCTCTCGGTCGGGTCGTTTCGGGGAATGTGGGGGCGATCTTTGCCCGTCAGCGCTGCCCTGGGTTCGCATCTCGTTGACACATCCTCAACCTGTGGTTAAGGATCCTGCGGTGCGCTCGATCAACCTCAACCGCTTCGACCTGGCCACGCTCCGTCTGTACGTGGCGGCGGTGCGCCTGGGCAGCCTGACCGCCGGCGCGGCGCGGCAGGACCTCTCGCTGGCCGCCGCGAGCAAGCGGATCGCCGAACTCGAGTCGCACGTCGGCACTGCACTGCTCGAGCGCAGCAAGCGCGGCGTCGTGCCCACGGCCGCGGGGCGTGTGCTGCTGCCGCACGCGGTGGAGATGGTCGCGCGTCTGGAGCAGCTGGCGCTCGCGATGGGCGACGTGCGCGGCGGCACCGCCGGCCACCTCCGTCTGTGGGCCAACACTTCGGCGTTCGGCGGCTTCCTGCCCGAACTGCTCGCGGCCTTCGCCCGCGCACACCCGAACGTGGTGCTCGACCTGGAGGATGCGATCAGCGAGGAAGCCGTGCATGCGGTCGTGCGGGGAGCGGCCGAACTCGCGGTGATCGGCGAGAACACGCCCGCGGAGGGTTTGCAGACGGCCGTCTGCCATGTCGACGAACTGGTGCTGCTGCTGCGGCCGGACCATCCGCTGGTGCGCGGCGCGGCTTCGGGCCCGGTGCCGCTGCCGGACCTGCTCGAGCACGACCTGGTCGCGTTCGCGCGGCCGACTTCGCTGACCCGACAACTGGCCGCCGAGGCCGACGCGCTGCAGCGCCCGCTGCGCATCCGCGCGCAGGTGCGCAGTTTCGATGCGATGGGACGCATGGTCGCTGCCGGCCTCGGCATCGCGGTGCTGCCGCGCGAGGGTGCGCTGCCGTACGCACGGACCTTCGGCCTGCTGGCGGTCCCGGTCTCGGGAATGCGCACCGAACGCAGGCTGCTCTGGGCGATGCGCGACCGGGACGCGCTGAGCCCGGCGGCGCGGGCGCTGGTGGGGATGTCGGCGCGTTCCGGCTGAGTCTTCCGGGGGAGGGCGACCGGAGGCGCGCAGAGCAGCCGGTAGAATCGAGGATCGGGCGCCGGCCCATCGGCGCCGGACCGCTTCCTCCGCCAGTCACAGGAATTCCAAGATGGCCAACGCATTCCGGGTCGGGCCCGGCGGTCGACTCACGGGTCGGATCCGCGTTCCCGGCGACAAGTCCATTTCGCACCGCGCGATCATGCTGGGCGCGCTCGCCGACGGCGTGACCCGGGTCAGCGGTTTCCTCGAGGGCGCCGATGCGATCTCGACGATGAACGTCTTCCGTGCCCTCGGCGTGCGCATCGACGGGCCCGAGGCGGGCAGGGTCACGGTCCACGGCGTGGGCCTGGACGGCCTGCGCGGCGTCGACGCGCCTCTGGACTGCGGCAACGCCGGCACCGCGATGCGGCTTCTGATGGGGCTGCTTTCCGGCCAGAGGTTCCCGTCGACGCTGGTCGGCGACGAGAGCCTGTCGAAGCGTCCGATGCGTCGGGTGGCCACGCCGCTGGCCGCCATGGGCGCCGACATCGAGACCCGCGACGGCACGCCACCGGTCCGGATCCGGCCTGTCGACCGGCTGCGGCCGATCGACTACGTGATGCCGATGGCCAGCGCGCAGGTGAAGTCTGCGATCCTGCTCGCCGGCCTCTACGCGCAGGGCACCACCTCGGTCACCGAGCCCGCGCCCACCCGCGACCACACCGAGCGAATGCTGGCGGGCTTCGGCGTGAAGGTGCGCACCGAGGGCGCGCGCGTCAGCATCGAGGGCGGCCAGCGGCTGGCCGCCACCGACATCGACGTGCCTGCGGACATCTCGTCGGCTGCGTTCTTCCTGGTCGGCGCCTCGATCGCCGAGGGTTCCGACCTCGTTCTCGAGCACGTCGGCGTCAACCCGACGCGGACCGGCATCCTCGACATCCTGAAGCTGATGGGCGCCGACATCGCGTTGCTGAATGCCCGCGAGGTGGGCGGCGAGCCGGTCGCCGACCTGCGGGTCCGGTCGGCTCGGCTGCGCGGCATCGACGTGCCGCCCGCCCTGGTGCCGCTCGCGATCGACGAGTTCCCCGCGCTCTTCGTGGCGGCTGCCTGCGCCGAGGGCCGGACCGTGGTCACCGGCGCCGAGGAACTCCGGGTCAAGGAGTCCGACCGGATCGCAGTGATGGCCGACGGGCTGAAGGCGCTGGGCGTGCGCGCCGAGCCGACCCCCGACGGCATGGTCATCAACGGCGCCGGCGCCGGCGCGGCTGCGTTCAGGGGTGGCGAGATCGCGACCCACGGCGACCACCGGATCGCGATGTCGTTCGCGATGGCCGCGCTGCGGGCCTCCGGCCCGGTCCTGATCCGCGACACGCTGAACGTCGCGACCTCGTTCCCGGGGTTCCCGGCGCTGGCCGCGAAGGCTGGCGTCGGTATCTCCGAGACCGATGCTTCCTGAGGCCGGTTCGATGCCGGCCGGCGCCTCCGTCGGCGACGGCGCGGTCTCCGGTCGACCGCCGGTGATCGCGATCGACGGTCCGACCGCCTCCGGCAAGGGCACGGTCGCGCAGCGTGTCGCGACAACGCTGGGCTGGCACTACCTCGACTCGGGCGCGCTCTACCGGATCGCCGCGCTGTCCGCGCTGCGCCGCGGGGTTCCGCTCGACGACGGCACGGCGCTGGCCGCGCTGGCCGCCACGCTCGCGCCGGCGTTCGACGGCCCGCGGATCCTGGTCGATGGCGAGGATGTCGCCGACGCGATCCGTGCCGAGGCGGTCGGCGAGGCCGCTTCGAGGATCGCCGCGTTGCCGGCGCTGCGCGCGGCGCTGGTCGAACTGCAGCACCGGGCCCGGCGCGCCCCGGGGCTGGTGGCCGACGGACGCGACATGGGGACCGTCATATTTCCCGACGCCGGGCTCAAGGTCTTCCTGACCGCGACCGCCCGGGCGCGCGCATCCCACCTCCGATGGCGCTGGGCTGGGCTTGGCCATCACCAAGGCGATTGTCGAGGCTCATGGTGGCCGCGCCAGTGTGAAGTCTGCGCAAGGCGTCACGTGCTTTTCCTTGGTTTTTCCATACTCGGACGAATGATGTTTTTCACACATTTCTGGATTGAACTTTGAGAAGCAGCCAAGCAGCCTCGGCCTCTCTGCGATTGACGAGCCCCGGCAGCACTTTCCCGCCTCCATAGACCCATCGGCGTAGCTCTGTAGCAGCTGCTGCCCAATCACGCTGGTTGATGCGCCGCCGTAGCGTCGACGTCTGCAGCCGCCCTGCGCCAAGGTTGAAGGTGAAGTCCACGATGGCCGAAAGTCGTCTGTCAGGTTCGGCGGCGAGAACCGGGCAGTAACGCAGCGTCGCGGCGAGCGCCGTTTGCAGGTCGCGCGCCAGATAGACCTCGGCTTCGGCCTCGGTGATCGGCGGGTGCTTCGGATCGCAGAGGTGGCCGTAGCCGATGGTCCAGTAGCCTGCTGGACAGACGTACGGATGCGCACGACCTGGATCGATGCTCGGCACCCGATGGAATCCCTCGAAGCGCTTGGCGAGATCGATGGCCGCCTGCGGCACTGCGATCACGGCCGCACCCGGTCGAACACGCGCCCCAGGAACCAGAAGTTCAGCACCCCGGCCCACAGCGCCTGATCGGCTTCGGTCCAGGCGTGCAGGATCGCGACGCCCCAATCGGCCCCTCCCGACATGGCCCCAATGAACGCCGCCGTCTTCGCGGCGCAGTACAGCGCCATGAACCAGTAGGTGATCACCGGGCGGACGCTGATGGACAGCGCATCGGCCCAGCGCACTCGGGACCGCTGGCCCTGAGCGGCGACCGACTCCCGCAGGGCCTCGATGGCACCGACGTTCCAGGCGGCGTCCGCGCTGGCGCCGATCTCCGACATGCGCTGGGCGCCGCGCAACTTCTCGAACTCCAGCGCCTTGTCCTGCATCGCCAGTTCGTGGCCGCGCTCGCCCTTGCGGTCCAGCCACTTCAGCACCTCGGGCGCCAGACGAAAGGCCCCGCCGAGGAGGCCGCCGAGCAAGGTCTCGATCATTGGCCGCCTCCCATCAGCTTGAGCTTGATGGCGGCGCCCACCAGCAGCGCCGCCAAGATGCCGGTCGTAATGACCTTGATGACGGTCTGCCAGGCGGTGCGCCGGGCGTCGCGCCAGGCTTCCAGCAGATCGCGCAGCTCGTGGATGTCGCGCGCAGCGTGGCTGCTCTCCAGCCCCAGGTGCGACAGCGCCCGCTCCGCACCGCGCTCGGCGGCACGGTCGAGCAGATCGTCGAAGTCCTCCTTGCGCATCAGGAGCATGTTCTCGACCAGGGTGGGTTGTTCGGGTTCAGTCATGGGAGCCTCCAGAAAAACGAAGCCCGCCCAGCGCGTATGCAACTGGGCGGGCCTCAAGGGATGAATCAGCGGTGGGTCAGATCTCGATGAGTTCGAGTGGCAGGCTTGGAGCGACGGCTTCGACGGTGCCATCGCGGACAAACACCTTCTGTCCGACACCGGCGTCGCCACGCGCCTTGACGACGCCGCCACCGGGCAGTTGAACGGTGACGACGCCGGCGCCGATCTCGGTCACCGTCCCGGCCTGCAGTGGTGCGTCTGGCAGCAGTTGGCGGAACTGCTCGTAGACGTTACGCATAGGCCTGCACCCCCAGCGTCTGCCAGACCTCGGGGAACCCGGCCTGCACCTGGGTGGCGCGCACCAGCCCGAGTCGAGTCACGCTGCCGTCCTGGTACTCGACGAAGGCCCCAGGCTCGATGATTCCGGTCTCCGCCAGCACGGGCAGGCGCAGGCTCACTTCGATCTGGCGGCCAGTGTCGGACAGGATGGCGATGCCCCGCTGGCGGGCAGCTGGCGCTTCGGTGATCAGGGCGTCCACGACCATCGGCGCCAGCACGTCGCCAGCCGTGCCTGCGCGCGTGACCTGGCCGAGCACCCCGACCTCCTGGCCGGAGACGAACACCCGGTTGTAGTCCGGCTTCTCCAGCCAGCGCACGGACTCGCGGGCCACGGCGTGCACAGGCAGCACGAAGTCGGGGGTGACGGAGCCCCACTCCCAGGGTGCCAGCGGATAGCGGTGGCGGACCCGCAGGCTCTGCGCGGTCGGATGGGGTATCAGGTGGCCGCCAGCGGCCCCCGCGATGGCGGCAAGGGCCTCGATCCACGTCCCTTGGAGGGCAAAGGCGCCGGCCGGGACGTTCCAGTCGGTCAGGCCCCAATCGACGGACCACCCGAGCGGCACACCGTTGATGGTCAGCACGTCGTCCATCAGTTGCCGAGCGGTGCGGGCCTCGGCGTTCGAGAAGGTCATCACCGGCGCATAGGGGGCGGCCAGCACGGCGTTGCGCCCCCGTCCCGAGATGCGGATGCTCGCGTCGCCGAAGATGCGCTCGCGGCTGATGTTTTCGGCCAGCACCTGGAAGGCCGTGCCGTTCACGCTGGCCAGCAGCTCGACCGGACCGGACGCCGCACCAGGGTCGACCAAGGACTCGGCACTCGCTGGCAGCGACGCCTCGAAGCCCCAGGTCCAGGACGCTGCATCCAGCGACAGCGACAGGTTGAACACCGGCACGTCCGCGCCATCCGGCACGCGGTGCAGGGTCACGTTGTTGATCACGAGGTACAGCCTCCGGATGGGAACGACCACCGGCTCCCCATTCGGGGGCGGGTTGTCGTGGTTCTCACAGACGAACAGCAGATGGCCATCGGTCGCGGCCAGTGCGGCGAACAGCAAGGCCGTGCTCGGCGTGTAGCAGGGCGTCGTCGGTGGCGGAACCGGAATCACCAGCAGGCTGATCCCTGGCGGTGGCGGCACCGCATCCTGATACCGACCACGCCAGCCGCGCAGTTCAGCCCGCGCACTCTGGAAGTCCGAACCCTGGCCGCGCGTAACCTTCCGTCCGCCTTGCCAGAAACTCAGCCGGTTCGCGCGTTTGCTGCGGTCGCCGTCCTGGTGCCGGAAGCGCGTGGCGTCGCGGACTGCACCGGCGTTCTGGAACAGGCCTTGGCGGACCATCTCGAGGTGCGTGGCGGTCTGATGCCGCAGCCACGTCGCGTCCCGCAAGGGCGTCGCGTCCTGGTGGTGGGCTCGACGCTGCTCGCGCGAAGCCGACAACACCGGCGGCAGCCGGTGCGCGATGCCATGCGGCCGCGCGGTCGTCGCCCGCCAAGGGGCGTCCCAGCCCGAGGGCTTTGCGTTCGCGTCCTGTTGGCCGTGCTTCGGCCCATCCTCGGTGCGCCCGGCCACGTGCCAGGAGTGCTCGGTCTGGCCCACAGTCGGGCGTTGCGTGCGCGATTCGTACCGCACCTCACCGGCGAACACCACGCCAGGCAGGATCGCGCCCTGTGCGTCGCCGACGTCCAGCGGCACGCTCGGGCGCAGCAGCACCGAAGCCACGGTAGGCGCCGGCAGTTGCACCACCAGTTCAACCCGCGCGGGCGGAATGAACTTGATGGCGGCGACCGGCAAAGGCAGGACGGCCTGGACCGTCAAGTCGTTGCGAGGCGGGACGTAGTCCGCACCGAACAACAGGTCCGCGTCGGTGGGCGCCGGCCGGTCGAACCGCAGGTGGATCTGCAGCGACCCGGAATCTGGCATGTCGTCAGCCCACGAATTCAGCCCAGGATGGCCGACACCATGCGCGCGTCACCACCCAGGTACAGAGTGGTGCTGGCCAGCTTCACATCGCCGTTGCCGTCGGTGCCGCTGCAGTCCAGGTCGAGCGCCGTGACGTCATCGCCATTGACCAGCCGGGCCCAGGTGGCGATGCCGCTGGCGGTGATGAGGCCATCCTCCTGCTGCGTCAGCGTCAGCAGTCCGTTCAAGATCGTGCCTGCGGGCTTGGTCAGGCGGATCTCGACCAGCATCGCGCTGGCGGGTGTCGTGGCCGGCGTGGCCGGGCGCGTGCCGCCATAGATGCGCAGGCGTGCCGGGTTGCTGCCTGCATCCAGGAAGTTCAACGTGCCGGCGAGCCGAGCCTCGTTGTGTTCGACGGTGATGGCGACGGTCATGGCATCAACTGCGGCTGCAGGTTGTCCGCGATGACGGCGCGGTACAGGTGCTTGTGGTCGTAGCTGACGACCGTGTAGCGCTGGTTCGGATCGATGACCTCGAAGCGGTAGTCCCCATTGGCATCGCTCCAGGTCTCAGCCACCAGCAAGCGCGTGTTCTCGCTGATGAGCTGGACGCGCCGCTCCAGCGGTTGGTCGGGGATGCCCTTCTCCTTGACCGTGCCCGCGATCACGCCGACGCCGCTGAAGTGGATGTTCTTGCGCCCAGACGGGATCGCTCGGAAGTGGCGGTCGTAGACGCCCGGTTCGCTCCACCGCTCGGACGCCGGGCTGTTCAGGCGCATCAGTTCGCAGTCAGCGTTGACGCCGATGTTGGCGCCGGGGCTGGGCAGCACCGAGGTGGAGCCGCCCGTCAGCGGCTGCAAGTCGTCCGCAGCATTGACCCCGACCGCAGCGGGAAACGCAGGCAGACCCGATGGCGTATCGCCCGCGATGGCATGGATGCGCGCGGTCGCGCCGTAGAGGAACACGCCCGGCACCAGCTTGCCCCGGTACGCCGCGTCGGCCACCTGGAACAGCACGACACCACCCGCCGAGAACTGGATCAGCCGCGACCACGGCACGCCGTTCGCATCGGGCGCACCGGTGATGACTTCGCAGCGCAGCACCCGGCGCTGCCCGACGTTGAAGGTCGGCGCCACGCTGGCGCTGCTCGACATGGGCCTGGCACCGTCGTTGACGCTGCCGGTCACCGCCGCGCCGTCGCCGAATCCGCTGCTCCACCGGGACACGCTCCAGGCGCCGTCCAGATGCGCGAATCGGTAGCCCTCAGCCGCGTTGCCGGTGGTCATCCACAGGCCGACGTGCTTGCGCGCACTCGGGTCGGTCAGCAGTTCGACGTCGGCCTCGAACCAGAAGTCGCCGTTCGCCGCTTCGTTGAAGCGCAGGATCGATTGCGTGGTCGACGCCGAGACATCGATGGCCTGCTGCGCGCTGTTGTGGCTCGCGGACATCCCACCGAGCACGGTGGTGTAGCCCGCCGCCGGCGCAGTGGCGAAGGTGTCGTTGAGCGGATAGCCCATTGATCACCTCCACGGCCCGGTGATGTCGAAAGCGATCTGCGCGCCTTCGGTCTCGGAGCTGTACTGCGAGCGGACCAGCAGGAAACGTTTGCCGGCCTGGCCGACCACGTTGTCGACGATGGTCTGGTCGCTGTAGGGGCGGTCCTGCGGCATCCACAGCATCCCGGGCATCAGCCCACGGATGTGGCCGTCCTCCTGGCGCACGTAGGTCGGCAGCAACCACAGGCTGTAGTCCGCGCCGTTCGGGAACGGCGTCGGCCCGCGGCCGCAGATCTGCTGCCCGTTGTTGGTGTTCAGCGAGGTGACGCCGAAGCGAACCGGATTGCCCAGCTGCGTGTGGTTGCGCAGCAGCACCTTGCCTGAGAAGTCGAGCGACGACACCAGGCCATAGTTGTTGAACTGGCCGGGGTAGCTGGTGTAACCGCTGCTGCTGTTGCTCCAGTAGACATCCTCGGCGCACAGCACGGTGGCGTAGTTGTCGCCCGGCTTGAAGCTCGTGATGTCGCCGAAGCAGTAGGAGCTGCGCCCGTACCAGCCATACCCCGCCGCAGTGCTGCAGAACAGGAAAAACAGACGGTCGTCGCCGACCAGCACCCAGTTGCGGTTGCCGCCGCCGTTGTCGCCGGAGTTGTCGTAGCCGGCCTGGCGCGCGTGGTACCACTTGTACCAACCCCACTGGTTGGCCGCGACCTGCTTCCAGTTCTGGGTCGGGTTGTTCGGGTCGTAGGGCGCCTGGGCACCGACGATGGTGTCGATGTCGGCCAGGTCCTCCACGATGCCGACGTTGGCCCACTTGGCCCAGGACGTGGTGTAGCCCGGCGTCTTGAGGCTGTCGTCGATCAGCAGCAGATTCTGCGGCGACTGTGGGTTCTTGCTACGGTAGGCCGCCTTGTTCGTCCCGGCAAACGGCTTCTCCCAGCCGAGCGGCGCCACCTTGGCGCTCAGGCTCGACGTGGTCGTCGCCGGCGAGGCCGGCGTGCCCGTCACCGCGAAGGTGAAGGTGGTGGTCGTCGTCGTGAGGACGCGGAACTGCCCGTTGTACTCGGGCTGCTCGGCGCCGGCGATCAGCACTACCTGATCCGGGCGGTAGGCGTGTCCGGACGAGATGGTGGCCGTGGCGATGCCGCCCGCCGAGGTCAGCGTGTCGATGGCCTTCAGCGCGAAGCCGTTGACCAGGCAGGCGTCGAGCATGCTCACCAGATCACCCCAGTTATTGGCGATCTGAGGCGCGCCGGTCATGCCGCTGTTGAAGTACTTGACGGTGAGATCAGGCATGTCGTGAGTTCCAGTCTGTGAGTTCAGGGGGTATCAACCCACGCGATCAGGGCGTGTCGACATCCCCGCGGATCAGCAACGTGAAGTTGTCGTCGGGCACGCTCTCCGGCCCCTGCTGGACGGTGCGCACCACCCACACCGGGAACTGAGCGCCGATGGTGTTGAAGCGCAGGACGTTGCCGGTCGCCCAGCCATTGCCCCAGCCGAGCGCGGGCAGGTGGAAGTACGGGACACCGGTCGCTGGGTTGTTCGGCGCGCAGTCGGCGCTGGTGTTCCCGGTGGCGATGACGCCGACGTTCTCGCCGATCACCTCGAACGAGGTGTTGTTGGTGAAGCGCACGATCCAGCGCTCGGTCAGCGCGCCGCGATTGGTCACCTGGATCGGGTACTGCGTGTTGTTGAAGGTCGCCGTGGCGGCACTGCCCACCAGCGCATCCGACCAGGCGCCGCTCCATGTGGCCTGGTCGAACACCAGACTGACGCGGGCGAAGAGGTCTCCCGCGATCAGGGCGCTCGACACAAAGCTCCCGGACGCCGGATCGCCGGGTGGCGCTACCGGGTACTCGTGCGTCAGCGCCCGCGTGAAGCTGATCTCTCCGCTGATTTGCACGTCGCGCACGACGGCCATGTCCTCGACACGGTGCTCGATGGTTACCGGCTGGCTGTAGCCGGAGACATCGCTGAAGGTGACGGTGCCGGCTTCGAGATCGGCTGTGTAGCCGGTGTGGATCACCACGCCGTCGTAGCCGACCACGCGCACGCGAGACAGACGGACCCGAGCGCAGTTGATGGTCTGACCGTTGCTGACCGAGGTGGTGATGCGCCCGGTGTGCCCGATCACCGCGAAGCCACCGGGCCGGAAGATCGGCACGCGCCCGTCACTGGGAAGACGAACCGGATCGATGCCCAGCAGGTTCGCGTCCAGCGGCAGGTAGCTGTAGGCCACCGCGCTGTAGCGCACGCTGGAGGCCGCCACCGGCTCGGGCTTGAAGATCTTGCCGTCAGCGCCCACCCCTTCGGCGGCGTACCAGGGCTGGCTCTCGTTGCCTGCGGCGGTGACCATCCGGCCGAAGCGCAGGCGAACCAGACCGCTCTCGTAGTCCACCGCGCCGGTGACGCCGGTCGCCTCGATCTTGCCGTCGATCCCTGCCGTCACGCTCTGTGTGCCGCCGACCGCGCGGGCGAACTGGACGGACAGCGACCCCGGGCGCAGTGGCGCCGCGCCGGTGCGGAACACGTACTCGCTGGAGATGTTCTCTCCGACCGTGGTCACGCAACTGGCGCGCGTGATCGCGTTGTCCGTCCCGGCCGTCCAGGACGTCAGCGCCACGTCGCCGGAGAGGTAGTTGATCGAGCCGCGCGTGACCCAACCGCTGGGTGTGAATTCGCGCAGCGTGCCCTGGCCGTTGTCACCCCAGGGCTGTGCGCCTGCCACGGTGAGCAGGACCGTGCCGGTCACCACCTGGGCGTTCACGCCGGGCACCAGCTTGAACGAGGGCGAGAACGGGATGGTCTCGGTCAGACTGCTCGTCGAACCCGCGCTGTTGTAGCGCAGCTTCACGAAGCCGGACTCATCGTTCGGGTACACCGACGGCGCGTCGATGTACGACAGGCCGCTGTAGTTCAGACGCCAACGGCCCGTGCCGTTGATGGCCACCGCCGTGTAGTTGGGTCGCGGAATCCGGACCGTCACATCGGGGTTGAACGCCACCTGACCGGTGGCGTAGTTCACCGTGCCGATGCTGATGCCGTTGAGCACCACGGCGCCGCTGCCGTTGTCGCGGGCGATCTGGATGGGATCGCGCCAGATGGACACGGCCACGCCCATCTCCAGCAACTGCTGGATGGTGTAGGCGCCGAGGACCGCCTCGTCGGTCAGCGTGTTCCACTCGACTTCGAGTGAGCCCGGCTCGATGGCGCCGAGCGTCGCGGTCACCGGCACCTGGCCCGAGCCGTTGCGCGAGGGGTGCGCGAAACTGTCCGCCTGCTTCGGACCCGCCACGTAGCTCACGGTGAGCAGCGTTCCCACCGCAGGCAGCACGTTGGGCGCGAACTCCACGCGGCTGCCCGCAATGTTCACCCGGCCTGTTGCTGCACCCGAGAGTTCGCCAGCCGCATTGGCCGCTGCCGTCTTGGTGCCGTCGTACTCCCAGGACACCGACAAGGTGCCAGGCTGCACCGCCTTGTCAGAGGGCGCATTCAGCACCAGGGTCTGCGACGCCTTGAGCGTCGTCGACGGCTGCTGCGTCTCCTGCGTCGGGACGTTCCAGGTCAGGATGAGCGATGACCCGACGTCGGGTAGCGCGCCCAGGGTGACCACGAAGGCGCCGGTGTTGCGGTTGACGGTGCCCGCGCCGTAGCTGGTGTCGAGGCCCTTGAGCGACCCGTTGCCACCGTCGGACAGCACGTACCAGCGCCCCTGCGCCATGTAGCTGATCGACAGCGTCCCGGGCTGTGGCACCGGCAGCACGGCACCGACATAGGACTGGCTTCTCGACTCCGGGGTGATCGGAACCTCGGAGCTCTGCGGCGCCCGGAGAATCCGCGCGGCCGGGGTGTACGTGACCGCCTTGGAACTCGACATCGAGCCCGAGTTCAGGGACAGGATGCCGTTGGCGTAGTCGATGGTGCCGATGGTTCCGCTCGCCGTCTTGAGCAGACCCGCGTCGTCAAAGATCGTGATTCCAGCCGTCTGGATGGAGAGCGATCCCGGCAAGCAGCCGCCCGGCAGGTTGAACGCCACGGTCGGCGTCCAAGCGTGGCTGGCCGTGTAGCTCACCGCCACGGCGCCGGGCACCGGCAGACCGGCAGCGGCATATGGCGGCACGAACGAGATCGGCGTCTCGGTCTGCGCGCTCGGCACCAGCTGGGTGTAGATCGAGGCGCCCTTGATGGTGAAGTCACCAACAGACGCCGCCTGGGTGAGTGGCACCACCCCGACGTAGGTGCCGGCGTCGGCCACCAGCGTGTCGCGCACCTTGGTGCTGCTGCCGATGCGCGTGAAAGTGCGGCTTGCAGGCGAGCCGGTGAAGTCGTACCGCAGCGCGTCGCTGATGCTGACCGTGACGACGCTGGCCTTGTAGTCCTGGTCGTTGTTGTAGGTGAATGTCCGCTCGACGACCGAGACCGACGTCGCTCGCACGTACTGCTCCTTCTGCGTGCCGAGCCCCTCGTTCTCGATCAGCACCAGCGTCTGCCCGACGTTCGGGATGGTGTCGGTCGTGCGCTGGAACAGCTGGATCACGCGCTGGCCGGCGATGTGGTTCTCGAACAGATAGCCGGCCCACTCCGGGCCCTTGTTGAGGTACGCCTCGATGCGCACTTGCGCCTGCTCGCGGGTGTCGAAGGTCTTGGCCGTGCTGAACAGCGTCACGCTGACGCGCGGGTCCTGGGGTGGCTCGGCGACGATCACGTTCGCGCCGAAGTAGGTGTCGGTGTCGCCCGTCTGCACCGAGACGAAGGACTTGCGCAGGTTCACCCGGCCGCCCGCACGATCCAGTTCGGAGATGTCCGGAAAGATGGCGTTGGAGACGCCGTCGGCGATGGTGATCCCCGTGGGCGCGCCGCCGCCTTCCGGCACGTCCGCCATCACGGCGGACTTCAGCAGTTTCACGTCGCCGGATTGGATCGGCATGTCAGAGCTCCAGGAATCGCAGGGTCAGTCGGTAGAAGTCGTCGTCGGACCGGGCGGGAAACCCGGCGACGGGCTCGGCCTCGACGGGCGTCTCCGCGTGGCGGAAGGCCACCGCGAACACACGGCTGTCGGCCAGGGTCAGTTCGAAGCGGCCGGTGCTCGCGCCCAGCGGGACTGCAGCCCACTCATGCAGCGTGGCGACAGTGGCGCGCGTCACCCAGGCCATGTCGATGGCGCCCGACAGCGTGATCGGCCGACCGGCCTGACGCACAGCGGACTGCACCAGCAGCGCGCCGGTCACGAGGTAGGACACCGAGGCCACGGCCGGCGTCCAGGCGTGCTCGTCGGTCCACAGCAAGTCATCAGGCAATGGCAGAGCCACCCCGGTCGCGAGGTTCTTCAGTTGCATGGGAATGGGACTCAGACCGCCCGGGCCCGGGCGACTTCCAGCAGTTGCAGCAGGCGCGACTCGTCGCGCGCATCGACCATGGCCGTGACCTTGCGGTCGCCTGCGGCCAGTTCGACCCGGACGGTGCGGGACGGCGTGCCGTCGGCCGGCAGCACTGGGCGGGCTGGTGCCGCGCCTGCGGGCCGAACGAGACCGCCCGTGGCGAAACCCTGTACGCGCTGCGCAAGCGCCCTGGCCGGCACGGACAGGTTGTTGACCGCCTCGAAGAAGCCCGAGCCGTAGCGCGCCACCGCGTCCTTGTTCACCACGTACTCGCCCGGCGTGAGCATGGCCGGCACGCTGTCGGACTTCGCCATGCCGCCGCGCCGGTAGAACTCGACCTGGTTCTGCTCCATGTAGTCGATCAGTTCGCGCTCGACGTCCTTGCCGTAGACGAGAGGCTGCGCCATCGCCTGTCGCCAGTTCTGCTTGATGCGCTCCAGGGTCTGGCGCTCGTTACCGGTGAGCGTCTTGCGGCCGATGAACCCATCGAGCGCGCGCCGGTCATCGCGCGCCATCGTGCCCCAGTACTCCATCGTCTTGCGCTTCATATCCAGGCTGACCGAGGCGCCGTAGTTCCATTGCAGCCAGCCGGTGTACTCGTTCATTGCCTGCAGGCCGAGCTCGATCATCTTCAGCGCCTCGACCGCCTCGCGGTTCTTCTTCGGCGGGCTGGGCTGTTCGCCGCCAGCCGGTGAGCGGCCGCCACCGAATACCCGCACCGGGCCGCCGACGGCGAAGCGCGCCACCCCGTTGGCCAAACGCGCCAGGGCGGCTCCGCCGTACTTCTGCACCGCCGCCTTGCGGATCACGAAGGCCCCAGCCTCCAGAGTGCGCGGCACCGTGTCGTGGTGGCCCGAGCCGGGGACAGCGCCGCCGCTCATCCTCGGGAACGCCGCCGACACCGCCCCACCATCGGCAAAGTAACGCACACCGCGTCCGACCAGACCGCCGGTCGCGTTCGTCTCCACCTTGCGCACGTAGATCGTGTGCGTGCTCGAAGTGTTCATGCCGTTGAGGCTCAGGATCTCGGATCGGGCAGCGTCCGCGTTTGAATTGACCTGATGCCGTGACTCGGTCTGGATGCGGTCCAGCGCCAGGATCTGCCGCTCGACATTGCCGATGGC
>Ga0255128_1000126_pt1 | contig 30486 bp, 34 predicted proteins | sample Law_Miss_RepC_8d_FD_188562 | JGI IMG/M metagenome (GOLD analysis project Ga0255128, IMG submission 188562) | Freshwater microbial communities from St. Lawrence River, New York, United States - Law_Miss_RepC_8d | ecosystem: Environmental > Aquatic > Freshwater > River | place: USA: New York... | reverse complement strand
GCATCCAAGACCTCCATGACACCAAAGTTGTTCACGCCGGAGCCAAAGAAAACCGGGGTTTGTTTGCCTGCCAGAAAGGCGGCTTCGTCAAAGGCGGGCGATGCCCCGGTGGCCAGTTCCATGCTGTCCATGGCGGTTTGCCAGTCGTTGCCAAAGCGTGCGGCCAGTTTGGCCTGCTCGGTCAGGGGGATGGTCTCAAAGTCTTGCGGGCGGCGTTCGCTGCCCGATTCAAACACCGTCATGGCTTGCGTGCGCAGGTTGATGATGCCGCCAAAAGACTTGCCCTGGCCCACAGGCCAGGTCATGGGCACGCAGGGCATGCCGAGTTCGCGCTCGACTTCATCCAGGATGTCAAGGGGGTCGCGCACTTCGCGGTCCATCTTGTTGACGAAGGTGATGATGGGGGTGTCGCGTTGACGGCAAACCTCGATCAAGCGGCGGGTTTGGGCTTCCACGCCGTTGGCTGCGTCAATCACCATCAGGGCCGAGTCCACGGCGGTCAGCACACGGTAGGTGTCTTCGCTGAAGTCTTTGTGGCCCGGCGTGTCCAGCAGGTTGATGACGTGGTCGCGGTACAGCATCTGCATGACCGACGATGCCACCGAAATGCCCCGTTGTTTTTCGATCTCCATCCAGTCCGATGTGGCGTGGCGTGAGGCCTTACGGGCTTTGACCGAACCGGCAATCTGAATCGCACCCGAAAACAGCAACAATTTTTCTGTGAGGGTGGTTTTACCCGCGTCGGGGTGGGAAATGATGGCAAAAGTCCGGCGGCGCCGGGTTTCGTGGGCGTAGGTCACAAGGGGTCCTGAAGTCGAGCGGGCCGCATGGGTGCCCGTGATGGCCATGCCCGTCCGGGCTGGCAAAAGGGGGGATTTTACTGGTTGGCCCCGTGCTGCCGTCTGATTTCGTATAATCCGCGCATTCCGAGGAGCGTTGCAGCGCCCCCTGATTCAAAAAATCGGCAGCGGGGCGTGAGGCTCGGAACACTTCAACAGCAACGACGCTCATCCACTCGACGTGTGGTGAGCCTGTTTTTCCCATTCAGTGCTTTCACCCACGCGTGTGGTTTATTCACCATGCTTTGGAGCTGAACTTATGAATGCACGTTTGAACACCGCCTTGAACGCCGATTGCGTCATTGCCGACATTGGCCTGTCTGATTGGGGCCGCAAAGAAATCAAGATCGCCGAAACCGAAATGCCCGGCCTGATGGCCATTCGCGAAGAATTCGCTAAGGCACAACCCCTGAAAGGGGCGCGCATTACGGGCTCCCTGCACATGACCATTCAGACGGCCGTGCTGATTGAAACCTTGCAATCCTTGGGCGCGCAGGTGCGCTGGGCTTCTTGCAACATCTTTTCGACCCAAGACCACGCTGCTGCAGCCATTGCCGCCAAAGGTACCCCGGTGTTTGCCATTAAAGGCGAAACTCTGGCCGATTATTGGGATTACACCCATCGCATTTTTGACTTTGGCGCTGCAGGCACCGAAGGCGAAGGCCCCAACATGATTCTGGACGATGGCGGCGATGCCACCTTGCTCATGCACCTGGGCAAGCGTGCCGAAACCGATGCATCGCTGATTGCCAACCCCACCAGCGAAGAAGAAACCTGTTTGTTCAACGCCATCAAGGCCAAATTGGCGGTTGACCCAACCTGGTACAGCCGCAAGGGTGCGCAAATCATTGGCGTGACCGAAGAAACCACCACGGGCGTGCTGCGCCTGAATGAGATGGCCGCCAAAGGTAGCCTGATGTTCCGTGCCATCAACGTGAACGACTCGGTGACCAAGAGCAAGTTTGACAATCTGTATGGCTGCCGTGAGTCTTTGGTGGACTCCATCAAGCGCGCCACCGATGTGATGATTGCCGGCAAAGTGGCCGTGGTCGCCGGTTACGGTGACGTGGGCAAGGGCTCTGCCCAGGCTTTGCGTGCCTTGAGCGCCCAGGTTTGGGTGACCGAGATCGACCCAATCAATGCCTTGCAGGCTGCGATGGAGGGTTTCAAGGTGGTGACCATGGAATACGCAGCCGACAAGTGCGATATCTTCGTATCGGCTACGGGCAATAAAAACGTGATCCGTTACGAGCACATGGCCGCCATGAAAGACGAAGCCATTGTTTGCAACATTGGTCACTTCGACAACGAAATTGACGTCGCTTCCCTTGAAAAACTCGAGTGGGACGAGATCAAGCCCCAAGTCGATCACATCATTTTCCCTGATGGCAAAAAAATCACCTTGTTGGCCAAGGGCCGTTTGGTGAACTTGGGTTGCGCAACGGGTCACCCCAGTTTTGTCATGTCTTCCAGCTTTGCCAACCAGACGATTGCCCAAATCGAGCTGTTCACCAAGCAAGACCAGTACGAATCAGGCAAGGTGTATGTGTTGCCTAAGCACCTTGATGAGAAAGTGGCCCGTTTGCACCTGAAAAAGGTGGGCGCCATGTTGTCAGAGTTAAGCGACGAACAAGCGTCTTACATCGGTGTGTCCAAAAACGGCCCTTACAAAGCCGACACCTACCGTTATTGAGCGGTTGATGGCCCGACTGATTCCGCGTGGTCGTATCGAATACGGTCATGGCGGGCAGTCTGACAGTTGGGCCCTCGGCTCATCGCTTGGCGTTCCAGCGAACCCGATACCGATGCTTTTTTTCAGACGGAGCACTGGCGCAATGGCCAGTGTTTCTCTGAACGGTTCATGACCCCTGCACTTTGAATGTTTCCGAGTCTGGGTAAGCCCGATCACCCCATTACCCCTTTACCAGATACACCGAGACACACACTGAATGCGCATTGACCAACTTCTCGTCGAACGTGGCTTGGCCGCTTCACGCTCCCAGGCTCAAAGACTGATTGCCGGGGGGGTGCAGTGGCAGCAGCCCAATGGGGAGTGGCGTGCGATCGTGAAAAACCGTGACGATGTGCCTGAGAGCGCGCCTTTGGAGTTGTTGGACGATGCCGAGTCTCGTTATGTGTCACGCGGGGGGCTCAAGCTCGAAGGGGCGTTGCAAGCCACGGGTGTCCAGGTGCAAGGTTTGCGTTGTTTAGACGTGGGTCAGAGTACGGGGGGCTTCACCGATTGCTTGTTGCAGCAGGGCGCTGAACAGGTGGTGGGCATTGATGTCGGACACGCCCAAGTGCATCCCCGGATTAGGGACAACGAGCGGGTGGTTTGCATCGAGGGCGTGAATGCCCGAGAACTGGAGCCGGGGGATGAACGTGTGCCCGATGCACTTGAAGGTTTTGACCTGATGGTGGGCGATGTTTCGTTCATCTCCCTCACTTTGGTGCTGCCGGGGGTGGTGCATTTGCTCAAGCCTACGGGGCAGTTGCTGATGTTGGTGAAGCCGCAGTTTGAGCTGCAACCGGGCCAAGTGGGCAAGGGCGGCATAGTGAAGGACGACAGCTTGTATGGTTTCGTCGAAAATCGCGTGCGCACCACTTTGGCCGAGTTGGGTCTGAAAGTGACCGACTGGCTTGACAGCCCCATAGAGGGCGGTGATGGTAACCGTGAGTTTTTTGTTCAGGCCTGCTGGCCTGACCCAGCGACTGTGCAGCCCGCCAGAGAGCAGGCACGCATAGCGCATGAGGCTGATCTGGCCGCCAAGGCGTATGCCAAGGCCAACGACTATTGAACAACAAGGTAGAGAAGTGATGTCTGGTTTGAATTTACCCATCAGTCTTGAGTTTTTCCCTCCCAAAACACCGGAAGGTGCAGAAAAACTGCGCGCTGTGCGTCAGCAGTTGTACGGGTTGAAGCCCGAGTTTTGTTCGGTCACCTATGGTGCAGGTGGCTCGACTCAAGAGGGGACTTTTGCCACAGTGGGCGCCATCTTGAGTGAAGGCGTGCCGGCGGCTTCGCACTTTTCTTGTATCGGTGCCACCAAAGCCTCGGTACGCCAAGAGTTAGCCACACTCAAGGCCATGGGGGTTAAACGCTTGGTGGCCTTGAGGGGTGATTTGCCCAGTGGTTACGGCGCGGGTGGGGAGTTCCATTACGCCAGTGATCTGGTGGCTTTCATCCGGTCTGAAACCGGCGATGACTTCCATATTGAAGTGGCGGCCTATCCGGAAATCCACCCTCAAGCCAAATCAGCAGAGTCAGACTTGCAGGCTTTTGTGACCAAGGTCAAAGCCGGTGCCCATTCGGCCATTACCCAATATTTTTACAACAGCGATGCGTACTTCCGGTTTGTGGACGATGTCTACAAGTTGGGCGTAGATGTGCCTGTGGTGCCAGGGATCATGCCCATCACCAGCTCTTCCCAGTTGATGCGCTTTTCAGATGCTTGTGGCGCAGAAATTCCGCGCTGGATTCGTTTGCGCTTGCAAGCCTATGGCGATGACATCGCCTCCATTAAAGCCTTTGGCTTGGATGTGGTGGCTGACTTGTGCGAGCAACTCAAGAACGGCGGCGTCCCCGCTTTGCATTTCTACACCATGAACCAGAGCGCTGCCACCACCGAAATCGTGCATCGGTTGTAAGTCATTAACCCAGCTTGTAATGGGGGATGGCGTGTTTTGTAAGTGCTTTATCAAGTCTATTCACACGGTTATTTCGGGGTGAATAGATAACAAAGCAACAACGGCCTGATTAAAGGCGCTTTAACGCTCGTCGAAACTGACCACGACCCGGCTTGAAGTCGGGCGTGCTTGGCACGACAAGATGTAGCCTTGGGCCACTTCTGGTTTTTCGAGCGTGAAGTTTTTCTCCATCTCTACCGAACCTTCCATGACTTTGCATCGGCAAGTGCAGCAAACTCCGGCTTTGCATGAGTAGGGCAAGTCCAGTCCAAGTGACAAAGCGATGTCCAGAATTTTCTCGTTTCGGTTCATCGGGATGTCGTAGGGCTTGCCATCCAGTACCACGGTGAGCTTGACTTCGCCTTGTTCGCGTATCGCCTTGTGACCCAGCACAACCTGGCTGCGTTGTTTGGGCGGTAGTGCATCCAGGGTGGGTGAACTGAAGCGCTCGGTCCGAATGCGCTCTGCCTTGACCCCTGCAGCCAACAGCGTTTTTTCGGTTTCTTCGATCATGGCCTCTGGGCCGCAGATAAAGACTTCGTCCATGCTGCCTACGGGCAAAAAGGCTTCGATGATGGCGCGAACTTTGCCAGCGTCAATGCGGCCTTCGAGTAAGGGCACCTCTTGAGCTTGGCGAGACAAAATATGAATCAGCGTCAAACGATCGGGATAACGGTCTTTCAGGTCTTGCAGCGCTTCGTTGAACATGACGCTGTCCATTCGGCGGTTGCCGTAGACCAGAGTGAATTTGGAATCGGGCTGTTCTTCAAGTGTGCTGGACAGAATCGACAGGATGGGGGTGATGCCCGAGCCGGCTGCAAAACCCACGCGGTGCAGGGCGCGCGGGCGTTGCACCACAAAGCGCCCCTCGGGTGGCATGACGCGAAGGGTGTCCCCCGCCTGAAGTTGCGAGGCGGCCCAGTTGGAAAAGACACCCCCTTCAACAGGACGGATACCAACTTCAAGCGTGCCCTGCTTTTGCAGTTGGCTGCGGGCCGAGCTGATGGAGTAACTGCGGCGTACATCGGCTTCACCAATGCTGGCGCGCAGGGTTAAAAATTGCCCCGGCTGGAAGTCAAAGCTCTCGCGCAGTTCAGCTGGAACATTCAGTTGGATGGCCACGGCACCCGCAGCTTCAGGGGTGACACAGGCGACTTGGAGGTCATGAAAGCGGGGTGCGGACATGGTGCTTCACTGCGGCAAGGCAGCTCAGTAAGGTTTGAAGTAATCGAATGGTTCCATGCAAGCGAGGCAGCGGTAAAGGGCCTTGCAAGCGGTGGATCCGAAATGGGAGGTTTCGGTGGTGTTGGCTGAGCCGCACTGGGGGCAGTTCACAACCTGGTTGGGCGTTTGGCGGGCAGCAAACTTCACCACCTGAGCCGAGCCTTGGGGTTCGCAGGCGGTCGAATGTGGCGGGGCAATGCCGTAGGCACGCAGTTTTTCTCGCGCTTCACCCGTCATCCAGTCAGTGGTCCAAGCCGGGGCCAGTTGTGTCACGACATGACCTTGAATCCCATGGGCTTGCAACAGGGCTTTCACATCGTCCTCGATCTGACCCATGGCCGGGCAGCCACTGTAGGTGGGGGTGATGACGATTTCAAGTCCAGTTGCGCTTTCGAGTACATCGCGCAAGATGCCCAGCTCGCGCAGGGTCACGACAGGGATTTCCGGGTCGGTCAGGGTTTCAAGCAAAACCCAGGCGCGATCAATATCGCTGGTCGTGGTCTGAAGGAGCGTGGTCATGACCGTGTTTTACCAAGTCGCTTGGGGGTGGGTGCGTGCCAAGCTTTGCATTTCGGCCAGCACAAATCCCAAGTGCTCTGAATGCACACCGTGTTTGCCTGTGGGGACAAACCCACCTTCGTCAGGGCGTTGAAGCGTGGCTTCTTGCAGTGCTTCGTTCACGATCTGATTCCAGTCGTTTTGCAAAGTCACTGTATTGATGCCCGTGCCATTGGCGACGGCCGCAGTCTCTTGTGGGCTGTTGGCCCAGAACTCTTGGGTGTAAGACAACAACTGGTTGATGGCGTTTTGCGCGCGTTCATGCGATTCGGCCGTGCCGTCACCCAAGCGCAGCAACCAGTCACGCGAGTGGCGCAGGTGGTAGCGGACTTCCTTGAGCGATTTGGCAGCAATAGCGGCCAGATGCGTGTCTTTGGAGGCTTGCAGTTGGTCCCACACCAGCACCATCAGGCTGCTGTACAAAAAGTTGCGAACGATCGTGATGGCAAAGTCCCGGTCCCCTTGAGCGGTGGCCGACATCAGGGGCATGTGTGGTAATTCACACAATGTGTAGTTGCGGAAATCAGGGACATCCCGAAAGTAAGCCAACGTGTCTTCAGTCGCACCACCGCCCTTTAATTGGGCGGCGTGTTGGTAGAGCATCCTGGCTTGCCCGATCAGGTCGAGGCTGTTATTGGCCAGGGCAATGTCTTCTTCAAGAATAGGGCCGTGACCACACCATTCGGCGTTGCGCTGACCGAGTATCAAGGCGTTGTCTGCCAAATGCAGCAAGTAATCTATGGGGGCATTCATGGCGGTGCTCACATGTGTCCCACTTCATCGGGGATGACATAGAACGTGGGGTGTCGGTAGACCTTGTCACTGGCAGGATCAAAAAACTCGGGTTTGTCGTTGGGTTCGCTGGCCGAGATGCTGGCCGATGGCACGACCCAGATGCTCACACCTTCTTGACGGCGGGTATAGACATCGCGTGCCATTTGGAGGGCATGTTCCGAGTCCGATGCGTGCAGGCTGCCGCAGTGTTTGTGTTCCAGGCCTTGCTTGCTGCGGACAAAAACTTCCCACAAAGGCCATTCTTTCAGGGCGGGTGTGCTCATGCTGCTTCCTTCATTTGACGCGTTTGTTGTTTACGGGCGTGGGCCAGTGCGGCATCCCGCACCCATGCACCGTCGTTCCAGGCTTTGACGCGAGCGCCCAAACGCTCTTTGTTGCATGGGCCATCGCCATTCACCGTGGCCCAAAATTCATCCCAATCAATTTGACCGTAGTCGTGTGCCTGACGTTCGTCGTTCCATTTCAGGTCTGGGTCGGGCAGGGTCACGCCCAGCACTTTGGCTTGAGGAACGGTAGCGTCCACAAATTTTTGACGCAGGTCGTCGTTGCTGATGCGTTTGATGCCCCAGCGCATGCCTTGGGCGCTGTTGGGGCTGTCGGCATCGGGCGGTCCAAACATGGCCAGGCACTTCCACCACCAACGGTTCACGGCGTCTTGCACCATGGCTTTTTGCTCTTCGGTGCCTTGCATCATGACCAACAGCGCTTCGTAACCCTGGCGCTGGTGAAAGCTTTCTTCTTTGCACACCCGCACCATGGCGCGTGCATAGGGCCCATAGGAGCAGCGGCAAAGGGGCACCTGGTTCATGATGGCCGCGCCGTCGACCAGCCAACCCACCACGCCGACATCCGCCCAATTCAGGGTGGGGTAGTTGAAGATGGAGCTGTATTTGGCTTTACCGGTGTGCAGGGCGTCCAGCATTTGGTCGCGGCTGGTGCCCAGTGTTTCGGCTGCGCTGTACAAATAAAGGCCGTGTCCGCCTTCGTCTTGCACCTTGGCAATCAGGATGGCTTTTCTTTTGAGGCTGGGTGCCCGGCTGATCCAGTTGCCCTCGGGCAGCATGCCCACAATTTCGCTGTGCGCGTGTTGGCTGATTTGACGAACCAAAGTTTTGCGGTAAGCCTCGGGCATCCACTCACGGGGCTCAATTCGGCCGTCGGCATCAATACGGGCATCAAATTGCGCCTGCAAAGCCGCATCTTGTGCGCTCAGGGCTTTGGGAACGGCCTTCAGGCCAGCAGACTGGGAGGGCTCGGTGCCGTCCGGAACGCTGAAAGATTGGGTGTACATGGTCTTCTCCTGCGCCAAACAGGATGGGATGATCGCGGCGCAGGTGACAGTATATCAATTAACCGACCGTTCGGTCGGTTAATTTGTCATGACCTGATTCAGGACATTCCCTGAACCGTTTTGCAGAGAGTCAGGACGACTCGACCTGCCAGCTCTTGCCCGTGCCCCGGGCCAGTGCGGGGCCTACAACATCCAATGCCTTGCGGATTTGGTCCTTCAGTGTGAAGGGCGGGTTGATCACGAACATGCCGCTGGCAACCAATCCGCCAACGTCATTTGGGCCTCGTCCAATGGCCAACGTGGCGTTGAGCCAGGGTTTTTGGGCTTGATTGGCGAGCGTGCGAAGGCGGCGCGGCAAGTCGTGGGCTTCAGGGCGAGGAATGATCGGGTACCAAACCAAATAAGTGCCAGTTGAAAAGCGTTTCAGGTATTCCTGGATCACATTGGCAACCTTGGCATAGTCTGATTTGATTTCGTAGCTGGGGTCAATCAGAACCATGGCGCGCTTGGATCCTGTGGCGGATGCGGGTGGCGGTAACAGTTTTTTGAGAGCCTCAAAGCCGTCTTCGCGACTGACTGTGATGGTGCGCCCTGCATCTAATTGGGCAATATTAGAGGCCAGTGACTTGCTGTCCGTGGGGTGCAGTTCGAACAGGCGTAACCGGTCTCTGGACTCGTGACGCATCAGTTTATGCATCAAAAAAGGCGAACCTGGGTAAACCTTGGCTTGGCCATTGGGGTTAAAACTGCCAATTTGCTCCAGATAATCTTGGATGGGCTCTGGCATGTCTTGTACTTTTTCAAGTGCAGACAGCAGTTTGAACAGGCCGTCCTCGGCCTCAGCCCCCTTTTGGGAGTAATCACCGTCCAAGCGGTACAAACCAGCACCCGCATGGGTGTCAATGAGCGTGATGCCGGCCTCTTTTTGCATGAGGTGGCGCAGGGTGGCGAGCAAGGTAATGTGCTTGAGCACATCAGCATGGTTGCCCGCGTGGAAAGCGTGTCGGTAACTGAACATGCTCTGATGGTAACCAAAAAGCTCCGCAAGTCTTTGATTTTTCGTATAATAGAAGGCTTCACAGCGCTTCAGTGGCCCCGCGGCGAAGACGCAAACCACCGTGAAGGTGGCTGCAAACTCCCACCTAAGAGGTTCCCAAAAGAGGAACACCGACCGTGGAAAAGGGCCCTACAAACCTTTCTTTTAAGAGAAAACTCATGACAACAACTTTCAGCGCCAAACCCGCTGAGGTCGTGCACGAGTGGTTTGTGATTGACGCGACCGACAAGGTCCTCGGACGAGTAGCCAGCGAAGGTGACTTCATCGTCATCATCAATGCTGCCCAGCTCAAAGTCACTGGCACCAAAACGCTCGACAAAATTTACTACCGCCACTCGGGCTATCCCGGCGGTATCACTGCAACAAATTTCCGCGACATGCAAGCCAAACACCCTGGCCGCGCACTCGAGAAGGCTGTCAAGGGCATGCTGCCCAAGGGCCCACTCGGTTACGCCATGATCAAGAAACTCAAGGTGTATGGTGGCGCTGAGCACCCACACACCGCCCAACAGCCTAAAGTGCTGGAAATCTAAGGAGCCTTGAGATGATTGGTGAATGGAACAATGGCACAGGCCGTCGCAAATCAAGCGTCGCCCGCGTGTTTCTGAAAAAAGGCACTGGCAAGATCACAGTCAACGGCAAGGACATCCAAGCCTACTTTGGCCGTGAAACTTCGATCATGATTGCCAAGCAACCCCTGATGTTGACCAACCATGCCGAAACTTTCGACATCATGATCAACGTGCACGGCGGTGGCGAGTCCGGACAAGCCGGTGCATCGCGCCACGGCATCACCCGCGCCCTGATTGACTACGACGCCTCGCTCAAGCCTATGCTGAGCCAAGCCGGTTTTGTCACTCGTGACGCCCGTGAAGTCGAGCGTAAGAAAGTGGGTTTCCACTCAGCGCGTCGCCGCAAGCAGTTCTCCAAGCGTTAATCCGCTTTTCTGCTTCTTCAAAAAGCCGCACCGGTTCGCCGTGGCGGCTTTTTGCATTTTTGGTTGGATGGAAAACCCATGAAACCAGTAGCGTTTCTCCCTAAGTAATCAGGTAATTCCCGACCAAGCCGCTATACTATTAGCCATTGACCCGGAGAAACACATGAGCGCTCTTGCAGAAAATATCCAGACTGAAATGCCTGCCCCTATTGTTTTTACAGACAGTGCGGCGGCCAAAGTGGCTGACTTGATCGCCGAAGAGGGTAATCCTGATTTGAAGCTGCGTGTCTTTGTTCAAGGCGGCGGTTGTTCTGGCTTCCAGTATGGTTTTACTTTTGATGAAATCACCAACGAAGACGACACCACCATGAGCAAAAACGGCGTCTCCTTGTTGATTGATGCCATGAGCTACCAGTATCTGATTGGTGCTGAGATTGATTACAAAGAAGACCTGCAAGGCGCGCAGTTCGTGATCAAAAACCCGAATGCCACCAGCACTTGTGGCTGTGGATCTTCCTTTTCGACTTGATCTGATCCATGTGCAAGCAGGGCTTGCACACCATCAATGGGGGTAAATAGCCCCCAAAATACGGGCGCCTCTGGCGCCCGTAACGCTTGGCAAACTCGATGTCTCGCGTCGGATGGTTTTATATGCCAACCAAGCAAATGCGGCAGCCTCAACCTGCAGAGGGGGCAACCCTTTTGCATCACTGGGGGTGACCGTCAGTTGGGGCAGGTGCTGGGCCAGTCGGTCCATCAGGTGTTTGTTGAGTGCACCCCCACCACACACAATCAAGGTTTTTGCCTCCAACGCGTAACGCTTCACATCGGCAGCACAGGCCAAGGCTGTGAACTCTGTCAGGGTAGATTGAACGTCATTCGCAGGCAGATTGCTGAAATTGATCAAGTGTCCAGCCAGCCATACGGGATTGAATAAATCGCGTCCGGTGCTCTTTGGGGGAGGTTTGAGAAGAAAAGGTTCTTCCAAAAATGCTTTTAACAAAGTGGCATTGACTTGTCCTGAGGCCGCCCATGCACCGTTGCGGTCAAATGGCGCTCCCGTATGGGTATCGCACCAAAAATCCATCAAAGCATTTCCGGGTCCGCAGTCCCAACCTGTAACCAAGTTGCCAGGTTTCAGTACGCTGAGGTTGGATATTCCGCCAATATTGAGCACCGCCACGGTCGTGTCGTCTTGGGCAAATACACCTTGGTGGAAAGCTGGAACCAATGGTGCGCCTTGCCCTCCCGCAGCCAGGTCACGGCTGCGAAAGTCGGCGACTACATCAATCCCCGTGAGTTCAGTCAACAATGATGGATTGTTCAGTTGAAGCGTATAACCAACGGCAGCTTGTTGCTTGACCGGATCGCCATCGAAAGCCAGCGGTTGGTGGCGCACGGTTTGTCCATGGGCACCTATGGCGCATACATGGTTTGCATTCAGCCCACTGACCCGCAATAACTCATGCACCACTTGGGCGTAATACCGGGCAATCTGGTTACCAGCCAAAGCTGCGCGGTGGAGTTCGTCGGGGCCACTCTTGTTGAGATCCATCAAGCTGGCTTTGAAGGCGTCATCAAAAGCCACAAAGGCATGCGCTTTGACGACAAGTTTTCCCTGATCATCAATTTCTGCCAGTACACCATCGGCGCCATCCAGAGAAGTGCCCGACATCAGGCCAACGAAATGGGCGGTCATTTTTATCGCGGAGAGGGGGTCTAACTGTGAGACGGTTGAGTTGAGGGGGCGAAGGTTGAAGCGTGAACCCAGCTCAATCATAAGAATCAAAAAAGGGCCTTGCGGCCCTTTTGATCACTGCACAGCGCCTTCTCGCATTTGAGTTGCAGCTTGGAGTTGGGATCTGGCTTGTTCAGCAGTTGTTTTAAACCGGTTCAAAGCGACTGGGCTGAGAGGCGTGCTTTGCGCTTGCTGAATGATTTTTTGAGGGTCAACGTGAGTCCCATTCACCCGAAACTCGAAGTGCAAATGGGGTCCTGTGGACCAACCTGTGGAGCCCACTGCACCAATGGTTTGCCCCTTTTGGACAGATTGGCCTTTGCGGACTTGAATTTTGCTCAGGTGAGCATAAACCGTGGAGTGGTTGTTGCCATGACGAACGATCACGACATTGCCAAAGCCACCTTGAACACCCGCAAACTCAACAACACCATCGCCAACAGTTTGAGCGGGCGTGCCTGTTGGGGCAGCGTAGTCAACGCCTAAGTGCGCTTTCATGGTTTGGAATATGGGGTGCAGTCGCATGGCGAAGCCACTGGTCTTGCGCGAGAAAGCCACGGGAGCAGCAAGGTAGGCCCGGCTCAAACTCTTGCCGTCCATGCTGTAGTAATTGCCTTTTTGGCCTGGCTCCTGGTACCAAACAGCTTCGTAGGTTTTGTTGCCGTTGTTGAATTCGGCGGTCAAAACCCGACCGGTACGTAAAGGCTCACCATCGGCCTCAAGCACCTCATAAACCACAGAAAAGCTTGCGCCTTTGCGCAATGTGCGGTGAAAGTCAATTTGATTGGAGAAAATTTCGGTGAGCTGAGTGACCACAGAATCCGGCAGTCGGGCTTCGTCTGCTGCGTCATAAAGGGAGCTGGCAACGGTTCCGCCCGTCATGCGGATGCCCGTAGTCATGGGCGATGTTTCTAGTGATGCTACCAATCCTTGGGCGGAACGTTTGATAACCAAGCGCTGGAAGAAGGTATCTGTATCTTTATTCAACCAGCGAACACTTAATTGAAGCAAGCGTTGCTGTCCGTCTGCTTCGGCAGTTACAGATCGGTTGGCATACCGGAGCGCTTGTTTGGCGAGTGGATTTTTGCGTAAAAAAGCCGCAGCATCCGTATCCACCAGTCCCAGGCGACGCAACAAGCTTTCAGGGGTGTCCGATGAGCGCGTGCTGTCGGTACGCATGAGGCTCATTTTGATCAGGTCGAGTGACTGAGCCTGTTCTTGGAGGGCAGCGATCTGTAGGGGCTGTGTGACGGTGACAACAGGTTCGTTGGCAATGTCCGGTCCCAAATTGGCAATGGCAAAGGCGCCGCCACCCCCTGCCAGCAACAACGATGCAAGGCTCAGGCTGATTGTTTTGGGGTGTTGTTTAAGCCAGCGGGCAGCCTGTTGCAGGGGTAAAGCCAGTTGCGGGTGTTGTCCGTCCAACCAAGCCAGCAGGCGCTGGGTGCCCATGAGCAATGCGCCCAGCACAGCAGTGCATAGGAACAGAAAACCCATTAATAAAGACACCAGTCGGGACTGGATTGAATGATGAAATTGCATTAAATCGGACGGTTTCGCAGTTTTCATGGCTTTGGCCGTGAGTTGCTGCGATTGGAAAAGACAAGCCACCCCTAAAATAGGAGACTTCGAAAACGGGTCATTGTACCGGTCTATACCCATTTGACTTTAGAAAAAACCCTTATGAATCAAGCGCTTCTTGCAAAATTCCCGGTCACGGACCAAACCCGTAATGCTTTGGAAGTCACTTTAAGGGGCTGCGAGGAGCTGATTCCCAAGGAGGAGTGGCTGCAAAAATTGGCCAAATCAGAGGCTACGGGCGTCCCCCTGCGCATTAAATTGGGCCTTGACCCTACCGCACCGGATATCCACATTGGGCATACCGTGGTGCTCAACAAAATGCGTCAATTGCAGGATTTGGGTCATCAGGTGATCTTTTTGATTGGAGATTTCACCAGCCTGATCGGTGATCCCTCGGGTCGTAACAGCACCCGCCCCCCCTTGACGCCCGAGCAAATCAAGCTCAATGCGGAGACCTATTACAGACAAGCCAGTCTGGTGTTGGACCCCACCAAGACGGAGATTCGTTACAACAGCGAATGGAGTTTGCCCTTGGGTTCCATGGGCATGATTGAGTTGGCAGCCAAGTACACCGTGGCCCGCATGATGGAGCGCAACGATTTTCATGACCGTTTTCATGCGGGTACCCCCATCAGCGTGCATGAATTTCTGTACCCCCTGATGCAAGGTTATGACTCGGTAGCCCTTAAATCGGACCTGGAGTTGGGCGGCACCGACCAAAAATTCAATTTGCTCATGGGTCGACACCTGCAGGCTGAATATGGACAAGAACAGCAATGTATCTTGACCATGCCCCTGTTGGAGGGCCTGGACGGTGTGGACAAAATGTCCAAATCCAAGAACAACTACATCGGCATTGCAGAAGACGCCAACAGCATGTTTGCCAAGGTTTTGAGCATTTCAGATGTACTGATGTGGCGCTGGTACACCTTGTTGTCCTTCAAGTCGATGGCCGAAATTGAAGCGCTCAAAAAAGAAGTTGAAGCGGGGCGCAATCCCAAAGACGCCAAAGTCATGCTGGCCAAAGAAATCACGGCCCGCTTTCACAGCCACGCAGCGGCCGATGCGGCAGAGCAAGACTTCATCAACCGCAGCAAGGGCGGCGTGCCCGACGATGTCCCTGAAATGGCCTTGACTGGCGCACCGATGGGCATAGGCGCACTGCTCAAAGCGACGGGGTTGGCCCCCTCCAGCACCGAAGCAGGGCGTTTGGTTGACGGTGGCGGCGTGCGCGTGGACTCCTGTGTGGTCACCGACAAGGGGCTAAAAATAGAAGCGGGCACTTACATTGTTCAGGTCGGCAAGCGCAAGTTTGTCAAAGTCACGCTGAGTTGAAGTACCGAACAATCGCCAGCTCTTCATCCAAGCCTCAGCCCCACCCCCTAAGCTGAAACCATGAAAAAATTGGACGCTTGGATGACGCCGACCCGCATGTTGTGGGCCTCTGTGGTGGTGGCCCTGGTCACCATTGGCCTGAAAACATGGGCTTGGTGGTTGACCGGCTCGGTGGGTTTGCTCTCTGATGCAATGGAGTCGCTGGTCAATTTAGCCAGTGCCATTTTTGGTTTGATGATGGTCACGGTGGCGGCCATGCCCGCTGATGATGCACATCCTTACGGTCACCACAAGGCCGAATATTTTTCATCCGGCTTCGAGGGCATTCTGATTGTGGTGGCCGCTCTGGGCATTATTTGGGCGGCCGGGCATCGCATTTTTACCCCCCAGCCGATTGAGCAAGTGGGTTTGGGGCTGGCTTTGTCGGTGGGCAGTTCGGCGCTGAACGGGTTTCTGGCCTGGCTCATGTTTCGTGCAGCCAAGCAGCACCGCTCGCTGGCGCTCGAGGCGGACGCGCGTCACCTGGTGACCGATGTCTGGACTTCTGCCGGGGTGGTCATTGGGATTGGTCTGGTCGGTGTGACGGGGTGGTTGTGGCTGGATGCCTTGGTCGCCATTGCTGTGGCCCTGAACATCCTAAAAGAGGGCGGACACCTGATCTGGATGTCTTCGCAAGGTTTGATGGACGAAGCCCTGGAGCCCGAGGTGTTGTTGGAGGTTCAAAAAGTCTTGGACAGTTTTGCCCACCAAAGAGGCGAAACCGAAATTATCCGTTTTGATCACCTGAACACCCGCAAGGCCGGGCAGCGCCGCTTTGTGGATGTCCACATGCACATGCCCGCCAGCTGGACTTTGGGGCGGGCGGCAGCGTTGCGTGCCAGTGTGGAACAAGCCTTGATGAGCGAGGTGCCGGGTTTACGCGCCACCATTCAACTCTTGCCCAGCGACGTGGAGGCGCATTTTGACGATGCCCGGGATTTGAAATGATTGCGCTGCTGCAACGTGTCAGCGAAGCCAGTGTTCGGGTGGACGGTGAGGTCATCGGAAAAATTGACGCCGGGCTGCTGGTCTTGTTGTGCGCCGAAAAGGGCGATACCGAAGCGGTCGCAGACAAGATGCTGGCCAAAATCCTTAAATTGCGCATCTTCAGTGATGACGCAGGCAAGATGAACCGAAGCCTGCAAGATGTGGGCGGCGGTTTGTTGGTGGTCAGCCAGTTCACGCTGGCCGCTGATGTGGCAGGGGGCAATCGCCCCAGCTTCACCCAGGCCGCCGTGCCTGAGGAGGGGCGACGTTTGTATGAATTTTTTGTGGCGCAGGCTAAAAAAGTGCATCCGATGGTGCAAACCGGGCGCTTTGCGGCCGACATGAAGGTCGCGCTGGTCAACGATGGGCCGGTCACGATCCCGCTGCGCATGTCTGCTTAAAGCGGGGCTGGGGTGTCCAACGATAATCCCCGCATGACTGCAAACTCTCCTGCTGCGACATCTGCTCGCTTCGACCAGCTCCAGCTGACCCCCGCCACCCTTCAAAACCTGGAACAGCTGGGGTACACCCAAATGACCCCGATACAAGCCGCCAGTTTGCCGCTGACGCTGGCCGGGCAAGATCTGATCGCCCAAGCCAGTACCGGCAGTGGCAAAACCGCTGCTTTCGGCCTGCCCCTGATCGAGCGCTTGCAAAGTGCTGGTTTGCCCAGTACCGCTATTCAGGCCGTGATCTTGTGCCCCACCCGTGAGCTGGCTGACCAGGTGACGCAAGAAATCCGTCGTTTGGCACGCGCTCGCCAAAACGTCAAAGTGGTCACCCTGTGTGGTGGTGTGGCACTGCGTGGGCAGACCCTCAGCCTAGAGCATGGTGCCGATGTGGTGGTGGGCACGCCCGGCCGCATTCTGGACCATCTGGAGCGAGGCTCACTCAGTCTGGCAGGCGTGAACACGTTGGTGTTGGACGAAGCCGACCGCATGCTCGACATGGGCTTTTTTGATGACATTGCCAAGGTGGTGCGTCAATGTGCCAAAGACCGTCAAACCCTGCTGTTTTCGGCCACATACCCCGAGGGAATCGCCAAGCTGGCGGCCCAGTTCATGCGCGCACCGCAAACGGTCAAGGTCGAGGCGCAGCACAGTGCCCACAAGATTCGTCAAATCTTTTACGAAGTGAGTGAAAACCAGCGCTTGGACGCCGTGTCCCGGTTGTTGGCGCATTTCCGGCCAGAGCGCACGCTGGCGTTTTGCAATACCAAGCAGCAGTGCCGTGACTTGGTCGCCGTGTTGCAAGCCCAGGGCTACAGTGCGCTGGCGCTGTTTGGCGAGCTGGAGCAGCGGGAGCGTGACCAGGTGTTGGTGCAGTTCTCCAACCGCAGTTGTTCGGTATTGGTCGCCACCGATGTGGCCTCACGCGGGCTGGATGTAGAGGGCCTGGAAGCCGTGATCAATGTGGATGTGACGCCTGACTCAGAAATCCATATCCACCGCATTGGTCGTACCGGTCGGGGCGATGCCGAGGGACTGGCCCTTACCCTGGCCAGCATGGACGAAATGGGATCGGTCGGCAAGATCGAGTTGATGCAAGGCCGTGAGTCAACTTGGGCGTCCGTTGCAGGCTTGACCCCAGCCGCTGGCGGTCTGTTGCAACCCCCCATGCGAACCCTGCAAATAGTGGGCGGGCGCAAGGAAAAAATACGCGCCGGTGACGTGATGGGCGCATTGGCCGGGGAGTGCGGGCTGACCCGTGAGCAAGTCGGCAAGATCAATGTGAACGAGTTTTCGACCTATGTGGCGGTGCGGGCCGATTTGGCCAAAAAGGTCGAGGTGCAATTGACCCATGGCAAGGTCAAGGGCAAGAGCGTGAAGGTTCGGCTGCTCTAATTTCTGCGAATTTTCTTTGGCCTTGGTTGCCAGCGCTTCGGAAACGGTGCATGCGGGGATGCGGCGGGTTCCTCATGCCGGGGTACCGAAAATCGTCACCCGCCGCATCGCCCCATTCACCTAGGGCATCATTCAAAATTCAAGAGCAGTTGACTTGCGTAACGGTTTCGGTCCGAATCTTCACTCCTTTATCGATAAGGGTTCTTCAATCCTAATCCCGCCAAAATAGCCACCTCATAAGCCTCCATCTCCTCAGCGTCGGATTCGCTGGTCTCGTGATCCCAACCTTGGGCATGCAAAGTGCCGTGCACCAATAAATGCGTGTAATGGGCGGCCAGTGTTTTGCCTTGCTCTTTGGCCTCGCGGGCCACCACCGGTGCGCACAGCACCAAGTCAGCCATCACCACGGGCTCTTGCTCGTAATCGAAGGTCAGCACATTGGTGGCGTAGTCTTTTTTGCGGTAACTGCTGTTCAGCGCGCGGCCTTCTTCTTCGCCCACGATGCGCACTGTGATCTCTGCGTCATCCACCAGTGCATGGCGAATGGCGCGGGCTACGGCGTGTCGGGGCAGGGCGGCGCGCTGCGTAGGGAATGTCCCCAAATTGCAAGGACAGTTGGAGTTGTTTCAGGGCCATGGGGCTGCGGTTCGGGTTCGGGTCGGGTTGAATCGGATATCAATCGTCAGTGGGCAAGGGCTTTCGGCGGGTCGATATGCCCGCCCTTAAAACCGCGCTGCCCTGTGCGTCATAGGCATCGACAATGCGGGCCACCAAGGGATGGCGCACCACGTCGGCACTCGAAAACCGCGAAAAAGCGATGCCTTTGACGCGTTTCAGCACCCGCTCGGCGTCAATCAGGCCGCTCAACTGGCCTTTGGGCAGATCGATCTGGCTGACGTCGCCTGTGACCACGGCCTTGGCCCCAAAGCCGATGCGGGTCAAAAACATCTTCATCTGTTCGGTGGACGTGTTCTGCGCTTCGTCCAGGATGACAAAAGCGTTGTTCAGGGTACGGCCGCGCATGAAGGCCAGCGGTGCGATCTCGATGGCGTTGCGTTCAAATGCCTTTTGCACTTTGTCATAACCCATCAAATCGTAAAGCGCGTCGTACAAGGGGCGCAGATAGGGGTCGACCTTTTGCGACAAGTCGCCGGGCAAAAAGCCCAGCCGCTCGCCCGCTTCAACCGCCGGGCGGGTCAGCACGATGCGCTGCACACTGCTGCGTTCCAAGGCGTCCACAGCGCAGGCTACGGCCAAATAGGTCTTACCCGTGCCTGCGGGCCCAATGCCAAAAGTGATGTCGTGGGTGGCAATATTTTCCAGATAGGCCGCTTGCACGGGGGTGCGGGCCTTCAGGTCGGCGCGTCGGGTTTGCAGCAGGGGAGCAGTTAAGCCTTCTTCGCCGGCGGCGTCACCGGCCAGCATCAGTTGCACCATATCGGGGGCAATGGGGCGATCGGCCCGCTCGTAAATGGCTTGCAAAATTTCCATGGCGCGCACGGCCACCGCTTTGGGGCCGTCGACCTTGAACTGCTCGTGGCGGTGTGCGATGCTGACTTGCAGCCCTGCTTCTATGGTGCGCAGATGCGCATCCATGGGGCCGCACAGGTGGGACAAGCGGGTATTGTTGTGCGGCGTAAAGGTGTGTCTGACGATCAAGTGGATAATCCTGTCCGTGGTGGTTTCGCTGGGTTATTTGCTGGCCGAGGAGCCCCGATTCTCCTCCATATCAATGCAAACCGAAGGGATCTCATGATTGGCAAACTCACCGGCATCCTGAGCGATAAAAATCCACCCGAAGTGGTGGTGGACTGCCATGGCGTGGGCTACGAAGTCAACGTGCCCATGAGCACTTTTTACAACTTGCCCGCCACGGGTGAAAAAGTCAGTCTGGTCACACACTTTGTGGTCCGTGAGGACGCTCAGATTCTTTATGGCTTTGCCACCTTGTCCGAGCGAGAAGCCTTTCGTCAACTGATCAAGATTTCTGGTGTCGGCCCCCGTACGGCTTTGAGCGTGTTGTCCGGCATGAGTGTCACGGACCTGGCCCAGGCCATCACGACCCAAGAAGTGGGTCGCTTGGTCAAGGTGCCCGGCATTGGCAAGAAAACTGCCGAGCGTTTGTTGTTGGAGCTCAAGGGCAAATTGGGTGGCGATCTGGGCGGCTTGTTTGCCACGAACACCAGCGATGCCCAAAATGACATTCAGCAAGCGCTGCTGGCGCTGGGTTACAGCGACAAAGAAGCTGCCGCCGCCCTTAAGAGCCTGCCCGCCGAGGTGGGGGTGAGCGAGGGCATCAAGCTGGCGCTCAAGGCGCTCAATAAATGAAGATGTACTGAATCATGAGCATCCGCACCGACGATTTTTCCCCACAACCCGAACCCCGGGTCATTTCTGCTGCACCCGTTTCCCACCAAGAAGAAGCGATCGAGCGGGCCTTGCGGCCCAAGCTGCTGGATGAATATGTGGGCCAGGTCAAGGTGCGCGAGCAGCTGGAGATTTTTATCAGCGCCGCCAAAATGCGCCAAGAACCGCTGGACCATGTGCTGCTTTTTGGGCCACCCGGTTTGGGTAAAACCACGCTGAGCCACATCATTGCCGCCGAATTGGGTGTGAATCTGCGCCAAACCAGCGGCCCTGTGCTCGAAAAACCCAAAGACCTGGCGGCGCTGTTGACCAATCTGGAGCGCAACGATGTGCTCTTTATTGACGAAATCCACCGCTTATCGCCCGTGGTTGAAGAGATTTTGTACCCCGCACTGGAGGATTACCAAATCGACATCATGATTGGTGAGGGCCCGGCAGCGCGCAGCATCAAACTCGATTTGCAACCTTTTACCCTGGTGGGCGCCACCACCCGTGCGGGCATGCTGACCAACCCGCTGCGCGACCGCTTTGGCATTGTGTCCCGTCTAGAGTTTTATACGCCCGAAGAACTGACCCGCATCGTGACCCGCAGTGCCGGGTTGCTCAAGGCCCCGATTGACGCCGAGGGTTCATTCGAGATTGCCCGCCGTTCTCGCGGCACACCGCGCATTGCCAACCGCTTGCTGCGCCGCGTGCGGGACTATGCCGACGTGAAAGGCGACGGCACCATCCACAAAGGTCTGGCTGAATCGGCTCTGGTCATGCTGGACGTGGACCCTGAAGGTTTTGACCTGATGGACCGCAAATTGTTGGAAGCCGTGATTCACCGTTTTGACGGCGGTCCGGTGGGGCTGGACAACATTGCAGCCAGCATCGGCGAAGAGCGCGACACCATTGAGGATGTGATCGAGCCTTATCTGATTCAGCAAGGCTATTTGCAGCGCACCCCGAGAGGCCGCATGGCCACTTTGGCCGCATTCAGGCATTTGGGCGTGACGCCACCCAAGTCCTTTGGCGACAGGCTTTGAGGCCCAACTTTCTTGAGCTGCAGGGGCCTTTCAGGCCGTGGTCTCGTCTTTGCCCAGCAAATCCAGATGGGAAGTGTCTCCCCAGCCCACCATCGACAGCCCTTGTGGCGACCACAGCAAGCGGTTGACCGCGGTGTTGGTCAGTTGCCAGGTGCGGGGGGCTTGCAGTTCTAGGCGGGTAGCGGCGCGGTACAAAATATCCAGCACGCCGCCATGGGCCACCAGCACGATTTGTTGGCCTGTGTGGCGTGCGGCCAGTTCATCCACGGTCTTCAGGATGCGCTCACGCAACATCTCCAGAGATTCGCCGCCCCCGGGAGGTACCCAGTCGGGGGTGCGTTTGCGCCAATGCCAAGCGTGTTCGGGCAATTCAACTTCGATTTCGGCAAAAGTACGACCCTGAAATTCACCGAAATGCCGTTCCCGCAGGCCCGGGTGTGCCGTCACGCTCTGTTGCAAGGCTTGCGCAATGGCGCTGGCCGTGGCGTGTGCCCTTGACAAATCGCTGGCATACACCGCATCTACCGCATCGCCCTCAGCCAGTGCTTGTGCCAGGTGAGCGGCCTGACGCAGTCCCTGCGCATTGAGCGGAATGTCCAAATGCCCCTGAATGCGGGTGTCCACATTCCAAGCGGTTTCTCCGTGGCGAATGGCCAAAATTCGAGTGGTGTTCATGCTCATGCGGTGGGGCTTCAGCGAGGTATTTCTATGTTGACTCTGCGCAAGCCAGCGGGTGGATTCGGGAAATTGGCCAGTGCTGCTTGAAACAAGGTGGCATAAAGCGTGTTGTGGTCATGCCAAGGGCCATCGTGTGAAGCCCGCGTTTCATAGACCACCTGACCTGTCTTCAGGTCGCGCATGATCAGGCTTACTTCGCGTTGGTAGTGCGTCGAGGGTGGAAAGCGCATGCCCATTCCGAAGCCGACATTCGGGCCAAAATGGTTACCGATGAACACACTGCCGTAAGGTGAACCGCCGGGAAGCATGGGCCGGCCCCAGCGGTCAACCCAGTACTGGGTGCCCGAAAACCCCACCAAAACACTGTACTGTGCACCGGCATCGTCCCGCACCAGGCCCACCGCCGTCATGGCCGCTTGGGCTTGCACTTCTGCAAGCCCCGCATTGGGGTTGTTGGCCTGAGACGGCAGTCGTTCAAAGCGGTACTTGGCGTCTTGCAAGCTAACGCCAGGGGGAAATGCGGCTACGGACACCACATTGCTGTCAATCAGGCGCACAGAAGCACAGCCGGTCAAGAGGCTCAGCGCCAGAACACTCAAGCACCCCCAAAAACGAAGAATGGCCTTGTCCATGTGATACCTCCCAAGGGGGATTACATCTTGATCACTTGTATCCCGGGCAAACCGGGTTCAGAGAAACTCTCCTCGTCAAAAGCCTTGTCGCCCTCATCCGATTCAATACCGGTAATTTTCAGATCTTTGAAACCATGCAGTTTGGCATCCATCAAATGCGAGGGCACCACATTTTGCAAAGCTGCAAACATGTTCTCGATTCGCCCAGGGTGCTTTTTCTGCCATTCACGCAACATGTTGCCGACCTGTAAGCGCTGCAAGTTCTCTTGACTGCCACACAGTGTGCAGGGAATGATGGGAAATTGACGGTGCTCTGCCCAACGTATCAGGTCGGTTTCGGCCACGTAGGCCAAGGGTCGGATCACCATGAATTCGCCGTTGTCGCTGACCAGTTTGGGAGGCATGCCTTTGAGCTTGCCACCAAAGAACATGTTCAAAAAGAAGGTCTGGAGCATGTCGTCACGGTGATGCCCCAGGGCCAGCTTGTTGCATTTCAGCTCTCGCGCCACGCGGTACAAAATGCCCCGGCGCAGTCGGCTGCACAGGCTGCACATGGTTTTGCCCTCGGGAATTTTGTCTTTCACGATCGAATAAGTGTCTTGAGTCTCGATGTGAAACGCCACACCTAACTCTTTGAGGTAGGCGGGCAAGATGTGTTCAGGAAACCCGGGTTGTTTCTGGTCCAGATTGACCGCCACCAGCTCAAAATCTACTGGCGCTCGGGCCTTCATTTTGAGCAGGATGTCGAGCATGCCGTAGCTGTCTTTGCCCCCGGACATGCAGACCATGATGCGGTCGCCTTCTTCAATCAGGTTGAAGTCGCTGATGGCCTGGCCCATCTGGCGACACAGGCGTTTTTCGAGCTTGTGGGTTTCGCGCTCGATTCGGGCCGCTTTGGCCGCGTCGCTTGCCTCGGGCTCGACCCAGGTATTTTCGGTTGCTGTGTTCATTGGGTTACCACTGTCCTGTTTCCATGCGAATGGCCACTTCGCAGTCTTCAAAAATTTCAAGTTTGGCAATCTTGACGCGCACCCCCAACACACCCGGCAATTGCATCAGGCGGTTAGAGAGCTTGCCGATCAATGTTTCCAACAGGTTCACATGTTCGGCGGTGCATTCATCGATGATGATTTTGCGCACCTTGCGGTAATCCAGCACATGTGTGATGTCGTCGTCACTGGGCATGAGCGGTTGGGTGCCTAGGTTCAGTTCGGCATCGACCTGAATCGGTTGGGGATCTATTTTTTCATGCTCAAGAATGCCCAGATTGGCGTCAAAACGCAAACCTTTGAGCTCCAGAGTTTGGTGTCCGGCAGGGGTTTTCATGGGGCAGATTTGCTTTGGAAAATTTCAACCCCAACGGCTTCGCAGTCCGGGTAAACATCGGGTTTGCAGGTGGACAAGCGCACGGCCTGGACTTGGGGGTGTGCCAACAGGTCGCGCATCAGGTCATCGCACAAGGTTTCTTGCAGCACGATGTGGCCTTGCGCCACCCGACGTGCAATCACTTCGCGCACAAAATCGTAGTCCACCACCTCGCTCAGGTCATCTTGCTGGGGCGTAGAGGCGCTGTATGGCACAAAAAGCTCGACGTTGAAGATGATGCGTTGCGTACCGTGTTTTTCGAAATCGTGCGCGCCAATGCGCACGTCGACCGTGTGGTTGCGCAGAAACAGGCGGCGGCAAGTCAAGGCCAGTGAGGTGAGGAGGTCGCTCATTTCGGGACTTTCTGCGCATCGGCATCGGCCAAAAACATCACATCGCGTTCCAGCGGCACCAAATGCTGTCCGTTGTCCACGCACACCGTGGTGCCGGTTATGCAGGGGTTTTGCGCCAGAAAAAGGCAGGTGGCGGCCACTTGGCCCGGGTCAATCGGCTGGCGCATCAGGTTCACGCGACTGGCGCGGTCAAAATTGTCTTGCGTTTGTGGGCCACTTAAAAACATCAGCCCCGGTGCCACCCCGCAGACCCGCAAAGCCGGGGCTAAGGCCTGGGCTTGCAGAGCCACTGAGCGTTCCAGGGCCAGTTTGGACACGGTGTAAGAAAAATAGTCCGGGTTCAGGTTGAATACTTTCTGGTCCAGGATATGAATCACGCTGCGCTGGCCGGGCAAAGCAGCAGGGTGGGCTTGTTTGGCCATCAACGAGGCCAGTGCCAGCGGGGCAATCAGGTTCACCTCGAGTTGCTGGCGAGTTCCGGACAAGTCCATGGCGGTGCCGGTATCGGGTTCAAAAAGCGAGGCGTTGTTTACCAGGCAGTCCAGCGGACCGTGTGCATCGAAAATTTGCGCCATCATGCGATCGACTTCGTGGGGCAGGCCCAGGTCGGCTTGCACTCTTTCGATCAGCGCACCCGTTTCCCGCAGCTCGTTTTGCAAGGCAAGAGTGGCTGTTTCCGAGCGTTGGTAGTGGCACCATACCCGCCAGCCCGCCGCCGCAAATTGGCGAACAATCGCTGCGCCCAGGCGGTGAGCGCCTCCGGTGACCAGAACTTGATTCATGAAAGGCAAATGGCAGTGTTGGGCTCGGTTGATGGGGCCAGCCACGAGAGCATCTTGGCTGGGTGATTTGGTTTGACCCAGACAAAAGGCCTGGGGCATGGTGTTAATTCATGGACGACGAATCAAGTCCGTCAAAGTCGCATTTCGGAACTTAAAACGCACTTCATCAGACTTGCGTTTCATCCAAAGGCGAGATTATCGGGTAAGCCGCTGGTTCGGGTCCAAGCGCGATGCCAAGCCCCCGCACGCCTTCGGCGACAATCTGCGCCTGATCATGCCCAAGCTCACCCCCACTTCCTCATCCACTTCCCCATTGGCTGAGCGCATCCACCAGGCGATTGCGCAGGCGGATGGCTGGATCGGTTTTGACCGGTTCATGGCCATGGCGCTTTACGAACCGGGCTTGGGTTATTACACCAACGCCCTCCAAAAATTCGGCACCATGCCCTCTTCTGGCAGCGACTTCGTGACCGCGCCAGGCATTTCGAGGCTGTTTGGTCAAACGCTTGCAGTGCAGGTGCGGCAGGCGCTGGAGGTGACGCAAAGTGGCGAGGTCTGGGAATTTGGGGCAGGTACCGGCGCTCTGGCCTTGCAACTTTTGGACAGCCTCGGCGATGCAGTTCACCAGTACACGATCATTGATTTGTCAGGCACTTTGCGTGCGCGCCAGGCCGACACCTTGCTCAAGCATGCCCATAAAGTGCGCTGGCTTGACGCCTGGCCCGAGGTGATGGAGGGCGTGGTCGTCGGTAACGAAGTGCTGGACGCCATGCCGGTGCAGTTGCTGCAACGCACCCAGGGCATCTGGCATGAACGCGGGGTGGTCACGTCAGGCGACGGTTTTTCTTGGTCTGATCGGCCGACCGACCTTCGCCCACCGACAGAGATTGAGGGCCAGCATGACTATTTGACTGAAATCCACCCCCAAGCCGAGGCCTTTGTGGCCAGTTTGGCCGAGCGGATGAAAGCAGGGCGGGGCGCTGCCGCGTTTTTTCTGGATTACGGCTTTCCCGAGGCTGAGTACTTTCACCCACAACGGCACATGGGCACCGTCATGTGCCACCAACTGCACCAGGCCGACGACGACCCTTTGGTGGCGGTGGGTCAAAAAGACATCACGGCGCATGTCAACTTCACTGGGATGGCTTTGGCGGCACAAAATACAGGCTTGGCGGTGTTGGGCTATACCTGTCAAGCTTGGTTTTTGTTGAATCTGGGCTTGGCCGAGCGCATGGCCGAAGCCAGCCTTGCGGAGCGCAGCCAAGCACAGCGCTTGGTCAACGAGCACGAAATGGGCGAACTGTTCAAGGTGTTGGGTTTCGCAACTTCTGCCGACTGGTCCGCCCGGGGCTTCGACCAGGGCGACCGGTCACACCGTTTGTAAGCTTTACCTAGGATTCGCATGTTGCGCTGGTTAATCGTCGTTTTGCTGGTCCTGATCATTTTCAGCGGCCTGCAACCTTGGCTGCAAAAGCTGGGCTTTGGGCGTTTGCCGGGAGATTTTAGGTTTCGGCTATTCCGGCGTGAATGGTTTTTGCCCATCACCAGCACCCTTTTGCTTAGCATGGTGGCCGCCGCCATTGCCCGATGGTTGTGAGCTTCAGTTTGGGCTGGGTAAGCCAGGGAGTTGTCGTAACGGCGCTGAAACACTTCAAACAGACTTAAAAACGCCAAAACCGCGAACGTGGTACAGTGCGCCACGCCATTGGCGACTTATGCCCATCTCGCTCTTACTGAGCCGATAGCGCATCCCGGCAGAGGGATGCCAGTCTTGTCCTCCACTGTGCACATCGACCCCCAAGCTTTTGATCAAGCTGGATAAAGACGATTTTTTTACTTCCTTTTGAGCCACCTCTGCACGGTGATGTTCTTTGGCAGGCCTTGCGGCTTGCATATCGGGAGTTTTTTGGCAGCAGGACATGCCAAAACCCGAGCCGCTGGCAAGTCCCCAAGGGGGCAGACAGGTGGCCCGACCCCTTTCGTTAAAATACATGACTGTTCAATATTGTTCACACAAACCCGTCTCCGTGGGAAAATTCCGGATTCAACCCTGCTCCAGGGCTTTGCCCAATGGCGCATTTGGCGCGCAAGTGTCCGTGGCCAGTGGCCGTGGTAGCGCCAGCACAGACCGTGTGATGCGTTTTGTGCCCGAATTTGCAACGCCTGCCGCCGCCAGTCAATATGCCCTCAATGAAGGCATGTTGTGGGTAGAGCGGCAGACTTCCAAACCGATTCTGCTTTGAGAAAGACGTTTTAAATGGCTAAAGAAGAACTGATTGAACTGATGGGTGTGGTGAACGAAGTCTTGCCCGATACGCGTTTCCGCGTGACGCTGGACAACGGCCACCAATTGATTGCTTATTCTGCAGGCAAGATGCGTAAAAACCATATTCGCATTTTGGCGGGCGACCGCGTGACGTTGGAGCTTTCACCTTATGACCTGAGCAAAGGCCGCATCAGCTTCCGTCATCTTGCGGGTCGTGCGCCCATGGCACCACGCCGTCCGCCAGCACGTTGATTCGTTCCGGTGTCTCGAGTTGACTTGAGTCAACACCCGAGACCCTTGAATCACAGAGCAGGGTCCCCAAGTGCTTTTAAACATGGGGAATTCATGACCGATTCAACTGCCTCCTTGCACATTGTTTGTCCGCATTGCCACACCACCAACCGGGTGAGTGTTGCGGATAAGCGACATTCGCCTGATTGCGGTCAATGCCATCGGGCCTTGTTTCAAGGCCATCCGCTGACCCTCGATGAAACCAACTTTGACAAACACATTGGCCGCAGCCATTTGCCTGTCTTGGTTGATTTTTGGGCACCGTGGTGTGGCCCCTGTCGCATGATGGCCCCAGCCTATGAGCAAGCGGCCAGCCTGCTGGAGTCTGATATCCGGGTGGCCAAACTCAACACCGAAGACGCTCAGGCCATTGCTGCCCGCTTCAACATCCGCAGCATTCCCACCTTGGCTTTGTTTGTCGGCGGCAAAGAGGTGGCTCGCCAATCGGGCGCTTTTCGTTCAGCAGTCGACATTGCGCAGTGGGCCCGTTCTCACCTTTGAATCGCTTCCACTAACGCCTACAACTGAGCCTGAGCGAGGGCTTTGACCCGAACTTTGGTAATTTGTGTCCCTATTTCGGGTCCTTGAAGACCTTGTTTCGCGGCAGCTTCGGCGATGGGGGGGGTCTCTACAGCCAGCACAATTTGCTGGGCTTTCAACAAGCGCAGGGCTTGGGGGTAAGGGGCATCGGCAAACCCCAAACGCCCTCGGGCATCGCATTCACAAGCCTGTAAAACTCGTTCGAAGCGTTCGGGTTGCCGAATGGCGTCACAGCGCTCCAGCAAACGCATCAGGGCTTCTGGCCCCAATTCTGCGCTCCGGTGGATGTTGCCATGTTCTCTGGCTACCACTTCGGCCAGCTCTTTGCAGTCGTTCGGAATGCGCAGGCGCTTGCACACCTTTTGCAGCAGTTTGACGCTGCGTTCCTCATGGCCAATGTGGCGGGGCAACACATCGGCAGGGGTGCTGCCTTTTCCGAGGTCGTGAAACAGGCAGGCCACCCGCACTGGCAGTGGCACATCCAACTTGGCGCACATGTCCATGACCAGCATCATGTGCACGCCCGTGTCCACCTCGGGGTGGTATTCGGGGCGTTGTGGCACGCCCCAAAGGCGGTCCATTTCAGGCAACAAAACCTTCAGCGCGCCACAAGCGCGTAAGACTTCGAACATCCGGGAGGGTTGTTTGCCCATCAGGCCTTTGGCCAATTCCTGCCAAACCCGCTCGGGTACCAGGTGATTTGTTTCACCGTTTTCCACCATGTCTTGCATCAAGTTCATGGTGTCGGGGGCCACGGTAAAGTCATTGAAGCGCGCGGCAAATCGGGCCACTCGCAAGATGCGAACAGGGTCCTCGGCAAAAGCCGGTGTGACGTGGCGCAGCAACTTGGCCCTCAAATCAGCCAGGCCGCCCCAAGGGTCCAGAATGTTGTTGACCCAAGCTGGAGAAATGGGCGCATGAGGTGTGCCTGTTCGATGGGTATCGCTATCTTGATAGGGATCGGGTCCATCCACATCGCCAGTCAGGCAATCTGCCAAAGCCTCGGGCAGGGCCATGGCATTGATGGTCAGATCGCGGCGGGCCAAGTCTTCTTCAAGCGTCACACCAGGATCAGCGTGGACTGAAAATCCCTTGTAGCCCCTGGCCGTTTTGCGTTCGGTCCGGGCCAGTGCATATTCCTCGCGGGAGCTGGGGTGTAAAAAAACCGGAAAATCTTTGCCCACTGGGGTGTAGCCCTTTGCCGTCATGGCTTCGGGCGTGCTGCCCACCACAACCCAGTCACGGTCTTGTACCCGCTGACCCAGCAGGGCATCGCGTACAGCACCCCCGACGGCATAAATCTTCATCTTCAGTTCACCCGCATCAAGGTGCGAGCCGAAAGGGCTCTTCAAAGTCGAGAAAGTCTTTTTCGGCCAAGGCGTCGTTCATCCAGGCTTTGACGCCGGGCAGCTGACACACGCGGTCCATATAGGCTTGCACTTCAGCAGACACGGGCAGGGCGTAGGTTTTCATTCGCATGACGACCGGGGCAAAGTACGCATCGGCCACGGTGAAGGGGCCAAACAACATGGGGCCCCCGTGTTCTTGCAGCAAACTGCCCCAAAGTTCGTTAATGCGGTTCAGGTCGGCCTTTACGGCAGGTTTGTCACGCACTGCCAAGGCCCCCACTTCGGGCAAGTGCGCCTCGATGTTCATTGGGCAAGCGCTGCGCAAGCCCATGAAACCACTGTGCATTTCTGCACAAACGCTGCGGGCGCGCGCACGGGCCGTGCGCTCGGTTGGCCAAAGGTTTTTTTCCGGAAATTGTTCGGCCACATATTCGGCAATGGCCAAAGTGTCCCAAACGGCCAATCCGTCGTGAACCAAAACGGGAACTTTACCCACAGGATTGATGGTTTTGATCGTGGCTTTGAATTTCGAATCAGGAGAAAAACTGTCAAATCTGACAAAGACTTCTTCAAAATCGATATTGGCTTGTTTCAACAGCACCCAAGGCCGCATGGACCAAGACGAGTAGTTTTTGTTGCCGATGTAGAGCTGAATCATTTTTATCTCCCGTTCAAAAAAGAGATGCTAACGGAACTTTAAGTTTGCGCGGCTGTAAGCAATGTTCTTTGAGCCGCGTGGCGGCACGCGAGCCCAGTCATTCCTCAGGCCATTAAGTGCTTGCTGAATGTAAGAGGCGCAAGCCGACCACAGTTCGGCTTGGGGGACGCCCTGAACAGACAGAAAATTCAGCGTCCGGCTTGCGCGCGCCAGGCATTCAGACGACTGCGCGGGCCGCGGTGCCCCAAATAACCCGGTGCCACAC
>Ga0255128_1000119_pt1 | contig 31399 bp, 25 predicted proteins | sample Law_Miss_RepC_8d_FD_188562 | JGI IMG/M metagenome (GOLD analysis project Ga0255128, IMG submission 188562) | Freshwater microbial communities from St. Lawrence River, New York, United States - Law_Miss_RepC_8d | ecosystem: Environmental > Aquatic > Freshwater > River | place: USA: New York... | reverse complement strand
GTGCTACTGAAACTTGTGGTAACGGAATTGATGAAGATTGTTCGGGAAGTGATTTAGCGTGCGCAGTGAGCGGATGTACAGACAACACGGCCTGCAACTTCAATGCTGCTGCAACAGTAGACAACGGTTCATGTACGTATGCTGTTTCTTACTACCTCGATGCAGATGCCGATGGCTACTACGTTTCAACGAGTACTGCTTGTTCTTCTCCAGGTGCTGGATACACTACCACCACTGGAATTAGCGGTGATTGCAATGACAACAACGCAAACGTAAATGCAGGTGCTACTGAAATATGTAGCAACCTCTTGGATGACAATTGCAACGGCAATGTGAATGAAGGTTGTTATGAAAGTAATTTACCCGGAGATAATTTTACAAGTCCTATTAATCTGCCTGTCACTTATTACCCAACCTGCAATGCCGCAAGTGGTAATTTAAACGGAATGGGAGCTTCACCTTTTGCTCAAACAACATGTATAACGGGTGAAGACCAATGGTATCAATTCACTGCTCAAACCGAAGGAGTTTCCATTGTTTTGAACACATCTACTTTTGACGCATTAATTGAACTACAATCAGTAGATGGAACATTCATTGCGGAAGAAAATGCAGTGAATGGACTAGGAAATGAAATTTTAAATTTCATGGGATTGAATTCCGGAACCACATACCGTGTAGGGATTCGAAATTATAATTCAGCGTTAGGTACGGGAAGTTACACGTGCTGCGTGAAGCAATTGAAACGAGGTGGGTGTTCATATGGTCCTGGTCCGTATAGCCTTTGTCAAATTTTTAAAGCGCAATTTGTTTCAGGAGCTCAATATCGTTATTTATTCACAGGAAATGCGGGACCTGCAAACGGACAAACCTTTACCAAGCTAAGCAATACAGATTTACTTGTATTGAATTCGGTAACACCAACACTACCCTACGGTTCAAGTTATAATGTACTCATCTCTAACGTATACAATTTATCCAATGGTGCTGGAACAAGCGAAATCATTGAAGTTCCGAATACAGCGGCATGTGCAATGAATACAATTGCAGAGCCATTAACTCAATTGCTCAGTTCACAAAATTGTTCATCCGGCCCTCGTTTCCGCAGCGGAATAGTTCAATCGAGTCCTTGGGTTTGTGGTGCAATCAATTGGAAATGGAAGTTTCAGGAAATAGATGGAAATGGAATCCCTATTGGATTACCAATTGAACATCTGAGAAATGCGGCGTCAAACACGTTAAACTTAGGTACCGTTGCAGCGCTCCAAAATGGAAAAACATATCAGGTTCAAACTGCACCGGTATTTGGATTCGGTGTAGGCTCTTATGGTCCCATTCAAACCATGTGTATCATTGGTCTAGCCACTGTAGCGAATGATAACAGTCAAAGAATAACGTATGAAAACACGGATAATGTAGATTTAATTCAAGTATATCCTAATCCAGTCAACGGAAATCAAATCACCATTCAATTATCGAATGAAATGGAAGAAGATTATCGTCAAATTCAATTGACTTCCATGATGGGACAGCAAATTGTACTGCCAATACTGGTGTATAACGGAATTGGAAGAATTGATCTACCAGATTATTTCGGCAATGGCATTTACATGTTGGAATTGATGAACGGAAAGAATACTATTTCCAAGCGAATAATGGTTACTCGTTAACCTCACTCATTTGAATCAGGGCGAATACTGCGTAATTTAACATATCGCGGTATCCGCTCTCGATTCCTTCGCTTGCTAATGTTTTACCTGAATTGTCTTCAATCTGCTTTATTCTAAGAATTTTCATCAAGATCAAATCTGTGAAAGATGAAATTCGCATTTCACGCCACGCCTCGCCATAGTCGTGGTTTTTGGCCATCATTAAGTCTTTTGTCGTTTGAGCCTCTGATTTGTACAAATCAATTGCTTCTTGTGCATCCAATTCAAGTGGACTGTTTTCATTGAGTCTCAATTGAATGAGGGTGATGATGCAGTAATTGATAATTCCAATAAACTCGTCTTCAATCCCCTCTCCTACTTTATTTACCCCCGTTACTTCAATGGTTCGAATACGTTGGGCTTTTATAAAAATCTGATCCGTTAAACTTGACGTACGAAGGATTCTCCAAGCGGTTCCGTAATCATGCGTTTTTTTAGAAAATAAATCAATGCATTTATGAATGACCTGGTCGTACTGATTTGAGGTATTGGGCTTAGAAGTTGTCATACAAGTTCAAATTCTTCATCTTTGCGCAAAGATAAGTCAACATGACACTGAATTTCTCAAGCCCGTTAATCATGGGAATTTTGAACGCTACGCCCGACTCATACTTCTCTGCAAGTCGAATCAACGATTTAAAAAAATTAGAAGTTCATGTGAATCAGATGCTCCTTGACGGTGTAGACATTTTGGATATTGGCGGACAAAGCACACGACCTGGGGCTATAAAAATCTCAGCAGACGAGGAATGGTCACGTGTTTCGCAAATGATTTCATTTTTAACATCAACCTTCCCCGCAACGCCCATCAGCATTGATACATTTTATTCTGAAGTAGCCGAGAAGGCGCTTGATCTTGGCGTCGCAATTGTTAATGATGTATATGCCGGAAGAGAATCTTCGAAAATTTATGAAGTGAGTCAGAGGTATGACGCATATTATGTGCTCATGCATTCCAGAGGCGACGCTGCAACAATGAATTCTCTGAACAACTATCACAATGTCACAGAGGAAGTAAAGATGTTTTTTTCAAATGAAATTCGTGAGAAGCAACTTTCCGAAGATGCAAAAATTATTTTAGATCCAGGATTTGGATTTGCAAAAGATACTGAGCAAAACTTTGAGTTGTTGAAGAATCTCAATCAACTTCAATCGTTCCAATGGCCCATTTTAGTTGGGATTTCTCGAAAAAAAATGATCCAACATACATTGAGCTGTAACGCTGATGAGGCAATCAACGGAACAACAGCCGTTCATATGGCAGCTCTAGAACGCGGGGCTAATGTTCTTCGTGTCCATGATGTGAAACAAGCAAAAGAATGCGTTCAATTATTCCTTGCGCTCAACCGAAGCCAAGGTATTTTGCATTAACGAAACAATGGTCATAGGCCCTACTCCGCCTGGCACAGGCGTAATAAAACTGCATTTGGAAGAAACCTCTTCAAAGTTTACATCACCTAGCAATCGAAATCCTGATTTTTTTGACGCATCGTCAACTCGCGTAATACCAACATCAACAACCACTGCCCCGGCTTTAACCATGTCCCCGCGCAAAAATTCAGGAATTCCAACAGCAGCTATGATGATATCTGCCGACTTACATATTTCCTCAATGTTCTTTGTTTTGGAGTGACACAAGGTAACAGTGCAGTTACCGAATGGATGATTTCGCTGAAGTAAAATAGACATTGGCAGTCCAACTATGTGTGACCTTCCCAATACAACAGCATGTTTTCCAGAAGTTTCAATGTTGTTCCGCTCCAACAATGTAATTATGCCCATAGGAGTAGCTGGAAGAAAGGTCTTCATATTTAACATCATTCTTCCTACGTTTTCCGGATGGAAACCATCAACGTCTTTCATGGGATCAATGGCCAACAATATCTTTTTCTCGTTGATGTGTTGCGGGAGGGGAAGTTGAACAATATATCCATCAATATCTGGATTCAAGTTCAGCTTTTCGATTTCAAATAACAATTCATGCTCTGAAATATCCTCAGCCAAATGAATCAAAGTAGAGTCAAATCCAACCTCATTGCACGCCTTTACCTTTGCATTCACATACGTTTGACTTGCACCATTATTACCAACAAGCACAGCAGCTAAGTGTGGAATTTTTTTATTTTCTGATTTTCGTTTTTCAACTTGTTCCTTCAATTCCAATTTAATGGTCTTTGAAACAGATAATCCGTCAAGTAAATGCATGCCTATTGAATTGATTTTCCAAAGTAACGAATGAAAATTCAAAAATCGAGATTTTTAGTTGGTGTACGAAATACACTTTCCTATATTTGAAACATATTCAATGCATATGAGAAAAAACCTTTACACGATTTTACTTGCGTTATTTAGTTTGAATTTGTCGGCTCAAATTTTATCTTCCACGCCAGCATTTCCAACCCAAACAGATCAAATCACAATTATATACGATGCCACTTCAGGCAATGGTGATTTAACCGGATTCATTCCTGTCTATGCGCATACAGGTGTGATTTCAAGCAACAGTGCGAATGCCAATGATTGGCAACATGTCATTGGAAACTGGGGAACAGCAGACCCCAATGTAGTCATGACTCCACTCGGAAACAACTTGCATCAAATTGTTATTACCCCTCAAAATTTCTACGGATTAAGTGTAGGTGAAACGGTTTCCAAACTCATGTTTGTATTCCGAAATCAACAAGGAACTACGGTGGGAAGAAATGCAGATGAAAGTGACATTTACCTTGATATTTATCCTGCAGGATTCAACGCCTCTTTATCGCAACCCATAAACAATTCACAAATTGTGAACGCCGGGCAGAATGTATCCGTTGTGGCGAATGCATCTCAAGCCTGCAACATGACCATCTCAATGAATGGCAATGTGGTTGCTAGCGGAAATGGTGTTTCAACTTTGAACTATACGTTTAATCAATCTTCATCTGGAAGCTATGTTCTTTCGCTTTCGGCCGACAATGGAAGTGAAATAATAACAGACGAAAAAACATTGATCATTATGCCATCTATACCTGTTGCGGCGTCACCTTCAGGAACCATAGATGGAATTAATTACACTTCAGGCAGTTCGGTTCGTCTTCAACTTTATGCCCCGAACAAAGATTTTGTTTTTGTCGTTGGCGACTTCAACAACTGGGAACTCAATTTGAACTACCTCATGAATAGAACCCCAGATGGTTCAACCTATTGGTTAGACATTCCGAACTTACAGTCTGAAGTAGAATATCGTTTTCAATATCACATTGATGCGGAAGGTTTGCGTGTAGCAGATGTTTACGCAGATAAAATTTTAGATTATTGGAATGACCCATGGATCAGCGAAACGACTTATCCGAATCTCATTGATTACCCTGTTGGATTAACATCTGAACCTGTTTCTGTATTTCAAATAAATCCTGCGGCATTCAATTGGACCGATCAAGCTTTTGTTCGTCCTGCCAAAAGCAAATTGGTGGTTTATGAATTGTTGGTTCGCGATTTTCTTGAAGACCGTTCTTACCAGTCGCTCAAAGATTCTTTAGATTATCTTGAGAACTTAGGTGTTACAGCCATACAACTTATGCCAATCAATGAGTTTGAAGGAAATAACAGCTGGGGTTATAATCCATCATTTTATTTCGCTCCAGATAAGGCATATGGTACCGCTGAAGCATTGAAAACATTTATCAATGAAGCTCACAACAGAGGCATTGCTGTCATTCTAGACATTGCTTTGAACCACAGCTTTGGACAGAATCCAATGGTGCGAATGTACTTCGATCCAAATGCAGGTGACTATGGTCAGCCTACGGCAGAGAACCCTTGGTTCAATCAAACACCCAAACATGATTTTAACGTGGGTTACGATTTTAATCATGAAAGCTCACGCACTCGAGATTTTTGTAAGCGCGTTCTCGCTTATTGGATGAACGAGTTTCATGTTGATGGATACAGATTTGACCTTTCAAAAGGATTTACTCAAAATTACACACTAGGCAACATTGGTGCTTGGGGAGCTTACGATCAAAGTCGAATTAACATTCTAACTGACTATTACAGCCACATTCAAGCGAATGAGCCTGGTGCTTATGTAATTCTTGAACACTTCGCGAACAACGATGAAGAAAGTACATTATCGAGCAACGGCATGATGCTTTGGGGAAATTTGAATCATGAATATTCGGAAGGATCCATGGGATACACCTCAAACTTCTCATGGGGAAGTTACCAAAACAGAGGATGGTCACAACCCAATTTAGTAACATACGCAGAGAGTCATGACGAAGAAAGGCTCATGTACAAAAACTTGTTGTATGGAGCGTCAAATGGTGGATACAACATTCAAGATTTAAATACGGCCTTGAAAAGACAAGAGCTAGCTCATTGTCTATTGCTTCCTATTCCCGGTCCTAAAATGTTATGGCAATTTGGAGAATTGGGATATGATTATAGCATTAATACATGTTCAGACGGAGTAACCATAAGCACCGGATGCAGAACAGATGCAAAACCTGTTCGTTGGGACTATATCACCAATCAAAACAGAATGCATCTGTATAAAGTAACCGCGGCTTTGAATAACTTGAAAAAGACCCAAGCATTATTCAGTACAACCAATTACAACATAGACCTTGGAGGATTCGGCAAAAGAATTCACTTAAATGTTGTAGTTGGAAATTTCCAAACTACTGCGCTCACAATGGTGCCTGGTTTCCAACACACAGGCACGTGGTATGATTATTTTTCAGGAACTGCTTTTGAAGTTACTGATTTAAACAATGGATTCTATTTCGAAGCTGGCGAATATCATATTTATACCGATTACCAGCTTCCACTTCCCGATCTGAATACATCTATGGAAGAAATCATGAGCATTGCTCAATCGGAATTCATGATTTGGCCCAATCCTACAAGCAATGAATTAAATCTTGCTTTTGAAATGAATCATGCCGGACAAGTTCAAATACAAATCGTAGATTGTGTTGGAAGAACCATTCAGAACAACAGCTCCCCTGCTCTTTCAGGAATGAATACCAAGCATTTTTCCTTATCTGACTTGAATTTACAACCGGGTGTATACTTCGTTTCTGTCATTTCAAATGGAAAGAAACAAACCGCACCGTTTTATTTTCAGAATTAACACCTGTTGAGAAAGTGTATATTGTACACACTGTAAAATTGATATATTCGCATTCGAACTTAACCTAAACAATCAATATGAACCACTTGTATAAATTTGGACTAGTACTGTTCGGTATTGTGATTGGTCTGAGTACCAGTTATGCTCAAAAAGTAACTGGGAAAGTTGTAGACCAAGACAATAAGCCGGTACCTGGTGCAATCTTAATGATTCCTGGAACCGCAATTGGAACGGCTTCCGACGGATCAGGAATGTATACGTTAAACACCGGCGCAGGAAACTTTACCATTGAAGTGAAAACACTCAATTTCGAAACAGTAAAACAAAGTGTTACGGTAAAAGACAAGGAGACGGTTACTTTGAATTTCCAACTAACCACAACCTCCATGACATTAGACAACATTGAAATTGTTGGTTATGGCGTAGAGCGAAACAGACCAGGTACTGGTTCTGTTGCCAAAATTTCAGGGAAGGATATCACGGCCATTCGTACTCCGAGTTTTGAAGCGGCCTTACAAGGTCAAGCAGCAGGACTTCAAATCTCGCAAGGATCGGGTATTGCAGGCTCTGGGTCTTTGGTGAGAATTCGAGGCATTGGTTCAATTTCAGCCGGTGGAGACCCTTTGTATATCATTGATGGTATTCCAATGACCCAAGATTATTTCCTTCGTGGAAACAGCGGCGCCATGAACAACAATCCATTGGCCACTATTAATCCGAGTGATATTGAAAAGGTAGAAGTAAGAAAAGATGCTGCTGCTGCTGGTGAATATGGTTCACGAGCAGCCAACGGTGTAATCATCATTACCACGAAAAGAGCGAAAGAAAAGGGTTGGAAGTTTGAATACGGCGTAAACAGTGGAATCTCTACCCCTGCCTCACGACCAAACATGCTGAACACCGAAGAATATTTGCGTATTCGTCAAGAAGCATGGGAAAATGATGGTGGAACAGGATATGTTTGGCTTCCAAATTTCTCATCGGCTACAGACGATGCTGCTACGCGAAAAGCTGCATACATGAATGCAATGAAAACAGATACCGATTGGGTGTCTCAAACCATTGGAAGAGGTAGTAAATACGGTGTTAATTTCGGTGGAAGATACGGAGCTAAAAATGCCAGTGTTTATTTTTCAATGGCATATGATAACAACGAGAGTTTCCTACTTGGAAATAGCTACAAGAGAATTGCGGCGCGTGTGAATCCAGAGTTCAAACTTGGAGATAAACTTCGTTTGAACCTTTCTTTGTCGGGAACACGTGGGTTAAACAAACGCGTTGATGCGGCTTGGAGCGGTGGATTAGGTGACGCCATGTCGAACGCACTTCCCTTCTACCCTGTTCAAGACTCAACAGGGGCCTTTTATTATTGGAGAGATGAATTTGGAAATGTGAAAAATCCGGTGGCTTACCGCGAACAGTTGCGTTGGACTACCGTTGAAGATCGCATGATCAACACGGCACGTCTAATTTATATGCCTGTGAAGAATGTCATCTTCGTTGCTACGGGTGGATATGATTGGATGCAAATTGGTGAAAACAGACTCACGCCAGCAACTTTTGACTTATCAAATGGACAAGGAAGTTACAGCCGTGATGAACGCATTGTTCGAAACAAAAGCACCAACATTACAGGAGAATGGGGAAAGGAAATTGCAACAGACATGAACTTCTCTGCACTTGTAGGTTTCGAGTATCAAACATCGAAAACCGAATTCAGTAATAACTACATCCCCAACTTAACAGACGCTTATACTGAATTATCAGACATCTCAGATGTACCCGCAACTCAAGTTGTTCGGAATGTATACAACCCAACTGAATTCAGTTTCATGGGATTCTTTACAAAAATGAAATGGGATTACAAAGGAAAGTACTTTGTTGAAGGCACTTTCCGTAGAGATGGTAGCTCGCGATTTGGTGTGAATAACAAATTTGGTAATTTCCCTTCTGCATCTGCAGGATGGATTATCTCTGAAGAAAATTTCCTAAAAGACAGTAAAAAAATCAACTTCATGAAACTTCGTGCTTCATGGGGATTAACAGGAAACTCAGATATTCCGGCCAATGCACAGTATGCGTTGTATTCTGCCGTGAATAACGGTATTTTCTACAACCAGGATTCCATTATTTTTCCTCAGCAAGCTGGAAACCCCAATTTAAAATGGGAAACAACTTCAAACTTCAGTGTTGCACTTGAGACCGGTTTCTTGGAAGATCGCTTCACTGTTATTCTTGAAGGATACCGCAAATACAGTAAAGATGTATTGATGAATGTGAGTTTACCTGCATCTACCGGATTCACCAATTTCTGGGACAACGTTGCGGAAGTTAAAAACATGGGTATTGAACTTTCTACCATCATTAATTGGTTCAAAGGAAAGGAGTTCGGAATGAAAACCAACTTCAATATTTCTTACAATTACAATGAACTTGTAAGCATTGGAAATTATACACCCGATGCCGTCTCAGGAGGTACCAATGACTCTCGTGTAATTGTAGGTAGACCAATTGGTTCTTTCTACATGGTTCAATTCAGTCACATTGATCCTACCAATGGTCAACCCATGTATCTCACTCCTCAAGGCAATCTTACAGATGATTATGATAACAGCATTCGTAATTATGTGGGATCAGGTTTACCTAAATGCATTGGAGGCTTAACTCAATCATTCTCTTGGAAAAACTTCAACTTAAGTGCTTTGTTCACCTACAGCCTAGGAGCGAAGATTTTCGATTCAAGTGCAAAACGTCAGCTTGGTGTTGTAACCAGTTGGAACATGAGAGAAGAAATCTTAGATCGTTGGAGAGAGTTTGGAGATGAAACAAGCTTTGGCCGATTGACATTAGATGAAACTTCATACGGATTACCAGATGGGTTCCCGTGGTGGAACACTTCCATGTTCATATACAAAGCAGATTATCTGCGCTTGAGAAACTTGTCTCTCGACTATACGCTTCCAGCAAGTTGGACAAAATCCATGAAAATGAGCAATGTTACTGTAGGTGTAAGTGCAACCAACGTATTTACAATCACAAACTTCCCTGGATTAGATCCAGAAGTTGTTCGCGATTTTGAAAATGCTCAAGACAGAAACTTAAGTCCGAATGTGACCTATTTAACGCCAATGCAAGAGCGTAGCTTCAACATTCGATTAAACGCTAATTTCTAATCAGATATGAAAAAGATATTAATTACCTCACTTACATCGCTCACCTTAATAGGCGCATTCGTTTCTTGTGAGAAGTTTTTAGAATACCCACCAACAGGTGCCATTCTTGCAGAAGACGCTTTAAAAACGCCTGCAGATGCTCAGAAATTATTGGTGAGCTGTTATGATGTTATGGCGAATTTGTACGACGGAAAAGTGCAGAACATCAATGAACTCATGGGTGAAAATCTAGCTGAACCAAACGGCCTCGATTTTAATGCCATTTACAACCGTGAAACCAATTTCTTCACTCCTACCACAAACGGTGTTTACGGTGATTTTTACTACGCCATTTATCGTTGCAATTCATTGCTGAAAAATTTCGATTTAATTGAAGGATTAACAGCAGAAGAAAGAACACGCATGGAGGCTGAAGCTAAATTCATACGTGCGTTCTGTCATTGGGGTGTGGTCAAGATGTACGCACAGCCATACGGATCAACACCAACCAACAACCACTTGGGCATTATCATTCGTAGCGAAGCAAGCAATGAACCATTGCCAAGAAACACAGTTGCAGAAGTGTATGAATTCATATTATCAGATCTTGCTTTTGCAATTGAAAATTTACCTACAAGCAATGGAAACTATGCGAATAAAGATGCTGCTACAGCGCTTATGGGTATGGTTTATTTTCAAATGAATGATTTTCAAAATGCAGTGAATTACATCAATCAGGTGGTAGACAATTATCCCATGTCTGACACACTTGATCGCTTCCCTGATAATCCAGGTGTTAATCCAGAAATTATTTTTGGCATTGTAAGTTCAAACCCTGGAGCAGCGCATATTGATCAACGTACAGATAATTTTGTTGGAAACTACAATTCAGGCGGAGCACTTCCTCCGAACTTAATGTTCAACAATGAGTTCTACAACTTTGTAAATCTGAATAGTGCCGATGATCGTTTGGGGTGGATGCAAGCAGACGGCGGAAAGTACAGAAACTTAAGATTTAAAGATAAAATATTCTTCAATATTCCAATTATCTATACTTCTGAGTTACGCCTTATTCGTGCTGAGGCACTTGCAGAATTAGGACAAAATCTAGGAACTTCTATTGAAGACATCAATGCCATACGCGATAGAGCATTTGGAATCGGGTTAAACGACCTGGACGCCAACTCAACAGCTGCTCAAATCATTGATGCTGCTCGAAGAGAATATAGAATTGAAACCATGGGAGAAGGAAAGTGGGTAGACCAACTCAAAAGACGCGGTGCCAAAGGTGAGAACATCATTGTAAGAGGAGCACCCTGGAATTGCGACGGAATGGCTCTGCAATTCCCTAACAGTGAATTTACATCTGCCCTATTCGTAGGAAATCCGGAAGGAGGCTGTCAATAATTAAAAAATGAACGTTATGAAATACACCAAATATTTTTTCATTGCTGCATTAGCAAGTTCAACTTTATTCTCATGTAAACCTGAGACCTGTGCCGAATTAGGCGAAACCACTGATAAAGTGAAGGGCATGGGTGGAACATGGGAACTCACCACTTTCATACAACAAGATCCGAACAATCCCGTGCTCGAGCAACGCGATTTAAGTGAGTTCTATGTTGTAGAAGGAATTACTCCCATGCAAATTGAACTCAATGTAGATTCACTTACCTACCATGTTACCAATACCGTGGGCAGAAACTTCTTCGGGAACACCGGAACTTGGGCATTGGATGATTACGTTGCGCCTTCATCCATTACTTTAATGAATGCGAACGATACCATTGAACTCTACTTAGGAAGTATGGTATTGCCACAAAGTGAAAACATGAGCTTCGAAATGCATCGTGTTTGCTCTTCTGACCAATTTAAAAATGTGATTTACAAGTTTAACTTTAAACGAATCTAGTTCTATGAAAAATTTATTCGCACTCATAGCATTGAGCATTGCCACTCTGAATTCTTTCGGACAGGCAGCTTTCGTTTTCCCTTCACCTACTAATGCCAATGGCACTGTCGATATCTACATTGATTTAGCTCAAACTACTGGAGGATTAAAAGCCATCTTGAATAACCATCCAGATGCACAAGACTCTGTCTACATGTGGACATGGCAGCCCGCGGGTCCAACATGCGGTAATGGTGAATGGGGAAATTCAAATGATTGTATGCTCTTAACTCAAGTACAAGGTCTTTTGTATAAAATGACAGTTGTTCCAACTCAATTTTATTCTGGAATTACGCCATTGAATTTGTATCAAACAGGAATTTCCTGCTTGGCCAAATTGAAAAGTGGGTATGCTTACGCCGACGATGGTGTTGGTGAAGCCAAAACAGAGGACTTACACATTGATATTATTCCTGCCTTATGCGCAGACCGCATTTGTTTGTTTCCAGAAGCTGCAAAGCAAGATGATTTCTTAAGCATCACGTATGACAACCTTCAAGAAACAGATGCCAATCTTCAGAACCTTGGTTCAGACGAGTGTTATATTTTTCTTCGTGCTTTCACAGGCAGTTTTACCTATTTCGATGTAGCTATTGCTGCCAATGTCACTTCCACCCCAACACTTAAAATGAAAGACATTGGAGGAGGGAAATTCAGAATCACTTTCATACCTGAAGAATTCATTCCTGTTCCAGCAGGATCTACAATTACAAAATTAGCTTACTACATTGTGAAGCCAGGATATACTCCAAATCCTCCGCCATACATCTATTATGTTCCATTGAACTGCGATTAAAAAAAAGGGCCTCGGCCCTTTTTTTCTGAGTTTACCTTACCTTCGTTTTATGCAAATAGATCGATTAACTAAAATTGTTTCCACAACCATACTCGGTGTGAGCATCATTGCGGCTTGCTATGTTTTGATGAACGGATACAAACAACGCAACAATTCTGAGAATGCCATTCATGTAACAGGAATGGGCACGAAAGATTTCGATTCAGACCTTATTGTTTGGAGAGGAAGCTTCTCTAAAATGAATTTTGATTTGCCTGCCGCTTCAGCTTCCCTAGATGCTGACAAGAATAACATTAAAAATTATCTGGTTTCAAAAGGCGTTAACGAATCTGAAATTGTCTTTTCAGCGGTTGATATTCAAAAGCAATTTGATGATGTTCGAAATGGAAATGGTGACGTAGTCAGCTCTGTTTTTGTTGGTTACATACTGACACAAAGTGTTACCATTGAAAGTCAAGATGTAAATCGCATAGAGCAAATCTCGCGTGAAGTAAGTGAGTTAATCAATACAGGTGTTGAATTTTACAGCGAAGCCCCAGAATTCTATTACACCAAATTGGCTGAACTGAAACAACAAATGGTGAAAGAAGCTACAGAAGATGCGCGTATGCGTGCCGAAAAAATTGCAGAAGCATCAGGTAGTGAATTGGGGAATTTAAAAAATGCTGAAATGGGTATTTTTCAAATTGTAGGACAGAATTCAAACGAAGATTATTCTTGGGGTGGTACTTTCAATACCGGCTCAAGAAGAAAAACTGCATCGATTACTATGCAATTGGAGTTTGAAATAGATTAATTTTGCAGCAAACCTAAATCAAGAAACCTTGGATATTATTGAAATTTTAGCAATCACAGCCATAGCTCTTTACGGCTTTTTTCTATTGTTCATATTCGTTTATTCTATTGTTCAGCTGAACCTAGCAGTACAATTTGTTCGTAAACACAATAAGAAACAAATTAAACCGGAACTTTCAGATGATGAATTACCCATTGTAACCATTCAGCTTCCAGTATATAACGAATTATATGTGATTGAACGATTAATTCACGCCTGCTGCGAATTCGATTATCCAAAAGAGAAACTTGAAATTCAGGTACTTGACGACGGGAATGATGAATCAGTTGAAATTGCAGCAAGACTAATTGCTGAAAAACAAAAGTTAGGTATCGATATTCAACACATTCGTAGAGAAGATCGCAAAGGATTTAAAGCCGGCGCCCTGGCATACGGACTTACCATTTGTAAAGGGGAATTCACCGCAATTTTTGATGCTGACTTTGTACCACGGGCCGATTTCTTAAGACAAACCATTCCATTCTTCTACAGCGGAGATAAAATAGCAGTAGTTCAAACACGCTGGGAACACTTAAATGAAGATTACTCCGTACTTACAAGACTTCAAGCCTTTGGATTAGACGCTCACTTCACCGTTGAGCAAATTGGAAGAAACTTCAGTGATCACTTCATCAATTTCAACGGAACAGCTGGTGTATGGAGAAAAGAAGCCATTGCCGATGCTGGTGGATGGGAGAGCGATACCATAACTGAAGATTTAGATTTGAGCTACCGTGCTCAATTAAAAGGTTGGAATTTCGTTTATCTTCCTGCCATTGGATCTCCTTCCGAATTACCTGCTGAAATGAATGCACTCAAGGCACAACAATTCAGATGGACCAAAGGAGCAGCAGAGTGTACACGTAAAAATTTAGGAAAAGTATTCAAAGCCAAAGACCTTGGCTTCGCTCATAAGGTGCATGCAAGTTTTCACCTCATGAACAGTTTGGTTTTCTTGAGCATCCTTGGGACTTCACTCCTAAGCATACCCATGCTGTTCATCAAACACTATTTCGATGGAAAACACGGCTACATGGATTTATCGTGGGCGTTTTACGTAGCCTCATTCTTCCTTGTAAGCTTTTTTATACTTGGTTTCTTCTATTGGGTATCTCGCCCACCACAACCTTTCTTTCAAAAACTTGGTCGTTTCGTAATCGATTTCCCCCTCTTCCTTGCAGTAAGTATGGGACTTTCGCTTCACAATGCAGTTGCAGTTATTGAAGGATTAACAGGTAAGAAATCGGCTTTCGTTCGAACCCCAAAATTTGCAATCAGTACAGGAAAGCAAGGTACTTGGACCGACAAGAAATACCGCGCAATAAAAATTTCCCCACTAACCGTTTTAGAATTTATTTTCCTGCTCTATTTCGCCGGAGGTTTGGTTTGGCCTTTCTTGCTATCAGCCTCTGAAAGTCGGGTTACCTTAACAGATTTCGGCCTTATGCCTTTTCACATCATGCTAACCATTGGATACTTCTACGTGACTTATTTCAGTGTGAAACATGCTAGAAGTTAATCTTATGAAACCAATTCTCTCGTTCTTCTTCGCTGCTTTAACAGCCAGTATTGCAGCTCAGCCTTGCATCAATGGTATGGCTGGAAACTACCCATGTGAAAACATGGATCTTTTGGCTCATGTGACTCTGTCTCAAATGAACGCCAACCCGAATACCGATAATACCAATGATATCTGGGGATGGGTAAGTCCAATTACCAATAGAGAATATGCTTTGGTTGGAGTTTCAAACGGCTTAGCCATTTTTGATGTTACCTCGCCAACAACACCTTTGTATTTAGGTACCCTTCCACCCCATACCGGAAACAGTCTTTGGAGAGATGTGGAAACATTGGGACATTACGCATACATTGTTTCTGAAGCGGGTGGGCATGGCTTGCAAGTACTTGACTTGCTGCAATTGGATAATGTTACAAGTCCAACTACATTTTCGGAAACGGCCTACTACGGCGGATTCGGAAATTGTCACACGTTGAATATTGATCCCGTTAGTCAAATTCTTGTAGCTATGGGAACAAACACATTCAGTGGTGGATTGCATTTAGTAGATATTTCAAACCCACTACAGCCCGCTTTACTTGGAGGTTTCAGCGAAGCAGGGTATACACATGATGGGTATATCCTCACTTACAACGGTCCAGATGCCAACCACATTGGAGACGTAATTGTTGTGGCTTGTAATGGTAATTCAGGATATGGCGTTGTAACCGTGAATGTTTCTGATCCTACTGACTGTATTCTTCTCGATTCATATGATTACCCCGAAACTGGATATACACACCAAGGATGGTTCTCTAAAAATGGAAGGTATTTCTTAGTAAACGATGAACTAGATGAACAGCAACTAGGCACTCCTACACGAACACATATTTTCGACCTCAATGATTTAGATAACATTGCATACATGCAATTCTATGAAAGCACCAACCCAAGCATCGATCATAACTTATACATTCTAGATCAATTTGTTTACGAAAGCAATTACAGAAGTGGTGTGCGTGTACTCGACGCCATTCGCGTTAGCCAAGGAATACTTAATGAGGTTGGATTTTTTGATTTGTATCCACAAAATGACATGCCTCAATTCAGCGGTACTTGGAGCAATTACGGATATTTACCAAGCGGAATTAATTTGGCGACAAGCATGTATGACGGTTTCTTCATTACGAAACCTACTTTGTTGTACTTGAATCAAACCAACTATAGTTTCTGTGAAAACACTTCTGATACACTTGAATTAAAAATCAATGCAGACCTGCAATTCCCATTAACTGCAACAATAAACGGACTTCCAATTGAAGCCAATTTTGCCGGTGGTACTGTAACAGGAACCGGTGCGTATTCTTTTCTATTGAGTAACATGAACAATGTAGCTCCAGGCATGTATAACGCACATTTGGTTTTGACAACCACCTTTGGAGAATCTTATGAAATTCCTTTTCATGTTGAGGTTGGAAGTAATATTTCTGCCGTTCAATCTGTTGCTAATCCTACTGCTCCAACGGTGCAAGAAACCGGATCAGATTACCTCTTCACATGGCAAGCCATTTCCGGGGCTTCTGGATACGTTTTTGAATTATCTGTTGATGATCCAACATTTACCTCACTCCTCTATGCTTCGAACACGGTAACCAATGAAATATATTTACCTTTCAATTTCGCTTTTGAAACAGGTAAAACGTACTACTGGAGAGTATATGGTACAAACGCATGTTCCAGTTCAATTCCTGCTCAAGGACTATCATTCAACTGGCTTCCAATTGGCGTAAATGAATTGATCAACACTTCCATTTCAATCTATCCGAATCCGGCGAACCACGAAGTCTTCATTACAACACCGAATAAAAGTGTTCAAAACATTCAAATCTTTGATCTTCAGGGAAGATTAATCTTGAATGAAATGAGCCAAGGATCTCGAACTACCCGTATTGATATTGCAACGTTAGCTGCAGGAGTGTACGTGGTTAAAGTTGGAAACACACTTGCTAAATTGAGTGTGAACTAGGAAATATTTTTCCGGGATTCAATATTCCATTGGGATCAAATACCTGCTTGATTTGCTTCATGAGATTCAATTGAATTTCATTGAAAGCAATGGGCATGTATTCTTTTTGAACAAATCCAATTCCGTGTTCACCACTTAAAGTTCCATTTAAAGAGACTACCAACTCAAATATTTCCTTGATAGCCTGAGGTAACTCCTCACTCCATTGTTCATCGGTCAATTGTCCCTTGAGAATATTCACATGTAAATTTCCATCACCAGCATGTCCATAGCACACACTTTGAAAACCATATCTTGAACCTATTTCTTTTACACCTCGCAGTAAAACAGGCAATTCAAATCGAGGCACTACAGTGTCTTCTTCCTTGTAAATTGAATGTGATTTTACTGCCTCTCCCACCTTCCTTCTCACCTTCCATAATTTCTCTTTCTGTTCGTGATCTTCGGCAAAAAGAACTTCACCTGCCTCAAATTTTTCCAAAACAGCAAGAATCTTTTCACATTCCAACATGAGCGAAGATTCATCGGTCCCATCAACTTCAATGAGCAGGTGAGCCTCTACTCCATTCAAATCTACCTGAACATCATCTACAAACTGCAACGTAAAAGCTATTGCATCGCGTTCCATAAACTCCAAGGCACTGGGTGTAATTCCTGCTCGAAAAATCGCACTCACCGCAGCACAAGCATTTTCCGCACTTGAAAACGGAGCCAAAAGTAATTTGTTAAACGGCGGAAGAGGTACAAGTTTCAACACCGCTTTTGTAATGATTCCCAGCGTTCCTTCACTGCCAACCATGAGCTGAGTGAGGTTGTATCCGGTTGAATTCTTCAACGTATTTGCCCCTGTCCAAATCACTTCGCCGTTGGCCAAAACAACTTCTAAATTCAATACAAAATCTTTCGTTACACCGTATTTCACCGCATGCGGACCACCACTATTTTCTGCTAGATTTCCACCTATGCTGCACGAACCTCTACTCGCTGGATCTGGCGCATAGTACCATCCTTTTTTTGCACACTCCTCCTGCAGAACCTGCGTTATAACTGCAGGTTCTGCAATCACTTGACCGTTGTTTTCATCTATGGAAATTATTTTGTTCAATCGTTCTAAACTCAATCCAACACCTCCATGAACACACAACGCTCCACCACTTAATCCAGTCAGTGCCCCCAATGCTGTAACTGGTATTTTCTCCGAATTGCAATATTTCAATATGGAAGCTATTTCGTTCGTATTGTTGGGAAGTAAAACCACATCTGCTGGAAATACATAATTCTCTGTTTCATCTGAAGCATAGTCGAGCCTCTCTTCCTCACTTATCTTAACTTGTTCAGGTTGAAGAAGTCCTAAAAAAAATTGGAGCTGTTCAGGATTTATCATACCCGCAATATTCATCGATTTTCAATCTGAATGACTGAACACGAACATAAAAATTCACTTTTCAATGTTTGCTTCTTTGTTTTCTGATGTATCTTGCGGTCAAATCTTAATCAATTAAAATGAAAAAATTTCTTTTTTTAGCTGCTGTTGTAGCTCTTGCATCTTGTCACGATCCAAAGAAAGATGCTGAAAAAATTTGTGGACTTTTAAAGGAAAAGTCTGAAGCATTAAAGTCTGGTAACGATATTTCTTTGGCTGTAGCTCAAGGTCAAATCGATGCTTACATGGACGAAGCGAAGAAGAACTATGAAGGTGACAAGTTGAAAGAATTTGAAGGTGCATTAAAGCCATGTCAAGATGAGGCTGCTGCTGCTGAAATTTCTGCTGACGTGAAGAAAGTTTGTGATATCTACAAGCAATATATGGATGCAATGATGGCAAGCGACACGACTAAAATTGAAGGTTTAGAAGATAAAATGGACGCTATTGCAAAAGAACTTGAGCCGAAGTACAAAGACGGTACTGAAAACGGTAAAAAATTCGAAGCAGAACTTGCTAAGTGTTTGAACTAATTTTCAGAGAATCTATTCTCAATAAAAAAGGCCCCGTTTGGGGCCTTTTTCATTTCTGAACATTGATGATAATCTGATCTTTGGGTAATTGAACATCTGTATTACCCTCATACAATACAGCTGTTGAAACACCTGCCGCTTGATGCGAGGTAATTGACCATTGCAAATTATTCAATCGCCACTCATCTACAAATGAAACGGCATTTCCTTGACTTCCCATGGCCACGTATTGAATGACCATGCCGTTGGATGTCATTTGTACAAATGCGGTCTTCAATTGCGGTTTCATATCATTCTCAATAGGAGCAGCATACCAGGGCTTCTTCAAACTATCTGCGTTTAAAAATAACGACAATACATTTCGTAGATCGTTCGAGTTGTATCCCAACATTTTAGTGAGCCAACAAGTTCCATTCATACACCCCGTCTCGTATCGAAAAGCGTAATAGGCCAATACCGCTTTTTGTTCTCCCGTTAACTGGGCTAAAAACGCCTCATCTAAAATAAGTTCATGATCATCGGTCCGCTGAAAAACCAAACTCCGATCTTTCCTATTCGGTAATAGACGCTTGCAAACAACAAGTTCATTTGATCGCTCAATAACTGCCACTGTTCGATCCAAAACTGATTCTCCAAGATCAGTAGTCAATTTCAATTGCGACATTGAATTTATATCGCATTTCCAACTCAACTGACCATCAGTACTTTTGAGCTGAATAGAACTCCAATCGGCATTGGGCTCATATCTTCCAAGAAAAGTTTTAATACCTTCTTTAGAACCTAACTTTTTAGTATATAGATAGAAAGAACTATCTTGTTTAAGTTTTAATTGATAGGTAAAACCGCCGTCGTTGGTCCAAAGCGTATCTTCAAAAGTGCCTACCAATTCGTTTGATTTCGATGCAACGGGTGGCGTATTCGAATTCATGCATGATTGATACATGAGTGCAGAGAGAACAAGAAAGTAAATGACCTTTTTCATAGATTCAAAAGTACAACCTGTTCATATTTTACCACCCTTCAAACGAAAATAACTTCATTGATTTCTTACTTTCGCAAGAATGGAACAATCCAATTTCGATGTAAATAATTTTGATAGTATTCGCCCGTACAATGACGAAGAATTGAAGCTCGCCATTGAACGTATTCTTCTGGTGCCTGAATTCTATAAAATGATGAAATGGGTTTATCCCGGTTTAAGTAAATCAGCCATTCAACGCATGATGCGCGATGTGCGCACGGTTGATGAATTTCAGAGTGAAATTAGTGGGCCTGCATTTAAAATGGCCATTCAAACAACAACAAGTGGTTTATCTTTCACCAATTTTGAGTCGTTAAGTAAAGAGCACGCCTATTTGTTTTTGAGCAATCACAGAGATATTATTCTAGACAGCGCCATCTTGAACGTTAGTCTGCTGGAACAAGGATTCAAATCAACCCAAATTGCGATCGGAGACAATTTGCTTCGCCAACAAGTTATTGAAGACATTGTGCGTTCAAATAAAAATTTCATTGTCAACAGAAATGTGAGTGCAAAAGAGATTTTCTATTACAGCCAACGCCTTTCAAATTACATTTCAAAAACAATAAATCAAGACAACACCTCCATTTGGATAGCACAACGTGAAGGTCGAAGTAAAGATGGTGACGATAGAACTGCTACGGGTTTATTGAAAATGTTTGCCATGAGCGGCACCAACATTGAAGACACGCTTCTTCATTTGAATATCATACCTATGGCAGTGTCATATGAATATGATCCATGCGATTTGTTGAAGACCAATGAGCTAATGCACTTAAGGCAATTTGGTGAATACGAAAAAAAATCGGGTGAAGATTTTCTCTCGATGCTCAAGGGAATCACAGGACACAAAGGTCACGTGAACATTACCATGGGAAAAGCCTTAAACTCAGACATTGAGCACATGCGCTCCATTGTAAACAAAAACGAAAAGTACCGCTACCTTACAGCTGCCATTGATAAGCAAATGCATCAGATTTATCACTTATGGCCCACCAACTACATCGCATATGATCTTCTGAATGGCACCAAAGATTTCAAGGATCATTACAGTCAGATTCAAAAAATAGCCTTCGGAAACTACATTCGTGCTAACGCGTTCAAGCTTTCATTGAATAGAAAGAAAACAAAACTCCCCAAAGAGAATTTTTTAAGCGTTGCGAAAGAAATTATGTTGCAGATGTATGCAAATCCTGTGGTAAACAGCAGATCAAATTAAGACGTTTTATACGACTTCATTGTTCCAGAAAACAGATCCATTCCCCGAATTTCACAATCCAATTTTCCGTTCAAAGTTTTTAATTTCTTTTTAGGTCGAAGGCCAATGGCATGCAATGCCTCGGTATCACTTGAAATGATCCAAACTTCACATCCGTTGTAATGGTGCTTTAGAACGTGACCCAACTGCTTATAAATCGCATTTAAATCATCAATCTCCATGCGTTCACCGTAGGGCGGATTAATGAAAACAACTTCATTCTCGTGTTCAATTCCATCTTCAAAAAAATCTTTTCGAACCAAATCAATACAATCCGGTTTGGGCAACTGAGCAATATTTTTCCAAGCTACACTCAGCTGCTTCTCATCAATGTCACTGCCCCAAAGTTTTACGGTAGTATTGGAATTTATTTCATTGTGAGCCGTGTCTAAGACTTCTTTCCAAATGGAATCAGAGTAATTCTTCCAAGTCTGAAAATTGAATGTCCGATTCAAATATTGGGCAGGCCAGTTAAAAGCCACGTAAGCAGCTTCAATCAGTAAAGTTCCAGAACCTGCAAACGGATTATAAAATGTTTTTTCACCGCGCCAACCGCTTTGACGAATCATACCCGCTGCTAAGACTTCATTCATTGGAGCCTCACCCCCACTCTTTCGGTATCCGCGCTGATTCAGTGATCTCCCGCTACTATCCATACTTATTTGCACGCGATCTCTGTTCACCAACAAATGTATTTGAACATTTGGATTTTCTGAGTCCACGTTCGGTCTAGAGCCGTAAACCTTTCTTAATCGGTCTGCAATCGCATCTTTCAACTTCAACGAAGCAAAATGAGCATGTCGAAATTGCATGGAACTCACCTGAGGGTCAATGGCGAAGGTGGTATCTTCATCTAACCATTCTTCCCACGCAAAATTCAGCGCATTTAGATAAAACTCATCAATACTTGCAAACGAATACGCATGCACAGGAACCAATACACGCAGAGCCAAACGTGAGCAATAATTGACTTTATATAAATCTGCCAACTCGCAAGAACCTTGAACCACTCTATTCCCTTCTTTTAATTCAGAAACTCCGAGTTGTTCCAATTCTTGCTTCAACAAAAATTCAAAACCTTGTAAACACCTTACTGCTATTTGCATATGACTATCCTCCCGCCTTTTTTGCTTGGTATCCCAAATTGAGCAAGATCTGCATTACCTTTTCTCTATGGTCTCCCTGTATAATTATTTCTTGATCTTTGACGCTGCCACCAGTTCCGCATTTTGTCTTTAACATCTTTCCGAGTGCCTCCAGCTCTTCATTCGTTCCAATATAATCTCTAACAATGGTAGCTGTTTTCCCACCCCTGTGATTTTTTTCCAACCAAATCTTGAGCTTTTGTTCTTTGTTATCAATGGGCTCCTGCTCCGCATTTTCATTGTCAAAGGCAAAATTCGGATTGGTGCTATAAACCATGCCACCAAGGTCGTCTAATGAATTAGATTTCTTCTTGCTCATTGTCTTGTAAATTGAGTTTACTTCTCGATTTCAACGATTCAAATTCACGTTGAATATTTAAAAAAGCATAGATATCATAAATCATATGGGCAATTGCCGCAGAGATTAAACCACTGTACGCACCCAATAACCCTAATCCAATTCCCATCGACCAAAGTGCCAAACCAAATATGAGATGAGCCGAAGATTTTACACTTATATATCCATGCAAGGCAATGAATAAAAAGGCAGTAAAAAAAATACCCAACCACGGTTGTAACATTCCACGAAACAAGATCTCCTCACCAAAACCCGCACAAAAAGACAAAAAAACAATTTCTTGCAAGGTCAACTGATAACCGCCCAACTGTATGGTAAACTTCGATTGAACTTCATTCAGATATTCCCACTTGCTCATGAAAAAAGCCAACAAAATCATACATCCACCTCCTGCAATTCCAATTAGCACTTGAATGGCGATGTTAAACTTTCCAACCAAAACTGGAACTAAAAAAGACGTGAAATTGAATTGATACAAAATGAATGTTATCACCAATGGAATAAGCAACGTTGCTATTCCCATGCGCATGAACATTTCTTTACTCAATTTCATATACGCAAATGTAATGGCTGTACCTTTGTTTTATGGATTTTATTGGACAAGCATTAACGCAATATTGTGAACAACATTCATCTTCAGAATCTGAATTGCTTCAACAACTTGCCAAAGAAACTTGGCAAAAAGTTATTAATCCGCGTATGCTTAGTGGTTCACTTCAAGGTGCATACTTGAAATTCATTTCCAATTTGGTACAACCAAGAAGAATCTTAGAAATTGGGACCTATACGGGTTACAGCGCACTTTGTTTGGTGGAAGGATTAAAAGAAAATGGTGAACTTATTACGTTGGAAGAAGATGACGAACTGTCTTATTTTCATCAGAAATATTTCCCTCAACATGTCAAAGGAAAATTTATTACCACAAGGTATGGCGACGCGAAAAAAACCATGAATGAACTGGACGGATCCTTTGATCTCATTTTCATAGATGCCGACAAACAAGGTTATTTAAAGTATTGGGATTGGTGTTCGAAACATGTGAGTTCAACTGGAATCATTCTCATAGACAATGTACTTTGGAACGGAAAAGTCATACAACCTTTGGCTGATAAAGATTTAGACACGCAAGTCTTGCTTGAGTTGAACAAGGCCATTCAAGAAAACCAACAGTTTGAAAACGTTTTACTTCCGTTGCGCGATGGTATGATGATGGTAAAAAGAAAAGACAATGAAAATCATTGAATGGTCTATTCCTGAATTCAAGTCCTTTCATTTGGCCTCCAAGGCCCTATCGCAATTGAAAGAGCACCAATTCACACATGTGCTATTACTTCCCTTTTTTGAATCACAAGCATCTCCGTATTGCATTACTTCGCACAACACAATAAAACCCGAATTCGGTGATTGGAATGACTTCGCGGAATTTTGCAAAACAGCTCAGAATTTAAATCTTCATGTTGGAATAGATGTGGTACTGAATCACATTTCGCCAAAGCATATTCTTGCGAAATACTCTACGCAAGCATCGCCTGTAAATACCAATTGGACCGACGTTTGGCAACTCAATCACACATACCAAGAAGTTGAAAAATACCTCGTGCATCATCTTCAACAATTGGCGAATTGCGGGATTCAATTCATTCGAATCGATGCCGCTTACCACATTCCAATTTACCTGATTGAATTCATTAAACGTAATTTTAAATTCGAACTTATTTTAGATGAATCCATTCAACCTGAAAAATTGGCTTTTGCCGATTTCATATTGAATCACACCTTCAGAAGTTCATTGTTAGAGAATCAAATTTTCCCCTCATCATTTCCCCCGAAAAATGAAATTATCTATTTCAGTAATCATGACACCATTGAAATAGCATCACCATATTTAGAATTCTTGCAATACGAAGCATGGATAGAACACGTATTGAACCTCAATCATCCCATACTCATGAGCCATTATGAACATGCATCACCCATGTCAACCTATTCATTTCGAAAAGGCTAATCGGAAATACGAGGATCTAGTTTTCGATAGATGAATTCAACCAAAACGTGAACAAGAATAAAAATAATGGCCACCCAAATTACGCCAGCCATAATGATGGGAAGGTCTTGTTTTTCTAAAGCGGAATACATGAGCTGACCAATACCCTTCCAACCAAAAACAAATTCAACAAAAACAGCCCCAGCCAAAAGACTAGCAAACCAACCTGAAATGGCTGTTACAACAGGATTCAATGCATTGGGTAGAGCATGCTTATAAAGCACTTTAAATTCAGAAACTCCCTTGGCTCTCGCTGTTCGTATATAGTCCATAGACATGACCTCAAGCATTGAACTTCGCACCAATTGAACAATCACACTCAATGGTCTTATCATGAGCGTAATCATGGGAAGAATCATGTTTGAAAAATTAACGTATCGCCCTTCCCAAACATCCACTTCGTACCAACTTCCTGTCATATTTAATCCGGTATACGGTTGCAATAAAACTGCACCAATCCATGCAACTAAAATGGCTACAAAAAAAGACGGTCCCGAAACACCAATGGCACTAATGAACAAAATGAGGTTATCTAACCAGGTGCCATGCCACTTGTATGCCCAAATACCCAATGGAATTCCAATGATTATGCTCAAAACAATACTCGCAATTGCAAGAAGTAATGTTCCTGGAAATGACTCCAAATACAATTCAAAAACCGATTGATCTGTAATAAATGACCTTCCAAAAGAAGGCCACTTCAAATAAATTCCTGAATTCGAGATTGAAAAGATCTGTACACCGCGAATTAAGGTTGTGTCCATGTTAAAAGCACCTTGAGCATCTTGTTCTTGATAATAGCCAACAGGAGAAAGATTGTTCAAATATTCACAATAGCGAATCCATGCAGTTTTATGATAGCCCAATTTTATTCTAACGTTTTGCTTCACCTCCTCTGTTGCACTCTCCCCAACCAGTTGCGAGACAGGATCACTGCCTGTCACGTTAAATAAAACGAAAACCAGGGTGACTACACCCCAAAGAATTAGAATTTGATAAGCGATTTTTTTTACAAAATTCATATGTGAAAGGTAAAAGACTTCAGAAAGTTTTAATGAAATGAATTTGAAACTTGTTAACGGCACGATTTTAGAAAAACTCGGACCTGTTTTCATTTAAACCCTTAATTTTGAATCATGGAAAATAAAAAAATCTGGATTTCTTGGTCACTGCGTATTCTCATTTTTGGACTATTTGTTTTTTCGGGAATAGCGAAAATGTTTCCCATTTGGCCTTTTGAAAAACAACTCATAGACCTCGGATTTGCCGACTGGTCTTCAGCCCCATATTTTGCTCGATTAATTATTGGTATCGAATTAACCTTAGGAATTGCCATTCTTCAGCCACACTTTTTGAAAAGATTGGTCATTCCTTCAACAATTTTATTACTGTTGGTCTTCTGTACTCACTTGACATATCAAATGGTCATTTATGGTCCATTCAATGGGAACTGCGGCTGTTTCGGTCAGATGATACCCATGACACCGTTTGAAGCCTTTGCAAAAAACATCATTACCATCGGATTTCTTGTTTGGCTCTATCGCATAGTACCAACCCAGGAAATGAAGCATCGCTTTTCCATTTTATTACTCCTATTTACTTCTTCCTGTCTATTCATGTTCATGGCGTTTCCGTTCAAACCTACTGATCCCAATTCAACTGCAGGTGGTGCGGTATCTGGTCCAATTGTAGAAGAGGAACCACTAAAGTCCGATACATTAAGTGCTACAACAAACGGTCAAGTTGTCACAACGGAAGTAGCTGTGCCTGAGCCTCCAAAAGTAGAATCGAAGTTTTCTTCATTGAATATTTTCAATGTCAATGGTAAAAACACGAAAGTGGAAATCAACAAAGGCAAGCGCATTGCGTGTTTCTTTGTTCCAGGTTGTGAACATTGCCGTGAGGCGGCCAAGCAACTCACCGAATTATCAAAAGACCCCAATTTTCCAAGGGTGTATATTTATTTCATGAATGAAGAAGTCTTCTTAATTGACGAATTCTTTCAAGTTGCCGGAAAAAAATACCCGTATCAAGTTATTGATGTAATCCCTTTTTGGAACCTCATGGGTAATGACAAAGAAACTCCCGGTGTATTGTATTTATGGAATGGAAATATTCGAAAAGAATTCTATGGTGATCAATTTTCTTCATCGGAATTAAAGAATGCGTGTAACCTTCCGTTTCAATAAACGTCATTCCAATTCATGAGACATCTCCTCTTACTAATCTTAAGCCTCTTTCTCTATTCAGAGTCAGAGGCTTTTGTGGTTAAAGGAGTTGTTAGTGATGCTAAAAACAGGCCTTTGTATCAGGTAAATGTATACATTCCGGGCACTTCTATTGGAGCCATTACAAATGATAAAGGTGAGTATAGCATTTCAGTTCCTACCGTAGAATGTGATATTCAGTTTAGCTTATTGGGATACAAATCAAAATTGGTGCATGTCAATTCCAATCTTGAAAAAAGAGTAGAGTTGAATATTTTGTTGGAAGAAAACACAAGTGAATTGAATGCCATTACCATTAGCGCTGATAGAAAAGCATTTATCAAAAGACTTGTTCAAGGTGCATCCAATTACCGGTCAGATTGGGAGAAAAAAACTGAAATCTACAATTGCAAGGTGTATTCTCGTTCTACGCTAGAAGTTACACGAATGATACGTGACACTGCCGACTCAACAGAAAAGTCTTGGAAAGAAATAAAGTCTATTGAAACCCTGTTAGAATCTGTTGCTCAAATTCATCACACCAAAAACAACATTCAAGCGCACGTAGAAGCCTATGAAGACCATGTTGTAGACCAAGATAAATTGGGTGTTACTGTGGGAATGAATATCGAGTATGGTGAGCAAGGCATTATGAGTCAGTTTTCAGGATGGGATGACCCCTATTTATTGAATAGCCCACTCTATTTTACAGATTACAATTTGTTCGATAATAACATAAGCAAAAAAGAGCTTGCCGATAAAATGATTGTCTCTCCGCTTTCTCCTACAGCATTTTTGAATTATAAATATGAATTGGTTGGAATTGACTCATTGTACAACCGCAAATTTTATAAAATCAAATGCACCCCGCTCTTTAAAGAAGAGCCCACACTGAACGGCACCCTTTGGATTCAAGATACTACGTTTATCATTGGAAAAATTGAATTGAGCATGAACAATTCTGTCATGCATACCTTCAAAGATTTCCTTTGGAAAGAATCATTCATGCCCATACAAGATACTTGGGTCACTTCATCGAAAGAGCTTACAACACTTGCAACTGAAGGACGAAGTCAATATTTGGGAAAAATTAAAGTGGCATATTCCAGCTACGATTTTGAACAAACTGTACGCTTCAATTTAGCAAAGAATGAAATTCAAAGTTATGCTCAAGATGCTTTAGATAGAGACTCTTGCTACTGGATCAATGAGCAGGTTGTACCCCTAGAATTAATAGAGAAAAAGCACATTCAAATACAAGACTCTTTGCAGTTTGAAATTGACCAACCCAATTACTATGACAAAATAGATTCAGCCTATAATAAAATAACATTTTGGGATGTAACATTAAGCGGAATTGGCATTCGCAATAGAGAAAAAGGAACAGCTTACTACATAGCCCCCATCATTGGTCAACTCAACTTTTTTGGAATTGGTGGATACAGACATAACCTCAGTGGGGCATTCTCAAAAGAATTCGATAACGATTTCTACCTTGAAACCGATGGTATGATAGACTATGGTTTCAATAACAAAGATGTTCGAGGTAAAGTGGGAGTCGGTTTAACATATCTACCTCGCAAGTTTGTAAGAACGTTTGTACGATTTGGTGATTATTATGATCTGCTCAATGATTATGCATCACTTACAACCTTTTTTAGTCGCTCAAATTATGTTCGCAACCAACAATTCTCTGTTGCACAACGCATGGAAATTGTGAATGGAATGTATGCTGAATTAACCGTAGATTATTGCGATCAAAAACCCATCAACAACCTTATTCAAGACAATTGGTCGGGTCAAGTTTTTGGCGACGTAAACTCCCCTATTTCGTTTACCAGATATCGAAAGTTTGAAATTCGACTCGACATGCAAATTCGACTTGGTCAATCGTATTATTATAAACGAAATAAAAAAATTGTCACAGGGTTTAAATATCCTGAAATCTTCTTCAAATACAGAAAGGGAATTCCAAATATTTTGAACAGTGAAGTTAATTTTGACTATGTAGAATTGGGAGCTCGTGATGAATTTGACGTTCCTCGCATTGGGGAAGGTGCTTGGTCTATCTTAGGTGGAGCATTTGTAAACAAGACCAGTTTGCGCATTGCGGAATACAAATACTTCAGAGGATCTGATTATTTCTTTTTCTCCAATCCTCTTTCATCTTTCCAACTCATGGGCCCCACTTTTCTCACTCCCAATTCATACTTCAGAGGAAATTACATACATCACTTTAAAGGCATGTTCTTGAATAAAATTCCGCTTGTAAATAAACTACGCCTGGAAGAAGCAGCCGGAGGTGCCTTTATTATGATTCCAAGTGAAAACTTCTATCACCAAGAAATATACGTGGGACTCGAACGCGCAGTAAGAATCAAACGCCAACTTTTTAAATTTGGTTTGTATGCTGTAACTGCCGATTCGAACATTGATGCTGCCAACTACACCTTGAAGTTTGGCATTAGTTTTTGGAATACCTACACAAAAAAATGGAGCTATTAATTGCTTCTTGTCACTCTGGCACTATATTTATATCGAAATCAAAAAGCAACTTTATGAAAAAGTTTTTCCTATTCTCAAGCATCGCTCTAGTTCTACTAGCGGCTTGTAATTCAAGTAATCCACTTGGAACAAAAGTTAAAGAACCATTTACTGGTGACAAATATGAATCGAACAACCGTTACTTCAGAGGAACAGGTAAAGGCGAAAGCATGGATGAAAATGTTGCTCGAAACAAAGCTGATCTTCAAGCAAAAAAAGTTTTGGCTCAACAAGTTGAAACCAACATTAAAGTTGTGGCAGACCAATATTTGGGAGAAACAGAACTAAACAACAAATCAGAGATTACTGATAAATTCCAAAGCCTTGCAAGAGAAGTAACAAATACACAGATTGCTGATTTACGTAAGATTGGTGAAGAGAAATACAAAAAAGAAGACGGCACCTACTCCGTTTATATGGCCTATGAAATACACAAGCGTGACATGTTTCGCTTCATGAAAAAGCAAATAAAATTAAACGCGAAATTGTCCGATGCAGAGCGTGAGACCATTGAAAAGATGATCGACGAAGAAATTACGAAAGCGGAAGCAGCTGGTGAGTAAAGTTATACGGCCCCTTCCAATAAAAACAAGATTCAAAAAGAGCTTCACTGATGTGAGGCTCTTTTTCGTATAACGCAAATAGGGTACTTCCCGTTCCGGTCATAGCACAGAAGAACGGATTATACTCCTGCAATGTCTTTTTAATCTCCACAAGCGCGGCATGATTCGGGAAAACAGATGCTTCAAAATCGTTTCGTAAATAACTCCAATTCGCCTCTGGATTCGCAATAAATGCATGCCAATCCATGGTTGAAACCTTCGGAGAAATTCCTGAAAAAGCTTCTTTTGTAGAAATAGAAACCGTAGGTTTAACAAGAACAAGCCAACAAGATTTCAATTCAAAGTTGATTTCCGTAAGTACTTCTCCTCTTCCTGTTACAAGCATGGGTTTATTGTAAAGAAAAAACGGACAATCGCTTCCCAATTGAGCAGCATAGTTTAATAAAACATCACTATCTATGTGCAACTGGAAAAGATCATTGAGCGCTTGTAGCATGAATGCACCGTTCGAAGAGCCTCCCCCCATACCTGCCCCGTTCGGAATAATTTTTCTAAGAAATACGTGAACAGGTGGACAATTGTGCCTTTCGTTCAATAGCTTCCAAGCCTTATAAACAATATTATCCTTGTAGTCACCCGAAAAGGAAAGTCCGGTCACCGTCAATTGAAATGCATTCGCAGGAAGAATTTCAAGAATATCGGCTAATGGAATGGGTACAAATAGCGATTCCAAATTATGAAAACCATCACCGCGTTTTTCAGTGATAAACAGACCTAGGTTTAATTTTGCATTTGGAAAAACTACCATTATTGCTCCATGTATCCCAATTGGGTCAATGTTCTTAAATTATTTCTCCACTTCTCTACCTTCACGTGTGTTTGAAGGAAAACCTTTCTTCCCAAAAAAGCCTCCAAATCTCTTCTTGCTTCTGTTCCTACTCGCTTTAGCATTTTTCCTTGATGACCAATGATGATACCCTTCTGTGAGTCGCGTTCAGTTAAGATGACAGCAGAAATACGTGTAATATCAGGTTCTTCCTTGAATGATTCAATCAGTACTTCACATGAGTATGGAATTTCTCTTTCGTACAACATAAAAATCTTTTCCCGAATAATTTCGCTTGCGAAAAATCGCATGGTCTTATCTGAAAGTTCATCCTTTGGAAAATACGGGGGTGAAGCAGGAAGCACGGCAATTACTTCGTTCAGCAATTCCT
>Ga0255128_1000117_pt1 | contig 31794 bp, 27 predicted proteins | sample Law_Miss_RepC_8d_FD_188562 | JGI IMG/M metagenome (GOLD analysis project Ga0255128, IMG submission 188562) | Freshwater microbial communities from St. Lawrence River, New York, United States - Law_Miss_RepC_8d | ecosystem: Environmental > Aquatic > Freshwater > River | place: USA: New York... | reverse complement strand
TCAGCTGTCATACCCGGCTTGACCGGGTATCCATGTACCCCAATTTTTTGAGGCGCACTCAAAGCCACCGCGCCGACCGACACTTAAGTTTTTCTAAATATAAAGAGAATTTAAGTCAATGGACAGAGGTAAATGGGGCACTTAATATTGTCCTCGTTGAATTGATTATTTAATGAATATCCAAGTTAATAAGGGTATTTATTTAAATAAAAATACTACATTGGTATTGAAATATCAAATGATTATGTTGGGAAGAAAACTTTATTAATCATTGAGTTTTGATCTCTGTATTTTTATTTTTTGATTCAAACTTGAACAACCACTGAACATTGAAGGAAATCATTCTCCATGAACTTGGCAACATTGCTCCAAAAGCGCGCCGCAGAGTCAGGCCCCATCCGTGTGGGCATTATTGGGGCCGGTAAATTTGGTTCCATGATGCTGGCGCAAGCCAAGCACATCAAGGGGTATCACGTTGTGGGTGTGGCCGATTTGAACGTGGCCAAAGCCCGCGAATCGCTCCACCGCGTGGGCTGGGAAGAAGACCAATACAGTGCCAAAACGCTGGGCGAAGCTTATAAAACCGGCAAAACCTGCATTGTTGACAATTCGGCAGCCTTGGCCGAGTTTGAGGGCATTGAGTGCATCATCGAGGCCACAGGCCATCCGATCTTTGGTGTCCGCCATGCTTTGCAAGCCATCGACCACGGTAAGCATGTGGTCATGGTCAACGTCGAGGCCGATGTCATGTGCGGAGGCTTGTTGGCCGCGCGGGCTAAGGCCAAAGGGGTGGTTTATTCCATGGCCTATGGTGACCAACCCGCCTTCATGTGCGAGTTGATTGACTGGGTTCGGTCTTGCGGTTTTGAACTGACCGCTGCAGGCAAGGGCATGAACTTTGAACCCCGTTACCGTTATTCCACCCCCGACACCGTGTGGGGCTACTTTGGCTGGACCGAGGCCGAGGTCAAGGCCGGTGATTTCAACGCGCAGATGTACAACTCGTTCACCGACGGCACCAAGGCGGCCATTGAAATGGCAGCGGTGGCCAACGGCACCGGGCTGGATTGCCCCGATGCAGGTTTGGCATTTTTGCCGTCCGGTCTGCACGACTTGGCCAACGTGTTCAAACCTGCGGCAGACGGTGGCCGTTTGGCGCGCAGTGGCCTGATCGACATCGCCGCCAGCCAAGAGCCCGATGGTCGCGAGGTGTTCAACAACATCCGTTACGGCATGTTTGTGACCTTCAAAGCGCCCGATGAATACACGCGAGCCTGCTTCAAACAATACGGGTTATTGACCGACAAATCGGGTTGGTACGCCTCGATGTGGCGGCCTTTCCACCTGATTGGTTTGGAAACCAGCGTCAGCGTGTTGTCTGCGGTGTTGCGGGGCGAGGCCACGGGTTGCTCGAAAGAATTCCGCGCAGACGCGGTGGCCACGGCCAAGACCGACTTGAAAGCGGGCGAAATGCTGGACGGTGAAGGCGGTTTTGCAGTCTGGGCCAATGCCATTCCGGCCCACAAGAGCCTGGCTCTGGATGCCTTGCCGATTGGCTTGGCACACAAGGTGAAGCTGGTGAAACCCGTCGCCAAAGACACGGCGGTGAGTTTCTCGGACGTTGAACTGGTGGACAACTTGGATGTGGTCGAGTTCCGCAAGGAATACACCCGCACCCTGGCCTGCAAAGCCACTTGACGGGGGGGCTCGGTCATGACCGATTTGAATGCCGCCCAAGCGCCCGATGCCTTTGTGGTGATCGCCGAATTTGTGATCAAAGAAGCTTGTATGGATTCCTTTTTGACCCACGCGTTCGACGACGCCCGCCATTCCGTGGCAGACGAAGCCGGGTGCCTGCAGTTCGATGTGCTGCGCACCGGCGAGGGCACAAATGGCGTGGTGTTTTATGAGGTTTACACCTCCCGGCAAGCGTTTGACGAGCACCTCAAGACCCCGCATGTGGCGAGGTTCAGGGCCATCTTGTCGGACCACGTAGAGGCCGAGCGTCCCGTGAGATTTTTGGGCCGTTTATGAGCTTCCGTGCAGGCCCATCAGCTCTGCGGCATCCCCGTGATGGCGCAGGGTCGGCCTGCTTTTATGGGGCCTGGACTGCCGGGCCACATGAGAGCGATGCCAAGATGGTTTGGCGCATTCATGCTGCGTCGCAGCATGAATGAAATTAAAGCATGGGTGAGATTATGTCGTTTGTCTTCACGCTCCAAGCTCTGGAGAATCGCGGCATTCATCACCACTCGTCCGTCAATCCAAGGAGACAAACATGCTGTTAAAAAACAAAGTTGCGGTCATTACCGGCGGCGCAGGCCTGAATGGTCTGGGCTTTGCCACGGCCACCATGATGGCTGAGCAAGGCGCCACGATCGTGATTTTGGATCTGGAAATGACCCAACCGCAGGCCGCTGCCGATCGGCTGGGTGCTGGCCACCTGGGCCTGGTGGCCAACGTGACCGACAAAGCATCTTGCGAAGCCGCTGTGGCCCAAATCAAAGCCCGATACGGCCGCATCGACATTTTGGTGAACAACGCTGGCATCACCCAGCCGGCCAAGTTTTTGGACATTACGGGCGATGACTACGACCGGATTCTGGACGTGAGTTTGCGTGGCACGCTTTACGCCTCACAGGCCGTGCTGCCCACCATGGTGGCGCAAAACAGCGGTTCCATTGTGTGCATCTCATCGGTCTCGGCACAACGCGGCGGCGGTATTTTGGGGGGACCGCATTACTCGGCCGCCAAAGCGGGCGTGTTGGGTCTGGCGCGTGCCATGGCCCGCGAATACGGCGGCAACAACGTGCGTGTGAATTGCGTGACCCCGGGCCTGATTGCCACCGACATCAACAAGGGAAAGATCCCTGAGGAAAAGCGCCAAGGCATTCTGGACGGTATTCCCCTGGCCCGCATTGGCGAGCCCAAGGATGTGGCCGGCTGCGTGGTGTTTTTGGCCAGCGACTTGTCCAAGTACTGCACCGGCGTGACGCTGGATGTGAATGGCGGCATGTTGATTCACTGATTTCGATTTCACCCACCCCCACGGCAGGGCCGTGGTTTATTTCAACTAAGGAGACATCATGAGAAATTTCAATCACTTTCGTCGTAGCCTGTTGGTAGCGTCTTTGCTGGTGGCCACTTCGGCGGCCCAAGCGCAGGCCGTCAAGCTCACGCTGGGCCATGGCACCGCCATTGACAATCCGCGCCACACCGCATCCTTGAAGTTTGCCGAAGCGGCCAAGGCCAAGAGCAATGGCCGCATCGAAGTGACCGTGGCCCCAGCCTCCCAGTTGGGTGACGACGCCGCCATGGTCACCGCCTTGCGCACCGGGGCGCTCGACATGTCGGCCAACTCACAGGGCGCACTGGCCAATGCCGTGCCCGAGTACGCCGCTTTTGGCATGCCTTTCCTGTTCTCTAGCCAAGCCCAGGCTTGGAAGGTGATGGATGGTCCCGCAGGCAAAGAGTTGGCCCAAAAATCGGCCGAAAAAGGCCTGATTGTTTTGGGTTACTGGGACAACGGCATCCGCCACATGAGCAACAACAAGCGCCCGTTGCTCAAGCCCGATGACTTGAAGGGCCTGAAAATGCGCACCCCACCGGATTCGGTCACTGTGGACATCATGCAAAGCGTGGGCGCTGAAGCCCAGCAGATCAAGTGGTCAGAGCTGTATGTGGCATTGCAACAAGGCGTGGTGGACGGGCAAGAAAACCCGCTGGTCAACGTGCAAGCAGGCAAGTTGTACGAAGTCCAAAAGTACATCTCTTTGACCGGCCACAAGTACGAGATGACCCCGTTCTTGATCGGCAAGCGTGCTTGGGACAAGTTGTCTGATGGCGATAAAAAGATCGTTCAGGACGCCGCCAACGAAGCCACTGCACTGCAACGCAAACTGGCACAAGAGGCTGACGACAAGATGTTTGCCGAACTCAAGGCCAAGGGCGTGCAAATCGACAAAGTGGACCAAGCCCCATTTGAAAAGGCCACTGCACCCGTGGTGGCCAAGTGGGAAGCCAGCCCGATTGGCCCGTTTGTGAAGAAAGTTGTGGCCGCTGCGCGCGCCAAATAATCGGCAGCGAATATTCAGCGTCTCTGTTCAGTGCCCTGTTCTGCGTGATCAAACACGCGAAACAGGGGTGCTGAACGCGTAAGCTGAATAGGCGACTGTTTGCATTTCGCTTAAGCCATGTTCATGACCCGCTGCGGTGCCGGCCACCGAAGCGCGTCATTCAGGAGATCCATTTATGACCTCAGTCATTGTCGAGCGCAATCTGCTTGAACGCGGGATCGTGGTCATTTGCAGCTTTGTGCTGTGGGTGACCATGGTTTTGATTTTCTTGATCTTGACGGCCAACACCTTGCTTCGTTATGCCAGTGGCACCAGCTTGCAATGGGCCAACGAGATTCCCGAGTTGTTGTTCCCTTGGTTGGTCATGTCCGGTGTGGTGCTGGCCGCCGAAAAAGGCTCGCACATCGCGACGGTGTTTCTGGTGGAGTCGGTCAAGCCTGCGGCCAAACGCCTGATTGCCATCGTGTCCTGGAGCGCAGTTGCCGTGTTGTACGCGGTGTTGGTGCGCGCCACTTGGAACATGCTTGAAATTGTGCATGACGAGAAAACCCCGATTCTTCTTATCCCCACATCGGTGACTTACGGTTGTGTGATGGTGGGCATGGCCATGCTGGCGCTGCTGGCGCTGCAATCCGCCTTCAGAGCTTGGCGTGGCGTGCGCGTGGTGCGGGACGATTCAGAACCAGGGGCGCAAGCCGCCCAAGGATAAGCACCATGACCTTGTTGATTTTGATTGTATTTTTGGGTGCGGCCACATTGGCCATGCCCATTGCCCACGCCATTTTGTTGGCGGCAATGGCCGCAGCGGTCAGCAGCGACCGGGTGCCGTTTGACCTGCTGGTGCAGCAAATGGTGGCGCAGGTGCAGAGTTTTCCATTGATCGCCATCCCGTTTTTTATGCTCACGGGTTCGCTCATGATGGGGGGCAAACTCGGCCAGGCCATTGTGGGTACCTTGACGGTTTTGGTCGGGCGTTGGCACGGTGGGCCTGCTCAGGTGAGCGTGCTGTCGTCCACTTTGTTCGGTGGCGTGTCGGGCTCGGCGGTGGCCGATGCGTCGGCCATTGGCTCATTGGTCATGCCCTGGCACCGCAGGCTGGGTTATCCCATGCCGTTTTCGGCGGCTTCGCTGGCGTCTGCGGCCACCATTGACATCATTATCCCGCCCTCGATCCCCATGATTTTGTATGCCATGAGTGCGAACGAGTCGATCGGGGCTTTGTTTTACGCAGGCATCTTGCCGGGTCTGATTTTGTGCGGTGGTTTCATGGCGGCTTGCTGGTATGTTGGCAGGCGCGACAACCTTCCGCGCGAGAGTGCACCGACGGATCGTGCAGAGTTTCGGCGCAACTTGGTGTATTCGATTCCAGCCGTTGCATTGCCGATATTGATCATCGTATTTTTGCGTTTCGGCATCGCCACACCGACCGAGGTGGCGGTGTTGTCCACCCTCTTTGCTGGCTTGGTGTCGCTGGTCATTTACCGCGACTTGTCAATCAAACGCTTGCACCACGCCATCATGGAGGCCGGTTTGGCAACGGGTGTGGTGCTGATGGTCATCATGGCGTCAGCGGCCATCGGCTGGTTGCTGACCTTTGACCAGATGCCGCAACTCATCGTGCAGTGGGTACAGCAAAACGTGAATGAAAAGTGGCTCGTCATCGCACTGATGAACGTCATGATGTTGTTCTTGGGCATGTTCATTGACCTGCCCGCCGCCGTGCTGCTGCTGACCCCCGTGTTCCTGCCTTTGGCGCAAGCGATTGGCATGGACACGGTACAACTGGGCATCATGATGGTGGTCAACTTGGCCATTGGCCTTTACACCCCACCTGTAGGTACCACCTTGTTCATCGCCAGCTCGCTGGCCAGGGTCAAAGTGGGCGAAACCGTGCGCGCCATGGTGCCGTTTTATTTCGTGGCCTTTGGTGTCTTGATGCTTGTTTCATATGTTCCCGCTGTCATCTTGAAATGACCGCATTGACCGATCCGGAGACCTCATGTCAGTGACGAATGACCGATTGTCAGAAGTGGCCCGCTGCGCTTACCGCATTCGCCGATACGCCTTGCGCATGGGCGAAGTGCAAGGGCAGGGCTACATAGGCCAGGCCTTGGGTTATGCCGATGTGTTGGCTGTGGCCTATGGCCACGCGCTGAACTTCCGCGCCGATGACCCGAAATGGGACGGGCGCGACCGGTTTTTGCTTTCGCACGGCCACTACGCCATTGCGTTTTATGCCGCCCTGATCGAGGCTGGCATCCTTGCCGAAGACGAGCTTGAGAGTTACGGCAGCGACGACAGCCGCTTGCCCATGTCGGGCATGGCCAGTTACACGCCGGGCATGGAAATGTCGGGCGGCTCACTCGGTCAGGGCTTGCCGATTGCGGTGGGCATGGCGCTGGCGCTGCGCCACAAAAACAACCCAGCGTTTGTGTACAACTCCATGTCGGATGGCGAGTTGGACGAAGGCTCCACCTGGGAGGCCGCCATGTCGGCCGCCCACCACGGTTTGGGCAACCTGATTTGCATCGTGGACATCAACAACCAGCAAGCCGATGGCCATTCGTCCAAGGTGCTGGGCTTCGAACCCTTGGCCGACAAATGGGCTGCGTTTGGTTGGCATGTGCAGCGCGTGGATGGCAACCATTTGCCCGCCGTGCTGCGTGCCTTTGACACCGCACGCCAATTGCCTGAGGCCAAACCCCGCGTGATTTTGTGCGACACCCTGATGGGCAAGGGCGTGCCCTTTCTGGAAACGCGTGAAAAGAACCACTTCATACGCGTCGACCCGCCAGAGTGGCAGCATGCTTTGCAAGTGCTGGATGCGGCCCAAGCCTGAGGACCTGAAACATGAACGCCGTGACTGATAAAAAACCCCGCCTGACCACCTCGGCCATGATCGCCTCGATCGCTTCCGAGGGCCAGCGCGTGCAAGCTGCTCCTTTTGGCAAAGCCTTGGTCGAGTACGCCGCCAACCACCCCGACATCGTGGGCCTGACCGCCGACTTGGGCAAATACACCGACATGCATTTGTTTTCGCAGGCCTACCCTGAGCGGTTTTTCCAGATGGGCATGGCCGAACAGTTGCTCATGGCGGCTGCGGGCGGCATGGCCAAAGAAGGCCTGACCCCCTTTGCCACCACCTACGCCGTGTTTGGCACGCGCCGCGCTTATGACTTCATTCACCAAGTCATTGCTGAAGAAAACCTGAACGTGAAAATTTGCTGCGCTTTGCCCGGTCTGACCACCGGATATGGCCCCAGCCACCAAGCCACCGAAGATCTGGCCATGATGCGCGCCATCCCCGGCCTGACCATCGTAGACCCTTGCGATGCGCTGGACATTGCACAAGCCGTGCCCCAAATTGCCGAGCACAAAGGCCCGGTTTACATGCGCTTGTTGCGTGGCAACGTGCCGCTGGTGCTCGATGAATACGACTACCAGTTTGAGTTGGGCAAAGCCAAGCGCTTGCGCGATGGCAACGAGGTGCTGATCATCTCCAGCGGCTTCATGACCATGCGGGCACTCGAAGTGGCCAAACAATTGGAGGCCGACAAGGTGAGCGTGGCGGTGCTGCATTGCCCCACCATCAAGCCATTGGACGAGGCCACAATTTTGGCCGAAGTGGCGCGTCCGGGCCGACTCGTGGTGGTGGCCGAAAACCACTCGGTCATCGGTGGACTGGGTGAAGCGGTGGCTGGCCTGTTGTTGCGCGAAGGCGTGATTCCGTCCAAGTTCCGCATGCTGGGCCTGCCCGACGCCTTTTTGGACGCAGGCGCCCTGCCCACACTGCACGACCGCTACGGCATTTCAGTCGAAAAGATGACCGGGACACTCAAGGCTTGGCTAGCTTGATTCGCCACACCCCAGTCACTAGGCAGTCACACCCGAATCCTTGAGCTGTCACACCCTGATTCTTAACTTGTCATACCCGGCTACGACCGGGTATCCATGCCCGCCGAAGTCATGGACCCCCGATCAGGTCGGGGGTGACAGGATAAAAAGGTCGGGGGTGACAGGGTAAAAAGGTCGGGGGTGACGGGTCAAAAGCTATCAGGCGGCCAAGCGGGCTTGCAATGCCGTTTTGGTGTCCAGCAGGGCTTGGGGCAGGTGGTAGCTCAGTTGTGCAAAGTGGTCGTCGTGCAGTTTGAACTCGGTTTGCCAAGCGGCAGGGTCGATGCTGGTGACCGATTTGAACTGTTCGGCGCTGAAGTCAAGACCTGTCCAGGTGATTTCGCCATAAGTCGGGGCAATGCCGAACATGGTTTCTTCGCCTTGGGCAGTGCCTTCTAAGCGGTCGATCATCCACTTCAGCACGCGCATGTTCTCGCCATAACCGGGCCAGACAAAAGAGCCGTCTTCGCCCTTGCGGAACCAATTCACGCAGTACATGGCGGGCAACTTGTGGCCAGCCGCTTGGGCTTTGGCCCCGGTATCGAGCCAGTGCTGAAAGTAGTCGCTCATGTTGTAGCCGCAAAACGGCAGCATGGCGAAGGGGTCGCGGCGCACCACGCCTTGCGCACCAAAGGCGGCGGCGGTGGTTTCAGATCCCATGGTCGCGGCCATGTAAACGCCCTCGGTCCAGCTGCGGGCTTCCGTGACCAATGGCACGGTGGTGGAGCGGCGGCCACCAAACATGAAGGCATCAATTGGCACGCCTGCGGCGTCGTCCCAGGCCGGGTCAAGCGCAGGGTTGTTGGCCGCAGCCACGGTAAAGCGGGCGTTGGGGTGGGCGGCTTTGGCGCCGGTTTCCTTGGCAATTTGGGGGGTCCAGTCTTTGCCTTGCCAGTCGATCAAGTGATCGGGCAGTTTGCCGGTGTCTTTTTCCATGCCTTCCCACCACACGTCGCCGTCATCGGTCAGGGCCACGTTGGTGAAGATCACATCCTTGTGCAGGCTCAGCATGCAGTTGGGGTTGGTTTTCATGTTGGTGCCGGGGGCCACGCCAAAGTAACCAGCTTCTGGGTTGATGGCGTACATCTTGCCGTCGGTGTGCGGCTTGATCCAGGCGATGTCGTCGCCAATGGTGGTGACTTTCCAGCCTGCAAAGGCCGCTGGCGGCACCAGCATCGAGAAGTTGGTTTTGCCGCAAGCGCTGGGGAAAGCCGCTGCCACATGGTATTTTTTGCCCTGAGGGTTGGTCACGCCCAAAATCAGCATGTGCTCGGCCAACCAGCCTTGGCCGCCTGCTGCCTCGCTGGCCGCCGCACGGCCCATGTTGGAGGCAATGCGCAGCGCAAAGCACTTTTTGCCCAGCAAGGCGTTGCCACCATAGCCCGAACCATAAGACCAAATTTCGCGCGTTTCAGGGAAATGCACGATGTACTTGGTGGTTGGGTTGCAGGGCCAAGATGTGGTGTCAGTTTGACCGGCCGCCAAGGGTGCGCCCACGGTGTGCATGCAAGGCACAAAATCGCCCTGCGTGCCCAGCACATCGAATACGGCCTTGCCCATGCGGGTCATGATTTTCTGGTTCACCGCCACGTAGGCGCTGTCGGTCAGCTCGATGCCGATGTGGCTGATGTGCGAGCCCAGCGGCCCCATCGAAAAAGGCACCACGTACATCGTGCGGCCAGCCATACAGCCGTCAAACAGCGGGTTCAGGGTGCTGCGCATTTGCGCAGGTTCCATCCAGTTGTTGGTGGGGCCAGCGTCTTCTTTTTGGGCCGAGCAAATGTAGGTGCGGTCTTCCACGCGGGCCACGTCCGAAGGGTCGGAGCAGGCCAAAAACGAATTGGGGCGCTTGGCCGGGTTGAGCTTTTTGAAGGTGCCAGCCGTGACCAGTTCGGCGCACAGGCGGTCGTATTCTTCTTGTGAACCGTCGCACCAATAAATGTTGGCGGGCTTGCACAGGGCGGCCATTTCGGCCACCCAAGCAATCAGCTTGGCGTTTTTGACGTAGCTGGGGGTGTTCAGGTTCAGGCCCTGCATCACGGGTGAGTTCATGGGGAGGCTCCAAGTTTAAAAATCGGTTTTTCAAAAACCCAGCGCTGGGACTTTGAAAAAACGGCTCGGGGGCTGAGATACTGCGTTCTGAACGGGCTGGAACAGGGGCATGTAACCGCCCGGTAACCAAGGGTCTCGATTTTAGGGAGGCTGTCTGATCCGTGCCTGTCAATTGAGTTCAAAACCAGCTTAAATCTATGCAAAAGAAGCATGACTTTATGCGGCCGACATTTACCCCGGTGCCGATGCCGCAGCGTCGCATCTTGTGGGTGTTGGCCTTGGCCTGCGTGTCGTTTGCAGCTGTGGCGCTGCCAGCGCAAGCTCAAACGCGGGTCAAAATTGCCGCAGCCAGCAACCTGAAGTTTGTACTGGCTGACTTGGTAAGCCTTTACGAGCAACAAACTGGCGTTCAAATTGATGTGAATTTTGGGGCGTCTGGCAACTTGGCCCGGCAGATTTTGCAAGGCTTGCCAGTGGCGCAATTCATCTCGGCGGACGAAGACCGGGTGGCTGAATTGGTCAAAGCCGACCGCACCCTGAATGCCGGAGAGCGCTACGCCACCGGGCGTTTGGCCCTGGTGCTGCCTAAAAATTCAGCACTTCCCGTGCGCCAAGGTCTGGCCGCTGTGGTGCGGGCCTTGAAACCGAGTGACAAATTCGCCCTCGCCAACCCCGCTTTGGCCCCTTATGGCGTGGCGGCCGAGCAAGCTTTGCAAAGTGTCGGGGTGGCTCAATTGCTGACGCGGCAAAAGGTGTTGGGCGACAACATCAGCCAGGCCACCCAGTTTGTGGCCACCGGGGCGGCGCAAGCGGGCATCACCGCACTGGCGCTGGCGCAGGCCCCCGAAATCGCCAACCGTTTACAAGTGCTGCCCTTGCCCGAATCGCTGCACGCCCCTTTGCACCAGCGCATGGTCTTGCTCAAAGGGGCCAGCGCGGCCGCAGTGGCCTGGCAGCAGTTTTTGCGCAGCCCACCCGCGCAAGCCATCTTTGTGCAGCATGGTTACGCCTTGCCGCAATAATCAAGGCCGCTTCAGTCCGTCAGAATTGACCCCAACGCTCCCCAAGCCTCTAAAACCCATCCCAAATAATTTCCCATGGATTGGCCTGCCCTCACCGTATCGCTCACATTGGCTGCCTTGACCACCTTGGTCTTGTTGCCGCTGGGCTTGGCGCTGGCCCGCTGGTTGGCGGTGACCGCCTGGGTCGGGCGTCCCTTCATCGAGGCCTTGTTGCTGTTGCCCTTGTTGTTGCCCCCCACCGTGATCGGTTTTTACTTTTTGGTGGCTTTTGGCCAGGGCAGCGCTTTGGGGGCCTGGCTGGCCGCATCCGGCTTGCGGCTGGTCTTCACACTCGAGGGCTTGCTGCTGGTCAGCGTGTTGGTCAACCTGCCTTTTATGGTGCAACCCATACAGCGCGCTTTTGCTGCCGTCCCCAACAGCTTGCGCGAGGCGGCCTGGGTTTCTGGCTTGTCCACCTGGCAAACCTTTTGGCGCATTGAGTTGCCGCTGGCCTGGCCCGGCTTGTTGGCGGGCATGGCCCTCACGGTGGCCCATACGCTGGGCGAGTTCGGTGTGGTGCTGATGGTGGGCGGCAATATTGAGGGCGAAACCCGCACCCTGTCGGTCTCGCTTTACGACAAAGTGCAAGGCATGGACTTGCAGTCGGCCCATGTCATGGCGCTGGCGCTGGTGGCTATTTCTTTGCTGGCGCTGAGCTTGGTGTTGGCCTTTGACCGCGTGGGCCAACGTGGCCGCGCCTTGCAGGAGCGGTGATGGCGTCGGGCCTGCAAGTTCAACTGCGCTCGGCCAGCCCCATTCGGCTGGAGGCCGAATTTGACTGCGCAGCCGGCGAGCTGGTGGCCTTGGTGGGCCCCTCGGGCAGTGGCAAAACCAGCATGCTGCGGGCCATTGCCGGCTTGTGGACGCCTGCCGATGTGCAGGGCCACATACGGGTGGCAGGCCAAAGCTGGCTGGACACGGCGGCGGGGGTGCAGCTCAGTCCACAGCAACGCCGGGCAGGCTTGGTGTTTCAGCACTACGCCTTGTTTCCGCACATGACGGCGCAGGCCAATGTGGCACTGGCTGCAGGACCGGGCTGGACGCAGGCCGACGTGCAAGCCCTGCTCAGCCGCCTCGGGCTGGCGGCGCTCAGCCAGCGCAGGCCCATGCAGCTTTCAGGGGGGCAGCAGCAGCGGGTGGCCTTGGCCCGTGCCTTGGTGCGCGTGATGCCCACGCCCCCCGCGGCGGGCAGCGTGCCCGATCAAGACCGCTCGAGCGATTCACACAATCCTGCTGCCTTGAATCAATTAAGTGCGCAACAAGAGCCTTTGCAAAACCCGAGCCTCGGGCTGCAGGCAATGCCCGGTGTGTTGTTGCTGGACGAGCCTTTTTCGGCTGTGGACGCGCCCACGCGCCAAACCCTGTACCGCGAACTGGCCGCTTTGCGCCTCAAAGTGGCCGTGCCCATGCTCTTGGTCACGCACGATCTGGCCGAAGCCCGTCGCCTGGCCGATCGGGTGGTGATTGTGGACGCCGGCCAAACCCTGCAAACCGGGGAACCGGCCCGCGTGTTTGCCAGCCCGCGCAATGCCCGAGTGGCCGAGTTGGTGGGCATTCAAAACCACTTTGAAGGGTGTTTTTACAAAGACCAACCCGGCTGGGGCCGCTTGCGCTGGACCGATCCCCGCAGCGCGGCAGAAGGCATCGATTTGAGCGTGATCGATAAAAACAAAATCGACAACGCCACCCCTGTAACCTGGGTTTTGAACGGGGAACAGGTAGATGTGTTGGTCGATGCGGTGGCGGACGAGGGTGGCGGCGCGCGTGTAGGCCATGCTGCAGGTTCAGTGGCACAGTCAGCCTCAATGGCCGTAACCAGGGCCACCCGGTTGCGCTGTCAGTTGCTCGAAGTGCTCTCGTTGGGCGAAATAAGTTTGTGCACGCTTACACCCGAAGCCATGCCGGGACAAACCATCACCTTGAACTTGACCACGCGTTTGCTGCGCCGCTTGCAAGTGGGGGCGGGTGGCTGGGTGCAATTGCTGATTGCCCCCGGGGCGCTGCACATCATGCCGGTCAAAGAAGTGCGCTGACCTCAAAACGCCCCAAACCACCCCAATACGAAAAACCGCCCCTAAAAAGCCAAAACCCGCAAAGCCAAGCTGTTGCGGGTTTTTTAGTTTGGGGTGGGCAGCCCTAAGGCGCACCCCGATAAGCTGGAAAGCCTCAGGCCATGAACACGGCAATAAAGGCCAGCAAGAAAATCAGCAAAGCACCCGCAGCAGGAATGACCACGGGAATGTGCTTGACGATGTTTTCAACCGGGTCGTCAGATGTGTGTGAGTCGTTATGAGCAGACATGAGATACCTCGAAACAAGAATGCGCGTATTGTAGCCAAGCCCAACCAACGCCCGGCTGACAGCCAAAACGGTCACCCGGCTCACATCAGGGCATAGGTGGTGCTGGCCCGGAAAACGCTTTTGCCATCGTCGGCCCCTGACAGGTCGATTTCGCCGAACGCCATGGCCTTGCCCGCCCGCAACACCCGGGCCGTCACCAGCGCATCTTGCCCCGACAAGGGCTTCATGAAGCTGCTGGACAACTGCACCGTGCTGCAAGGGCGAAACTTCCCAAAGTGGCTGATCAGCGCCAACACCATGGCCGTGTCGGCGGCCGCCATCATGGCCTGCCCGCACAACATACCGCCCACCCGCGACAGTTGCTCGCTTTGCGGCAAGCGCAGGGTCACGCTGTCGGCGTCAAAGCGCTCGACCTTCAGGTTCAGCGCCTGCACCCAAGGGGCAAAAAGGTCGGACAGGGCTTGCTGCAGGGTTTCTTGGGAAATGGGGGCTGCTTGCATGGGGGCCTTTGGGGTTTTGTGCGGGCTATTTTCACCTAGGCAAGGCGTAAATCTTCAAAGGCATTTAGCAAAGAGCATTGTTGAATCTGCGGGTTTGTCCGGTTAAAGGCCAAATTACATTACGGCCATAATGTAAAAAAACCAAACCAGCATGACCCGTTCTCTCCATCAAATCAAAAGTGAGCAAACCCGTGAGCGTTTGCTCGATGCCGCCCTTGAACTCATGCATGCCAAGGGCCACGGACAACTGTCGGTGCATGAGGTGGCGCGGGCTGCGGGCATGACGTCCGGGGCTGTGCAACACCACTTTTCGTCCAAAGCGGCGCTGATGCTGGAGGTGATCACCCGCTTGATTTTGCAGCTCGAAGAAGCCAGTGATTTTTGGCCTGACGCCAAATGGCCATTGCCTCGGCGTGCCGACCATTTTGTGCAACAGGCCTGGGCCATGTTGTACGGGCAGCCGCGTTTCAGCGTGGCTTGGTCGGCCTATCTGGCCGCGCGCGAAGACACCCTGATGGTGGCGCACATCGTGGAACGGCGCGGCATGCTGACCGCCAGCCTGAAGCAACAAATGGCCGTGCATTTTCCCGAAATGTGCCAAGGCCCTCAGGCCGAAGCACGCGTCCAGTTCGTGCTGTCCGCGTTACGCGGCATGGGCCTGGTCGCTCCCTTTTCCCCTGCCGCAGCCATACCGGCGCAGTTGCAGGTGTTGTCGCATTACCTCCAATCCTTTGAACCACAGGAAACATGACATGAAAAAAACACTCATTGCCGCCCTTTTGTGCGGTGTCAACTTGCTGGCGCAAGCGGCTTTTCCGGACAAAGCCATCACTTTGATCGTGCCGTATCCCCCCGGAGGGGCCACCGATATCCTGGCGCGCAAATTGGCGGCACCGTTAGGGCAGCGGCTGGGGCAAACGGTGGTGGTCGAAAACAAGGCCGGGGCCGGTACCGCCATTGGCGCCACACTGCTGGCCAAGTCGGCACCCGATGGTTACACCTTGCTGTTGTCGTCAAACACCACCTTCACGGTGAATGCCGCGCTGAAGAAAAATCTGCCGTACGACCCGCAGAAAGACTTTGAGTCCATTGGCCTCATTGGTTCATCGCCACTGGTCTTGCTGGCGCACCCCAAGTTGCCCGCCAACAATGTCAAAGAGCTTTTGGCGCTGGCCAAGAGTGATCCCAAAGGCTTGAATTTCGGTTCATTCGGGGTGGGCACTTCGGCACATTTGGCGGGAGAAATGTTCAAGGTCATGACCGGGGCCAACATGACGCATGTGGCCTATCGGGGCAGTGCGCCCGCCATGACGGACCTGATTGGGGGGCAGATTGCCTTGAGCTTTGACACGAGCGTGGCTGCTATGCCGCAAATGGCCTCGGGCAAGGTCAAGGCCATTGCCGTGACCACGCGCCTGCGTTCGCCGCAGATGCCTCAAGTGCCCACGGTGGCCGAAGCTGGATTTCCTGATTACGAAATGGTGCCGTGGATCGGGTTCGTCGCACGCCGGGGCATGCCCGCTGAGGTGAGTGGCAAATTGACCCAAGCCCTGAAAGACAGTTTGAACGATCCGGTGGTCAAGGCCGACCTGCAAAAGGTGGGACTGGATGTGTTGTTTCAACCCGGTAGCGCTTACGATGCCAAGGTGGCGCAAGAATTGCCCTTGCTGCGGGCCTATGTGCACCGCGCCAACATACCCGTGGAGTAAGGCCTTTGAACTTGGTGGAGCTGAGCGCAGTTGAATTGCGTCGCCGTATCGGCGAAAAACAAGTCTCGCCGGTCGAGTTGATGCAAGCCTGCATCGCGCAGATCGAACGTTACAACCCGGCAGTGAATGCGATTTGCGCCACCGATTTTGACCGTGCACTGGACCAAGCCCGCCAAGCCGAGGCCCAGGTCATGCGCGGCGCACCCTTGCCCGCTTTGCATGGCTTGCCGTTGGGGGTAAAAGACTTGCAAGCCACAAAAGGCTTGCTCACCACCAGTGGCAATGTGGGCTTGCGTGGGCATGTGCCAAAGCAAGACGTGTCGCTGGTAGCCCGTTTGCGCGAGGCCGGGGCCATCGTGACGGCCAAAACCAACACGCCTGACATGGGCGCGGGCGGCAACACCCGCAACCCGGTGTGGGGTGCCACGGGCAATCCATTTAACCCTGAGTTGAATGCTGGGGGCTCATCGGGTGGGTCCGCCGCAGCGCTGGCTTGTGATCTGTTGCCGCTGTGCACGGGTTCGGACACCGGGGGCTCTTTGCGCACCCCTTCGGCACTGTGCGGGGTGGTGGGTTTGCGGCCTTCGCCGGGGCTGATTGCCAACGACATGCGTCCACTCGGCTGGTCGGCGATTTCGGTGCTCGGCCCTATGGGGCGCGATGTGGCCGATACGGCTTTCATGATGCAAGCCAGTGTGGGCCCGCACCCGATGGACCCGCTCAGTCTGGGCGTACAGCACGAGGCGTTTTGGCCCGTTCAGCCCTTGGATTTACGGCACTTGCGGGTGGGCTATACCGAAGATTTTGGCACCTGCGCGGTCGATCCGATGATCCGGCGCGTGTTTCGCGACCGGGTGCAAGCCCTGTCGCAAGAAGTGGCTGTGTGCGAACCCCTGGATTGGGACTTAAGCGAGGGCCACCGCTGTTTTGACGTGATTCGCGCCGAGAGTTTTTTGGCCGCATTTGAAGCAAGCTACCGCACGCATCCTGAAACGCTGGGGCCCAATGTGCGGGCCAACGTAGAAATGGCCGCCAGCATCACATTGTCTGACCGTGCTTGGGCCCATTTGACGCAAACACGGATCAACCGGCAGTTTCAGGCCGCCTTCAGCCAATACGACCTGATTCTTGCGCCAGTCACCCCGGTGTCGCCCTTTGCGTGGACGCAGATGTATGCCGAGGTCATCGACCAACAAAAACAGCGCAACTACTACGAATGGCTGAGCCTGTGCTACTTGGTCACGCTGGCCACTAACCCGGCTTTGTCGCTGCCGCTGGGTCGTGACGAGGTCGGCATGCCCTTTGGTTTGCAGTTGATTGGCCCCTTGCACCGCGATGCACAACTGCTGCGCATGGCGGCAGCCATAGAGCAATGGGCCAAAACGCAGCCTGCGCATGCCCGCCCCCGCCCCGACATGACGCACTTGCTGCAAGCGCGCCCGGAGCTGAAAAGCATCGTCACGCATCCTCCCCTCTGGACTGGGGGTGCAGAACTTGGCTTTGAAACCCGCAACGCGGTTTAAAGCATGGTTCAAAGCATCCTTGTTCTCGGCGCTGGCATGGTCGGCACTTGCACCGCCTTGCATTTGCAGCAGCGGGGTTTTGATGTGGTGCTGGTCGACCGGCGTGCGCCGGGCCAAGAAACATCCTTTGGCAATGCGGGCTTGATCCAGCGTGAGGCGGTGGAGCCCTATGCTTTTCCGCAAGAGCCCGGTTTTTTGCTCAACGCGGCTTTGGGACGCGGTGCTGCGGTGCATTGGCATGCGCGGGGCCTTTGGCAAATGGCAGGTGCGCTGCGGCGTTATTGGGGCCATTCGCGCCCAGTTGCTCACGCCCAGGCCACGTTGGCCTATAGCCAGTTGATCGCACATGCCACGATTGAACATGGCGCTTTGATGGCGCAAGTGGAGGCACAGACGGAAGCGCAGACGGCGGCACATGTTGACCTCGCAAACTTAGTCAAGCGGGAAGGTTTTCGGTTTGTGTTTCGCACTCCGCAGGCGCTGGACGAAGCCCTGCAGCGGGCCGCCATGCTGTGCGAGCGCTTTGGTGTGCGCTACCAAGCCGAAGACACGCAACAACTGGCGCAGGCCGAGCCTGCCTTGCGCGTGCCGCTGGCCGGGGCCGTGCATTGGCTGGACCCTTGGGCCGTGAACGACCCGGGGGCCTTGGTGCAGCGGTATGCCGATTTGTTTGTGGCGCGTGGCGGCCGTGTGCTGCTGGGCGATGCCGCCACCCTTCGGGCGCAAGGTGCGGGCTGGGAAGTGCAGACCACCGAGGGGCGGGTGCAGGCTGGGCAAGCCGTGCTGGCGCTGGGCCCATGGGCAGATGGCCAGCTACAGAGGCTGGGTTACCGCTTTCCCTTGTTCATTAAACGCGGTTACCACCAGCACTACCGCGCACCTGTCCAAGTACGCCAGCCGATGTTGGATGCAGAAAAGGGCTATTTGCTGGCCCCCATGCAAAACGGTTTGCAAAACGGCTTGCAAAATAGCTTGCGCCTGACCACAGGCGCAGAATTTGCCCCCCTAGATGCAGCCCCCACACCCGTGCAACTTATCAAGGCCGAGGCTTTGGCGCGCGAGCTGGTGGCGCTGGGCGAACCCCACCCAGAGCCGCCTTGGCTGGGCGCACGCCCCTGCACGGCCGACATGCTGCCCGTCATGGGGCCTGCCCCCCGGCATCCCGGTTTGTGGTTCAACTTCGGCCATGCACACCAAGGCTTTACGCTGGGGCCCGTGGCTGGGCGCTTGCTGGCCGAAATGCTGCAAGGCCAAACCCCCTGGGTAGACCCCAAGCCCTATTTGCCGCAGCGGTTTATGTGACGATTTCAGGCGCGGCTGACCAAGATGCCACGCAGGTGTTGCCCACTGGCTTGTTCTTCGGGGCGTGGGTATTGCGCTGGGTTTATTCGGTGCAGCAGCCAAGCTTCTCGGGATTGCGCGGCGCGCACGTTGCGCAGTTTCACATGGCCAAACCCACGCATGGACAGGGGCAGCGCCAGCAGGTCTTGCACAACCGGCAGTTTTGCAGGGTCCAACTGGGGCAGCACATCGGTCAGCACCTCGCGTACGCGGGCTTCGTATTGATCCACCAAGCGGCGTTCAATTTGCCGTTCTTCGGTACGGCCAAAGGGGTCAATGGCTGTGCCGCGCAAAAATTTTGCCTTGGCCAGCAGGCGCAACGCGGGGCGCATCCAGGCCCCCAGCATCACTTTGCGGGGCGCTTTGCCTTCGGCCGCCTTGAACAATGCCGGTGGCGACATGTGAAAAGCCAGCTGGTAGTCGCCTTCAAATTGCGCATCCAACTGGCGCTGAAAGGCCGCATCGCTGAACAACCTGGCCACCTCGTATTCGTCTTTGTAGCTCATTAACTTGTGCAAACTGCGGGCCACGGTCAGGGCCAGCGCGTCATCGGGCAAACCAGAAGTGTCGGTGGCGGCTTGCACTTGCTGCATCAGGTTTTCGTAGCGCTGCGCCCAGTTCGGGTTTTGGTAGGCCGTCAAGTGGCGCAAGGCGTGCTCAATGAAGCCGCTCAGCGTGTCGGGCTCCGGTGCGGCCAGGGTTTGTTCTTGCAGCGCCTCAGGGTCGGCAGCGGCCAGCCGCCCCACCGTGAAGGCCAGCAGGTTCGATTCCACGGCCACATTGTTCAGCCTAATGGCTTGCTCCAAAGCCGCCAGGCTAACGGGCACCAGACCGCGTTGCCACGCATAGCCCATGGCCAAGATGTTGGAGGCCAGGGTGTTGCCCAGCACCTGCTCGGCCAGCGCTTGTGCGTTGAAGGTTTCTACTTGCTCGGGCCCTGCTGAAAAGCGCATTTTTTCGACCAACAACTCGGTGTGCACCTGTGCATCGGGGTGGCGTACCGCGTCGGCCACGGGCGTTTCGTGCACATTCACCAGCACGCGGGTGCGGCCATGACGAATGGTTTGCAAGGCTTCGGGCGAAGCCGCCACCACCGCATCACAGGCCAGCATCGCATCGGCCTGCTGGGTGTCGATGCGCACTTGGTTCAAGAGCTGTGCGGTCGGCGCAATGCGCACAAAACTCAGTACCGAGCCACCTTTTTGGGCAAAACCCATGAAGTCGAGCACGCTGGCGCGTTGCCCCTCCAGGTGCGCGGCCATGGCAATGACCGCGCCCACCGTGACCACGCCCGTGCCGCCCACGCCGGTAATCAGCAAATCCCAGGGGCTGTTGGCTGGGCTGCGCAGCGCATGCGGCAGCAGGGCCGCGCGCGCCTTGAACTGCGCCACGGCCTCGGGCGTTGCCCCCGTTTTGCGGCGCAAACTGCCCCCGGTCACGCTGACAAAGCTGGGGCAAAAACCGTTCGAGCATGAATAGTCTTTGTTGCAATGGGTCTGGTCGATCTTGCGTTTGCGGCCCCAACGCGTTTCGTGCGGCAACACGGCCACGCAATTGCTTTGCACCCCGCAGTCGCCGCAGCCTTCGCACACGTTTTCATGAATCATCAGGCGACGTGCGGGTTCGGCCAGCTCGCCTTTTTTGCGGCGGCGGCGTTTTTCGGCGGCGCAGGTTTGCTCATAGATCAGCACCGACACGCCCACCACCTCGCGCAATTGGCGTTGCACCGCGTCCAGGTCTTCACGCGGGTGAAAGGTGGCAATGCCCGGAAAGCGGTTTTTGATTGCATTGAACTTGCCAATGTCATCGCTCACGATGGCCAGCGCCAAAACGCCTTCACTTTCCACTTGGCGGGCAATGGCGTCCACGCTGATCACGCCATCGACCGGCTGCCCGCCCGTCATGGCCACCGCATCGTTGAACAATATTTTGTAGGTGATGCGAGCTTTGGCTGCCACCGCCTGGCGAATGGCCAGATAGCCCGAGTGGTAATAAGTCCCATCGCCCAGGTTCTGAAAAACGTGCGGGGTGCGGGTAAAGCGCGAATGTGACACCCAGTCCACCCCCTCGCCGCCCATCTGGATCAGGCCAGCCGTGTCGCGCTCCATCCAGTTGGCCATGAAGTGGCAGCCAATGCCCGCGCGGGCCGTGGAGCCTTCGGGCACCTTGGTGGAGGTGTTGTGCGGGCAACCTGCACAAAAATAAGGCATGCGCTTGACCGCATCGCTGGCGTTGCTCAGCATCTCGGCGGGCACAAAGTCGCGCAACTTGAGGTGCGGAATGTTCAGCGTCACGCACAGCGGGGTCTGGGTCTGAGGCTGGGTATCGGGGCCAGCTTCATTGAGCTTGTCCGCCATGGCCTCAGTGTGTTGTTGCAACCAATGGGCCACTTGCAGCATCAACCGCGAGGGACGCAATTCGCCCAAAGCAGACAACAGCGCTTGGCCCTGTGCGTCGCGCTTGCCCACGATGGTGGGGCGCAAAGGTGCGTTGTAGAACAAGTCGCGCAGTTGTTGTTCCACAACCGGCGCTTTTTCTTCGATTACCAAAATCTCTTGCAAGCCCTTGGCAAAGGTCTGCAGGCCCGAAACTTCCACCGGAAAGGTCAAGCCAAGCTTGAGCACCCGCACCCCAGCGGCGGCCAAGGCTAGTTCGCTCAGGCCCAGACGGCGAAACACCTCCATCAAATCGTGATGGGCCTTGCCTGCGGTGACGATGCCGATGTGGGCGTGCGCGCTCTCAATCACGGTGCGGTCAATGCGGTTGACCCGTGCAAACGCGGCCACGGCATCCAGTTTGTCTTGCAGACGCGACTCGATGCGCAGCGAAGGCAGGTCGGGCCAGCGGTAATGCAGGCCATCGGCCGGGGCTTGGTGCCCAGTCAGGGCTTGCACTTCTTGCGGGCTTTTCCAGCTTTGGCAAAGCGTGTGGATGGCGTCCAGATCGACCGAAGTGGTGCTCTCCACCACTTCAGACAAGGCCGTCATGCCGACCCAGGCGCCCGAATAACGCGACAAGGCAAAGCCGTACAGGCCAAAGCTCACCAATTCAGACACATCGGCGGGCGACACCACGGGCATGTGCCACGACTGAAACACCTGGTCACTCTGGTGCGGCATGGACGACGACACGCACCCGTGGTCGTCCCCGGCCACCACCACCACGCCGCCATGGGGCGACGAACCATAGGCGTTGCCGTGTTTCAGCGCATCGCCAGCGCGGTCCACGCCCGGGCCTTTGCCGTACCACAGACCAAAAACACCGTCCACCGTGCGCTCCGGGTCAGACTCCACACGTTGCGTGCCCAGCACTTGGGTGGCGGCCAGTTCTTCGTTGATGGCCGACACAAACTCGACGCCTGCTGTTTTGAACTTCTCACCCTGTTTCCAGATCACCTGGTCCACCATGCCCAGCGGCGAACCTCGGTAGCCGCTGATAAAACCCCGGGTGTTCCACGCTAAGCGCTCATCGTGCTGGCGCTGCATCAGCATCAGCCGCACCAGCGCTTGGGTGCCCGAAACCAAGACCGTGCCCTGAGTGGCCCACACGTTGTCTTTGAGCTGGACATCGCGCAAAGGGGCGGTAAACGACTTTGTGGGATTTGTTGAATCGGTCGAAGCGGCTGAAAGGGTTGAAGGGGTTGAAGGGGTTGAAGGGGTCAAGGTGGGTTGGGCATGCGGCATGAGAGTAAGAATAGGCCGCATTCCAGGGAATTAATCCATTATTTATCCATTAAAACCCCAAGAATAGAGAATGAAATTCTTTCAATGTCTAAAATATGAGAATGAAAGATGCTTACAGCCTGAAAATTCTCGAAGCCCTGCAACAAGACTCACGCATGACCGTGCAGCAAATATCGGAGCGTGTGGGCCTGTCCACCACGCCCTGTTGGAAGCGCATCAAAGACATGGAGGCGCAAGGCGTGATCACGGGCTACACCGTGCAGGTGGACCGCAAAAAAGTGGGGCTCGATCTGCTGGTCATGGCCGAGATCAACCTGACCCAGCACACCGAAAAAACCGTGGCCGAGTTTGAAGCCGCCGTCGAGGCCACCCCCCACATCGTGCGCTGCTACTCCACCACCGGGCAGTCGGACTACGTGCTCATGATCATGGCCACCGACATTGAGCAGTACGAGCAATTTCTGATGCGTACGCTGTTCAAGCTGCCCGCCGTGGCGCATGTGCGCTCCAGCATCGTGCTGCGCGAGATCAAGCAGGGGGCAGGCTTGCCTTTGTGATCACAGCACCCGGTAAAAACTCAAAAACACACCATCGGGTGCACGCCGCCCGGTGCCCACAAATTGGCTTTCGCTCAGCCAAGCCCACTGCGGGGCGGTGGCTTCTAGCTTGGGCTGGCACCTGAAGTACACCTCGTCCGGGTTCACCGGCTGGCCCTGCATGATGCGTTGTGAGTTTTCCAAAGAAGCCACCCGCAAGGCCGTGTTTTGCACAAACACCCGGCTGCCATCGTCCAGTTCAATCACATAGCGGGCATCCAGGTGCGCCTGCGTGCCACCCGCCAAAATCAACTGAAAGTCGGCCCCCCCCGCCAGCACTTTGCCATTGACCTGGGGACCGGTCACCGTGCCGCCCGTGATCGGGATCATGCGGCGCAAACCGGCAGGGGTTTGGCCCACTTCAACGGGCGGGGCAATGGTCACGGCCAGGTCGCACAGGTGTTCAAGCTGTGGCGGGGGCAAGGTGGCAAGAAGCGAGGTGGACATGTTGGAGCCTTTAAACTGGCTGCCTATTTTGCCTAATCTGCCTAATCTGCCTAATCTGCCTAATCTGCCCAATATTTGGTAACCCCCATGCTTTCTACTCAAGACAAAACCCGCATCGACGACACCCGCATCGCTTCGGTTCGCCCCCTCATGACCCCCGCCTTGTTGGAGGAACAACTGCCCGCATCGCCCGCGCACCTGGCGTTGGTGCTGCGCTCGCGGCAAGACATCTCGAATGTGCTGCAAGGTCGGGACGACCGTTTGGTGGTGGTGGTGGGCCCGTGCTCCATTCATGACCATGACCAAGCCATGGCCTACGCCGAGTTGCTCAAGGCCGAGGCCGACCGGCTGGCCCAAGACCTGCACATCGTGATGCGCGTGTATTTTGAAAAACCCCGCACCACCGTGGGCTGGAAAGGCTACATCAACGACCCGCACCTGGACGGCAGTTTTGCCATGAACCAGGGCCTGGAGATGGCGCGCAAACTGTTGCTCGACATCCTGGACCGGGGCTTGCCCGTGGCCACCGAGTTTCTGGACTTGCTCAGCCCGCAGTTCATCAGCGACCTGGTGACCTGGGGCGCGATTGGTGCGCGCACCACCGAAAGCCAAAGCCACCGCCAGTTGGCCAGTGGGCTGTCTTGCCCGGTGGGCTTCAAAAACGGCACCGATGGTGGCGTGAAGGTGGCGGCCGATGCGGTGGTGGCGGCCAAAGCACCGCACGCCTTCATGGGCATGACCAAAATGGGCCAGGCGGCTATTTTTGAGACGCGCGGCAACCAAGACGTGCACATCATTTTGCGCGGCGGCAAGCAACCCAACTACGCCGCAGCCGATGTGCAGGCGGCCTGCAAAGCGCTCGAAGCCTCGGGCATTTCCCCGCAAGTCATGGTCGACGTGTCGCACGCCAACAGCAGCAAGCAACACAGCAAACAAATCGAGGTGGCGCACGACGTGGCCGCCCAAGTGGCCGCAGGCGACCGCCGCATCATGGGCCTGATGATCGAAAGCCACCTGAACGAAGGCCGACAAGACTTGAAAGAAGGCCAGCCCTTGGCGCACGGCGTGTCAATCACCGACGCCTGCATCAGCTTTGCCCAAACCGTGCCCGTGCTGGAAGCGCTGGCGCTGGCGGTGCAAAAGCGGCGCTTAGTGGCCTGATATTTTCTTGACGACACAAGCTCGGCAGGCATAAAGTAGCGTGGCTGACATCGGGAAACCGACCGAAGCATTCTTGGGGCACATGCCTGCGCCCCGCCCATCTGAACGATAAATCTTCTTTTGGGCAAACTTTGGGGTGATCCTCTCGTGACATCCCATCAGCCCGACGAGTCCTCTGGTCGGGCTTGTCATTTGTGGCGGCGTTTTTTGTTTTTTGTCCCTTTTCGGAGACTGTCGCCGGGATGGTGACCCTGCCGTGGCCCACCCCATCTCATGGCTCGTGTTCCGCCAAGTACATGCTGGCTTTTTGATCGTCAAGCGAGAACATGGGGGATGTGCGGCTGCTTTCTAGATCAATGCCCAGGCGCAGGGCTTGCGACAGGCCGTTGAGTTCATCGGCCAGGGTGGCCAGCAGGTCGTCAAGCGACAACAAACCCATCAAGCGGCCGTTGGGTTCGGTGATAAAGAGACGACGCACGCCGTGTTGGTTCATGGCTTTCACGGCTTCGTGCACCGTGGCCGTGCCGGGCACCCGGATCAGGTGGATGCTGCTGAACGCGCCCACGTTTTGCTCTTGCGGGCTGCGGTCTTGCGCCAACAAATGGATGACCAGATCCCGGTCGGTCACCACCCCCACCACGCGGGTCGGGTCTTCGGGGTCGGTCAGGGCCAGTGCGCCCACATGGTGGGTGCGCATCATTTCGGCAGCTTTGCGCACCGGGGCCTCGGCGCTCAGGGTCAGGATATCGCGCTGGCAAAGTTCGGACAAATTCATGAAAAACGCTCCTGAAAAATACAACAGCCCACCTTAGTGGGGTGGGCTGATGGGGTCAGTGCGTTGTTTCACGCCCGAAAGGGGCGGAAGTTGGCCAAAAATCGCCAAAAAGGCATCAAAAAAATCAGCCAGCCAGTCCCACAAACACGTTTTGTACGTCGTCGTTGTTGTCGATGGCCCCCAGGAAGGTTTCGACTTCTTCGAGTTGCTCGGCGCTCAAGTTGGCTGGGTTGACCGGGTTTTTGGGTTTGTAGCCCAATTTGGCCGCAACCACGGTAAAGCCGTGGGCGGGCAGGGCGCGGCTGACCAGGTCTAGGTCGGTGGCTTCGGTAATAAAGAGGGTCATGCCGTCTTCGTCGGCGGGTTCAAAGTCTTGCGCACCGGCCTCGATGGCGGCCAGTTCCGGGTCGGCCCCGGCTTGGGCGGGTTCGGCCTCGATCAGGCCCACATGGTCAAAGTCCCACGACACCGAGCCCGAACTGCCCTGCTGGCCTTTGCGGAACAACACGCGCATTTCAGACGCGCTGCGGTTCACGTTGTCGGTCAGCACCTCGATCATGACCGGCACTTGGTGGGGCGCAAAGCCTTCGTAAATCACGCGCTCAAAGCTGACCGCATCGCCCAGCAAGCCCGCACCTTTTTTGATGGCGCGTTCCAGGGTCTCTTTGGGCATGGACACTTTGCGGGCCTGTTCCACCACCAGGCGCAGGCGCGAATTGGCCGAGGGGTCGGCCCCGTTGCGGGCTGCAATCATGATGTCTTTGGCCAGCCGGCCAAACAATTTGCCTCTGGCATCGGCTGCTTGTGCCTTGCCTTTTGCTTTCCACTGCGCGCCCATGGGGTGTTCCTAGGTTTTGGCGGGTGCCTTCAGGGGCACGGGCCGGGTCAATCGGGCGCCAGGCTCTTGGGCATGGCGCATGTCTGAAGGGGTGTCAGTTTAATCGCCAACGACATGGCGAAGAAGATCGTCAAAAGAAGTGCAAAGGGGCCCAGGCCACCGACCCCGCTGTTTCAATGCCCCACAAGGGTCTGGTCAGTAAGCAAATGAGAGGGGCTTTTGAGATAAAGTCATGGGCTAAACCGCCTTAAAAGGGCGATTTTCGAGACGAATCGACAGACCGTCGAATAACGTATTGCTTTTTACACACCGATAACGAGAGTACCCATGGCTGCTGAAAAATCAAAAATCATCTACACCCTGACCGATGAGGCCCCTTTGCTGGCCACCGCGTCTTTTTTGCCCATCATCCGCACCTTTACCGGCCCCGCAGGCATTGAAGTGGCTGAAAGCGATATTTCAGTGGCGGCGCGAATTTTGGGTGAGTTTTCTGATTTGTTGCCCCCCGAGCAGCGTGCCCCCAACAACTTGGCCGAGTTGGGCAAATTGACCCTCAAGCCATCGGCCAACATCATCAAGTTGCCCAACATCAGCGCTTCGGTGGGCCAATTGGTGGCCGCCATCAAGGAGTTACAGGCCAAAGGTTATGCCTTGCCCGATTACCCTGAAAACGCCAAAACCGACGAAGAAAAGGCCCTGAAAGCCCGTTACGCCAAATGCACCGGTTCTGCCGTGAACCCCGTGCTGCGTGAGGGCAACTCCGACCGCCGCGCACCGCGTGCCGTGAAAGAGTTTGCGCGCAAAAACCCGCACAGCATGGCCGAGTGGAGTCAGGCATCGCGTTCGCACGTTTCACACATGCACGCGGGCGATTTTTACCACGGCGAAAAGTCCATGACTTTGGACCGTCCCCGTGACGTGAAGATGGAGCTGATCACCAAAAGCGGCAAAACCATCATTCTCAAACCCAAAGTTTCCTTGCTCGACCGTGAAGTCATCGACAGCATGTTCATGAGTAAGAAAGCCCTGGAAGAGTTCTACGAAAAAGAGATCGAAGACGCGCATAAAACCGGCGTGATGTTCTCCTTGCACGTCAAGGCCACCATGATGAAGGTCTCGCACCCCATCGTGTTTGGCCACTGCGTCAAGATTTTCTACAAAGAAGCCTTTGCCAAGCACGCCAAATTGTTCGAAGAACTGGGCGTCAACGTGAACAACGGCATGGCCGACCTGTACGGCAAGATCACCGCCCTGCCCCAGTCCAAGCAAGACGAGATCAAGCGCGACTTGCACGCTTGCCACGAGCACCGCCCCGAGTTGGCCATGGTCGATTCGGCCAAGGGCATTACCAATTTCCACTCGCCCAACGACGTGATCGTGGACGCCTCGATGCCCGCCATGATCCGCAATGGCGGCAAGATGTGGGGCGCCGACGGCCGCCTGAAAGACGTTAAGGCCGTGATGCCCGAGTCCACATTTGCCCGTATCTATCAGGAGATGATCAACTTCTGCAAGTGGCACGGCGCTTTCGATCCCCGCACCATGGGCACGGTGCCCAACGTGGGCCTGATGGCCCAGCAAGCCGAAGAATACGGCTCGCACGACAAGACGTTCGAGATTCCTGAAGACGGTGTGGCCAACATCACCGACATCAACACCGGAGAAGTGCTGTTGTCGCAAGACGTGGAGACGGGCGACATTTGGCGCATGTGCCAGGTCAAGGATGCCGCCATCCGTGACTGGGTCAAGCTGGCCGTGACGCGTGCCCGCAATTCCGGCATGCCCGTGGTGTTCTGGTTGGACCAGTACCGCCCGCATGAGGCGCAGTTGATCACCAAGGTCAAGATGTACCTGCACGAGCACAACACGGCCGGTCTGGAAATCCAGATCATGAGCCAGGTGCGCGCCATGCGTTATTCACTGGAGCGCGTGGTTCGTGGCTTGGACACCATCAGCGCCACGGGCAACATCTTGCGCGATTACCTGACCGATTTGTTCCCCATCATGGAGTTGGGCACCTCGGCCAAAATGTTGTCGGTCGTGCCTTTGATGGCCGGTGGCGGCATGTACGAAACCGGTGCCGGGGGTTCGGCTCCCAAGCATGTGCAGCAATTGGTCGAAGAAAACCATTTGCGCTGGGATTCCTTGGGTGAATTCCTGGCTTTGGCCGTGTCGCTGGAAGACCTGGGCCTGAAAACAGGCAACAAAAAGGCTGTTGTGTTAGCCAAAACGCTGGATGCCGCGACTGGCAAACTGCTGGACAACAACAAGAACCCCTCGCCCAAAACCGGCCAGTTGGATAACCGTGGCAGCCAGTTTTACCTGGCCATGTACTGGGCGCAAGAGTTGGCGGCACAAACCGATGACGCCGAATTGGCCGCTCAGTTCGCCCCATTGGCCAAATCTTTGACCGAGCATGAGCAAAAAATTGTCGGCGAACTCAATGCCGTGCAGGGCAAACCGGTGGACATTGGTGGCTATTACATGCCTGACCAAGCCAAGCTGGCCGCCATCATGCGCCCCAGCGCCACTTTCAACGCCGATTTGGCCAGCGTGAAGAGCTGATCCACCGCACCGGAGCGCGTTGCGACCACTCGGATTGTCATGGTCCGAGTGGTTTTTTTATGCCTGCGGGCCGCAGGCGCAGCGGTTTTGTCCTTCAGCGGCTATAGGCCAGGCCCAAGGCCACGCCGCCAAACAAGTCCCCTTCGACCAGTTTCACGCCCGCAAACTCGGCCTGCAAAGCTTGCTGAAAAGTGTGCAGCGCCGATGAGCCGCCTGTGAGGTAAATCGCATCCAGCGATGCATCGGTCAGGCCTGCCCTTTGCACACATTCGCGCGCGCAGGTCACGGTGCGCGCCAGCAAGTCTTGCAGTTGGGCTTGCATGTCGGCCACCCCCAAGGTGGCGTGCAGACCCGGTTCGATCACCGACAAGTCAATGCCGGTGTCGGTGTGCTGCACCGAGCAGCGGATCTTGGCCTGCTCCACCTCGTGCGCCATCAGGTGGCCGTGGCGCTGGGTCAGCACTTCCATCAGGCGTTCATGCAAATCGGGGTTACTGTAATTGGTGCGCAGTGTTTTGGCGTGGTGAATCGCTTTGGGATGGTATTGCCAATGGATCAGGTGCCAAGTGGCCAGATCAAAAAACACCCCACTGGGCACCTCACGTTGATCAGGGCCCAAGTGTTTGTAGCCCATCAGGGGCATGACTTGTGACAGGTTGAGTTGTCGGTCGTAGTCGGTGCCGCCAATGTGAACACCGGTGGTGGCCAAAATGTCCGGTTTCCGGTTGGCTCGCCGGATGCGATCCGGCCCCAAGCGAACCACCGTGAAGTCCGATGTGCCCCCGCCCAAGTCGACCACCAGCACGGTGCTCTCTTGCGTCAGGCGTTGCTCAAAGTCGAGTGCGGCGGCAATCGGTTCGAGCTGAAAAGACACCTCTTCAAAGCCCACCGAGTGCACGGCTTGGCGCAAAGAAGACTCGGCCAGCGCATCGCGCTCAGGGTCGTCGTCGACAAAATGCACGGGGCGGCCCATGACGACGCGGCGGGGTGCAGCCCCCAAATTTTGCGCGGCGCGCTCCCGCAGGGTGGCCAAAAAGGTGGCAATGATGTCCTGAAAACTGATCTGTTGGTGGCCGATTTGCGTGGTTTCCAGCAGCAGCGGGCTGCCCAGCAGGCTTTTTAGGGAACGCATCAGGCGGCCCTCGGTGCCCTCCAAGTACAGTTTGATGGCGTCGCGCCCGAAGTGCGTGCTGTTGTCTTCGGCGTTGTAAAACACCGCCGTGGGCATGGCCAGAGCCTCGTCCTCCAGCGCTATCAGCCGCGCTGCGCCGTGCGCGCCCAGCCAGGCCATGGCCGAATTGGAGGTGCCGAAATCAATGCCAAGGGTGCCAGAGAGGTTGGGGGTCATGCAGCAGGGGAGTCAGGGTCAAACAAAGACCGAACAAGGCTCGAAAAAGATTCAGGCGCGAACGGCGCTTAAAAAGCGGCGCTCGGCACCAGCAATGTGCGAGAGGCAACCGGCGATTCTGCCACTGTGCGGTCTGCCAAATGGTGGAGAATCGGCATCTCTTGTCCTCATTTTGCTGAATCACCATGACCGAAGCCTCTGCCCGCCCTGAACTGCCCGACCATTTGTCGATCGACGCCCGCAGCCCCCACCATGTGCGCGCCGTGTTTGAGCACGACATCGGTATCCGATTCAATGGCAAGGACCGCACCGATGTGGAGGAATATTGCATCAGCGAGGGCTGGGTCAAGGTGCCTGCAGGCAAAACCCTGGACCGCAAAGGCCAGCCGCTGCTGATCAAACTCAAAGGCAAAGTCGAGGCGTTTTACCGCTGAACACGGCTGGCATCAGCCACTTGAACAGCTGAAACTCACTTAAAGCGCGCCTGTAAATCTTCAAACGACAACAATTCACCCGCCAGTGCACTCGCCATCACTGTGGGCGGACTGGCCAGCCAGACTTGTCCAGGACCGGAGCGTCCAGGAAAGTTGCGATTTATGGCGCTCACCGTCACTTGCTCAACTTGGGTCGACGATCCCGGTCCGCAATTGGCGCAGGCCCCACAAGAGGGTTGCAAAATGCGCACCCCCAATGCGGCAAAAGTCTGGTTGTAACCCTTGGCAATGCAGTAGTCACGAACGGCGGTGGTGCCGTATTGCAAAAACACTTGCACGCGAGGCGGAATTTTCAACCCCTGTGCCAGCCCCCAAGCCAGAACAGCGTGGTAGTGGTCAAAGTCTTCACGTTTGCCTGCCGTACAAGAACCCCCATAAGCAATGTCAATAGGGATCCGCTCGGTTAAATCCCGAAGCGCAAGGCCCAAGCCCGGGTCGCCCGGCCTGGCCACCATGGGGCACAAAGCGGCCAGATCCACCGCAAGGGTATGTGCAAAGTGGGCACTGTTATCGCTGTGCATCCAGTCTTCAATCTGGTAATCCAGGCCACGGCGCTCTTTCAAATACCGCACGGTTTCAGTGTCGGGAGCCACGATGCCGGTCAAGCCACCCAGTTCGGCGCACATGTTGGTCAGGGTGGCACGTTCGTCTGTGCTCAGTTGAGCGATGCCTGTCCCTGTGAACTCGAACACCTTGCCAACACCCTCCCCGTTGCGAATAAAAGGGGTGGCCAGCAGGTGCAGCATGAGGTCCTTTGCGGTCACGCCCGGTTGCAGTTGACCTTCTAACTTGACCTGCACGCATTCGGGCCACGCGATGCGCACCGCACCCGTGACAAAGGCATTCGCCATGTCGGTAGTGCCCACGCCAAATGCTACGCATCCCAAAGCGCCGCTGTGGGTTGTGTGCGAGTCGGTGCCCACGACCACTTGTCCCGGCAGGGCATAGTGTTCGACCATCATGGCGTGCGAGATGCCCGCCACGTTTTGACCATCGTCTTGCAGCACCTCGGCGTCCGTCAAGGTGCGGTGCATGCGCAGACTGTGTCGTGCGGCAAAGTCGCGCTGGGCTTGAGTCATGGCTTTCATCTGCATGACCAGCCCCTCCTGCAAATGGGCAGCGCTTTCATCTATATATGAGCTGTGGTCTTCAAACACCACAATTTGATCGGCGCGTTGCAAACCGAAATTGTTGCCCAAAGCCCGACGCAGCAAGGTGTCTGCCATGCCGGTGTAGTACTCATGGATGAATCGCCAGTCTGCCCATACCAGCAAACCAGCGCCTGGGGATGGGGTCATGGGAGTGTGGGGAGCAGGCAGGCGGTGGCGATTGAGGATTTTTTCAAAAAAAGTTTGTGGTTCGGCATTCACGAGCAGTGGCTCGCTCCCACTGGAATTGGGGAGGGTTGGGCTGGCGATGGGGGGCGATAG
>Ga0255128_1000116_pt1 | contig 32147 bp, 27 predicted proteins | sample Law_Miss_RepC_8d_FD_188562 | JGI IMG/M metagenome (GOLD analysis project Ga0255128, IMG submission 188562) | Freshwater microbial communities from St. Lawrence River, New York, United States - Law_Miss_RepC_8d | ecosystem: Environmental > Aquatic > Freshwater > River | place: USA: New York... | reverse complement strand
CGCGCTGTGCACCCCCAACTGCCCCCCCATCAAATGGGCCAACCTGTTGCTGATGGTGAGCCCCAAACCGTTGCCGCCATATTGACTTTGAATGGACACGTCGGCTTGATGAAAACGCTCGAATATGCCCTCTTGCTGTTCGGGCGTCATGCCCAAACCACTGTCACTGACACGGAACACCACCCCGTCAGCATGAGGGCTGACTTGCAAAGAGACCTCGCCCTGATGCGTGAACTTGATGGCATTGCCCAGCAAGTTCACCAGGATTTGCATCAATCGGTGGCGGTCGGCGCTGACCCATACGGGCACATCGGGGTGCATTTCACAGGTGTAGCGCAAAGTGGTGTTTTCTACGTGGGGGGTAAACATCTCGAAAGCGGCGCTGACCGTCTGCCGCAGCTCAAAGGTTTCGGAACGGATTTGCAAGCGGCCCGAACTGAACTGCGAATAATCCAGCACATCGTTGATCACGGTCATCAAATGGTCGGCCGACTGCTGGGTGTACTCAAGCACCTTGCGTGCCTGCGGCTTGCCCTGCAAGCGCTCAAGCAACACATGGTTAAAACCCAGTATGGCGTTCATGGGCGTGCGCAGTTCGTGACTCACGGTCGCGATGAATTGCTCCCGCATTTGCAAGGTGCGCTCCAGGTCCTTCTGCCGCAGCAAGAGTTCACATTGGCGATGCTCGCTGTCGATCAGGGCTTGGTCGAAGCGGTTTTTGTAGGCCCACGGGACAACGATGATGCCCAAGGTCACCAACAAGTAATCTGAAAATGAGGTGGCGGCATGGACCACGCCAAAACCGATGTCTGCAGCATCGGGGACCTGCATGAAATACACCACCGAGATCACCAAAGAAAACAGGGATACAAAAGTCCAAAGGAGGCCCGCGCGCCAACCCCGAACATAAAAATGACTCACGCACAACAAAAAAAGCCATGCTTGCACACTGGTGTAAATGGTCTGGCTCAAGCAAGTCAGCACCGTGACATGGACCACACACAGCATGGAACCGTAGTGCACCGTCTTGTCCATCGACAAACCCTTGACGAACAAAAACAACATCAGGATCATCACCAGCACCATGATGGCGCACTGCATGCGTACGGCCGCCAATGGACTGGTCAAGGCTCCCATCAGCGCCGCCAAAATACACAACAAGATCACGCTGCCCGTGTAACGCTTGCGGGGATCGCGTAAATGCGCTGGCAGCGCAAGGATCAGACGCGTTTTCATGGCACCGCTTCTTCCTGAAGACGGTCCGCCATCAGTCGCAACACCTCGGCTCGCAATTGCGCCACATCAAAGGGCTTGAGCAAAAGACCACCCAGCCCGGCCGCCTTGAACCGCTCCAAATCCGTGGTGCTGACATTGGCCGTCAAGCCCAGCACGGGGGTGCTTCGGACAGCGCGCAGTTCACTGGCCTTGATTTTGCGCGTCGCCTCTATTCCGTCCATCACGGGCATCACCATGTCCATCAAGACCAAATCAAATGCTGGGCCCTGCATCAAGGCTTGCACGGCCGCTTGGCCATCTTCTGCCTCAACCACGGCCGAATGCGGCCATTGCCTGGACAACACTTGCCGAACCAACAACCGGTTGACCGGGTGATCGTCGGCCACCAAAAAGCGAAGCGCCCGCTGCACTTGACCCGCCTGCTCATGGGCCCTAGATTCGGGCTTGTCGGGCGCAGGCACCCCCTCCAACGGCAGACTGAACCAAAAGCGTGAGCCTGTGCCGTCTTGACTCTCAAGTTGCAACTGCCCCCCCAGCATCTGCACCAACTGCAAACTGATGGTCAAGCCCAAGCCACTGCCACCGTAGCGACCCTGAATACTCGCATCGGCCTGGCTGAATCCTTCAAAGATCCTCGCCTGCTTTTCGGGCGCGATGCCAATGCCCGTGTCCTCAACGGCAAACGCCAAACCCTCTTGTTGTGCCGTGATTTTGAGCCGCACATGCCCATGGTGGGTGAACTTGATGGCGTTGCCCAGCAAGTTGACCAACACCTGCATCAGTCGGTGCCGATCGGTCTCGACCCATTCGGGCACGCCAGGGTCAATTTCGCAGGCATAGTGCAGGCGCGCACTCTCAATCTGGGGCAAGAACAGCTCAAAAGCCGCCCGCACGGTATCGTGCAAAGCAAAGCGTTCCACCCGTGCCGTGATGTTGCCTTGGTGGATTTGGGAGTAATCCAGCACATCGTTGATCACGGTCATCAAATGCCCCGCTGACTGCTTGGTGTACTCGAGCACCTTGCTGGCCTGAGGCTTGCCTTGAACCCGTTCAAGCAAGACGCTGTTCAGGCCCAAAATGGCATTCATCGGCGTGCGCAATTCGTGGCTTACCAAAGCAATGAACTGCTCTTGCATTTGCTGGGTGTGCTCCAACTCCACTTGCTTGGCCTTCAAGTCCCGCTGTCTGGTTTTGCTTTCGTCCAAGGTTTCGTCGTACCGCTTGCGATAAATCCACGGAACAATCAGGATACCCAGAGAGGCCAGAAAATATTCAGAAAATGAAACGGGCGCTTGCTGAATGCCCACGGTGGTTGTGGCCGCCGTGCCTTGCCACAAACCAAACACCGCGGCCAACACGGTGATACCCAAGGCCACCAAAGTCCAGCGCAGCGCCGCCCGTTGGCCATGGATATGAAAATAAGTGATCGGCAGCAGCGACACCCAAACCAATGTACTGGAATGAATATGGTTGTTTTGCAGCGTCTCACCCGTGATGTGGAACGCGGCCAAAACCGACCCCACACGCAAGGTCTCTTCCAGCGACACGCCCATCAAAAAACGCGTCAACAACACCAATAAGATCACGGCAAAGATGCTGCCCTGTATTTGAATGCCTGTATGAGGGCTGATGATGGCCGTGGTCGCAATGGCGCAGAAACACAACACCATCAGCCCGACCAAATAGAGCATCTTCGGGTCACGAAAATGCGGCAAAGTTGGATTTTTCAACTTCATTTTTAGACCTCCGGTGCCCGCATCGGCGGCGCATCGGCTCCGATCAAGCGGGTCACTTGTGACATCAAGTGCTTCAATTCAAAGGGCTTCAACAACAAACCATCCAACCCGGCTTGTTCAAAAAGCGCCAACTCCGCCGTGCTGACATTGGCGGTCAGGCCCAACACGGGGGTCTTGCGTATTTGCGCTTTGGGGCTCAAACGCATGGCCCGTGTCGCCTCAATGCCATCCATGATGGGCATCACCATGTCCATCAAAACCAGATCAAAGGGCGGGTCTTGTCCCAACAACGCCAGCGCCTGCAAACCGTTTTCTACTTCGCTGACTTTGGCTTTTGGCCACTCACGCACCAAGAGTTGCCGAACCAGTAGACGGTTCACGGCGTGGTCATCCACTAACAAAAAGCGCCAGGCCTGCTGTGATTTTTCAGGGTCTTGTTCTTTCGGCGGCATCGCGTCATCGGGTGCCGGCACGCACTGAAGGGGCAAGCAAAACCAAAAACGTGAGCCAACACCTTCTTGGCTTTCCAGCGCCAAGCGCCCGCCCAACATCTGCACCAAGCGCTGGCTGATTGTGAGCCCCAGACCACTCCCGCCAAAACGGCTTTGAATGCTCGCATCGGCTTGGCTGAAACGCTCAAAAATTCTTTGCTGCTGCTGTGCAGGGATGCCGATGCCCGAGTCCAACACCGAAAACTCAACGCCCCCCTCTTGGGCCACCACCCGCAAAGCCACCCGCCCTTGGTGGGTAAACTTGATGGCGTTGCCCAACAAATTGACCAAGACTTGCATCAGTCGATGCCGATCGGTCTGCACCCAAACGGGTACATCTTGGGCAATTTCGCAGTCAAACTTGAGGCGCGTACTTTCAATTTTTGGCATAAACAGCTCAAACGCGGCCCGCACAGTGTCTCGCAAAGCAAAGCGTTCTACCCGCGGACTGATCACCCCTGTGCTCAATTGCGAATAATCCAATACATCGTTGATCACCGTCATCAAATGGTCGGCCGACTGTCGGGTGTATTCAAGTACTTTGCGGGCCTGCGGTTTGTCAGGCACGGACGCCAACAGCAGGGCGTTCAGACCCAGAATGGCGTTCATGGGGGTGCGCAGTTCATGACTGACCACGACGATGAAGTGTTCGCGCATGCGCAATGTCTGCTCCAACTCCACCTGCTTGATTTGCAACTCGCCCTGCCGCCGCTGGCTGTCGTGTAAATGCCTTTCCAGTTCGCGCTGGTAAATATTGGGCACAAAGAACATCATGACGGTGACCAAAATGCCGTCAGTGAACGACATCATCGCCAAATCGGGCCCATTCATGTCCGGCAATTGCGGTCCAAACAGCCACGCCACAACGCCCATCAGCAATTGAATGCACAAGGCCAGCAAGATCCAAAAACGCCCGGCCCGTGGGCTGATGACATAAAAAACCATCAACGGAATCAACGGCACCCAGGCCAGCGTAGAGCTGTAAATGTGCCCCTCGGTCAGGCTGACGGTAAAAAGATACGCCATGCCCAAGGACCCGCCCAAATAGACAGCATGGGTCTCTTGCATGCCCTTGAAAAGAGCGAACAGCAAAACAAGCATCAAACCACTGAAAACAAAACTCAGCGTTCGGCCCATCGGGGACGGTGAAACCCATCCGGCCGTCACGGCCCCAAACAATGCAAACATCACCACCAACACCACATACAGTGAACGGGTCGGCTGCAAGTGCAAGGGCAGTTGCTGCCTTAACAGGTCCCGGTAAAAAATCAGCGACGGGGCCATATGCCGGATTCCGTAGCAGGCTCCGAACGGCGAATCAAACGGTTCACCACGTCTTTCAGGTCTTGGCTGTCAATCGGTTTGGCCAGCACCTCGTCCATGCCAGAAAGCAGACAACGTTCGCGGTCTCTGCTGTTGGTGTTGGCGGTTAAGCCGACCACCGGCAAAGCAGCAACCTCGGCTTGCGCATGCAAGCGCAATCTGCGCGTGGTTTCCATGCCGTCCATTCCGGGCATGATCATGTCCATCAACACCATGTCAAATGAATGGGTTTCCAGCAGCGCCAGTGCCTGCTCGCCGCCACTGGCGCTGGTGATCTCGGAGCCCGGCCAACATTTGCTGATCACCAAGCGTGCCACCATGAGGTTGACGGCGTTGTCATCCACCAACAAAAATCGCAACGGTCGCTGGGGCCGATTCAACACGACGTCTTTGTGCAGGGATCTGGGGGCCGCAGAGGAGGCCAAGGGCAATTCAAACCAGAAAACAGCGCCTTGGCCGAGCGTGCTTTGCACCCCGATGCGCCCCTTTTGCAAGCTCACCAAGCGTTCGCAAATGGCCAGCCCCAAGCCCGTGCCGCCATAAGCTCGGTTGGTCTGGATATCGGCATGTTCAAAGCGGTTAAACACCTGCTGTTGGCGTTCGGGTGGAATGCCCCGGCCCGTGTCTTCCACCTCAAAACGAATCAGGTCCTGTTGCGGTTTCACCCGCACAACAATCCGACCTTCGCTGGTGAACTTGACGGCGTTGTCGAGCAAATTAGACAAAATTTGGCGCAAGCGCTGCGCATCCGCGATCACCCATTCCGGCAGGGTCGGGGCCAGCTCACAGCGGAAAACCAGTGATTTTTCTCGCGCCCGAATAGCATAAGGCTCCACCATGCGGCCCAGGCTTTCTGCCAGGTTCAGCGGTTGCTCAAGCAACTTAAGCCGCCCCACCTCGAGTTGCGAAAAGTCCAAAATATCGTTCACCAAACGCAACAACTGTTCGGTCGATTGACGGATGTGTTCGGCAATCTCCATGTTCTCGGGTTGGTCCGCCAGTTCGGCCTGCAAGACCCCATTCAAGCCCAAAATGGCGTTCATGGGGGTGCGCAATTCGTGCCCGACCGACGCGATGAATTCGTCTTTGTGGGATTGCGCCTGCAACAGCGCCTTTTGCGTTGCCTCCAGATCGGCATTGCCCTTTTCAACGATGCGCATCTGCCGCTGGTGCATGCGCTCATAAAAGTTAACGGCCAGCATCAAACTGACGATCACCAAGACCTTGTCGAGCAAGGCCCAAAGCACAGTCCCGGGGGATTGGTTCACATCGCCACTGATCCAGCCCTGAATGACCGCAATGAACTGCACCACGATCACCATCACGATGACACCAACCCACCACAAGGCCCAGCGACGGCCCAACAAAAGCAAGGCCGGTACGGCCAGAATCGTCAGCCAAACCATGGCGGGTGAGTTGATGCCTCCCGTGAAAACCGTCACATAGGTCATCAAGGAAATGGCCGTCAGCAGGCCCAAATTGCTCAGTAAGGTGTAGGCCCGGTAATACGGCACCGCCAAAGCCAGGCCCAAGAAAATGGCCACGGCGTACAAATTGACCGTGTGGTCGTACTCGGGCTGCGGCACAAAATAAAACAAAAGCGCATTGCCCCCAGCACCCAGCAGGCAGCAAAGCAAGAGCCAATGGCGGTGCGAATCAATTGAGGCGATGGCCCGTGTCAAAAAAGACCAAGGCCTGAGGCGTGCTGTCATAACGGGCTTTCTCCCGGAACGGCAGCCAGGCAGGGTGTTTAAGCCCTGAGTTTGTCAATCAAGCCGTTGAGTTCGTCCAAAGAACCAAACTGTATGCCGATTTCACCCATTTCCTCAATCTTTCCGGCTCTTTTAACGCGCTTTTTAACCCTTATTTCAACATTGGCCGTCAACAAATCCGATAACTCTTCTTCGATGCGGCGAATATCACGGGATTTTTCTTTTTTGGGCTTTTGCGTGACCAGATTGAACTCGGCACCGAGTTTCTTGGCCAGACCCTCGGCATCGCGAACCGACATGCTTTTGGCTGAAATTTGATGGGCTGCCGTGATCTGTGTGGCCTTGTCCAAAGACAACAAGGCGCGGGCATGGCCCATGTCCAGATCGCCCGCCATGAGCATGACCTGCACCGGATCGGCCAAATTGAGCAGGCGCAACAGGTTGCTGGCCGCACTGCGGGAGCGCCCCACCGCTTGAGCCGCTGCTTCGTGAGTGAGCCCAAACTCTTTCACAAGTCTTTGCAAACCTTGGGCTTCTTCCAATGGATTAAGGTCTTCGCGCTGTATGTTCTCGATCAAGGCCATGGCCGCCGCGGCCTCGTTGGGCACATCGCGCACCAACACCGGCACGGCATCTAGGCCCGCCAGACGCGAGGCCCGAAAACGCCGCTCGCCCGCAATGATCTCGTATTTGCCAGCGTTTTCCCCCTCGGTCAGCAAGCGCACCAAGATGGGCTGCATGATGCCCTGTGCCTTGATGGACTCGGCCAACTCGTACAGAGCCCCCTCGTCCATGCGGGTTCGGGGCTGGTACATGCCCGGTACCATTTGATCCAGTTTGAGCTGGGTGGGCACCCCGGTTTCGGCGGCAATAGGCGGTGTGTCTTGCACTGTGGGGCCCAACAAGGCCTCCAGTCCGCGGCCCAGTCCTTTGGGGTTTTTGGTCACCATGGTCAATCCTTCAAGAGAGTTTGCAAAAGCGCGTGACCTTGCGGCCAATCGCCCAGTAATGAGTCGGCGTTGATGTGCCCCGCAGGCCCCAAGTCAAGCCATTGCGCTGACCAATCCCTGGCCAACGCTTGCGCACGCTCATGCGTGCAATAGGGGTCATTTTGGCTGCCCACCAACAAGCTCCTGAAGGGCAGAGCTTGCCGCACGATGGGGGCCCAGCCATGCAATCGGGCCCTCAGTTCTGGCGCTTCCGTGTCGCCGGGTGCGACCAATAAGGCCCCTTTCACACGCGCGGTATGTCGCGACACCGAGGCCCAAGCCGCCACCAAAATACACCCTAAACTGTGCGCCACAAAGACCACCGGCCCCGGCGTCTCGAGCACGGCTTCGTCTAGCCGCGCAAGCCAATCTCCGCGCAAGGGGCGCATCCAGTCGTTTTGCGCCACCACCGTATAGCCGTGCGCTTGTGCCCAACGCATTTGCCAATGGTCGGGACCACTGCCTTGCCAGCCCGGCAAAACCAACACCGAAGGCCCTGCGTTTTGGGCTTCTTGCTGGGGCGAATGGGTGGCTAAAAAGTTCAACTTCAGGCTTTCTAGAGCGTGGGCGCGCGCTCAACCAGTTCTTTCGCAAAGTCTACATAGGCTTGGCTGCCCTTGGCAGACGGGTCAAACACCACACCCGGCAACCCATAACTGGGGGCTTCGGCCAAACGCACATTGCGCGGAATCACCGTGTCAAACACCTTGTCGCCAAAGTGCGCCTTGAGTTGGTCGCTGACCTGCATCTGCAAGGTAATGCGGGGGTCAAACATGACCCGCAACAAACCAATGATCTTGAGGTCTTTGTTCAGGTTGGCGTGGACTTGCTTGATGGTGTTGACCAGATCGGTCAAACCCTCCAACGCAAAATACTCGCACTGCATGGGCACGATTACCCCGTGGGCCGAACACAGGCCGTTCAGCGTCAACATGGACAAGGAGGGCGGGCAGTCGATCAGCACAAAATCGTATTGCGCATCCACCACGGCCAAGGCGTTTTTAAGGCGCTGGTCGCGGTGCTCCAACTGCACCAACTCCACCTCGGCACCGGCCAGTTCGCGGTTGGCGCTCAACACGTCGTAACCACAGCGCTCAGCCTTGACCAAGGCTTCGTTGATGGAGGCCGACTCGAGCAACACCTCGTACACGCTCAGCTCTACATTGCGCTTGTCGATGCCCGAACCCATGGTGGCATTGCCCTGAGGGTCCAGATCGACCAAGAGCACACGCTGCCCAACTTTGGCCAAACCCGCCGCTAGATTGACGGTGGTCGTGGTTTTGCCAACGCCTCCTTTTTGGTTTGCAATGCAGAATATTTTGGCCATGGTGCTAACTCGCGTGATTATTTGGACAAAGCCATCTTGAGGCCAAAACCAAGCAGACAAACGCCTGCCAGTTTTTGAAGCACACGCCCAATCATCGGGTTCGTGCGCATCCTTTCGGCCAAATGTTGGGTGAGTAAGGTGACGATCACCCCATATAAAAAGGTCAAAGCTGCAACGGTCGAGGCCATGACCGCAAAACTGACGAGGCCCAGATGCGTTTCAGGGTTAACGAACAAAGGGAAAAATGCCATATAGAAAACAATGGCCTTGGGGTTGAGCAAGGTAATGAACAAGGTCTGCTGAAAATACTGGCGAGGCCGTATGTTGACGACAGAAGCATCCCCCGGTTTGGCCACCAACATGCGCCACCCCAGCCAAGCCAGGTAAGCCGCGCCCAACCATTGGACGGCCGTAAAAGCTGTGGGGTAAGCGGCCAACACAGTCGCAACGCCCGCCACCGCCATCCACATGAGCACCTGGTCGCCAACCATCACCCCCCATGTGGCCATCAGCCCACCGGTCACGCCACCTTTGCCCGTTGAGTTGATGAGGGCCAGATTTCCGGGGCCGGGAATGGCCAGAAACAAAACAATGGCAGCAACAAACGCGCCGTAATCAGAAACGCCAAAAAACATGCATTACTTTCGTATAAAAGGCGATCGTCAAGTTGAACTTTTTATTTGGCTAAGACCATTTTGAAGCCAAAACCAATCAGGCAAACGCCCGCCAATTTTTGCAAAAAACCCGAAAATCGGGGATTGGCACGTATGCGCTCAGCCATGAAGTGTGTGATCAACACCACGCCAAAGCAATAGATAAAACCCAGCACCGCGATCGTGAGCGCCATCACAACAAAGGTGATCCACCCCTGATGGTTCACGGGATCAATGAATTGCGGGAAAAAGGCAAAGTAAAACATGATCGCCTTCGGGTTCAGCAAGGTAATCAGCATCGTTTCCCGAAAATAATGACCCGGCGTGATCTGAATACTGGGCCCCTCACCCGGCTTGGCCGTGATCATCTTGTAGCCCAACCAAACCAAGTAAGCCGCCCCCAACCACTGCAAGGCCAAGAACAAAGACGGATAAGTTTTGAGCAACGCAGCCACACCGGCCACGGTGAGCCACAACAACACTTGGTCACCCAAAAGCAAGCCCAAAACCGAGGCCAAACCACCGGCCACACCGCCCTTGCTGGCAGAACTGATCAAAGCCAGATTGCCGGGACCCGGCAAAAACAAGAGCAAAACAAAGGCTGCGGCAAACGCACCATAATCCGAAATACCAAACATGCATGCACTTTCAGGAGAATGTTGGAGTGTAAGTGATGCACCAAGCCAAGGCCCCTTTAGCGCCCTGTTTCACGTGAAACAAGCCCACAAATACCCGAATCCCCCCCGTGGGAGCGCGCCCCTGCGCGCGAATGTCTGAGCAAGCTCAACAAGCATTCTAAGAAAAAGCCTCATCCAACCCCTTAGCCATTTCACCCTTCGGCCGCAGGGGCGGCCTCCCACAAGAGATAGCTCTCTTTGGAAGGTGGCTAATTAAGAGACAAGCTGTAGGGTATTTGACCTTCGTGGGAGCGCGCCCCTGCGCGCGAATCTTTGAAAAATCAACGGGTATGGTGAAGCGTACGACCGACTGTTCAATCAGGGTTAACGGCGGGCTTCATCCAGACCATGCAGCGGTCCACACTCAAACCCGGCACGGTCAATGGTTCCACGTGAAACACACCAACATCCGCAGGCAGGGCTGCGATTTCATCCTGAGGGTGTTTGCCCTTCATGGCCATCCAGACACCGCCCTCGGCCAAAGCAGAGCGTGACCAGGTCACAAAATCGGGCAAGGATGCAAAGGCGCGGGAGCATATGACGTTATAGCCATCAGTCAAGGATTCAACTCGGGCATGTACTGCGCGCAAATTGGGCAACTTCAGGCTGACGGCGACTTGTTGCACAAAGGCCGCCTTTTTGGCCACCGTGTCGACACAGGTCACGTTCAACTCGGGCATGCAAATGGCTAAGACCACGCCGGGCAAGCCGCCCCCAGAGCCCACATCCAATACACGGGCAGCTCGCCCCTGGGTATGCCGGGTCAGAGGTGCCACGGCCGTCAAGCTGTCCAACAAGTGGTGTGTGAGCATGTCCGCCGGGTCGCGCAATGCCGTCAGGTTATAGACCTTGTTCCACTTTTGAATCAGGGCCAAATAGTCCAGCAAATGTTTTTGTTGTTCCGGGGAAAGGCTGAGCCCCAGCGCCCGAATTCCCTCATTTAAACCCTCGCCTAACCCAGCCACCAAGTTCAAACTCATGCGCTTTGACCTTCCTCGGCTGCCTGCATGAAACCCTTGAACCCACCCTTCTTCAAGTGAATCAGCAACAAGGACACGCTGGCAGGGGTGATGCCGGAAATACGTGATGCTTGGCCCAGGGTTTCTGGCCGGTGTTTGGCCAACTTTTGGCGCGCCTCGATGGACAGCGCCGACACCTGCATGTAGTCCAGTTGCTCTGGCAGACGCAGGTGCTCATAAAAAGCAGCCCGCTCAACCTCACCCTTTTGGCGGTCGATGTAGCCGGAATACTTGGCGGCAATCTCAACTTGCTCAATCACCGAAACACTCAAATCACCCAGTGTTTCACGTGAAACGTCTGTGCTGGCCATTCGACCACCGTCCAAAGACATCAACGATTCATAGCTCACATTGGGGCGCCGCAACAGATCGAACAAGTTGTGCTCATGCTCAATGGCCTTGCCCAACACGCGCTCAGACTCAGCAGCAACCAAGTTACGCGGGTTGACCCAGCAAGACTTGAGTCGCTCTGTTTCACGTGAAACAGCTTCCCGCTTGCGGCTAAAAGCCTCCCAGCGCGCATCATCCACCAAGCCCATCTGACGGCCCACTTCAGTCAGGCGGGCATCGGCATTGTCTTCGCGCAGCTGCAAGCGAAACTCGGCGCGACTGGTGAACATGCGATAAGGCTCGGTCACCCCCTGGGTCACCAAGTCGTCCACCAACACGCCCAAATACGCTTGATCGCGTGCGGGCAACCAGGCCGATTCGCCGCGACACTGAAGTGCCGCATTGATGCCGGCAAACAAGCCTTGCGCAGCGGCTTCTTCGTAACCCGTGGTGCCGTTGATCTGTCCAGCAAAAAACAAGCCTTGAATCTGCCGCGTTTCGAAACTGTTCTTCAGCGCGCGCGGGTCAAAGTAGTCGTATTCAATGGCATAGCCGGGCCGCAAAATATGGCAGTTTTCCAAGCCCTTCATGGATCGCACCAACTCGTACTGAATATCAAAGGGCAAACTCGTGGAAATGCCGTTGGGGTAATACTCATGGGTGGTCAAACCCTCGGGCTCCAAGAAAATCTGGTGACTGTCCTTGTCGGCAAACCGGTTGATTTTGTCTTCGACACTCGGGCAATAGCGCGGGCCCACGCCCTCGATCTTGCCCGTGAACATGGGGCTGCGGTCAAAGCCCGAGCGAATGATGTCGTGCGTGCGTTGGTTGGTGTGCGTGATCCAGCATGGCACTTGTTGCGGGTGCATTTCGGCGCGCCCCATGAAACTGAACACCGGCACACCGCCCTCGGTGGTCATGCCGCCCGGCATGCCGTCGCCGGGTTGTTCGGTGCATTGGCTGAAGTCGATGGTGCGGCCATCCAGTCGCGGGGGGGTTCCGGTTTTCAAGCGGCCTTGCGGCAACTTAAGTTCTTTCAGGCGGGCCGACAAACTGATGGCCGGGGGATCGCCCGCCCTGCCCGCTGCATAGTTTTGCAGCCCGACATGGATCTTGCCGTCCAGAAAAGTGCCCGCCGTCAACACCACGGTGCGCCCCCTAAACCGAACACCCACTTGCGTGACGGCACCCACCACACGGTCCACCACACCGTCAGATTCCACCATCAAGTCGTCCACAGCTTGCTGAAAAAGCCACAAATTGGGCTGGTTTTCCAGCATGCGGCGAATCGCGGCTTTGTACAAAATGCGATCGGCCTGGGCGCGGGTGGCACGCACGGCCGGGCCTTTGGAACTGTTGAGAATACGAAACTGAATACCGCCCTCGTCGGTAGCCAAGGCCATGGCCCCGCCCAAAGCGTCCACCTCTTTGACCAGATGGCCCTTGCCGATGCCGCCAATGGAGGGGTTACAGCTCATCTGCCCCAGCGTCTCGATGTTGTGCGACAAAAGCAAGGTCTTGCTGCCCATGCGGGCTGCCGCCAAAGCGGCTTCTGTTCCGGCATGGCCGCCGCCCACCACGATCACATCGAATTCTTGAGGATAAAGCATGAAAAGTCCGCCTCGAATGAAGGCTTGTAAAGGGGCGCCACCTGCGCCACGGAGCCGCCCTGCCACGGGTTGGCTGAAGCTGCTTATTTTACAGGCAGGGTTACAAATACGCAGGTGTATCGCCTGAGCGGAGATAACCTGTACAGATTTGCCACACGCGCTGTCATTTGCCCCACCCTCACAAGCCCTTGTACATTTCATAAAACAGCGCCAATTCTGGGGTGTGTTGCGCGGTATGTCGGGTCAAAAATACCGCCTCCGAAACGATCCAAACAATGCGCCAACGCTGTGATCACATGAACCCGAATGGAGACTAGGCGATGCCTGTAAAAATGATTGGAGTCTTATTGATCGTATGGTGCAGTCTTGTGCACAGCACCACCATCAACGTCAAGGTCAAAACCCTAGGCGCCGGGTTTTCTGGGGGCGCCACCCCCTCAGAAGTCCCTGCCAAATTCACAAGCCCAGATGGGGAAAATTTGCCCGCCATCGTGATGGTTCATGGCAGTGCTGGGCCCGATTCTCGAGGCAGTTTCCACACCCAATACCTTGTGGCAAACGGGTATGCCGTTCTCGAACTTGACATGTGGAGCGCTCGCGGCATTTCTGCTTTCAACCAGCGCCCGCGTACCACATTGGACACGCTGCCGGATGTGTGGGGCGCTTGGCAATTTTTGTCGACGCATCCCAAAATCAACAAAGACAAAATTGCCATCATGGGCTTTTCTTGGGGCGGCGTGAACGCCGTCACAACGGCGTTCGGTAAGAAACCAAAAGACGCCCCGCAGACACTCGCACAGGCCAAGTTTGCGGCACACATCGCGTTTTATCCTGTCTGTGACATCTGGGTTAAAAATGGGATCGCCTCTCGTGTTGTCGATCAATCATCGCCCACCGGCGCGCCCGTCCAAATTCACAACGGCACACGCGATGATTACGACACAACGCCCGCAGTGTGTGAAAATTTGAAGGCAGCGCATCCGCAAATGCCCCTTGAGATCATCCTGTACGAAGGTGCGGCACATGGGTTTGACAGTACAAATTCAAACGCCATTCAATTTTTCGATCCCGTCGCCAAAAACGGCAAAGGCGGACAAGTGATTTTGGTCGGCCAAGATCAAGCTCGTAACCAATCAAAAGACAAAGTGCTCACTTTCTTGAAGAAGCATTTACCGGGTCAATGATCGCATTGACAGAATGCAGGCAAAACGGCTGCCCCGCTGCCAAGGGCAAGATCTTCTCATTGGCGGTCTTGGTCCTTTTTACCTGCCCCAGTGCAGCCTGATTCAGACTTGCTAAGACGCCCATTCTATTTAATTAAAAGTTATTGAAATATTAGCATTTTGTATTTTTACGAATTATTATGAAATCACCAGGTTATGCGCAAAGCGCATGAACTGACAGACAAGCGGCCTTGGACGGGGCGCGCTTAGGCCCCTAACATCGCGGCACTGACAACCCGTCAGTTTCAAGAAAGGTGCCCCAACATGTCCAATTCACCCGCAGGCGTTCAGGCCACGAGCCCGCACGCCTTGCCCTCTTATTTAAATGCCAAAGATCTTGGCCCTTGGGGCATTTACCTTCAACAAGTCGACCGGGTCACGCCTTATTTGGGCACACTGTCGCGCTGGATCGAGACCCTGAAACGCCCCAAGCGCATCTTGATCGTGGATGTGCCGATTGAGTTAGACAACGGCACCATGGCCCACTTTGAAGGCTACCGCGTGCAGCACAACACCAGTAGGGGCCCAGGTAAAGGCGGCGTGCGCTTTCACCAAGATGTGACCTTGTCCGAAGTCATGGCTTTGTCGGCCTGGATGTCGGTCAAAAATGCCGCCGTCAATCTGCCTTTTGGAGGCGCCAAAGGGGGCATTCGGGTCGATCCCAAAACCCTTTCGCGCGGTGAACTGGAGCGCCTGACACGCCGCTACACCAGCGAGATCGGCATCATCATTGGGCCCAACAAAGACATTCCAGCACCCGACGTGAACACCAATGAGCAAATCATGGCCTGGATGATGGACACCTACTCGATGAACGAAGGCTCCACTGCCTCGGGCGTGGTCACAGGCAAACCGATTGCCCTTGGCGGTTCACTGGGCCGCCGTGAAGCCACCGGGCGTGGCGTTTTCACCATCGGCCAAGAAGTGGCGCAACACATTGGCCTGGACATCTCACAGGCGCGCATTGCGGTGCAAGGCTTTGGCAACGTGGGCGGCATCGCCGCCAAACTGTTTGTCCAAGCGGGCGCTACCGTGGTCGCGGTGCAAGACCACGGCGGGACAATTTATAAGGCTTCAGGTCTGGACGTTCCGGCCTTGCTGAAGCATGTCGGCGAACACGGCAGCGTCCAAGGTTTCATGCCGGCCGAGTCATTGCCTGATGCGCAGTTTTGGGGGGTCGATTGCGACATCCTGATCCCTGCTGCGCTGGAGCAACAAATCACGGCTAAAAATGCCCACCAAATCAAGGCCCGCATGGTGATCGAGGGTGCCAACGGCCCCACCACACCTGAAGCCGATGACATCCTGCACGCGCGCAACATTGTGGTGGTGCCCGATGTGATCGCCAATGCAGGCGGCGTCACGGTGAGTTACTTTGAATGGGTGCAAGATTTCTCCAGCTTTTTCTGGAGCGAGGACGACATCAACACCCGCCTGGTGCGCATCCTGCGCGAGGCTTTTGCAGGCATCTGGCAGGTTGCCAACGAGCACAAGGTGAGCTTGCGCACCGCCACCTTCATTGTGGCCTGCACGCGCATGCTGCAAGCGCGTGAACTGCGTGGCCTGTACCCATGAAAACCCTTATTTAATGGCCAAAGGCAAGGCCCCAGCGGCCTTGACCTCGCCTAACGAGAAGCTGGTGTGCAGGTCTTTCACGTTGGGCAAGTTCAGCAGCACATCGCGTGCAAACTGGCTGAACGTGTTCAGGTCTTTGCTGACCACCTGCAGCTCGAAGGTGCCGGTGCCGCTGATGTAATGACACGAAATGACCTCTGGAATTTTGCGTATCGCGTCCTCCAACTGGCGCGTGACATCGCCCCGGTTGCGCTCGGCATCGAGCCGCACAAAGGCAAACACATCCAGCCCCACCTTTTCGCGGTCAATCTCGGCCCGATAGCCTTTGATGACACCGGACTCCTCCAGCGCGCGCACACGCCGCCAGCAAGGCGCAGCAGACAAGCCTACGCGTTGCGCAAGCTCTGCATTGGTCAAGCGCCCATCTTTTTGCAGTTCATTCAATATGGACCAGTCAAATTTATCAAGTGTTTCCAAAATAACCCCCTTTGAGCAAGATTCTTTCAAATCATAGGGCAAATCCTGTCACAGAAAGCAAGCACTTGTCTTCTCGCTCGTCCTACACTGTGCAGTCCATACACGCCGCAGGACAGACCATGAACGCCCCCTTACCCGAATCGATTCGTCAGGCACTGGAGACGGTGACACTGGACGACAAATACACCCTCGAGGTGGGTCGCGCCTTCATGAGCGGGGTGCAAGCCTTGGTCAAGTTGCCCATGCTGCAGCGCCAACGCGATGCGCTGCAAGGCAAAAACACTGCTGGGTTCATCAGTGGGTATCGGGGCTCGCCGCTGGGAAGCTACGACCAATCCCTCTGGAAAGCCAAAAGCCACCTGAAGGCACAAAACATCGTGTTCCAACCCGGTGTGAACGAAGAGCTGGCCGCCACCGCGTTGTGGGGCACTCAGCAATTGGGCTTTGCGCCTCCCGGCTCCAACAAATTTGATGGCGTGTTCGGCATCTGGTACGGCAAAGGCCCCGGCGTGGACCGCTGCTCCGATGTTTTTAAACACGCCAACATGGCAGGCACCACGCCTTGGGGCGGTGTGCTGGCCGTGGCGGGCGACGACCATGTAGCCAAAAGCTCCACCGCTGCGCACCAAAGCGACCACATCTTCAAGGCCTGCGGCCTGCCGGTGTTTTTTCCGAGCAGCGTGCAAGACATCCTGGACCAAGGCCTGCACGCCTTGGCCATGAGCCGCTTTGCGGGCATTTGGTCGGGCATGAAGACGATTCAGGAAATTGTTGAATCCAGTGCCACCGCACACATTGACCCCGAACGCGTGCAAATTGTGTTGCCCGAATTTGTCATGCCCCCCGGCGGCGTGCACATCCGCTGGCCCGACACCGCACAGGAGCAAGAAGCCCGTTTGTTCGACTACAAATGGTATGCCGCACTGGCCTACATCCGCGCCAACAAACTCAACCACAACGTGATCGAAGGGCCAAACGGCGGCAAAAACGACCGCTTCGGTCTGATCGCCAGCGGCAAAGCCTACAACGACACGCGCCAAGCCTTGCTCGACTTGGGGCTGGACGATGATCGCTGCCGTCAATTGGGCATCCGTCTGCACAAAGTCGCCGTGGTCTGGCCGCTTGAGGCCCAGTCAACACGCGAATTTGCCACCGGCTTGCGCGAGATTTTGGTGATCGAAGAAAAGCGCCAAATCATCGAATACCAACTGAAAGAAGAGCTGTACAACTGGCGCGACGATGTGCGCCCCAATATTCTGGGCAAGTTCGACGAAGCCGAGGGCGATGTCTCTGGCGGCGAATGGTCGATTCCCAACCCGACCGAACGCACCTTGCTGCGTGCCAATGCCGACCTGACACCCGCCATCATTGCCCGCGCCATCGCCAAGCGCCTGAAAAAACTCGGGGTGGATGCCGACACTCAAAACCGCATGGACGCGCATTTGGCCATCATCACGGCCAAAGAAACCTCATTGCAAACCCTGACCCTGGGCGCAGCCGCCGAGCGGCAACCTTGGTTCTGTTCGGGTTGCCCACACAACACCTCCACCAAAGTGCCCGAAGGCTCGCGCGCCATGGCCGGCATTGGCTGCCATTTCATGAGCCTCTGGATGGACCGCAGCACTTTTGGCTTTACCCAAATGGGCGGTGAAGGCGTGCCATGGACCGGTCAACAACCGTTCAGCAACGAAAAACATGTGTTTGCCAACTTGGGCGACGGCACCTACTTCCACAGCGGCAGTTTGGCGGTGCGCCAAAGCGTGGCCGCGGGCGTCAACATCACCTACAAAATTTTGTACAACGACGCCGTTGCCATGACCGGAGGTCAGCAAGTCGGTGAGCGCCCCGAAGGGCACAGCGTGGTGCAAATTGCGCAAAGCATGCGGGCCGAAGGCGCGCAACGCATCGCCGTGGTGACCGACGAGCCCGACAAATACGACGGGGTGAAATTGGTCGAAGGCGTGCAGGTGTTCCACCGCGACGAGCTCGACCGCATCCAGCGCGAAATGCGCGAGATCACGGGCACCACCGTCATCATTTACGACCAGACCTGTGCCACCGAAAAGCGCCGCCGCCGCAAGCGCGGCAACATGGTCGACCCTGCCGTGCGGGTCATGATCAATGAAGAGGTTTGCGAAGGTTGTGGCGATTGCGGTGTGCAATCGAACTGCTTGTCGGTTGAACCCCTTGAAACCCCGTTGGGGCGCAAGCGCACCATCAACCAAAGCACTTGCAATAAAGACACCAGTTGTCTCAAAGGTTTTTGCCCCAGTTTTGTCACAGTAGAGGGCGGTAGCCTGAAGAAAAAATCAAGTGCGGCTTCAGGCCAAAGCTTGAACCCCGCCAGTTTGGGCGCATTGCCCGATCCGGTCTTGCCCAACAACACTGTCCCTTGGGGCATTGTGGTGGCCGGTGTGGGCGGCACAGGCGTGATCACCATTGGTCAATTGCTGGGCATGGCCGCGCACATGGAAGGCAAGGGCATCGTCACGCAAGACTCTGCTGGATTGGCCCAAAAAGGGGGTGCCACTTGGAGCCATGTGCTGCTGGCCAACACGCAAGAAGACATCCGAACCACGCGTGTCAGCATGGCTGCAGCCGACTTGATTTTGGGCTGCGACCCGATCGTCAGTGCCTCCAAGGAAACCACGCTGCGCATGCGTCCGGGCAGAACCCATGTGGCCCTGAACAGCAACAGTACGCCCACCGCTGCGTTTGTAAAGAACGGCAATTGGCAAAACCCATCCGAGCAATGCGTGGCAGAAATTACCGGACAAGTAGGGGTCGAAGGTGTCAGCAGTTTCGATGCCGATACCCTGGCCAAACAACTCATAGGCGACACCATTTACGTCAACCCGATGATTCTGGGGTATGCCTGGCAAAAAGGCTGGATCCCTTTGCGCCGCGAATCACTGATGCGCGCCATCGAGCTGAACGATGTACAAATTAAGAACAACTTGGCCGCTTTTGAATGGGGTCGTCATGCTGCGCACCAATTGCAAGAATTGATGCAAAAAATTCAGCCTGCTCAAGTGATCCAATTCAAAAAACGGGAAAGCCTGGAAGACTTGGTCGCCGACCGAATGACACGGTTAACAAACTATCAAAATGCCGCTTATGCCGCGCTGTATCAAAACCGGGTTCAGCGCGTGCGCGACGTAGAAGCCCCTTTGGGTAAAACCATTCTCAGCGAAACCGTGGCACGGCATCTGTACAAACTGATGGCCTACAAAGACGAATACGAGGTCGCCCGTTTGCACACGCAAAGCAATTTTTTAAGCCGCATCCAAGACAGCTTTGAAGGCGATTTCAAGGTGCATTACCACCTCGCTCCGCCCCTGTTGGCCAAGAAAAACAGCAAGGGCGAATTGGTCAAACAAAAGTTTGGGCCACTGATGTTGACTGGGTTCAAAGTGCTGGCCCAACTCAAAGGTTTACGCGGCACGGCTTGGGATATTTTTGGCCGAACCGAAGAGCGTCAAACCGAACGTGCGTTGATCGACGAGTATGTCAAACACCTTGAAAATGCGGTGGCAAACTTGACCGAAACCACCCATACACACGCCCTGGAAGTGGCGCGTGTGCCTGAAAACATCAAAGGTTTTGGCCATGTTAAAGAGCGCAATATCAAGGTGGCACGCCAAGTCTGGCAACGCCTGGATCAAACTTAATCCGAGCTCGTTAAGCTGATAAGGGCAAATTGCTGATCGCAGTTTCTAAACAACAAACCCCCATTGAAAGGGGGTTTGTTACTTTAGACATTGATACTGTTTTATAGCAAAGACAATTTCATCACCGTGAATCTGGCAATTCAATTTTGACTTCAAGCACTTCCAGGTTGTCCTGACGTTCCAGATTCACTTTGATGTCGTCCGGATTGATCTTGATGTATTTGCTGATCACCGCCACCAATTCACGTTGTAAATCAGGTAGGTAATCGGGCTCGGCAGCATTGCGACCGCTGCGTTCGTGGGCCAAGATGATTTGCAGGCGTTCTTTGGCTACGCTCGCAGTTTTCTTCTTTTCGCCCAAAAGGAAGGAAAGAAACGACATGGTTCACTTGCCTCCAAACAAACGCTTGAAAAATCCGGGCTTGTCGGCTTCGGTGAAACGCATCGGTTTTTCTTCGCCCAAAAAACGCTCAATCACATCTTTGTAGGCCTCAGAGACATCGCTTTCGCTCATGTGAATGGCGGGCGTTCCCTGGTTAGAGGCTTGCAATACGTTGTCGCTTTCAGGAATCACGCCCAACAACTTGATGCGCAAAATGTCCTGAATGTCCTGTAAGGACAACATCTGCCCGTCCTCCACCCGATTGGGGTTGTAACGTGTGATCAACAAATGTTCTTTGATAGGCTCTGCCCCTTCAATTGCGCGTTTGGTTTTGCTGCCCAGCATGCCCAAAATGCGGTCTGAATCACGCACCGAAGAGACCTCGGGATTGGTCACCACCAACGCTTCGTCAGCAAAGTGCATGGCCATCAAGGCGCCAGTTTCAATGCCGGCAGGTGAGTCACAAACAATGTATTCAAAGCCCATCTCGCTCAGGTCATTCAGTACTTTTTCAACACCTTCCTGAGTCAAGGCATCTTTGTCACGCGTTTGCGAAGCGGCTAAAACAAACAAATTAGGACACTGTTTGTCTTTGATCAAGGCTTGGTGCAAATTGGCCTCGCCTTGAATCACATTGATCAAGTCGTACACCACGCGGCGTTCACAACCCATGATCAAGTCCAAATTGCGCAAACCCACATCGAAATCAATGACCGCTGTTTTAAAGCCCTTGAGTGCCAGACCGGCAGAAAAACTGGCACTGGTGGTGGTTTTACCCACACCACCTTTGCCGGAAGTAACAACAACGATTTTTGCCATGGGATTCTCTTTCTTTGACAATTTATGACTTTAAATTCAAATTTCAGGTTTTTATTGGCGTAATCAACAATTTATCGCCATCAGGTCCCGACTGAAGAGAGACCTGAGCCGGTTGCCCCAGAACTTCCTTGGGCAGAGGGTTTTCGCTGGTACGGTAAATACCGGCAATCGAGATCAATTCGGGTTCCATAGCTTGGGCAAAAATCCGTGCTTGCGAATTGCCGCGCGCCCCCGCAATGGCTTTGCCACGCAAACCGGCATAAATATGAATATGGCCATCGGCAATGACTTCAGCACCGGCATTCACCATCGCTAAAACAATCAAATCGCGCCCTTTTGCATAAATTTGCTGACCTGATCGCAAGGGCTTATCAATCACCATCGGACTCAGGGGAACGGAGTTTGGAGGGGGGTTGGCTGGCAATGCCTGCGGCGCAGGCGCTTGAACAGGCTCAACAACGGGCATGGAACGCTTGATACGGGCATCGGAAGCATCTACAAGGCCCAATGCCTTGGCTTGGTCCAAAAGCGCCTCAGGCGCACCTTTAATGGCCAATGGCACCAAACCATGTCGTTTCAGTAAAGACAACAAAGCCGAAAGATCAAGGGGTAAAGGATTTTGATCAGAAACAATCTGGCTGACATCAATGATCACGGGATCTTGGTCAAAAAATCCGGGCGTCTCGGCCAATTGTTGATGCATTGCCTGGGAGATAGCTTGAATGTCGGAGGTTTTCAGAACCCACGCAAGCAAGGGTAAATCTGCGCTTTTGATGTCGTAACAGCTTGAAAAAGGGGCTTCTGAAACGATCGCCATGGTGCCATCAGGGTTGGAAAGACGGGAATCTTAACAGCGCACTTGTTCTTTGTTCTTTCTCTATAGATTTATATCTTTAAATAGCAGTAGTAGGTAAAGGAGACACAAATTTGTGGACAAGTCATTTTTCTTGAACAGTTTCAAGCACTTGGGTGCTTTGTGAAGGTGTGTGCTGCTGCGGTTTTCTGCTGTACCGAAAAAATGAATAAGTTTTCTAGAACACCCTAAGCTGTGGATAACCCAGCAGTTGTTCGGGTTCTATCCACAGACTTATTCGCGTTATTTTTCAGCTTGCAATGACCCATTGGATGACCCCTTTTGCAACAAAGCCCAGCATGCCAAAAGCCAATCCGAGAAAAATAACAAAAGTCCCAAATTTTCCTGCTTTCGATTCCCATGCCAATTGACCAATGATGAAAATCATGTAGAGCATAAAAGCACTGAGGCCGATCGTCAGGCCGAACCAGGCAAATTGTTCTTCGCTGAAACCCATCATGTGGATGGCCCTTGACCGCTTAATCTTTCATCAAGATTGGATGCATCGATCAATTGACGGTACGCGTGCCAACTGCCATGCCCCAGCATGGGGACAATGAAGATCAAGCCCAAGAACATCGAAAAAAGACCCAATAAACAGAATCCCATGATCAGGAAGGCCCAAAAAGCCATGGGTAATGGGTGCGTCAAAACAGTTTTCCAGCTGGTTAAAACGGCTTGTAAGACCGTCACCTTGCGGTCAAGAAGGAGCGGTACCGAGACCACACTCGACGCAAAAACTGGGGCTGCCATCAGGCCGCCCAGTCCCAGCCAAATTTCAAACAGGAAATGGTTTTTGCCAAGGACAACATGTTGAATGAAATCCAATGGGGTGTGAATGGGCACGGGTGCCAGCAAAGTGATCAAAGCAGCTGAAGTGATGACCCAACCCGTGGCCGCCAATGCCAACAAAAACCCAAAACGGATCAAACTCCAATAACTGTCGGGTTGTTTGCGAAGGTGCAATTGCCATTGCGTCCAAGTGGTGACCAATAAATTGAAATCGACGGGTTCACCCTTTTCTATGGCGCGGCTCATGGCATAAAGACTGGTGGCCATGATCGGAGCAATGACCATGAATCCGGAAAGCGAACCAGCCAATAACCAAAAACGGTCGTGCGCCAGCAGCGCAATGAGACCGCCGAACAGAGCCAAGATCAGGCCATGAAGCACGCTCATCAAAGGGGCCTGGGCCATGTCTTTGAAACCTAATGCCAGCCATTGCATGGGTTGATCAAAAACAATGGGCAAGACAGGGGGTAAAAATGGCCTTGGATCGGGCGAAGAAGAATGGGAACTGGCGGGGCTTGACATGACCCAAGCTTAACCAGCGTCAAATTTAAAGACTTGACACAAATCAAGTGGCGTAGAACAAGAACAAATCAAAAGTCCCACAAAAAAGCCGCCAAAATTGGCGGCTTTTGCGCAAAACAATGCAACAAAGCTTCAATGGTGATCTGCGTGGTGCCCAGCATGTTTGGCTTTATGCATGTGATCACCCATAGATTTCATAAACAGGGCCGTTTCGCTGTCAAAAACTTTCTTTTGGTCAGACGTCAAACTCGCATAGAAAGACTTGGTAGCCTCGGTTCGCTTGAGCATGTCGGCATCACGCTGGGCTTTATGCGCGTGCATTAAATCCAACCTTTCAGGTGTGGTGAGCTTTTCCATGGCTGCGCGGTCAGGACGTGTTGCCGGTGGCGTTGGCATTTGCATGGCCTGAGTGAAGCTAAGCCATGTACTTTCTTGCGCGGCATCCAATTGGAGCTTGCTTTTTAGAGTCGCAAAGCGTTGTGCATGCTTTGCTTGCATGGAAGCGTGCATTTTGTCCTTGGGCTGCGCTGTGGCTTGGGCCAGTGTTGACGCGGATGCTGGCGTTGATGTTTGATTTGGGTTTGAGCTAGAGGTTTGGGCCATTGCAAGGGCACTCAAGCCCAAGATCAGACCGGCGGCAATCAGGGGGTTGCGAATTGATTTCATGGAAAACAGCCTTTCAGTGATGGAATGGCTGAAGTTTGACGACTTCCTGTTTCCAGCTTGTGCAGGCCGTGCAGTGATTTGTAAAGTTGCGTCAAAAAAAAGGGCTGACGTTTATTCGATCAGCCTCGACAAAACACACCCATCAGCGCCCCAGTTTGCCTGCTTGAAAATCTTCAACGGCTTGCATCAGTTGCTCACGGGTGTTCATAACAAAGGGACCATATTGCGCAATGGGTTCATTCAGGGGTTGCCCCGTGATCAGCAAAGCGCGTGTGCCCGCTTGCCCGCGAAGCACCACACCGTCTCCGCCCCCACTTAACACCGCCATGCGTTGCAAAGGCACTGTGGCTGTTTGTTCAGAGCCTTGCACTTCCAGTTCGCCCCGATAGACATATACAAACGCATTGTGTGAAGCCGCAATGGGTTGCGAAAATGTTTGTTGATCGGCAAAGTGAATGTCCAGATACAAAGGGTCTGTCGGGTAGTCCTGTGCAGAACGGTGCATGGCACCCGCCGTGCCGTGGCTCTGACCTGAAATGACACGGACTAAAACCCCCCCCGGGGTGGTGACTTCAGGAATATCGGCGGTTTGGATGTCGCGGTACCACGGGGCACACATTTTTTGGTGCGAGGGCAAGTTCAACCAAAGTTGAAACCCCTCCATCACCCCTTCTTCTTGCTCGGGCATTTCACTGTGCACGATGCCTCGGCCAGCCGTCATCCATTGCACACCGCCGTTTTGCAACAAACCTTCGTTTCCCGTGCTGTCTTGGTGCCGCATCCGTCCGGCAATCATGTACGTCACGGTTTCAAAACCACGGTGTGGGTGGTCCGGAAAACCGGCACCGTAATCTTTCGGGTCGTCGCTGCCAAACTGGTCCAGCATCAAGAACGGATCGAGACGTTGTTGTAAATCGCCCGTTAAAACGCGGGTCAGGCGAACACCGGCACCGTCGCGGGTGGGTCGTCCCGTCACCAAGCCTTCAACAGAACGTGGGTTAAGCACTGTGGGGATATCAAGGGTTTGAGCGTGATTTTGCATGCCTGAATGATGCCGCAAAAAACAAATACTGGTCTTGCTGAGTGCAAAACGAACAAGGGGTTCCGTGTTGGCCATATTGGCCTTTATGGGCGCTTATTCTTAAATTAAGAATCAAACCTCCACGCGGTAACCCTCCTCGGTAATGGCCTTAGCCAAAAGCGAACGGTCTTGATTTGAATCAACTTCTACGCGGTGGGCGTCCCGGTCGATCACTATTTTGGCTTGAGAATCCAGAGCCAGCAAAGCCTTTGTGACGGCTTTTTCACAATGTCCGCAAGTCATGCCCTCTACCTTGAAAATCTGGTTCATCATGCATCCTTCGTTCAAACCCTCGTGGGTCTTGCTAAAGCATAGACCAAATTGCACCCCCTAACATGACACAGATCAATCCTAAACAAATGATCAGTTACGACATTGGCATTGGCGGGATGACCTGTGCGTCTTGCGTTTCTCGGGTTGAAAAAGCCTTGCAAAAAGTACCCGGCGTGACGCGGGCTACCGTCAATCTGGCCACGGAATCTGCTCGCATTGATGTGCAGTCAGAAGAGGTTACCGATGCGCGGTTGCGCCGTGCCGTGCGCGATGCCGGGTACGAGCCCCGAAGCCCGGAGGCGCAGTCGGCGGTAGCCAATGCCTCGGCCTGGGCCGGCTTTGGTCCTGTGGGCTGGGGTTTGTTGTTGTCTGCACCGTTGGTGTTGCCCATGTTCGGCAGTTTGTGGGGGCAACACTGGATGCTCCCAGCTTGGCTGCAATTTGCCTTGGCCACGCCCGTGCAGTTCGTTTTGGGCGCGCACTTTTACAAAGCCGGTTGGCATGCCCTGAAGGCCTTGACCGGCAACATGGATTTGTTGGTTTCCCTGGGCACCACGGCCGGCTGGGCCTTGTCGGTTTGGTTGTGGCTGACCGCGCCGGAAGGCCATTCGCCGCATTTGTACTTTGAGGGCTCGGCCGTGGTCATCACCTTGGTCATGCTCGGCAAATGGTTGGAGGTTCGGGCCAAGCGCCAGACCACAGAGGCCATTCGCGCCTTGCACGCCTTGCGACCCGACCAAGCCCATTGGGTCAGCGACGATGGCGAAGTAGACGTGCCGGTCGATGAAATATTGTTGGGCGACCACATCGTGGTTCGTCCTGGGGAACGATTCCCACTGGATGGCCAGCTTGTGGAGGGACAAACCCAAGTGGACGAATCCATGTTGACGGGCGAGCCTCTGCCGGTGTCCAAGACGGTGGGCGAAAAACTCACGGGGGGGTCGATCAATGGCGACGGGCGTGTGTTGATGCGAGTGACCGCAACAGGCCACGAAACCGTGCTGTCGCAGATTATTCGCATGGTGGAAGATGCACAAACTGCCAAAGCGCCCATTCAGCGACTGGTAGACCAAGTGGCCGAAGTTTTTGTGCCCGTGGTCATGGTGGTGGCTTTGTTGACCTTAGGCACTTGGATGTTTTTGGGTGCTGGATTTGAAACCGCGCTCATCCACGCGGTGGCCGTGCTGGTCATCGCTTGCCCGTGTGCGTTGGGGCTGGCCACGCCCGTGGCCATCATGGCCGGAACCGGCGTGGCCGCTAAAAACGGCATATTGATCAAAGATGCGCAGGCCCTTGAAATTGCGCACCAAGTTAATACCGTTGCCTTTGACAAAACAGGCACCTTGACAGTGGGCCAACCGCGACTGACGCGCAATATCGCGGCACCCGGGCAAACCGCCGAAACAGCGCTGATGTGGGCCGCCAGTGTGCAAAGCGGCAGCGAACACCCCTTGGCTCGGGCCGTTGTGCATGCTGCGAAAACCCAAAACCTGCAACTTCTCCCGCCCGAAGACCTGATGGCTGTACCCGGGCGGGGCGTGAAGGCGCATTTGGCCGGACGCCAACTGCTGCTGGGCAGCCTGCGTTGGTTGCACCTAGAAGGCATGGACCCCGGCATTTGGGCCGCAGAAGTGCAAGAGTTGCTGGCCACAGGCGCCACTTTGTCCGCCTTGGCTGAGCGAAATTCAGACGGTGTGCAAGGCTTGTTGTTGATGGCGTTCGGCGATGAACCCAAGCCGGGCGCAGCACAGGCGCTGGCCGCGTTGCGCAACAGGGGTCTGAAACTGGTCATGATTTCGGGTGACAACCAAGCGGCCGCAGAAGTCATGGCGCGGCGCTTGGGTTTGCGACCCGAAGACGGCGAAGTGCTGGCCGACGTGTTGCCCATCGACAAGGCGGCCCAAGTCCAAAGCTTGCGGTCGAGTGGCCAGGTGGTGGCCATGGTGGGTGACGGCGTGAACGATGCCCCTGCCTTGGCCGCAGCCGACGTGGGCCTGGCCATGGGCAACGGCACCGACGTTGCCATGCACGCAGCGGGCATCACGCTCATGCGGGGCGACGTGGCTTTGGTGGGCGCAGCGCTGGACATTTCAGCCCGCACCGTAGCCAAGATCCGGCAGAACTTGTTTTGGGCCTTTGCCTATAACGTGGCGGGTATTCCGCTGGCCGCATTGGGCTACCTGAACCCCGTCATTGCAGGCGCAGCCATGGCACTCAGCTCGGTCAGCGTCATGGCCAACGCCTTGCTGCTCAAGCGCTGGAAACCCTGACCGCCAACAAATGGGTACGAGCCCCTGCTCGCGAATGTTCGAGTGGGCTCAAAGCTTTGTTAAACCACAAAACCTGAATCAGGCCATATAGCCAGATTCAAGCGATAAAGCCAGGTGCAAGCGCTGTAGCCTCTTTCACCATTCGGCCGCAGGGGCAGCCTCCCACGGGGAAAGGGAGATTTAATTCACTATTCGGCTCGCTGATGTCACCCTGCGTCCCCGCGCCCATCAGGGGGGCTGACAAGGGGCTGTGCAAGAGCTACAAAGTCGATCAGCAGGAACAGCAGAGTCAGCAGAGTCAGCAGAGTCAGCAGAGTCAGCAGGGTCAGCAGGAACAGCAGAGTCAGCAGGAACAGCAGAGTCAGCAGGATCAGCAGGGTCAGCAGGGTCGGTGCTTCAGAACATCCACTTCACGCCCAGTGTTAGCAAATTCTTGCCAATCTGTCGGCCTACGCTGCCATCCACTTGCAGCGACGGCGAAAGCTCATAACGCAGACCCATGGCTCGGGTTGGTTTGAGATGCTGCTGGCCAAAACTTTCTACATGAAAAGTGACTTCGCCGATGGGGTATTCCCACGCCACACCCCAAGTGTTGTTGTACCGGGATCCTGGCGATTGGACGGCCCCCAGATTGCCGTGCACACTGCCCCAATCTGGGTGGTTGCAACTGAGCAAGCCATTCACATAGGGGTTAGATTTTTCGCCTTCGGCCTGCGCCAGTCCGACCAAGGCACCGAAGTTGCAGCCGTTCTCTTGACTCGCACTGAGCCTGAATTTGGCTTGTACTGCCCCGGCTGTTTGTTTTTCCAGTCGGTCCCTTGTCACGGTGGCGGCCAATTCGAGCCCCTCTTTGGGCGACCAGGCAGGAGAAACAAACCAGGCGCTCTGTCCGGACGGGCCACGGGCCAGCCAGGTTTCAATGTGGCCTTTGCCGACCTCGTTAACGTTGGCATCGTCTACCGACAAAGGCCGACCTGCATGCGCCGAACCCCAAAGCAGGGTCAAAATAAACGCGCATGGCCAAAAGGTTTTGAATCGGGCGGTGTTCATGGCGCTTCCTTTTCAAGTCAAAGTAGGGTAATCGGTGTAACCCTCGTCGCCACCGCCGTAAAAAGTGGCGCGCTCAGGGGTGTTGAAGGGGCCGCCTTGGCGCAGACGGGCGGCCAAATCGGGGTTGGCAATGAACGGGCGACCAAAAGCCACCAGATCGGCACCTTGTGTGAGGGCGTTTTCGGCTAGCGCCAGGTCATAGCCGTTGTTGACCATCCAAGCGGCTTGACCGTCGGCTTCCTGATACACCTTGCGCAAGCGTGCGTAATCGAAAGGTTTGTCACCTTGCTGGTGGTCTCGCGCAGCGCCGGTGGAGCCTTCGATGATGTGCAAATAGGCCAAGTTCAGGGGGGCGAGCAATTTGATGGCGTGTTCAAACAAGGCTTGCGGATGGGCATCGCTTACACCGTTGGCGGGTGTGACGGGCGAGAGCCGGATACCGGTTTGCTGACCGCCAATTTCATCCGTGATGGCCGTCATCACGTCGTTTAAAAACCGCGTGCGGTTTTCAATGCTGCCGCCATAGGCATCGGTTCGGTGGTTGCTGCTGTCGCGTAAAAACTGGTCAATCAGGTAGCCGTTGGCGGCATGGACCTCAACGCCATCAAAGCCTGCGGCCATGGCGTTGGCCGCTGCGCGTCGGTAGTCTTGCACGATGCCGGGCAACTCAGCGATGTTCAGGGCGCGTGGGGCCGAGGTTTCCACAAAGCGGGCTTTGCCGTCGACCAGCACGACGGTTTTGGTTTCGGCGGTGAGGGCCGACGGCGCCACAGGGGCTGCGCCTCGGGGTTGCAAGCTGCTGTGTGAGACCCGGCCCACATGCCACAACTGCAACACGATTTTGCCGCCTTTGGCGTGAACGGCGTCGGTCACCCGTTGCCAAGCGCTCACTTGGTCGGCGCGCCAGATGCCGGGGACATCGGCATAGCCTTGGCCTTGGTGGCTGATGGCGGTGGCTTCGGTCACGATCAGGGCTGCGCCCGTGGCTGGGTTGGCGCGTTGTTGGTAGTAAAGGACCATGCGCTCGTTGGCCAATGCGCCCGGTGCGCGGTTGCGGGTCAGCGGGGCCATGACGATGCGCGAGGCCAGTGTCAGGGCGCCAACTTGGCAGGGTTCAAATAGTGAGGGCATGTGTTTTTACAGAAATAAAGGGCGTGATGGAGTGCAAGGGGCTCAAAAAATGACTGCCAGAGTATGCCGCTTTTATAGGGAGTCAAAGTACGTAGTCGGGGCATTCGCGGTGCAATTTTCGCAGCAATGAGGGCCAAACAAAAGCGCCCCCCAGACCGCCGGTTTGAACCCGCATGGCGTGGCCAACGCCGGTCAGAATTTGCGGGTCTACAGGGGTAAGGTCTTTGGGCCCGGACTGACCTGCCAGGGCATCGATCTGGATGCGACAGGTGTTCTCGAAGATGTACATCGACAAAAATGCATCGGCAATGCCTTTGCCCACCGTCAACAAGCCGTGGTTGCGCAGCATCAAAAAATTGGCGGTGTCCAAGTTGGCTTGCAGTCGCCGCTTTTCGTCGTCGCGAATGGCCACACCCTCATAGCCATGGTAGGCCAGTGACGACAGCACAAAAGTGCTTTGCTGGCTGATGCCCAGCACGCCATGGGCTTGGGCGCTGACGGCCACACCTGCACGGGTGTGGGTGTGCAGCACGCAACCGGCCTCCGGCCGGGCTTCGTGCACGGCGCTGTGAATCACAAAACCGGCGGGGTTGACCGGGAACGGGCTGTCATGCAGTTTGTTGCACTGCATGTCCACTTTCACCAAGCTGGAAGCGGTGATTTCATCAAACATCAGGCCATACGGGTTGATCAAAAACTGGTGTTCATCGCCCGCCACCGATTGCGGCAGCTTGGCACTGATGTGGGTGAACACCAAGTCGCTCCAGCCGTACAAGGCCACCAAGCGGTAACACGCGGCCAGGTCTTGGCGCAGTTGCCATTCGTCTGGGTGCACGCTGTCTTTCAGTGAAGGAATTTCAAATGCCATGGCGCAACTCCGGTCAGTGGTCAATAAAGCATCAGCATAACCACAAGTTGTGGCCATTCATGACGTGTGGGAGACCGCATTAATAGGCCCAGATCCGCCAGGTTGTGTGAGCACTTCCAGCCGCATCAAGTAAGTTCGGGCAAACAGGCCCGCGTCGTCTTGCGGCCCGCACATTTCCAGAGAGGCCTGCAGTTGGCTGCACACGGCGGGACGTTCGGGTTGGCCAAAAATACGGCAGCGCCGCTGGGCATCGAGTTGCACGCACGGCACGCCAGCGGGTTTTCCCCCGGGCATGCCCGGAATGGGCGATGAAATCGAGGGGGCTGTGCAGCAAGCCGCACAGCCGGGGCGGCAAGACAGGGCGGTCATCGGGGCCACAAGACCCACAGTTTCAGCGGCTGCTTTAAGCGTCCGGCCAATTCGCCTGCCGCATCGCCCGAGCCTGCGTAATAGTCGGCCCGCACAGCCCCCACGATGGCGCTGCCGGTGTCTTGCGCTACCACCAGGCGGTCCAGCGTGGTTTGGGGCCCACTGGATTGCAGCCAAACCGGCGTGCCATAAGGAATGCTGCTGCGGTCCACGGCAATGGAGCGCTCTGCCGTCAGGGGCACCCCTTGCGCACCCTTGGGGCCCAGCAATTGCCCCGCAGGCAAAGCCTCTTCTTTGAAAAACACCACACGCGGGTTTTGCCACAGCAGTTCGTTCAAACGTGAGGGGTTGCGTGCAATCCAAGCCTTGATGCCGGGCCAGGTCGCATCACGCACCAGGCCTTTGTCGAGCAACCAGCGACCGATGCTTTTGTAGGGCTGTTCGTTGGTGGCGGCAAAGGCCAGTCGCACTTGTCGTTGGTTGCCGTTGGCTTCGGTCACGTTGACCAAGCCCGAGCCTTGAATCTGCAGCACCATGGCGTCGACGGGATCGGAAAGATAGACCAGCGCCTTGCCTTGCAAGGATGCGCGGGCTTGGGGCACGGTTTCCATCTCTTGCCGGGTGTACCAGGGCTTTCGCTTGTTCAGGTCGGCGGGTGGCGCAAACAAGGGCACATTGAAACCGGGGCGCGCTTGCCGTGATGCGTTGAGCACGGGTTCGTAATAGGCCGTCAACAAGCCTTGGGCTTGTTCAGCGAGCGTTTCGACGCGGTAGGGTTGCAGGTGTTGCCGCAGCCATTGGCGTTGGGTTTCGACCGGGGCTTGTGCCAGTTGCCGAAGCTTGGGACACAGCGCGGCCCAAGTGGGGGTCGGCCGCGCGCAACTTTGCAACCAGGCAGGCCAAGCCTCGTTGACACCGTCAGTTTCCAGGCCGGGCAACTCTGACCACGGCACAGGCACCCAGCGGCTGGAGGCTTGCAAGATGACCGGGGGCAGTGGCCCGGTGTCTGCGGCCGGTGTGGG
>Ga0255128_1000115_pt1 | contig 32236 bp, 47 predicted proteins | sample Law_Miss_RepC_8d_FD_188562 | JGI IMG/M metagenome (GOLD analysis project Ga0255128, IMG submission 188562) | Freshwater microbial communities from St. Lawrence River, New York, United States - Law_Miss_RepC_8d | ecosystem: Environmental > Aquatic > Freshwater > River | place: USA: New York... | reverse complement strand
CAGCTCTGCCTGACCAGCGCCTCGCTCAATACTGTGGTTGCGCTGGTCAGGCAGAGCTGAGACCAGCCCTCCTGCCCGCGTGCCAGTCGTCGTACTCGCTCGATGTGCTCGACCATATGAACTCCTTAGATGATCCATGAGATCTTGCGCTGAGGGAATCCTTCGACGTTGGAGAATATCCAGCAGTCGCCACTGCGCAGCATCGCCTCGATGGTGCTACTCGAGGCATAAAATCCCTCAGGCCCAGGACTGCCCGGTCCTACTGGCCCAGTGTGCGACGATGCGCCCCATGAGTTGTCGATGCGCCCATACTCGCGGCCAGTGATCGTGGCGTAACCACATAGGCACATGCAATGCTGCCACGTGCCAGCGGCCATGGCGATGCCGTTGGTGTCTCTGGTCATTGTGAAGCCCTGCGATGAGCAGAGCGCAATACCGTAGCCGTTGCTCAGGGCTTTCTTCGCGTCGAGCCAGTTGCGCACTCGTGTGACAGCTCTGACCGGGTGAATTTTTGCGATCTGCTCGAGCTCGAGCGGCACGCCCTTGGTGCCGTATTCACGACATCGAGACTCTGAGTATTCCCGCAGGTCGATGCCTAGATACTCCTCGCGGCCAAGCACGCCCCAGTCTCGCACCCAAGCAGCGGCATTAGCGCCGATTGCGCCATCACCGCGAATACTGCCACCGCCTACCTCGACGCGGGCACCACCGTAGATTGGCTCGGTGGCGAGTGGTATGTACTGCTCAGACTCGCCAGCCACGATCTCGGCGCACATGGTGTACTCGATTGCTCTCGCAGTCCCGAACGCAACGCAGCTACCAACCTTGCCCTGATTGCGTGGAGGCAGCAGGGCACCCGTGGCCTTGCGCGCCAGATCCCAGAGATAAACGTGATCGGGCAGATCCTCGATAGGAGTCGAGCCGATTGGCGTACTACTGATGTCTGCATCGACGCAGGTTGCGACGATGTCATCGACGGCTTGTTTATTGTCTACCCATCCCGGCACATACTGGCTATTCATCGGATGGTCTCCAGAGCTGACACGATGCGGGCGGATAATGTGGTCGCTGCGTCGCGTAGATCAGGCGTCAGGGCTCGATCGTCTGCGCCCATGACTGCGGTCCACTCGACCGCGATACGCTCTCTGACTGGCGACAGAGCAGCGTCAGCGATGCCAGCGTTTTTGCGAGCCGTGACCATGGCAGAGTAGAGCTGCTCGGTGGTCGTGATCGTGGGTGACCGGATAGTCGCAGGTGCTGCCCGATAGAGCGTCAGCAGTTTTGCCAATGTCGCAGCCTTATCTCGCTCCTGCGATCCGCCATAGATACCGCCCAGCGCATCGGCGAGCGTGTCAATTGGTGGTACTGGTGGAGTCGAGCTGCCGATGATCACGGTCGTGATGACCGGCTCGGTCGGCACATCTGCAACGCTGGTATATGCAAGCAGGCGATACCTGCCGGGCTTGGCGCTGGTGACCACTGTCGCTCGCTGATTAGCTAGTAGCGAGCTAGGGAACACCTGCAATCCCTGATCGAGCGCAACATACCGGACGACCCTGCCCTCAGTGCTTGCAATGACCGTCACAAACTCAGCCACCTCACCGCGCACCTCAGCAGGTACGACAAGCTGGCCCAGTACGAGCAGCGCTGCGAGCATCATTGTTGTTGTATCCCTGAGTTGCGGGGTTGAGGTCTGCACCCTAGTGTATCGATTTTTGCGGAGATGACAGTTGCCGTGTCGGCGAGATCGTGCTGCGTCGAGCTGATGTCCTTGATGCTGCCGCGCAATTCTTTCAGAAACTCCCGGTGATCATCTCGCACCGGGATAAGGATATTCTGCGCCAGCCACCACGCTGCGGCAGACACGCCACAGAGCACGACATAGAGCAGCCAGACGTGGGGGCCAAACGAACGGCTAACCTCATCCATAACTATCTCCTAGTCGTGAGTTTTGACGGCTGGCACATGGTCGTACCTGCCGTCGAATATTTGCGGGTAGATCTCGAGCACCTGCTGCTCAACCTCAAGCCGCTGAGCTTGAGGTAGCTTACGTCCAAAATACTCTCTGAATTGACTGATATTCCAGCCCATCTCGTATGCGCCGATGAGATAGTTGCGTAGCTTGTCGTTGAGGGTCAGCGAGTAGGGAACAGCACCGAATCGCGGGAAACGATGGCACCATCCGAGCCATGGCTGGTACATCACCTTGCCGCCATAGAGACGGACTTTGTCGTGGATATAAACCTCTTCGCCTGCGAATCCGCGGAAATGCTGCGAAAACTTTGGCCAGTCGGCCTTGCGCATGAAGGAGAGAGCACTGCCATGGGCATGCACCTCGCGCGTCTCGCTGACAGGGTATCTCGAATCCACTAGCCACGTGCCGAAAAAGTCACCGCGTAGCTCGGGGCTCAGCTCGGTAGCGATGATATTGCCTGCTTCACTCCGTAATGGCCCGACCCACATATCACGACCGACTGCGTCAGCGCGGGCAGCAGCTACAAGCGTTTCGACTGCTCCAGGCACAAGCAGGACATGACAATCGATGACGAGGACGTGAGAGCCCTGCGCATGCTCCCACACAGAGTTTTTCGCGTGCGCTGGGCCCATGGCTTTAGGCGCATGAACGTATCGAGCTCTTGAATTAGCGCAGACATGATGGATATCCCCACGATTAGGCTCGGGGTGATCATCGACGACCAGCAGCTCCACACCGTCGAGCTGGTGGTGCATGCGCAAAGAGGATAGGGTCCACCAGACGCCCTGCGGGTCGTCATAGGTCGCCATGCCAATCGTCAAGTCAATTTTCATCTTCCGCTCTCGGCTCGTAGTCATCGCATGTTATGCAGTTGCGATGCGACTGATCACGCGATGATATCCTACATTTTTCGTGCCTGTCACACGAGTGCAAAATTGCTAGGGTGCCACCGCAGCCGCACGAGGGCTTAGCCTCGAGCGCTTCGCCAAGATGCTGGCATGGCGAGGACATGTGCAGTTTGATTTTGCGCAGCATCTCGAGCTGCTCTGGCGTTGGCCCTGCCGCTGGCGGAGTCGCACCCGTAGTCGTGACCGATGTCGCCACCGTTGCCGGATCTCCGCCCCAGAGCGAGCGATAGCGAGGGTCGTGGTCGTAGAGCCAGCAAAGTCGGCATCCGTCACGCGATGGTGTGTGGTTGCAAGGTTTCATGGCGTGATTGTCAAAGTTAGGGCCTGTGATGTGGTGCCAATAGCTACTGGTGGGTTGGGAAAACAATTAAAAGGATTTTCAAGCCCATCAACTTTAAAAAGATCAATTTGATTCCATTGAATAAACAATGGCGAATCGCACAAACCAGTATTTCCAGTTGCTGTAAACTGACTTTTTGCCGAAAATCGTTGAGTCGCAAAATACCAAACAAACAAATAGCTGCATGTGTTATTGAGCAAGTTTTCGGTGATAATAAAACTCATTCCAAACGAATAGCAGGCGTTGTAAAAATAGGTCGGAACTCCGCTACAATTGATGACGGATTCATTGCCATTACAGGTTGCAGGTTGTGGAAAAATTAAAAGATCAGGCCTGTATCTGTAAATGTGCTCTTTTTCCACTCCTGGTGTTGTATTTGTGATTGAATGCCTTAGTTGAAACGACATGCCATCAAGACACGGACAAATTGAATTTGGATCTGTAAAAGTAGCATAAATCACATGAGGTAACGTAAGCGGCGACGCGCAGCATCCAATTATTAACGGGCAGCAGGTTTCATTTACATTCCCGCAACACTTTGTGCAAGTCAGCCTCTTGCACGCTGGCGTCGCATACTCACCATCCGTAGTGCCATTACTGGCAGGATACGAGCACGAGCACCCCGTCGAGCACGTGCCGTTACCGCCAGAGATCTTGATCCATTTCTGTAATTCTGCGCGCCATTGCCACGTGCATGAGCCGGTGCAGGGTTGCTCGGTTGTGGTTGTCGTCGTGGTCGAGGATGTGCTGCTAGTCGTAGTCGATGATGTCGTGGTGCCCGTGCTGGTCGTCGTTGTCGTGGTCGGCGGCGCAGTGCTGGTTGTGCTGGTTGTTGTGGTTGTGGTTGTTGTGCTGGTTGTCGTGGTAGTCGGAGAGTTTTGACAAAACGCAAAGGCTTCCTGGCCAACATAAGCACCCGGCTCAGATGGAGGATATCCGCAATAGCAACCTTCAGCGCACAGGCTATACGTTAATACCCATGCCGCGCCGTTCCATGTGTACGTGCAAAATAGGTCGCATGGAGTTGTTGTCGTCGTTGTCGTGCTCGAGGTCGTCGATGACGTGGTCGAGCTGGTGGAGCTGCTCGTGCTCGAGGTCGTCGATGACGAGCTACTAGACGAGCTACTACTCGACGTGCTCGAGGTCGTTGGCGGCATCGTGCTCATTATCCGCCACCCGTCGAGGTCGTGCTAGTCGTCGTTGGTGCCGCGGTACTGGTCGTGGTTGTTGTGCTTGAGGTAGTGCTGGTCGTCGTCGTGGTCGTCGTGCAGTAGTACGCCCCAGGCACACATATGGTCGTGTAGTTGGGTGTGATTGTGCCATCGACGCAGGAGATCGATGAGACGTAGTCGTAGCTCAGGATTTCGCCACCACCGCCAGACAAGATAACCATGTACACCGGATTGCCGTAGCTGTTAATCCCTGCATACCGGCCTAGATATCTTTGCACTGACGGCACACCACCGTTGATGTCCTTGATTTTGATATCGACATCGTCGGTCCACGTGTCAGTCGCGGCGACGTAGGTCATCAATTTGCCTGGATAGTATCCTGATGTTGGCGTTGTCGATGTCACACGCACCACATGCACGATCGGATAACTTGGCCCAGATCGTGGCATGACGTTGCGGTCACGATTGGCCAGATTGCCTGCCTCATACTCACGCAGGAGCGTGGCGAGGCGCGCGATTGATTGGTCGTCTAGGAGATAGCCAGCCATTGTCTACGGGCCTCCTAGAGTGCCGGAAACGTCACACGCGGGTAAATGTCGAACGTCAACGGGATAGGACTACTCGCAGGTGCCAGCGGCAGCCCTGCGCCGTCAAGATTGACTGGCACTGTGACGTTGACGCCATTGTAGTCAATAGGGCTGCGCACGCCTGCGACAAGCTTAAACATGCCCATATCGTTGACGACATGCGTCCAGCCGTTAGGACGGTACTCGAAGACAAGCGTCCAGCGCCAATAGCTCACATTGTTTTCGTACACCAGATTGGCGCTAACACTATTCAACTTAGCCAAGGCTGTGCCAATAACATACGGGCCGACTGTGTATGAGCTTGCATTGACCGAGCCAATAGCACCGATCCACGCTGCCGATGGAGAGTCTACGGAGTTGAGGCCTACCGTGATCGATGCGCCACCCTTGACGATTTCGGGCACTGGCAGAAATGGATCTTTGGCAGAGTTACGGATCAGCGTACCAGAGCGATCGAACATCACGCCGAGCGGGTATGAAGTCGTGCTGACGCTGTAGTCTCTCGGCCTCGATAGCGGGTTCTCTTCTCGATCCGCGGGCGGTTGCCCTGCCTGCTGCGTCTCGACCGCAGGATCACCGGATGGCGCAGATGCTGCCGATGGCGCATCGACGTTGTAGCCGTAATTGACCGATATGCGCCAGAGCGTAGGGTCGCCCTGATCTTGAGACGGGCTGATGCTGAGGCAGTACGCGTTGGCGTCCTCGTTGTGCGCCGAGAATATGACTGGCAGCGATGGATGCGATGCGGCATACGCTGGCCCATAGGATGCCGCGTCAGTGCGCACCAGAAATACACGGGTATAGGTGCGGTTGAATTTCTGATCGACGGATGCCGTGCGCCCCTCGGCGACCTCGGTAAACAGTGTATACGCCATGTCGCCTCCTTTATTTCGGGATGACCAGAGTGCCGGGCTTGATTATGTTTGCTTTCTCTGCGGCAGCCACTAGGCGCTTCATTTGCTCAGCTTGGATCGCATCCTGCCGCGCAGCCTCAGCAGCAGCAGCGACCAATTGTTTCTGTGGGTCTGCCTGAGCATTCATGCCCTCGACTCTCGCCCTGATCTGAGCCTCAGCAGCACCGGCAGAGCCAGCCACAAACGCCTGCGCAGTGCCTGCCTGGGGCGTGGCAAATTGTTTGATCATGTCTTGGAGCTGCTTGCCAACGACTCTAGTTTGTGCTGCTCGCAATTTGTCGGCGGACTCTTTGCTGCCCTTGGCTGCCTGCGCCATCATCGATTCAAGATTGCCGGTCATCTCGGCAAATTTCTCGGTGATGGTCATATTGTTATTTAGTATAGTCGCGGTCAATTTGGCGTTGTCTTTGGTGGCAAGCTCTAAATCAAGATTAGCTTTTTTCTCATTCTCAGCTTGCTCTAGAGCAAATTGAGCGTTGAGTTTTTGCTGATATGCAAGATTCTTTGCGTTGACCGCAGCCTCCTCAGCACTAACTCCTACTTTGGGCAGCTCATTATTGAGTTGCAAAAATGATGACATCGCAGAAATCAAAGCAAGATTTGATTTTGACGCTATTTCTTTCTCGAGTTTTATTTGGGCCCGCACCTCATCGCCAATCGTCATCTGCCCTGGTCTATTCGGATCGACACGCGGCCCTTTGACAAAATCTCCAACTGCCATAGTCATCGCCTTGCCAATCTCAAATGGCGCGGTGACGACTGTTGTGGCAGCGCTGGTTGCGACCTTGCCTGCGGTCATGCCTTGGTAATCCTGCATCAATTTGCGTATGCCAGCGACTACCTCGTCAAACATCCCCTTTAGCTGAGTGATACCCTCGACCAATTTATTAACAACGTCTTTGGCAATCTGCTTGCTCGACTCAAATATAGAGGCTAGCCCTGCTGCTTTATCCTTGGGATCAACCACGGGCATAAATGCTGCGGCGATCTCCTGAACAACCTCTTTGACGCCCTGAAACGCTCCCTTGAGCGCAGAAAATGCCTTCTCTGGCTGTAATATGGCAAGCATCTGCTTGCCTATTTCTGTGAGCAGATCATTGAAGCCTGACGACAATTGTCGCAATTGCCCGTCAAATGATGCGCCAAATGCGTCAGCGGCTGCCTTAGCCTCTGGTGAATTGCTCGCCCTGAATACTGCGCGTACTGCTGTAGCACTGCTGACCGAGCCTTGCTGCACGGCAGCCATTGCCTCCTCGACCGAGTAGGCATTGCCCGTGACTGCCTCGAGCTCCTGAGCGAGTGCCTCAAATACTTTCAGCCCGCCTCTTTGCAATGTTTTGAGCGGCCCATCAGTGGCGATGGCTGCGCCACGGATCTCAGTGATTGCGGCAGCAACTGACTGAGCACCAGCCGCTCCACCACCGAGCAGCTCGATGGCGTTGCCCGCATTGGCCAAGATCGTTGATGCGCCTGCCGTGCTGATACCAGCAGCGGTAAATTGCTCGAATGCTTTGGCTAGATCCTGCAATGGCACGCCACTGCTGCTACTTAGGTCTCGTAAATCCTTAATAACTTTATTGCCTGCCTCGATTGATTTGGCTGCGTACTGAGCCCGTATCGTCATCGTCTCGAGAGCGCCACCCATTTTTAGGATGGATACGGCACCTTGGATGGGTAGTCCAACAAAGAATTGGAACACGCCGCGTGCCATGTCCAGCAGGCCTTTGACATCGTTTAACGATTTGAGGCCTAGTGACTCTGCTAAGTTTAGTTTTTTCTCGCCTAGCTTGTCTTTTTCTTTCTTCAGCGCCTCGAGCTCTTCTTTGGTTTTCTTGGCTTTGTCGCCTACATTCTTGAGATCTTTGCTGGCATCAGCAGCGCCCTTAGTCAGCTCAGAGCCCTGCCACGCCATTTGTACTGAGAGTTTGGCGATACTAGCCATATGCCTGCTCCCTAGTCATGACCTTGGCCCCAGTCTCTACCAGTGCCGTGAGTGTCGTTCGCTCTGACTCCATCTCCGCGCAGAGATCTCGAGGCAGAAAGTCTGTGATTTTAGCGCCCTTGGACCACGCTGCCATCGGCGCCCAAGCCGCTAGCGCATGCTGTAGGTCGCTGCGGTAGTAGCCCCATGGATCGAGCCGTATGAGTGCGACCCACTCAGCCAGCTCTGTGCTACTCATCCGCTCCTCGATCTCGCCGACCGTCATGCCCAGATGACCAGCGAGCCGAAATAGCACCCGCCTGAGCGGGCGCTTGGCTAGTTTTTTTCCACGTCCTCAGGACGCAGGCCTACCAATTTGCAACTAGCATCCCAGAGTTTATCGATCGACATGGCGGGCAGCCCGCTCACCACTGCGATGTCATTGTCAGCAAATAGTCTCACACCCTGCTCGTCGCAGATGGTGAGCACCAGCAGACGGGCGCGGATGTTGGCGTATCGTGCCGCGCCCTCATTCTCGATCTGCCATGCGTCCCACTGGTCGCGCTGGCCTGCCGTGATCTCGCGCAGGCATACATCTCCGCCCCACTCCGGCACGGAGATGGTCACGATGCGGGGCTTTGCGCCTGCGATAATTGCTGCTCTGTCTAGTGGCATTAGGTGTTGTCCTTGTCGCTCAGTTGCAGTGTCACCGTGTACCTCAGCGCCTCGTCAGTCGCGCCGATATCAGGATACCCGATCTCGCTGATGTAACCATCGTACACTGCGATTGTATCGATATTTGCGCCACCGAGATCGACGGTTACCCGAGTGTGAACCTTGTTGAGCCGACGAGTATCGAGCAGGCTTAACAGGTTGGTAGCAGTCGCGGTATCGTCGAGGTACAGCGTGAATTGCACAGTGCCTGGGTCGTTGCGCACTGGCACGCGCTGCATTTTTGTATCGCTGAGCGCGGTCACATCAGCGAACGTCGTAGATCGTGCATTAGCCGCGATGCTGATCAGCCCGTTCAAAGCTGCTGTAGTGCCTGCGGTGCTGCTGGTCAGCGTCGCGTAGGCTGCGGTCGTTCCCGGTCCTAGTACATTTGGCATGTCGAGACTCCCTTACTGGTATGTGCCGACTACGTCAATTGTAGTCAAGCGTGCTAGCTCGTCGGTCCCATCTCCCCCGAGCTCGGATTGATCCTGCGCTTCCTCGATGCGCCAGTGATGGACTGTCGTGCCGTCTACTGTCTGTCGCCCTGGCGTAGCCTCGATCTGAGCCGCGATCCACACTAGGACGCCCTGCGCACCCGATCGAGTCTCAGCCACTGCCGTCAGCGTAACACGCTCTGTAATGACTGCTGGTATGCCAGAGAGCAGCATCTGTCGCTGAGTGCTGATGCCCTGATACACGACATAGGGCAGCGATGAACCCACTGGCGCATTCTCCGGTGATATGCCACCGGGGATAGTCGTGCCGTAGTCGGTGCGACCGACGAGGTAGGTACGCAGGAGCTTGCCAAGGGCACTCATGTATCACTCCCCATGTCGGGGCTGATTTTGCCCTTGGCGATCAGGTCGTCGATAGCCATCTGGAGATAATCGACGGTGATGTCGGAAACCTGCCCACTATTGGAGTCGAGGGCAGGTCGGAGAAAGGGCTTAGGGCTAACTCTTATTCGCTTATTGCTGGCCCAAATTTTGGCGGTAAATCCATTTTCCACCAAGTGCGCATATTTGGCGGGCTTTATTGTGATAGTGACGTTGCGCTGCGCTTTTTTGGCAGCAGTCGGCTTGTAATAGGCAATGAATACTTTGGCCTCGCTATTGCGCTTTGGCCCAATGATGGCATTCACCGCGCCCTTGCGAGTCGTGGCGACCTTGACGCCGATGCTCTTTTTCAACGCCTGAGATGCACCATACATGCGCACCAATTGATCGCCGACTCGCATTGTCTCTTTTCGATTAGGTGCCTTAGCCTTGGCCACCTTGGCGACCTGACCGCCGACCTTGCGAGCCGTTCGACGTAATGCGGTACGGATAGCTACCGGGAATTTTTTGAGCTTGGCGACCAGCTCTACTAGCCCATCAATATTGAGGGCGCTACGTATAGCCATCACGCACCCCCAGTTGTGGTGGTGGTTGTGGTAGGTGCTGCCGTTGTGGTGGTCGTTGTCGTCGTGGTCGCTGGCGCATCTGACTCGACCTGCACAGCCGTGATCTTGAGGTGTTCATTGAGTCCGTCAACGGTGCTTAATCCCACGATATTGAGCGTGATCGCTCCGTAGATCACGCGATGAGTCGGCAGCACATCGGTGCGGTATCTCATCGTGACCGTGTAGGTCGTGACTGATGACTGCATGAGAGCGCTCTGCGGCTCGCTGCCAGGAGTCGACACAACGCTGGCCCAGACGGTCGCATAGGTCGCCCAAGTGCGGATCGCCTGCCCGTAGTCATCGAGCGCATCGGTCGCAGCCTGCAAGGATACGCGACGGCGCATGTCTCCTACTACGGTGCTGGCGGGCATCAGCTATACCCTCCATCGGAGTAGAGCCTGAGCACGCTATCGACTGCCAGCGGCACTTCAGATCCAAACGACCCGACTGCTTCTCTGTGCTCGTACCAATGCGCGACGAGCATCATGATGGCGAGGCGCAGGAGCTGCGGTATGCCCGTGCTGGCTGAGCCATACCCTGCGATCCAGTCGATCTCGATTGCGCCACGCTGGAGCGGGTAGGTGACCGGCCAAATGCCGCTCGGTGGCAGCACGAGCAGCGGCGGGTTGTTGTCGAGCAAAACTTCAAAATCATTGGCGGCATACGTCATCGTCTGCTGATTACCATCACCGTCGTAGTATCGGATGCGCGGTGTGATGTATGCGATGCCGGTCACGAGATTAGCCGCAGCCTCGATCGCAGGCGACCTTGGCAGCTCGATGTCGTACGGCCAGTTGTCCATGGTCAGTCGGTATGCGGTGTAGATCAGTGTGCGGCTAGTGTAACGCTCTACCATGTCACGTGCCGCGCTGATCATCGCAGTGATGAGCGTATCATCGTCGCTCAGATCCACGCGCATATGCAGCTTCGCCTCAGCCAGTGTGACTGGCTCAGCGGTACCACGCGCAAGGATCTTGATATTCATCTCTTCTCCACGTTTTTACGACGCTTAGTGTCTGCGATGTCTAAAGGTGGTGGAGCCGGTGCTGCTGGCTCCTGATAGGGCTCGGCGAGCCCAGCGGATACGAGCCGCTGGGCGTCATCGCCAACAATATCCAGAACCTCACCGGGCATGTAGCTCACGAGAGTGCCTACGCAGTGGATGAGTATTTTAACTCTCATGAGCTTGCCCCACATTAGGTTGCTGGTTGAGTGATACGGACGATCGCGGCGGACTGAGCCACCTTGGCGTCAGACCTACGAACTGCCATAAAGCCAGTCTGATAGGCATCAGCATAGCGCTCGTTCATGCGGATGATTTCGATATCACCGGCATCACGGATGTAGTACTTGCTGAAATCGCCGAACAGAACAGTTTTGGCGTTGGCAGCGATCGAGCTGGCCATTGCGTTATTGACGATGACTGGATAGCCAAGGAGCCGCGGTGCGTTGCCGTTCAAGAGGTCCAAGAACAATGGACGGCTCTGTGAGTCGGCCAATTGCAGGATGGTAGACCAGATCGACTGGTGCATCATCCATGCGCCATTTTGCTGGTATCCGTAATCGAGGGCATTACGGCATCCCATGATATTGGCGAGCGTGATGGTCGTCGTGGTCGCGCCAGCAACACCAGCGCTGGAGCCGGTGACTACACCCTGAGGAGCAGTCGTGCCGTTACCAGTTGCGTGGTCGGTCGCCTCTTTGCGGCCAAGACGCTCGCCGAGGAGACCAGCAACTTCGGTCGCAAGATCCAAACCGGAGTCACGTAGGAGCTCATTGCTGAGCAGCACCAGAGACTCGGTGCGGTATGCGCCGAGGATGATCTGACCGAAGGTCATATCGGTAGCGGATGGTGCGGTGTTTTCCGCGCCGATCGCACCCGGGTTGCCCGAGTCGTCGATCGTCGGGAAGGGCAGGCTGTTACCCGACTCGGTGCGGATGACGCGAGCAACATCACGAAGAGGGTTGAAGTATACAATTTTCTTTTCCAGCTCGGCGAGAAATCCCTGCGGGATGGTGTAACCACCGGCACTGGAGCTGGTCGAGTTGGCGCGAGTCAACACGATGCGGTTGGAGCCCAGGTTGAGCCCTGAGCGCTGAGCTGCTGAGCGGTGCTCAGGGCGAGCATCGTTGCCCAAGAACCAGCCGCAAAGAGCTGTTTCCCGGTCCCGATTGGCGCGCTTGTCGTCAAGGTCGCGGGTGAACATTGGCACGCCCACTGGTGCTGGGCGAGTGCGGCGTGAACTCGCGCTGAGCACATCGTTGAGACGTGCGCGAGCTGCCTGCTGCTGAGTTGCTGGATCTGCTGCTGGCGCTTCTGCTGGTGCCTCTTCGCCGGAAACCTCTTCGGCCATTGCTAGCTCGATAGCCGCGATGCGAGCATCGTGGTCTGCGATGAGAGCAACGATTTCATCCACCTTTGCAGTCTCTTCAGGCGTCCACTCACGGGTCGCTGCCGACTCGTGGTAGCCCTTGGCCTGCTCTACTAGACGTGCTCGCTCTGCGAGCAGGTCGCGACGTGATACGCTCATGCAATCCTCCCTGCGCAGCCGAGCTGCGACATAAGTAATCTTCGGCCTCTCAAATGTACGCTCAGTCTTAATTGACTGGCGCTCCACTGATCACGCGACCGTATCGCGACCGTGGTGTCCGGGTAGGCGGGAATGGTGACAACGGAGACCTCGATGAGCTCGACATCTGTCACAGTCCGCACTCGTACTGTTTCCTCGATTGTCCACTCGTCAGCTTTGACGATAAATCCAAACGACATCTGGTTGACATCGCCGCGCTGAATGAGTGCTAGCAGATCCTTGGCATAGCTGGTGTCTGGCGGATAGATCTCAACGCCAAGGCCATTTTTGTCGGTGCTCAGTTTGAGCGTGCCCGCGGATCTGCGACCTAACACGAGCGATGAGTCGTGATTGACCAGAGCTCGCACATCCGCGGACTTATCCTCAAGCGTGCGAGTAAATGCCTGCGGTGCTATGCGCTCGCGGAAACCGCCTAGATCTTCGCTGAGCGGCCCGTAGACGCTCGCATAGCCCATCAGTCGGCCAGCATCAGATGAGACGGTAGAGAGTAATCTACGCTCCATTGTCGTCCTCCCTATCCATCTGGCCTGCTATTTTGTTCGCCCATGTTCGCCCGGCATCTCCGCCCCATAGCGCCCAGGCAATGCGGCCAGCGCTCGGGAAACCGTCTTGACCGGGCGACCAGCCCTCGCCCTCTGAATCAACGGCATGGCGGGCAAAATAACTCACCATCCGTCCGATTGTGTCGGGGCTGATGTTGCTGCCATTGCTGAGGTCTCTGGCTCGAGCAACGCCCACCTCAGTGCCACCGCGACCATATTCGGCTCGCCACGCTAGACCTCGAGCGGCTTCCTCGCGCACTCCGGCAGGTGGCGAAAAATCAATATTGTCGTATTTTGCTCGACGCTCAGTTGGCATCGATCGCTCAGTCTCTGTTTTGCGCAATGGCAGAATCGGTCGCCATTTGATGCGCCAACCATGGCGTCCACCTGGGCGGCTCGGTGGCACAAGCTCACGCTCACGCTCGATACCGCAGACACGGCAGCGATTGGTCGAGCCATGCTCGCAGCTCGGGATCTGGTGCTCGGTCATGGCGAGAGCCAGAGCGATCACGGCATCGCTGGCATATGCCTCAAGGTCGTTGGTCTCTGCTGGTGCCGGTGGTGCTGCTGGCAGCGCTGTAGGATCGACGACGACTGGCGCAACAGTAGGATCAGCAGGCGGTGCCTGAGCTCCACCCATCGACGATACGGGTTGCATGTTGAGCGGCTGGAGAAATACATCTCCACCCTCGATAGGGTCGAGCTGCTCGAGCGCTCTGATCTCATTGACGGAGAGCCAGCCCCAGTTGCGGCCAATGGCGTAGGCGCTGTATCGAGCAGCGAGGTCAGTACGCAGCAACCCCTCGACGCGATGCTCGACGTAGTAGCTGCTGCTGATCGGCAGGAGCAGTTTGTTGCGAACCTCTTGCTCGATACGGACTAGCCAAGGGCGCAATGTTTCGCTCAGGAACGCTTGGTTTTCTTGCTCGAGCGAGCTGTAGGTCGAGCCGCCAGTTGCTCGCAGTTTCGATACTGGAATGTTGAACCAGCGGGCAATCTCCTCGAGCTGAAAGCGTCTCGTCTCGAGGAACTGCGCATCGTCAGGCGGTATCGCAGTCGTGGTCCATTTCATGCCCTCCTCGAGGATTGCTACTCGTGAGGCATTATCGATGCCGGAGTGCAGTCGTTCCCAATCACCGCGCAGGCGACCGCGGGCATCGTCGCTGAGCCTGCCGGGATGCTCTAGCACGCCGGATGGTCGAGCGCCACGGCCAAAAAATGATGAGCCAAACGACTCAGCAGCGATGCCTAGCCCGATCGAGTCTCGAGCCAGCGAGACAACGCTGGCACCAACGTAGCCGTCACCGCCTGGGCCGCGTAGATGCAGTACGTCAGATGCTGGTATGTAGGTCGGGCGAGCGTGGTCCGAGCGATAGATATATTGTAGGTCGCCGTTTTCGGATCGCCCGACTTTCATATTCTCCGCTCGCAGCAGCCATAGGCGCGTTGGGCGGCCGATCGTGTCTCGCTCGATCTCGCAGTAGCCATTGCCCCACGTGAGAGCCTGCGCAAGCCATTGCTCGCGCAGTTGCATCGAGGTCATTTCTTCGTTGGGGGCAAAGCGCAGGAGGTCGGCCACCATCATGTCATCAGCGATAATCCGCCCATTTGCAGTCTGCTGATATACGTGAAACGGCAGGCTAGAGATGGTCTCGGAGATAATGCGGACGGCTTGCCAGAACGGCGCATAGCTGAGCGCTGATGTCTCTGATACTTGCACACCAGCGCTGCTAACTGCGCCACCGTAGAACGCTGTGAGCGCAGGATCTCGCAGGCTTGGGCGATTGCCCATGCGCAGCGTGAATATGCTCTTGATGCGATCGATGATCGTCATATGAGAGTCATCCCCCGCGACTCGTACACCGATGGGGCACCTCGCCCAATCGCTCCGCCTGCCTCACCAACTCGAGATCGTGCGACTGCCATGATGCTCGCCACCAAGGCGTCGATCTTTTCTGAGCTCTTGGCCTTGCTCGGTTTGATGTTTCCGGCGGCGTCTGACTCTATCGAACAGTTGCCCAGACACCACCGCAATACCGGATTGCCGTCATGCCTCAATTTTCTCGCCATGACTAATGTCTCAAAATCTTTAGCGGCTGGGCTCATGCTTGCATAACCCTGCCCAAACGACACGATATTGAGGCCATCGCTCTGCATCTGCTGAGCCAGTTGGCTAGCGTTCCAACGGTCAATTGCGATATCGACGACTCGATACTGTGCACATAATTGCTTGATCCGCGTGTAGACATCCTCGTACTCGATCACATCGCCATCGGTGACGTTGATGTGCCCGCTCGCATGCCATTGGTCGTAGCGCATGCGATTGGTGCGCTCACGTTGTTTGAGAGCGCCACGAGGTGCCCAACATGTCGGCTCAATCCAGATCGTGCCATCGTCGAGAGGAAACGCCAGGACAAACGCCGAGAGGTCCATGGTGCTGCTCAGGTCGAGCGCACCATAACACAATCGGCCATCGAGATCAGGTCGAGGGCTGCGGCATGCGTCCCATGTCTCGGGTGCGATCCATCGTGTGATTGTGTCGGTCCACTCGCAGAGATGGAGACGGCGAAATGCTAGCTCGCGGGCAGGTGATTGGGCGGCGTCCATGGCGGCTTGGTGCATGTAGTCGGGCAGCACGGATACGCCATATCCGGGGTTTGCTGCTCGCCATGTTGACTCATCTCGCCACGATGCCCCGTCTGGCGCTCGATACAGAACGGGCAGGAAACTGTGATCGACCAGCGAGCCATCAGCGACCGACCGGGCATGCTGGTGCATCTCGTAGCAGAGTGAGTTGCGATCGTGCCCTGCGGTCGTGATCGCCACGGTGAGCGGCTGCCTGCGCGATCCTACGCTCGTCGTGAGCACATCCCAGAGCTCTCTATTGGGCTGAGCGTGGAGCTCGTCAAATATGATGCCTGAACAGTTGAACCCGTGCTTAGTATGAGCATCTGCGCTGATTGCTCGATATCTGCTACCGTTCTTGGTTACGATCTCTTTGCGCAGCACAGTGCATCGTGATGCGAGCATCGGGCTAGCCTGCACCATGCTGCTGGCAATATCGAACACGATAGATGCCTGCTCACGGTCAGCGGCAGCGCTGACGATCTCCGCGCCCTTTTCGCCATCTGCCATGAGCAAGTAGAGCGCTATGCCTGCGCACAATGTGCTCTTGCCGTTTTTTCGCGGTATCTCGATGTAGCTGGTGCGGTATTGGCGCAGGCCATCAGGACGGAGAGTGCCGAACAATGGCTCGATGATGTCTCGATACTGCCAGTCGGCCAGCATGAGCGGACGACCTGCGTCCGCTCCTTTGACGTGAGTCAAGCAGGTGCGGAAAAACAGCTCGACGTTGCGCGCGGCTAGCTGCCCAGGAGTTTGAGGATTGGATTGTCGTCGGGCACGCTTGCTGCCGTCACCTGCTGCTCGGCGGGCAGGCGTGTGCTCGATCGTGTCCGCGGCATCAGGTTGAGGCTGATCAGCATCGACTGGATTCGCGACTCGCTGCGCCCGAGCTCTGCGTACGCCGGGTGTAGCGCTGGCCCGTTTTCGCGGTCGATCATTGGACTCGGTAGCTGATCGATCAGGTCGCGCAGGATCTGCGCTCTCGCCAGCATTTTTGCCGCCATCGTCACCGCTGCGAGATCTGATGCCCCGCCCGTTCCCACGTGCGCCATCGCCTCGACTAGCCATTTGTATTGCACCATTTCTAATTTAGACAAACCGAGTGGCTTATCTGGTAGCGGCCCACCTGCTCGTAGCCACGAGGTGCGATCGACTGGCTTGCGGCCACGCTTGGCCATTGTGATATCTCCACTATTACCAAAAATATCCATAGATCCTAGGCAAAAACACGTTCAGGGTCCGCGAACGGTCTTCAGGCCTAAAAAGGGGGTTTTTTGACCCCCCCTTGGCATTTTTTTTGATCGAAAAAAATCAGCCTGAAATTTTCTTCAACAAAATTTGCAGCGCAAATTTCAGGATAATTCCCACGACAAACGGGCTGACGCTCGCAATCGGATGGCCTTCATCCTCGCTGCCAGCGATGACAGATTCAATTGCCGTGATCGCATCGTCGTCGCTGGTCTCCTCTGGCACAGAGCCAGCGACATCAGCGGCAGGCACAAACGTCTGGCCGAAATAAACGACAACCTCGATCAGCGCGTCGAACACCGGCTTGCCCCATGGAGTCTGGCCACGGGCAAAGCTTAACAGAGTCACGAGAGCGGATGTCGGAAACATGTGATCACCTCCTCATAGTCCAAGGTATTGAAACTGGTCTAGGTCTAGTCTGAGCTGCTGGCTTGGGCGCTGGTCTCCTCACTGGCGCGACGTACCGCCGCACCTGAGGAGCAGGCGATGGTCATGTCGGGCACGGTGGTGCGGACAGCATGAGCCAGATCATTGCGATCATTAGTGCACCTCATTGAGTGTAATTATTTTGCACCTGCTGCAATCCCATAGCGCTCAAGCAATCAGCAAATCCCCAGAGCATGCCCGTCGATTGCCCCGGATTATTGGTGGCATGCAGAATGCCGTCAGGATTGCCACATCTCCAGTAGGTAATGCCAGGAGTGTCGTCGAGGCCTAGCGACTCGAGCGCCTGCCTTATCGCCTCAGTCACGACAAACGATGAGCCATAATGGGTTGCAGGCTCTGATCCATTAGCGGATAGTTTGCAGCCATACAGCTCGGGTGTATCTGGATTGCGAGGCGCGCCATCGTCACAAGGGTAGGCAATATCGAGCGCAGCAATTGCGCCCGGCATGGCCTGCGCGAGAGAGATGACATGAACTTGATGCTCCCATGATGTCGGCATCAATAAACTCCCCATTTTGCATTAAGATAAGTAAGAATAAGTGTCCTATCAGAGTCTGAAACTAAAACGTTGTAATAAAGTATTTCATAATAATCTCCATTATAAGCTTCAGTCTGCCCATTATTGGTGCCGACAAAAATTGAGGTAGCTGTATACGTTACAAGAGTAGCCGATGCCGTCCCTGTAGCATATGAGTTGTTGTTTTTAGCTAAACTAATGGATTGGTCATTTCTTTGTAATTGAGCAATATTAGCCACATTTTGTACAAATTTTAAATTTACATTTGTGTTGCTGTAATCAGCATTTTGGCCGTTGAAAGCAATGTATCCATCCGAGAAATACGGATAATGCCACAAAGATCTGCGTCTTCCGTTTAACTCTTCTCCCATCGAAAATAACATGTAATTAGAAGCTGTTGCGTTTAGCTTTTTATTAACAACAAATAAAGTATAATTAGAATTGGCTCCTCCAGTTAATGCCTTTAAATTATCGTTGCTTCCGTCGAATCGCACACTGTTTTTAGAATTTTGCGTAGCTAATTTAAGCAATGGTTTCTTTGTGCCATCAGCTTGGGTTGTATTGTTGCTGTTCCCACTCTTATCTGCCCAATACCCCACCGGGTCACCATCCGCCGCCGCTGCTGTGGTGCCGTTGCTGTTCTGAAACAGTGTGCTTGCATCGCTGGCATCAAGCCATAATTGCAGACCAGCTATGCTTTGAGGTGAAAATACCCCTTTAGGCGTCACGGCATTGGCAGGAGATAATGCTATCGAAATTTGCACCTAGCAACTCCTAGTAGAGATTGACGATCGAGGTTGCGGTGGTCGATGTGCTGCGGACATGACTACATCGGATCGGCAATACTGTGCCAGCGGGCACACCGACAAACGTCACGTTGCCACCGCCCTGCATGGTGACTACAAGATTGCCTGCGCCGCCGACATAGATTGCGCGGCTGACATAGACCAGCGGGGCTGTATCAGATGGTGTAACTGCGGCGGCATCGTTAGCCGGGCTAGTCATCCCCTCGATGAGCAGCATCTGCTGATCGATTGCACCTGCGGTCGTAGTCGTAGTCGTCGTTGGCGCCGCCGTGGTCGTGGTCGTTGACATCTCTTAAATCCTCACCATAGGGCCACAATCTTGGGTGTATTTGCTGTGCCGGTTGCCCACACTCGGGTCACTCTAATAGTGAGCAGTGTATGCGTGCCGTGATCAATCGTAACAGTCTCGCCACCGAGCATAGTGACCTTGACGGTGCCGGTCGCTGCGCACCAGAGCGCGCGCGTCACGTACGTGAGATCCACCGTATCGCTCGGCGTGACCTCAGCAGCGTTGTCATATGGCGAGGTTAGCCCCTCGCCGAGTAGCGCATGCAGGTCTATGGCTGGCATCGGTGATCCTCCTAGTCTCACTCTACTATACAGATTACCGGGTGCGCAATTGTTCTAGCGCAGTTTTTCGACTATGGCACGAGTGGCACAGCGGCTGGAGATTCTCTCGATCGTTACTGCCACCTCGAGCCAGCGGCACAATGTGATCGACCTGCGATGCCGCGCCACCGCAGCTCCTACACATCGGCTCCTCTCGTAGCACCATCAGTCGCCATCTCGCCCAGGTCTTGTCATACCCTCTCGCGGCTGCGCAGGGTCGTGTCTCGGGTGCTCGATTGGGCCTTGGCAGGTGGTGTCGTGCTGGTCGATGATTCGGGATGCGGTCGGCCATTTCGCGTCTCCTACTCCCGCCAGCCCAAAGACCCCATAGGCGATAGCCGTATGGGGTTTTGGGTGGCGGCGCCTACCCTTATAGTACTCGTGCGCGCGCGCTCTTTGTATTTGTATTTATGTATTTGTATTTAGTGTATGTGTAGCGCCGTCACTGCCACTGGCCTACATTCCATTTCGGCCAGCTGGCAGCTGACGGATCGTAAGCGTTACGTTCGCGCGCGCGCGTGAGAGCGGGCACATGGAGGCGCATAACGCCAGAGCTTTACAGAATCGGGGCGCCAAGGCGTTATCTTTGGAAAATCGTGAGATCGGCCACCTAGAAAAGATAATCGCTTCTAGGCCATGTTATTAACGATTAAGAGCCATACCTCGATATTACAATCTGCACGCATGCTGCGCTGATCGGCATCATGTCGTAGCTCACCTCGATGTGCCGAACAATGCCGCAGTTGTCATCAGCAATTACGCACCAACGAACTAGCCAATCGAGCGTTGGCTTGACGATGTTGTCGATGTCTCGATCGCGTCTCCAGCCAGTACCCGAGCGCACCGTGATCGAGATTGACACGGGCGTCTGAATCGCATCGCGTGGTACACGTGTCGTGAGACCGATCAGGTCGCACTCCTCGAGCCAGCGAGAGTACTGCGCCGATTTCACGACACGACCGCGCCTCGCTGGTCGCCAGATTGCATTTGCGCTTGGCGGCACTGGCAGCGTGATCAGGATGGGCGCTTGCATCGTGCTCTCTCCTGGGCGAGTCTCTCGACCTCGCGTGGATCGAGTCGGTGATGACCATCACCGGGTCGCGGAGTGAGACGACCCAGCTCGACAAGAGCACGGACATATCGAGGTGATACCCCTAGGATCTCAGCCGCGCGACGTGTCCCTACGGTCTCCATCGGATGTCCTCATGACGACGGGATCTATTGTCGATGATAACCGCAGGAGGATCAGACATGCGATACCGGATCATTCTGTCAATACCGCTCATATTTTTTGCGTGCGGGTGCGCAGGTACGCAAATCTCTGCGAGCGTAAGTTACACCAGTGCCTCGACTTCGGTAACTATTTACGCAAATCGCTAGAATTCTAGTTGACATCTTCCAAGACCGGAAGTAATCTTCTCGTGTCGGGCACATCGCTCGACACGAGATAAGAGACACGGAGCCAGACATGAGCACGATCAATCAAATTAGCGACCGTCAGATTGTCAAGTGTGTATCTGAAGCGATTTCTGACGCAACCCGTTGGGGCACTAACTGCCACGACATTATCGAGGGTCGTTTGCGCCGTATCGGCGTTAGAACAAACGACATGGCTGAGAGTACTGATGGTTGCGATCTGGTTTGCCTTGCCGATGGTCGCTGGATTGTGTGGACACCATGGGAAGGCGCAAACTCAGTCGTAATCTGCGACTGACACGTACACGGGCAGCGGGGTCGTCCCTATGCAAAATATGTCGTAGCTCAAAGAGAACCACTACGACATATCAGCGGCGGGGAATGTGACGTTGACTTCTTTGTGCGGTCCCGCTGCCCCTGTTTTTTTGGAGAACCGATGGCACGTAAGGCGATAACGACGACAACAGCAGACGCAGCCAAGCAACTTGGCTGCTCGATCCGCTGGGTCAACTATCTGATTACCGCTCGCCAGTTGCGCGCAGATCGTGATGAGCGCGGATTCTGGCAGGTACATGTCTCGAGTGTGATCGAAGAAAAAAAGGCACGGACTGCACTAGGCAAATTACGGAGACGCAAGGATGCGCGGATTGACGTTGACGAGAAAAGAGGGGGAGCACGTAGTGCTCACCGTGCAAAGAGGTGAGGAGGTTGTCGTGCTGGCTGTTGTGACGCTGGCACGCCTCGACTCATCATCGGCACGACTCAGGATTATGGCGAGCCCTGAGATTGGGATCAGGCGATATCAAGGCCCACTCACGGACGAGGCGACACCATCATGACGATTGAGACATTGGCATCAGCGCAGCTATTGCTGCGTCACGGGTACAGCATCATCCCGGTGGCAAGGGCGAAAAAGCCTGCGATTCCATGGGCACCGTACATGCTGAATCGTGCTGATGAGCAGACGATTCAGCAGTGGTACACGTCATCATCAGGTCACGGCATCGGTATCGTCTGCGGCCATGTGAGCAATCAGCTGCTGGTGCTTGATGTCGAGAGCGAGGACGCGTGGTTGCGTCTGCTGGATACGGTGCGACTCGGTGCGGATCAGGAGCTGCTTGACCTAATCGAGACCAGCAGCCTGAGCATCACACCATCGGGCGGGCGTCACCTGCTGATGCACCTCCACTACAACACGCCACCGGGTACTGTCTTGGCTCGGACGGCTGCTGGCAATGTGCTGATCGAGACTCGCGGCCAAGGCCATTACATTGTTGCTGCCGGATCTCCTGAGCATGTTCACCCTACCGGGATCCTATATCGATGGGATCGATACATCGATCCAGAGTCGAGGGCGCTGTGGTCAGGTCCACATGTCCACCAGATCCTGACGATCGCACAGAGCCAGCACTGCCATGTACCGCAGGCTCAGCGCAGCGATCCAGTGACACGAGTACCAGGAGAGACTGGCGCAACGGATGCGCCCGGCCAAGTCTATAACGCTCGAGGCAGTTGGGACACGCTCTTGACTGAGGCTGGCTGGACGCTGGTCTCGACTCGAGGTGAGAGCCAGTACTGGAGACGACCCGGCAAGCGTGACGGCATCTCAGCCACCGTTGGCCATTGCCGAAACGATAAAGCCGAGCCGCTGATGTATGTGTTCTCGAGCTCAGCGTCACACCTCGAGGCAGGTCGAGCCTACAGCCTATTTGCTGCCAGAACTGCCATGCGCCACGGCGGCGATTATGGCGACTGCGCCCGTGCGCTGTATCGGGATGGGTACAAGTCTGAGCAGGTCACCGCTACGCTCAGAGTCTCCTCTCCCGATACGGCCACGTCATCTGTCGAGGGTGTAGTCGTGACAGAGTCTACACCAGATCCAGTGCGCAGGCATCCAGACGGACGTGAGCGACGATACCTGCTCACATCAGAGCTACCTAGAGTGGATCCTGCCATGAACTGGTTGTGGTACGGGAGCATCAGGCGCGGCGCGGCGACGATGATCAGCGCGCACCCCAAGGTCGGCAAGACGACCTTGATCTCGCATCTCCTTCGCTCATTGCAGGATGGTGGCGAGTTCCTTGGGCTTACGACTCAGCCAGCTCGAGTACTGGTGCTGACCGAGGAGGACGGGCCGACGATTGCAGAACGCGCCGACATCATCGGCATTGGCGATCACGTTGCGTGGTATGTGCGACCGTTTACGTCTCGCCCGACGATGGTCGAGTGGCGAGAGTGGGTTGCTGCTACGGTCAGAGATTGCATCGACCACCGAGCTGATCTACTGATTGTCGATACCTTGATGCGCAACATGCCGCTACGTGATGAGAACAACGCCACGGAGATCGACGATGCGCTGCTGCCTTTGTGGAAACTCATGGAGACCGGAGTTGCGATCGTAGTCATCCATCACCTGAAAAAAGGTGGCGGTCCAGAAGGTACTGGCGCTCGCGGGTCGTCGGCCCTGATGGCATGGCCTGAGGTCACGTTTGAGTTGTCACGCACTAATCCAGACGATGTCGATTGTCGTCAGCGCACCCTGCGCAGCAATAGTCGATTTAGACAGACGCCAGTCGAGTTAGTCATCGAACTAGGCGATGAGGGATACACGGTATGCGGATCGCTGCGAGACGCCGAGGCGCGCGGCATCCATACAGCGATCACGCACATGCTGTCAGTCGGCGAGCCGATGTCGCATTACGAGATCGCTACTGCCATGGGGCGAACCCGGCAGACAATTGAGAGCCACCTAGCGAGGATGGTCGATGCAGGTGTTCTGCGTCGGACGGGTACGGGTGCGAGAGGTGATATTCACCGTTACACGATAGCTGGAGTTTGACACATGAAATTGGTTGCGCAAAGTGATGTACGTGAGGATCTGCCCGCTGGCGAATATACAGCGAGGCTTAAGGAGGTGAAGACACTACCTCCTAGCGAGTTACACCCAGACTGGGGCTCATCGCTCGCTTGGGAATATGAGGTGCTTGCAGGTCCAAAGGCAGGGCAGCGCGGCACAGCGTTCACGCCGTGCGTGTTGAAATCGCAGAACGGTCTTGGTGTGCTAATGCGATCGATGCTTGGGCGAGCGTTTGCTGCTGGCGAGGAGTTTGACGCCGACGCCCTGATCGGCAAGACATTCAAGATCTTTGTCGATTTCAATAAATCAGGATCACGCACAAGAGTGATGCGAGCCATCCCGGTCGCAGATCCTGAACTGGTGAGCAATGTAACCTCAGCTCAGGCTCCAGCGTTTACTCCTGGGCCGCGTACTGCGCCAGCGCCGACAAACGAGCTCGGGCATAGTGCTCCTCGACGACCAGCGGGTGCGCCACCGGCTGCTCCAGTCGCCAAGGTGCCGGTCTTCAGCGCAGCAGACTACAAGCGCCAATCGTCTTTTGCGTTTGTGCAGATTGGCAATAACCCAGAGACGCAGGAGATGCAGGTCTCAGCGATCCGTCAGCTAGTGGTCTCGGGCACCTCGCCGAGCGAGATCAACTGCTATATACCAGAGACAGCGTCATGGCTGACGCTCACGGCAGTGGACATGCCGTTCTGACCTTGTGCTTACGAGGACAGAGACTCACGGAGGAGTCTGATGCCGGACGTGGTCCACCTCGATCCGGCACGCACATCGAAATGCCTGGAGGACTGGCAGCGTCTCAGCGCTGAGGCTTCCCAGGTGCGGTGAGTACCCAGTCACTCATCGCTCTCACGCGTGTGATCGTAGCGGGCACGCTACGAGCGGACATTAACTCACTGTCGGAGGTGGGGCGTGAGATGCCGCGCTTTGCGGTTGTTCGATGATAAGGAGCAGCAATGAACATGATAGAATTAGCAGTTAGAATGGGGAACATTTCTAAGCTTCGAGGTCTAACCTTGATGCCGACTAGCAGCACGGCCCATTTTGTCGAGATACCGCCGGATCTCGCAAAGAGTATTATGGCGCACAACAACATCGACAATCGAAACATATCGCTTAAAAATGTGGCGCATTTAGCAGCTCAAATTAGAAATGGCTCATGGTACGAAAATCCTCAGCCAGTGGTATTTTCCGTGTGTGGCCGATTGCTCAATGGTCAGCACAGATTGCAAGCAATCGTTCAAGCTGACATGCCCGCCAAAATGGCAATTGTCCTTGATGCTGATCCAGCAACCTATGAGGTAATGGACACGGGCAACAAACGATCATTGGCTGATGTGTCTGGTATACATCGCGAAACAGCGGCATGTATTAGATTGCTAGTTGAAATTGGCGAATCCAAAAGAACTTCTGTTGCAGAAGCTAAACAGTATGCAGTGTGGATTCAATACGCTGAGCGTGATGGTGGCATTTTGTGTGTTCAAAACAGTCGAGTGCCGTGCCCTGTACGTGCTGCTTATGTTGCGTCATGGTTGTCAAATGATAAAAACAGAGATTACTGTCAAAATAGTTTAAGATATTTACTTAACAATGAAGGCACAGCTCCGCCAATACATCTTACATTTTTCCGCTCTTTGGATCGTGAGCGTAAAGCCTATAACCGCGGTAACAAAGGCAGGCGTGACTTTTTTAACGCAGCACTTAATTTGTTTGACCCTGCATGTTCTCAGTTTAGGCGTTTGCGCAATTATGATCTTCAATCAGTTTTGAATCCTGTCATGGATATTTTGAAAGGTAACTAATGACAGACCCATGGATTGACCACAAGGACTCCTGCGCCCAGTGTGGCGCTCAGCGAGTCATGATCGCGGATGGTCTTTGTCGCGCATGTTGGCGCGAGACTAACGGCGACGCTGAGATGGAGCGAGAAGATGTGTACTCGGATTGAGACTACATGAGCCAACGGTGACCATGGGCCTTGCTGCTCGTTGTAGCGAGGCAATCCGCGGGCATGCTGCCGCTGAACTGTCATCCATGGTCACCGTTTAAATTCCCTAGGACCGGTGGCGCATTAGCCAAGTTTGCGCCGAGGCTTCGGGGGTGCGGTAGGTACCCGGTCACCTATCGCTCTCACGTGTGTGATCGGACACTAGCCCACTGTCGGAGGTCGGGCGTGAGATGCCGCGCTTTGCGGTTGTTTGATGGAATAGAGAAGTAGGGTTGCAATATGGATTATGAAGAATTCTTGGCTAGCAAACAGAAGCTAGTTCAATTTGAATCAGTGCCAGAATCAGAAATGCCTGAAGAGCTATTTGATTATCAAATAGCAATAATTAAATGGGCATTGCGCAAAGGTCGAGCATGTATTTTTGCCGGTACTGGACTTGGCAAAACAATTATGGAATTGGTATGGGCTAATGCCGTAGCAAAATACACTGGCAAGCCTGTTTTAATTCTGGCTCCACTAGCAGTTGCTGATCAAATTGTTGCCGAAGCCGAACGATTCGGCTTACATGCGATGCGCGCATCTTCGCCAATTGAATGCGATCAACCAATTATCTATGTCACCAATTATGCCAAGTTGACTAGATTCCAAAACGGTGGAATGTTTGGCGGTATTGTGCTCGATGAGTCATCAATAATTAAGCATCATGATGGAGGCACTAAAAAAGAATTGATTGACTTCTCGCAATCAATTCAGTTTCGCCTCGCATCAACAGCCACTCCTGCTCCAAACGATTGGATGGAATTGGCATCGCATGCCGAATTCCTAGGCGTTTGTTCGCGCGCTGAAATGCTTGCGACATATTTTGTGCATGATGGAGCGGAGACTCAGAAATGGCGATTAAAGGGCCATGCTGGTACTCATTTTTGGAAATGGGTATGCGAATGGGCAGTCCTTTTGCAGTCGCCATCTGATCTAGGTTATGACGGATCAATGCATGTTTTGCCAAAACTAGAACAGCATTTGGCAATGATTACCAGCGACCAGAAAATGCCTGGCGAATTGTTTGTTCTTGAGGCGCAAACACTGCAAGAGCGGCTTAAGGCGAAACGGATTACTACTAGCGATCGTGTTGATAAAGCTAAAGAAATCGTCAACGCTAATCCTAATGAGACGTGGGTTGTATGGTGCCATTTAAATGGCGAATCGGAAGCTCTTGCCAAGGCGATACCATCCGCAGTTGAGTTGCGCGGCAATCAAACGGAAGAAAAGAAAGAAGAGATCCTTCGCGATTTTGCAAATGGAAAGATCAAGGTTTTGATTAGTAAACCTTCAATGTGCGGCTTTGGCCTGAACTGGCAGCACTGCGCCAGAATGGTTTTTGTTGGTCTCAATGACTCATGGGAGCAAGTCTATCAAGCAATTCGCCGCTGCTGGCGTTTTGGCCAAAAAAGAGATGTACATATTTATTTTGTTGCCGCTGACATTGAAGGCAATGTGGTTGCCAACATTGAAAGAAAAGACAGGCAAGCCAAAGCAATGGCGCTGGAAATGATTCGTGAGACTAGCGTATTTACCGAGATTGAACTCAACAGAAAGGATAGGTTGCAAGTGGATTTTAGAACAGACTTTGAAGGCGATAGGAATTGGGAAATGCGATTAGGAGATTGTGTCGAAGAAACCAAAACGCTTTCTTCTAATTCGATCGACTATTCAATTTACAGCCCTCCGTTTGCCAGTCTATATACGTATTCCGCATCTACTCGTGACATGGGCAATACAAAGAACGATGATGAATTCTTGTCTCATTATCGTTTCTTAGTTAAAGAAATATTCCGCGTAACCAAGCCGGGCCGATTGACTAGCTTCCACTGCATGAATCTTCCATCGTTCAAGGGATCTCACGGTGAGATTGGCTTGCGTGATTTTCGAGGCGAACTAATTAGAATTCACGTTGAGGAGGGTTGGGTATATCATTCGGAAGTCTGCATCTGGAAAGATCCCGTAGTTGCCATGCAGCGCACCAAAGCTATTGGCCTGTTGTGGAAGCAACTAAAAAAAGACTCATGCATGAGTCGTCAGGGCATACCAGATTACCTAGTGACATTGCGAAAGCCAGGAGTTAATGCTAATCCGGTTGAGCATGATCCAAAAGATTTTCCTGTTCTCGAATGGCAGAAAATAGCATCGCCTATTTGGATGGACATCAATCCATCAAACACACTACAAAAAGCGAGCGCGCGCGAAGACAATGACGAAAGGCATATTTGCCCATTGCAGCTTGAAGTCATAAAACGATCTTTGCGAATGTATAGTAATCCGAATGATCTTATTCTGTCGCCATTTGGTGGCATTGGATCAGAAGGCTATGTGAGTCTGTCAATGGATCGTAAGTTTATTGGAATCGAACTCAAAGAATCTTATTGGAAACAAGCATGCGCCAATTTGAAGAATGCAATAAAAACAAAGTCTAAAGGATTATTTGATTCCATTGATAATGAATTAGATTTAATTGAATGCGATGCTTCCGATGAGTCAGAGTAAATTCTCTAGTCTGATCGAGTCTGCCACCAATATACTGATCGGGTATTGGTGCGCGGTTGTCGCGCAATTAATCGTTTTTCCTATAATGGGAATTGATGTTTCGCTGGAAAAAAATCTGATGATAGGATTGGTTTTCACGCTGATCTCATTATTACGTAGCTATGTGATCAGACGTGTTTTTAATCGCTTTGGATGATTCAACATGCGCCCATTATGGCAGGTCATGGTCGAGCATCGTGACAGGCAGTGGGCGATGATTAGTAATCTCACGGAGGAGGTTGCGCGTGAGCTGAGCACGCAATTGAATCGCTCAGCTAAGCCAGAAGAACGGATTCTATTCTGGCCTGAGCATCTATCGTCAACCTGGGCGATCGGTGGTGAGGATACTGAGGAGGATGAATCATGCACTACGTGAGTTGTGATCCGTATGAGGTGGAGGCGGCGCTCGAGGTGCTGCGCGTGGCTGAGGAGATACGACATGCGCTACGAGAGCATCGAGCTGCAATCCGTCACGCTCTGAGCTCTGATCTCGCTGATCTGATGGGGTATTAGCGATGGCGACACATCCTGATGATCAGATCCGCGTATCTGTCCGAGCGACACGACCATCGAGTACTGTGCCGCAGGAGGGTCGCCGGGGCATCGAGCGCATCGATGCGACTGAGGCCAAGGCTCTATTGCTGGCTCGTCAGCAATACCTCGAGGTGCGTGATCGCATGCAGGATAGCGGAGTCGTGGTCTCGACCATGGACGCATCAGGTCGTGTGCTGCAATTGCCTGAGGATGCGATCATCATGGATTGTTGCAATTGCAGGCGGGCAATGACTCGCAATAAAAAAAGCTTGCCCTTGTGGGCGCGCGATCGTGTCGAGGAGTATGGCGGCAGCAAGGACGATGGCACTGGGCATCTCCGACCATACTGTAGAGAGTGTTATGACTGACGATCAGTTACGGCTTGTGTACGCAGCCGCGCGACGATTCCAGCCAATCGACCTAGATCCTGAGGACTGGACACAATCGATGATCGCATGGATACTCGGACACATGGACTCCTACGACCCTGCCCGTGGTGCCTTTTCGACATGGGTATACCAGATCGTTCGTCGTGAGCGCTCGCATCATGTCAAGCGCCAGATCGAGCGGCGCAAAACGATGCGAGTGGGCACGATCGGCGACTACGATCTAGCTGCTCCATATGAGGACATCATCGGATCTGAAGAGCACTCAATGGTCGTGGCTAGAGATGTTGGCAAGGCTTTACTATATTGCCTGCCACACGAGCGATATGCAGTCGAGGCATGGCTCAATGATAAGTCGTTTGCATCTGCCGCTCAAGACTTAGGGCAGGTGCGAGCAGCAGTGTCACGCAACTGGCGCAACGCAGTACAACGCCTGAGGCGCGTTCTTAGGAGGATGGGGTATGGATCCGATCAACCCGGCTCATTATGATCCGCGTGATGGCTCTGATGTCGATTGCGCTCGGGCGCAATTGGCAGGGCTCGGTGTTCTCGGATATCGAGCATACCTTGCTGGCAATGCGGCCAAATACGTCTGGCGTCATACGCTTAAAAATGGCGTGCAGGATATCGACAAGGCGATCCGATGCCTCGAGATGCTGAGGGCTACATATGACCAGCAATGAGGCAGATTGGTTACTGGAGGCGCATCAGCGCATATTGAAACTCGAGCGCGAGATAAAGCGCATGAGAGATGCCATCCGTGAGAATTGTGTCGTCCGCGTGGGCGATCAGCTGATGGTGCAGGACTGGGTGAGAGGGGTGATCCGTGATTTTGATGTTACTTGCAGGGCTGATGATGGATCAGAGCGCTCAGCAGAGCGCTAGCACAAGCGCTGCGCAGGGGCGCATGGCGCACCGTGGCGGGTCGTATCGCTTTGAGGGCGTCGGCTTTAGCTCGAGCTCAGCAGCGCAGGCTCTTCGCAACTGCTGCTACTACGGCCAGCGCCCAATCGTCGAGCAATCGGTGGTACGTGGTCGCAACGGCTGGTATGCGTGCGTGAGGTATCGATGATGGATGAGAGATCACCACCGACACGATACGACGAGACGCTTGCATGGTGCGGCGCTGGCCTTCTGACGGCAGCGCTCGGCTGGACGCTGTATTGGTCGCTCTGGCTCCTGCGTGAGATCCTAGGCTGATCTGCGCAGGATGGTGAGCCCGTTATTGTGCGGGTGATCTAGCACGATGCGCCAGTCGGGCATGCTATCGACAAACTCCGTGAGCGCTAGGCGTAGACCACGCTTAGCGCTCATTTTGCCCCATCGCAACGCTGAGCTCGATGCGTGAGGATACGCTGGCTCGTCAATATAACCAAACGTGTACGTGTCATGTAGGATAATGTGCCCCAGATTTCTTACACGGGGCGAGTGGAGCTGTAGCTCTGCGCAGAGCTGGCTGTACGTGTGCCAAGTGTCGATGAGCAGGCAATCGGTCTCCTCGATGTCTGCCTCGATCACATCGATCTGCCGAAACTCAAAATCGATATGCTCCTCAGCCGCGATGCGGGCATGCTCGCTCATGTCGATCGGCAGGATGTCGTAGCACACCAATCGTTTTGGTCTCGCAGACAGTAGCGCCCAGGTGGAGACGCCACCTCGAACACCCATCTCGGTGATGTGCTGGTAGCCAGCAGCGTGCGACCGGATCGTCTCGAGATGCTCTGAAATGTCACTGGGCCGATTGAGTGCATCGAGAAATGCCTGATCTAGCGTGCGCATGGGAGATACTCCGTGTACTCGTACGGCCAGTGTGGCACGAGCTGGACGATACCGCGTGTGGTGTTGTGCTGCCGCAGATGATTAGCAGCCATCTCAGACACGATATTGGTGCTCCAGCCGCTAGCGTGATAGCCGCCAGACGTGCCCCAACGATAGATGTAGAACCTATCCTTGTCCTCGATCTCCTGCGTGATGGTGCCGTATTTCTTGCGCAGTTCATCAAATAGCAGAACGTCTATCGATCCGCTATCTCTCACCTCGCTGTAGCTGCCAATCGATCTAAACACCTCACGACTCATCATCAGGTTGCAGTGGTAGAGATTGCGGCTTGCTGTAAGCTTGTGCGCGTCTTCCTCGAACCACGCGCTAGCCGTGTGGTAGATGCGATTACTATCGAGATGCTCGACGCTGTAGCTGAGTCGCCACGGCAAGTAAATGTCGTCATCTTCCCAGATCGCTAATAGGTCGCCGGTTGCGAGCGATGCAGTCGCGTTGAACTTAGCGCCGAGCGGGCGGATCTGATCTGCCAAGTTGTAGATCTTGACCTGCGGATGAGCGAATACCAGCGTCTGATCGCCGTAGTCATTGAGGATTATGAGCTCTTTTTCGCCTGCGTAATCCTGCCGTAGAAACGACTCAATAGCGTGCTCGAGCTGGCGAGGCCTGCCATATGTCGGGCATAGGCACGAGATCTTTGGCAGCATAACTCACCCCTGAGGTCGTGATCGTACTCTCTCGAGCCATGCCGCGGCATCGACTCTCACCAGCGGATTGTGGCTGCGCCAGTCTGAATAATGACCAAAAATGAAATGGCAATCCTCGCACAACGTCATAAGGTTGCCGGGTGATAACTCAAGCTCAGGATGCAGGTGATAGGGCATCACATGGTGTACCTCGAGCGAGGTGACACGGTCGCAGGCTTCGCATTTCTGCTGCTGCTCGAGGTGCTTGCGCCTTACTGCTGACCATCTCGGAGATCGAGGAGTACCGCCGTAGACATCGGCAATGCCGGGCGATGTGACAAGGCGATCGAGCCAGCGAGCAATGGCGTTAAACATTGGCAGCCTCGAGCACGTGAGTGCGGATCAGGTCGTTGCAGTACTCAGCCAGCATGCGCCAGCCGTGACCGTCTGGATACTCAGGGTCGGCGAGGATTGCGTCACATACCTCCTCAGCCCATACCCGTAGTAGTTTTGGGTCGGGGATCGGCTGACCGGGGCGAACTTTGATCGCCTGGAGCGTGTGCGCCTTGACCAGCGCCTCGCTCAATACTGTGGTTGCGCTGGTCAGGCAGAGCTGAGACCAGCCCTCCTGCCCGCGTGCCAGTCGTCGTACTCGCTCGATGTGCTCGACCATATGAACTCCTTAGATGATCC
>Ga0255128_1000110_pt1 | contig 33035 bp, 29 predicted proteins | sample Law_Miss_RepC_8d_FD_188562 | JGI IMG/M metagenome (GOLD analysis project Ga0255128, IMG submission 188562) | Freshwater microbial communities from St. Lawrence River, New York, United States - Law_Miss_RepC_8d | ecosystem: Environmental > Aquatic > Freshwater > River | place: USA: New York... | reverse complement strand
GTATTTTTTTAATGCATTTAAAAATACCAGATGAGGCAATTGATCCGATAAATTCAAAATAGGGTGAGAGGAATTCTTGCCGTATTTTGCTTTCTAATGCATTTTCATAAAAATAATCTTGTTGAATAATAATAGTTTTATTAGGAGCGTAATAGGGGCCAAGAGCGTTAAAACATGCTAAATCCCTTTCATAATTTTTTAATAAATCATAAAAAGCAATTTCAATCTCTTGATTCGCGTGAATTTTTTCTATAATATCTCCTATTCTAAAATCTATGAGATCTTTATGCTCTTCAAGTAATTTTTCTAAAAGATGTTGGTAATTATCTCCATCTTTAAAGTTAATTGGTCCAATATTTTTTAAAACATCTTGGTTTTTTAAATATTTGTCAAAACCTTTACTGTTCCATATTGCAATATCGTATGAATGCACGATTTTTTTTAATTTTGTACCTTGTGACTTTAAACCTCGGCAAAACGCCTCTGTTGAGGCACCAAGAAAAAGACCTGCATCAACGATTATTCCGGTACCTTGAAAATGGTCGCGAGCCAAATGAAACAATAATGACTTTTCTCCGTTAGTCATCATTGATGGATAGTTGAGAACAGATTCAGGTACATCTAAGGTAGATGAAAGTGTATTTATATTCATGTTAATTTCAGAGTTATATGTTTAAAATTATAGCTTGATGCTTTGCAGATAGTTAGATAAACCGGGTAGTTTATAAAAAGTCAAATTTTATTCTGTTAATTACCAAAATGACATTTTCATCGACTGAAATACCTTCAGTTTGAAGGCGAATGTCTGCCTCCTCCGGCACCTCAAACGCCGAATCAATCCCCGTAAAGTTCTTGATCTCCCCACGCCGCGCCTTTTTATACAAGCCTTTGGGGTCGCGCTGCTCGCATAGTTCTACTGGCGTATCTATAAACACTTCAAAGAACTCACCCGGTGCAAACAGGCTGCGGGCAATGGCCCGGTCCGCGCGGTAGGGCGAGATAAAGGTGGTGATCACGATCAAGCCAGCATCCACCATCAGCTTGGCTACTTCGGCCACGCGGCGGATGTTTTCAATGCGGTCTTCTTGGGTAAAGCCCAGGTCTTTGTTCAGGCCATGGCGAACGTTGTCGCCATCCAGCACGTAGGTGCGGCGTCCCATGGCAAAAAGTTGTTTTTCTAACTCGTTGGCAATGGTGCTTTTGCCTGAACCTGATAGGCCCGTGAACCAGAGCACGCAAGGCTTCTGCTGATTGAGAGCCGCGCGGGCAGTCTTGTTTATTTCAAAAAACTGCGGCATCACGTTTTGTGCACGTCGCAGCGCATGGTCAATCACACCCGCACCCACGGTCAGGTGCGTGATGCGGTCAATCAGCACAAAGCCGCCGGTGGCGCTGTTGTCGGCGTAAGTGTCAAACACCAGCGGCTTGTCAGTGGCCAGATTGCACTCGGCCACCACGTTCAGTTCCAGCTTTTCAGCGGCCATGTGTTCCAGGGTGTTGACGTTCACCAAGTGTTTGATTCGGGTCACGCTGGCGTTCACGATTTGTGTGCCGCACTTGAGCCAATAATTTCGACCGGGTGACAAAGACTCGGCAGACATCCAGACTATGTGGGCCTGGAGTTGGTCGGCCACGGTGGCCGGGGCTTGGGGGGCACTGAGCATGTCGCCACGCGACACATCGACTTCTTCGGCCAGGGTCAGCGTCACGGCCTGTCCGGCCACTGCGTGTTGCAAGTCGCCTGATTGCGTGACGATACGTGCCACCTTCACTTCACGCCCCGAGGGTTGTACGCGCACCATATCGCCCGCGTGCACTTCGCCTGAAGCGATGGTGCCGCAAATGCCCCTAAAGTCTTGGTTGGGGCGGTTAATCCACTGAGCAGGCATGCGAAACGGCAACTGCGCCAAGCGGTCTTGCAACAGTGGCACGGTTTCGAGGTAACCCATGAGTGTGCTGCCATGAAACCAGGGCATGCTGTGGCTGGGGGTCGTGATGTTGTCCCCCTTCAGGGCCGACATGGGAATGGGCGTCACGGTCAAGCCGGGCAGTTGGCTGGCAAACGCCAGGTAGTCTTGTTTGATTTCTTCAAATCGCGCCTGGCTGTAGTCCACCATGTCCATTTTGTTGATGGCCAGCACCACTTGGCGTATGCCCATCAGGTGCACCAAGTAACTGTGCCGCCGGGTTTGGGTCAGCACACCTTTGCGTGCGTCCACCAACACCACGGCCACATCGGCAGTGGATGCACCGGTCACCATGTTGCGGGTGTATTGCTCGTGTCCTGGCGTGTCTGCCACGATGAATTTGCGCTGATCGGTCGAGAAGAATCGATACGCCACATCGATGGTGATGCCTTGCTCACGCTCGGCGGCCAGTCCATCGACCAAGAGTGCAAAGTCAATCTCTTGACCTTGCGTGCCGATGCGCTTGCTGTCGGCTTCCAAGGCTTGCAACTGGTCTTCAAAAATCATTTTGCTGTCGTACAGCAATCGCCCAATCAGGGTGCTTTTGCCGTCGTCGACGCTGCCGCAGGTAATAAAACGCAACAAGCCCTTGTGCTGGTGCTGGTGCAAATAGGCCTCAATGTCTTGGCCAATCAGGTCGCTGGTGTGTGCCATTTAAAAGTACCCCTCTTGCTTTTTCTTTTCCATCGAAGCGGCGCTGTCATGGTCAATCACGCGGCCTTGGCGTTCAGATGTTGTGGTGAGCAACATTTCTTGAATGATTTGCGGCAGGGTGTTCGCTTGCGATGCCACAGCACCCGTCAGCGGGTAGCAACCCAGGGTACGAAAGCGCACTTTTTTGAGCATGGGCACTTCGCCGGGTCGTAACGGCATGCGCTCGTCGTCCACCATGATCAGTGCGCCGTCACGTTCCACCACTGGGCGTTCTTGCGAAAAGTACAAGGGCACGATCGGTATATTTTCCAGGTAGATGTACTGCCAGATGTCGAGCTCAGTCCAATTAGAGATAGGAAACACGCGCAGGCTTTCGCCCTTGTTTTTGTGGGTGTTGTACAAGTTCCATAACTCTGGGCGCTGATTTTTGGGGTCCCAGCGATGCTGTGCGCTGCGAAACGAAAAAATACGTTCTTTGGCACGCGACTTTTCTTCGTCGCGCCGTGCGCCGCCAAAGGCCGCGTCAAACTGGTACTGGTCCAGTGCCTGCTTCAAGCCCTGGGTTTTCATGATGTCAGTGTGGATTTGGGAGCCGTGGGTAAAGGGGTTGATGCCCATGGCCAAGCCCTCAGGGTTTTGGTGCACCAAGAGCTTGAAATCGTGCTGCGCCTGCATGCGGTCGCGAAAGGCATACATGTCCCTGAACTTCCAGCCGGTATCCACATGCAGCAAAGGAAAAGGCAGTTTGGCCGGATAAAAAGCCTTGAGCGCCAGATGCAGCATGACCGCACTGTCTTTACCGATGGAGTAAAGCATGACCGGGTTGTCACAACTGGCCACCACCTCGCGCATGATGTGGATGCTTTCGGCCTCCAGGCGCTGCAGATGCGTCAGCTTTGCCAAGGTGATCGGATTAGAGGAGGAGGCACGGCGCTCTTTGGTGGATGCATTCATGGTCTGACGTGTCATGGGGGTTGGCGGGGAGGTTTGTGTGTCCAAACTGGCGTTCGGCGCAGATGGAGTTAACTCAACCAGTTGGCTGTTCGATTGCAGCCACTCGTTGAACAAAGGGGTAAAAGTTGCGCCGGCAAATGCCAATTGCAAGCGGTAACCACGGGGGAATTGCTTGAGTAAGCGTTGGGCAAAGTCACGGTAGTCGGCATCTGTGGGGGGGTGTGCAAGCAGGAGCCACCCAAGTGCACCCCGCGCATCGCGCGCCCACAGCAGATAAATGCCCTTTTGGCGGGGCGTGTGGGTTCCCGCTTGAATAACGGCTTTTGTGGTTTTGGTGCGAACCAAGGTTTTTGTTTGAGCGGCAACCGATGGTTCAGGCAGCCAACCCCATTGACCCAGTCGCCTTTGCACTGACCGTTGGTCTGAAGGTGTGGATTGTTGCTGGGCAAGCCATTGCGCCAATGATTCGAGGGACCATAAAGCAGGCGTTTCAGAGCCTAAATTCGCCTTTTCAGGAAGGAGTCCAACCAAGGCATCGACGATGACCTGTGGTGCGTCGCAGCTTTGGGGCAAACGCGGCCGTCCCCGGGTGCGTTGGTTGACCGCAGCCCAGCCACCCGCCTTGAATGCGCGGTGCAGTGCCAACACGGTGGGCGCACTTAACCCCACTGCTTTGGCGACATCCGAGGCCGACAGGCCCGACTCGCGCATCAACACGGCCTGGTGTTTCGCGGGGTTGGATGCTGAACGGTCGGTATCTTGCAAAATTAATCTTTCAACGTAAAGAATTTATTGCATTGTAATGATATTGACAGGGAACGCCATCATGTCATGTGACAAAAATGTTGTATCCAGACATTGTTTTATCAATTTATTGATAAAACTTGCAAATTATTAATATTGTCAATAAAATTGACTGTCAATTAAATTGACTATTTTGGCAATTGGATTGTTGAGAACAGTGCCCCGGAAAATTTGTTCAACCTAGTGCTGATGCACCGTTGTGGCTAATTGACCGGTTTAAACAGAAATTGAAAGGAAAAACATGAGAAAACAAGCTCAACTTAAATCAGACGAAGCCAGCAATGAACAACAAACTGCTGAAAATCAGCAGACTAGCGAATCGACAAAATCAGGTGGCAGGAAACGCCAAAAAAGGGAATCAAGCCAAGAGTTGCCCGTTCCACAAGCCATTGCCAGTTTGGCCATCAGTGCACTGGCCATCGGCAATTCGGTTGACACCATTTTGCGCAAAGCGGGTGCCGATATCGGGTTGGCCGATTGGGCCCTTCTGCAGGCCCTCAGTACCCAGACTGAACCTCAATTGATGGGTAAACTCGGCAGTGAAATGGGTGTGACCCGTCAGCGCATTCAAAAGCAAATCGATGAACTTCAAAAATCAGGTTTGGTGAGTGTTTCAACGGCAGCCGAAGACAAGCGAGCGCGCCATGTGGCGTTGACACCAGCAGGTCAAAAAATGTTGGAAGCCACAGCAGATTTGTGGGCTCAACAATTGGCCAAAACCGATGCGTTTGCCAATATAAAGAATCAAGCCACAGGTCAGCGCAGAGTTGAGCGAATCGCAAGCTTGCTGAGTCGGTTGTTGCGTTCGGAAATCAAAGCTTCTGTAGCTGACAAAAAAGCCCAAAAAGCCAGCACTGAGACGCAGCAAAACCCACAGTAATTGACGCTGGACCGCACTGACGCGGTCCAGTCAACAACTGTTTAGAGGTTTTTGAGTTCTCTAAGCGTCACCGTGGGGACTTTGCCCTTTGCATAGGTTTCTTGTTTCATGGGACTCATGCTGGTCACTAGGGGCGTATCAAGAAAGGGCACCACCGCAACGTCAAACTGGGCCACCACTTGTTCGGCCTCGGATTGACGCAGCGTGCCCCAAAATTTGCAGTTGGCCTGCTTGCTGGCTGCAGTGTAAAAAGTTGAGCCGTGGGTTTGGCCCACAAACCAAAAGTCTTTGTCTGGGTTGTCGGTCATGGCCTGCAGCAGGGCTTGCGTGTCCATGCGTTCGCGCATGTTGCCGACAAAGCCAACCACCATGCGTTTCTTAGTGGACTTGCCGGCACGCGGCTTGGCTGTTTTGGCAGTGACGGGTTGAGGGGCCAATGCCTGGTTGGGTAAGAGGCCAATATCTTGGCGAGCAAATTCTTTGACAAAGGACTCAATCAAACCCTCGGAGTTGGAGACCACGGTGTCTGAGAGTTTGAGCCATGTCTGGTATTGCGACGTGATGGTGGGTACCAACGAGGCGTTTGCTGGAAACAAGCGCTGGTCATCAATCAGGTCGGTGATGATTTGTTGGGGATTCATGGCCTTGACCAGGGCCTCGTTGGCAAAGCAAGCCGGCCACAAAACCACCGTGGGTGATTCAATGCCTTGGGCTTTGAACTGTTGCAAAACCCAGCGCAGGTAGTCTTGGTTGTCGGCCGACTTGTTTATGGGTGTCAGGAAGCTTTTGTAAGTTGTTTTGGTGGTGTCGCATTTTCCTTGCAGTTTGGCCACGGCTTGGTCCAACAGCAAGCGGTATTCGCTGGCACTTGTGGCTTCCAGAGTAATGGCGCGCCTGAGCCATTCCTCCAGTGACTGCTTGCTTATGGGGGTTTCAAAAACCAGCACTTTTTCGATCTTGGGGTCTTGTTCCCACATCTGAATCCAGCGGTCCGGGCGACGTCCGAAAAGACCAAGATCGTTTTGCTTCCAGAAGCAAACAATGTGTTTGCCCTTCACCAGGCCGTGAGGCGAAATTAACGGTGGTTTATTGGGCGCTTTAAGCACAGCCTTGGCCGGTGTCCGTGTCGGTTGAGTCGGGGTGGTTTTGGTGTGGCCGTTAAGGACGGATGGCTTCACACCTTGGACCACTTTGATGGCTTTGCTAGCGGGGGCAATAACTGTCTTTTTTGCCGACTTGGCAGGTGACTTTGCGGCCGATTTTGCGGGTGACTTTTTAGGTGCCTTTGCAGGTGATTTCGCCGCAGGTTTGGCAGGTGATTTGGCTGCAACTCGTGTCGGATTCGTAGATGATTTTTTGGTGGCCATAGGATCTCTTTTGTGTTGAAAGGGCTGGCGCAGGGTAAGCACTTGGATCATACATTCCCCAAGCTTCGGACCTGCGTGGGTCTGACGGTTTTTGTTGCAAATACCGGGCATAAGCAAGTTCCCAATCGGACGACAGGCACCTCGATTGATCGACCGACTCCAATGCTAGACTTGCCTGATAAATTTTCGCGTTGACTCCAATTGACTTGTGGCCTTAAGGGCCGGGAAACCCGTTTTATGGTGAACAGGCCAGGCCCTGCGGCCACTCATGACCCAGCCAAAACACAAAAGAGCAACGCCATCGCGCAGCCTCTCATGGAGGTGCGTTTTTTAGATACGACCACAGTGAAAACTTTGGTTCCCATTCAATGCGGTGGGCCCATCATGGTGATGCCTTTTACAGATTTGTCTTTGGCCACTCGGGCGGCTAACTTGGCCAGCACGCGTGCGGGTGTGACGTCGATGTTATTGGCTGTTTATGATGAAAATCGGCAGGGCTTTATAGCCACAGTGAACCAAACTTTTGCCGCCACCCAAAGCCCATGGTTTGGCTACATGGCGCAAGACGCCTTTGCCGGACGCGCCTGGCTTGCATTGGCAGTGCGGGCCATGCAAACCAAAAAAGCAGGTTTGTTGGGCTTTAACGATGGGAAATGGCAGGGGCAGTTGGCCTCTTTTGGTCTGGCCGAACGGACTTGGATCAAGTCGGTTTACGGTGGCGACTTTTTCCACGGCGCTTACGGCAGTCACTATGCCGACACCGAGTTGACCCTAATTGCCCGCGAGCAGGGCAGGTATGTTTATGAACCCAACAGCGTGTTGGTTGAGGTCGATTGGGACAAGGAGAGTGCCACAGTCAGTGCCACAGACCGCGCTCTGTTCAAGTCCCGTGCAGCTGCTGGTTTTGGCGGGCGGGTACAAAACCCGCAATTGCTGCAGTTGTTCGGATAAGGCCGCAAACCAATGTCAATGCGACCTCAAGAACTGCAAGCTTGGTTGGACCGGGCCGAACGTGCGATCCAAGCCGGGCGATGGCAGGAGGCGCGTGAGTTGTTGCTGCCTGCTGCGCAGTGGTTGCCAAATGCCCCGCAGATTCACCACCACTTAGCCACGTCTCATTTTGCTTTGGGCCAGCCCCAGTTGGCCCTTGAGGGCGCCGAGCGCGCGCTGGCCTTGGCACCCAAGCAATGGCAAAGTCATTTGCTAAAGGGTCGTGTTTGTAAAGCTTTGGGTCAGATGGAGGCTGCCGACACCAGTTTTGACACGGTGCTGGCCTTGCGGCCCGAAGCGGGTGAAGCCCGTATAGCCAAGGCCGATTTGGCGATGAATGTTTTTGGTTTGCCCAGGCAGGCCGTGGACTGGGTGCAACCACTGCTGGGAGACCCCCAACATTCTGTAGATGCAGAGTTGACCACGCTGATGGCCAGCTTGTATGACCGAGACACGTCGGCTACTGATTTGACGCACCGGGTCATGCGCTTTTCGAGGACCCACATGCGCCTGCCCGACTTGAACTTACCCTCACTGGTCCCCCGCCGATCGACCACTGCCCGACCGCGTGTTGGCATTATTTCGCCTTTGTTTTGTAACTCCCCGGTTTATTTTTTAACGATCAACGGGTGGCAACACGTTTCCAAGGGGTCGGACATTGTGGTGTTCAGTCGTGGCTATAAAAAAGACTGGGCCACTGCGGCCTTTCGCGCTTTGTCCAGTCAATGGCTGGATGTGCAAGTGTTGTCTGCCGAGGTGCTGGCGCGGTGCATTCATGACCAGGATTTGGATGTTTTATACGACCTGGGTGGCTGGATGGACCCGGTGGCGCTCAAGGCCATGTCGGTCAAACCTGCGCGAGCCCAGTACAAATGGGTGGGTGGGCAAAGCATGACCACTGGGCTGGACAGTTTTGACGGTTGGATCGGTGATCCGTGGCAGTCGCCTTTGCACTTTCAGCATTTGTATTCGGAGCCAATAGTCAATATTCCTGAGGGTTATGCCACCTACACGCCCCCGGCTTATTTGCCTGCACAAATTGCGTTGGCACGGCGTAACCGCACGCCCGTGGTGTTTTCCAATCCGGCCAAACTATCTCGTGCCTTTTTGGTTTATTTGCGTCAAACCGTGGGGCCGATTTGCTTTGTTCATCAGCAGTTTCAATACGCACGAACCCGGGCCAAGGTTGAGGAGGCGCTGGAGGGTTCCAAAGCGCGGGCCCAATTTATTTGCCCTGAATCTCACCGGCAGGCATTGGAGATATTGGGCAGTTTCCATACCATGATCGACACCTTTCCTTACAGCAGTGGCCTGACTGCGCGAGAAGCGCAAGCCATGGGTTTACAGGTCAAGGTGTTTACTGGCGAACTTTTTTGCGAGCGCCACAGCCTTCATCTGCGCTAAGGCCTGATGGAGGGCCGGACAATTTTTTAAAAAGGCAGACTATTTCATGAACAACAAAGATATCGACCCCATCGATGCATCCGTACACCCTGCCAGCGGTTATGCCGGCGATGTTTCCCCTGCGTTGGCTTGGGCCTGGGTGCAGTCGGGCGAGGCCGAGTTGGTGGATGTGCGCAGCGATGCCGAGCGCGCCTGGGTGGGTTTTGTGCCCGGTGCCCATGCACTGGCTTGGAAGCAGTGGCCGGGCATGGCCATCAACCCCGAATTTGACGCCGCCATTCAAAGTGTGGGCGCAAGTGGCAAAAAGTTGGTGTTGCTGTGCCGCAGCGGTGTGCGCTCCATTGCCGCAGCCAAACGGGCCTCTGAGCTGGGCTTGACGGCCTACAACATTCTGGAAGGCTTTGAAGGCGACCCGGATGGCAATGCGCACCGAGGTTTGACGGGAGGCTGGCGTTTCAGGGGCCTGCCTTGGCAGCAAAACTGAGGCCTGCTATGCGCCTGTGCCTGTGCCTGTGCCTTGGGTGACGCATTCGTTGCCCTCTGCGCCCCTAAACTGATGCCATGAACACACTTGTGCAAAGTTTGCTGGCCCGCATTGAGGCCAAACGCGATGAGCTGACCGCGCTCACGCAAGATTTGGTGCGCATCCCCACGGTGAACCCGCCGGGCGATGCCTATGAGGCCTGCGCCCGTTTTATAGGCGAGCGACTGGCCAAAAAGGGATTTGCAGTGGACTATGTGCGGGCCATCGGCGCACCCGGCGACAGTGACCACCATCCGCGGACCAATGTGGTGGCTCGCTGGCAAGGTGTCGCGGTAGGCGAGTGTGTGCATTTCAACAGCCACATCGATGTGGTGGAGGCCGGGCCGGGTTGGACCTTTGATCCGTTTGGCGGGCAAGTGGCGCAGGGCAGGGTGTATGGGCGGGGCAGTTGCGACATGAAGGGCGGCCTGGCCGCCAGCATCATTGCCTGCGAAGCCATGATCGAGTCGGGCCTGCCCATACCCGGCGCGCTGGAGATCAGCGGCACGGTAGACGAAGAATCGGGCGGTTTTGCGGGGGTGGGTTTCTTGGCCGAGCGCGGCTATTTCAGCAAACCCCGGGTACACCACGTCATCATTCCCGAGCCGTTGGGGGTAGACCGCATTTGCCTAGGCCACCGTGGTGTGTGGTGGAGCGAGGTGGAGACCCGGGGGCGCATTGCCCATGGCTCGATGCCGTTTTTGGGCGACAGCGCCATCAACCACATGAGCGCGTTTGTGCATTTGCTAGAGACCCAGTTGCAACCGCTTTTGCAAGCCCGGCGCACCGCCGAGCCGGTGGAACCACCCGGGGCACGGGTCAGCACCCTCAACATCAACAGCATTCATGGCGGGCAGGTGGAGCAACATTACGCCACCGACGAACGGGGTTGGCCAACGGCCCAAACCCCTGCGCCGGTGGTGGCGCACAGTTGCCGCACGGTGCTCGACAGACGCTTTATTGCCGAAGAAAACCTAGAGGCCGTGAAGCAAGAGATCATTGACATGCTGGACGAGTTGAAGCGAACCCGGCCAGGTTTTGATTACGGTATTCGCGACATCATGAGTTTTGTGCCCACCGCCACACCCAAAGACGCTCCGGTGGTAGATGCCACCGCCCGGGCCATTGCCCGTGTGCTGGGGCGTGAGCCGAGTTACATTTCCAGCCCCGGCACGTATGACCAAAAGCACATCGTGCGCACCGGCAAGTTGCAAGATTGCATTGCCTATGGCCCGGGTATTTTGGATCTGGCACACCAGCCGGATGAGTATGTGGGCATACAGGAAATGGTCGATTCGGCCAAGATCATGGCCTTGGCTTCACTGGACCTGACGGGCTGGACACGGTTGGCTAAGCATTGATCGTCATCGGGTTTTCCTATGCAGCCCAGATGCCATGCGCGTTCGGTTAAGGCCTAGAAATTCATTATCATTTGGGCATGAACTTCTTAGCTCTTGATGTCGGCAATACCCGGCTCAAGTGGGCGCTGTATGAGCGGCCACATCCCGATGCAACGGTGCTGGCCCACGGCGCCGAATTCCTCGAAAACATCGATCGCCTGTCTGAGGGCCCCTGGTCTCAGTTGCCGGTGCCCGACCGCATGTTGGGCTGCGTGGTGGCGGGTGACGCCATCAAGCGCCGGGTGCAAGAGCAAATGGAGCTTTGGGATGTATCGGCCCAATGGGTGGTGCCCAGTGCCCAAGAGGCCGGGTTGATCAATGGCTACGATTTCCCCTCGCGCTTGGGCTCAGACCGTTGGGTGGCCATGATCGGTGCCCGCAAACGCATGCTGGCCAGAGGGCCGGCACGGCCGTTGGTGGTGGCCATGGTGGGGACGGCCGTGACGGTGGAGGCGATTGATGCTGGGGGCCGTTTTTTGGGCGGCCTGATCTTGCCGGGACATGGCATCATGCTGCGGGCACTCGAATCGGGCACAGCGGGCCTGCATGTGCCGACCGGAGAGGTCACGCCCTTCCCAACCAACACCAGCGATGCCCTGACCAGTGGCGGAACCTATGCCATTGCGGGGGCTTGCGAGCGCATGGTGCAGCATCTGCGTGAGCGCACCGGGGAAGAACCCATGTGCGTGATGACCGGCGGGGCGGGCTGGAAAATGGCGCCCAGCATGTCGGTGCAGTTTGAGCTGGTGGACAACCTGATTTTTGACGGCCTGTTGGCACTGGCCGACCTGCGCTTTAACTGATCAACGCTCGGGCAGGCTGTAAGCCGCCGTCAAACCTTGCAGGTGGGTTTGCAAATCTTGGCTGGCCATGTACGGAGTTAACAAGGCCAATACGTGTTGCGCGCCACGGGTCAGGGCCAGTCCGGCGCTGGCCGGCTCCAGGGCTTGCCGGGGGTTGCGCACGTATTCGTAGCTGAGCCAATAGGTCACCATGACCGACATGCTGGCAGACAGGGTTTCGATGTTGTCCGGGCTGATGCGCATCAAGCCGGCCGCCGCCAATGACTCCAGCATGAGCCTGAAAGCGTGGGTTTTACGCTCTAAAACCGCATGAAAATGCGTCTCTAAGTGGCGGTTGCCCGAGAGCAGGTTGTTCAAGTCGCGGTACAAAAAGCGGTGGTTCCACACTTGTTCAAACAGCGAATGCAGAAAAAACCAGGCATCTTCGATGTCGTGTACGTCGGGGGCTGCATCCAGCAGGCCCAGCATGGCCCCTTCGTATTGGTCAAAAAGTTGGTTGACCAGGGCATCTTTGGAGGCAAAGTGGTAATACAAGTTGCCCGGGCTGATGTTCAGCTCGGATGAAATCAGCGTGGTCGAGACATTGGGTTCGCCAAACCGGTTGAACAGTTCCAGCGTGACCTCGGCAATGCGCTGAGCGGTGCGACGGGGTGCTTTTTTGGCCATATCCAAGCGCCGGGATGTTCAGTCAGACCGATTTGGGCCGGGTTTTGGAGGGCGTGGACGGAGCCGCTTTGGATTTGGCCTTGGCCGTTTTGACGGGCGCTGAGGCTTTGGCTGCAGTGTTTTTAGCCGCCGTGCTTTTGGCCGCCGTGCTTTTCGCTGCAGTGCTTTTGGTCGGATGCGGGGCTGCTTTTTGAGGCTTCGACTCAGCCTTGTGCAGGGCAGCAAGCTGTGCCTCTAATTGCGCCACTCGGTCGCTCAGCATCTCCAGGTCCAGCAAGGTGGGCATGCCCAACCGGTGCAGGGCTTTGGCCACCCGGTCTTCAAACAAATGCTCCAGTTTGTCCACGCGCCCCGAAGCTTGCTGGCCAAAGTCGCTGGCCATGTGGCTTAGGCGCTCGGTGGCTTCTTGCAGGCGTTGTTGGGCTTCGGCTTGGCTTTTGCGTTGAAAGGCCAAACCATCGTTGACCAAGGCTTCAATCGCTTTGCTGCCTTGTTCTTGCGCTTTGGCAATGGCTCCCAAACCCGCCAGCCAAACATGTTGAGCAGGGGGTGTCTGGCTGTCAGACTGCGGTGAGGCTTTGGTTTTGTTAGATTTTGCGTTTTCTGATGAGGTCATGGGGCTCTTCCTAGACAAGTTCTCACTTTAACCTGCGTCTGCTTCCAATGCTTCTAAAATCCTTAAATTGAGACGCAACTTCCCGTAGTGTCCAACTATTGCTTGGTATATATATGACACTTCTTGTCACTGGTGGTGCTGGTTTTATTGGTGCCAACTTCGTCCTCGACTGGCTGGCCGCCTCTGATGAACCCATTGTGAACCTGGACAAACTGACCTATGCCGGCAACCCCGAAACACTGGCCAGTTTGCAGGGCGATGCGCGCCACCAACTGGTGCAGGGCGACATTGGCGATGCCGCCTTGGTCAGCCGTTTGCTGGCTGAGCACCGCCCTCGGGCCGTGGTCAATTTTGCAGCCGAAAGCCATGTAGACCGTTCCATTCATGGGCCTGGAGAGTTCATCGAGACCAACATCGTGGGCACCTTTCGCTTGCTGGAGTCGGTGCGCGGCTATTGGGCGGCCTTGCCCGATGCCGACATTGATGCGCAGGGGCTCGCTGCTAAGGTGCAAGGGGCGGTCAAAAAATCGGATTTCAGGTTTTTGCACGTTTCGACCGACGAGGTTTACGGCTCGCTGGCCAAAGACGAACCTGCTTTTGCCGAAACCCACCGCTACGAGCCCAACAGCCCTTACAGCGCCAGCAAAGCCGCATCGGACCACTTGGTGCGGGCTTGGCACCACACTTACGGTTTGCCGGTTTTGACCACCAATTGCAGCAACAACTACGGGCCTTATCACTTTCCCGAGAAGCTCATTCCGCTGATGATCGTGAACGCGTTGGCAGGTAAACCCCTGCCGGTGTATGGCGACGGCATGCAGATTCGCGACTGGCTTTACGTCAAGGACCATTGCAGCGCAATTCGGCGGGTGTTGCAGGCCGGGCGTTTGGGAGAGACCTATAACGTAGGCGGCTGGAACGAAAAACCCAACATCGAGATCGTGCACACTGTTTGCAAATTGCTCGATGAAATGCGTCCTCGGGCCGATGGCGGCAGTTACGCCAGCCAAATCAGCTATGTCACTGACCGTCCGGGACACGACCGCCGCTATGCCATTGATGCCCGCAAACTCGAGGCCGAACTGGGCTGGAAGCCCGCCGAAACCTTTGAAACCGGCATTCGCAAAACTGTCGAGTGGTATCTGGCCAACCCCGACTGGGTCAGCCATGTGCAAAGCGGGGCCTACCGGGAGTGGGTCAACAAACAATACGCCTGACATTGCGCTTGACCCAACACCCCATGTTGCCCCACCCCCTGACTTTTCGGCCAGACCGAGTATCGGTGGTCCCGCACACATGGACCTCCGATCAGGTCGGGGGTGACAGGGCAAGGGTCGGGGGTGACAAATCTCTGTCATACCCGGCTAGACCGGGTATCCATGCAGCCTCTGTCATGCCCAGCCAGCCATGACGTCTTAAATGGAGATGTATTTTGAAAATTCTGTTGTTGGGTAAAAACGGCCAAGTGGGTTGGGAGTTGCAGCGCAGCTTGGCGCCACTGGGTGAGGTATTGGCTTTAGACCGCCACAGCAGCCATTTTTGTGGCGATCTCAGCCAGCCCGAACGGTTGGCGCAAACGGTGCTGGCGTATCGGCCGGATGTGATCGTCAATGCCGCCGCCCACACCGCCGTTGACAAGGCCGAGTCCGAGCCCGATTTGGCCCGCACCCTGAACGCCCATGCACCCGCAGCACTGGCCCAAGCCGCCGCCCAAATTGGGGCTTGGTTGGTGCATTACTCCACCGACTATGTGTTCAATGGCCAGGGTGAAAAGCCTTGGCAAGAGACCGATGCCACCGGCCCCTTGAGTGTTTACGGACAGACCAAACTTGAGGGGGAGCAAGCCATTGTTGCGGCCTGCGCCAAACACCTGATTTTTCGGACCAGCTGGGTGTACGCAGCGCGCGGCGGCAATTTTGCCCGCACCATGCTGCGCCTGGCGGCAGAGCGCGAACGCTTGACGGTGATTGACGACCAACGTGGCGCGCCCACAGGGGCCGATTTGATTGCCGACATCACGGCACATGCCATTCGGCAGGTCATGGGTTTGCCAGAAGCTTCATTGGCCGGGATTTACCACTTGGTGGCCGGGGGTGAGACCAGTTGGCACGGCTATGCCAGCCATGTGATTGCGCAAGCCCGTCTCCTGAAGCCTGAAATGGGCTTGAAAGTGACCGAAATTTCGCCTGTGCCCACCTCGGCCTTCCCGACGCCTGCCAAGCGGCCGATCAATTCCCGTCTGGACACCCGAAAGTTAGAAAACGGTTTTGGCTTGGTATTGCCGCCTTGGCAACAGGGGGTTTATCGCCTGTTGACCGAAATCCTCTAAAGCCACGGGCTTGCGGCACAATTGCCACGACTGAAAAAATCTCATTTCTCACTTTTTTCGCACCATGACCGACACCACTGCTGCCAACCCCATTGCCCCGCACGATCAGGCCCAGATTCTGGCGCAGGCCATGCCGTATATCCGCAAGTTTCACGGCAAAACGCTGGTCATCAAATACGGCGGCAATGCCATGACCGACCCGGCCCTGCAACAGGCTTTTGCCGAAGACGTGGTATTGCTCAAACTGGTCGGCATGAACCCGGTGGTGGTGCATGGTGGTGGCCCGCAAATTGAGACGGCCTTGAAGCGCTTGGGCAAAACCGGCGAATTCATTCAGGGCATGCGCGTGACCGATGCCGAGACCATGGAGGTGGTTGAGTGGGTGCTGGGCGGTGAAGTGCAGCAAGACATTGTGGGCATGATCAACCGGGCGGGCGGCAAGGCGGTGGGCCTGACCGGGCGTGACGGCGGGCTGATTCGGGCCCGCAAGCTGCGCCTGATCGACACCCAAGACCCGAACAAGGAACACGATGTGGGCCAAGTCGGCGAGATTGAAAGCATCGACCCTGCCATTTTGAAGTGCCTGCAAGACGATGCATTTATTCCGGTGGTCAGCCCGATTGGCTTTGGGGTCAACAACGAAAGCTACAACATCAATGCCGATGTGGTGGCGGCCAAACTGGCCACTGTGCTGCAAGCCGAAAAATTGCTGATGCTCACCAATATTCGGGGCGTGCTGGACAAAGAGGGGCAACTGTTGACCGAATTGACGCCTGCGCGCATCGACGAGTTGTGCGCCGATGGCACCATCAGTGGCGGCATGATTCCTAAAATTGCCGGCGCATTGGATGCAGCCAAGAGTGGGGTCAACGCCGTGCACATCATTGATGGCCGAGTGCCGCACGCCATGCTGCTCGAGGTGTTGTCTGAGCAGGCTTTTGGCACCATGATTCGCAGCCGTTGAAAGGCTTGAGGAATCTGGCTTGCTGAACAAACCAAAAAGGGAGGAGAAAAATGTCAGACTTAGAACAACAAAGCGATCGTTTTTCAGAAGAAGAGGCGACACCTGCTCGCAAGCGTCCGCGCCCCGGTGAGCGGCGTTTGCAGATTTTGCAAACCCTGGCCAGCATGCTGGAGCAACCCGGCGCAGAACGGGTGACCACCGCAGGGCTTGCCGCCAAAATTGGTGTGAGCGAAGCGGCCTTGTACCGACATTTCGCCAGCAAGGCGCAGATGTTCGAGGGTCTGATTGACTTTGTCGATCAATCGGTGATTGGCCTGATTCGGCAAGTCACCGACCGCGAGCCTGCCGGCCCCCAACAGGCGAGTCGCATTGTGGCTTTGCTGCTGCAGTTTGCCGAAAAAAACCCGGGCATGAGTCGCGTCATGATTGGCGATGCGCTGGTGCTGGAGCACGAGCGCTTGCAAGAGCGCATCAATTTGTTGTTTGACAAGATTGAGGCCCAATTGCGTCAGTCCCTCAAGGACAACACATCGGCAACTCCTACCGTCGATGCCCAGTTGTCAGCCTCGTTGTTGGTGGCTTTCATGCAAGGCCGCTTGCAGCGTTTTGCAAGGTCAGGTTTTAGGCGCCTGCCCTCCGAGCATTTACAGGCAGCGCTGGCGCGGATGCTGTAACGGACGAACTTTCGGCCGCAGGGGCAGCCTCCCACAAATGCCCGAATGATCTCTGCGTGGGAGCGCGCCCCTGCGCGCGAATGGCAGCCATAGCCACAACACACATTCGGCCGTAGGGGCAGCCTCCCACAAATGCCCGAATACTCTCCCACATTTTTTCCAGTGCCTGACGGCTAGATCGCCGCGATTCGTTTGATGTAGTGAGCGGCCGACAGCAATGAGGTCGTCGTTGGCTGAGAGTTGTCAACGCCACTCACCAATTCCACAAAGTGCCGTCGTGCTGCAACCGGTTTACCGGTAAATAAGCCCGTTGATACGGGTATTTGGCGGCCAGTTTTTCATCGATTTCCACGCCATGGCCGGGAGATTCGCCGCAATACATCATGCCGCGCTCAAAGCGCCAGTCGTGCAGGAAAACCGAGAGCATTTCTTCGCTGTGCGGCATGTATTCCTGCACGCCGAAGTTGGGCACCCAGGTGTCAAAGTGCAAAGCTGCGCCCATGCACACGGGCGACAAGTCGGTTGCGCCGTGGCAGCCGGTGCGCACTTGGTACAAGCTTGCCAGATCGGCAATGCGCCGCAAATGCGTGATGCCTCCTGCGTGAACCACGGTGGTGCGGATGTAGTCAATCAGCTGCTTTTCAATCAGCGCTTTGCAGTCCCAAATGGTGTTAAAAATTTCACCCACCGCAATCGGGGTGGTGGTGTGGTGGCGAATCCACTGAAAGGCGTCTTGGTTTTCAGCGGGTGTGGGGTCTTCCATCCAGAACAAGCGAGAGGGTTCTAGGGCTTTGCCCAGTTGTCCGGCCTCGATGGGTGTGAGGCGGTGGTGCACATCGTGCAGCAGATGGATGTCCGGCCCTACAGCTTCACGCACGGCTTCAAACAAGCCCGGCGTGTGGCGCAAGTATTTCTCGGTGCTCCAGTCGTGTTCGCTGGGCAGCTGGCCATCGGCAGGTTCGTACAGGCGGTTGGCACCGCTCACGCCATAGACCTTGTTCAGTCCGGGCACACCGCTTTGCGCGCGTATGGCCAGATAGCCTTCTTCTTTGTGGCGCAACACTTCGTCCACAGTTTCGGCGGTGTCGCGCCCGTTGGCATGGCCATACACCATGACTCCGGTGCGGCTGCGGCCCCCCAATAATTGGTACAAAGGCATGTTGGCCATCTTGGCCTTGATGTCCCACAGGGCGGTGTCTACCGCAGCAATGGCGCTCATGGTCACCGGGCCTCGGCGCCAATAAGCGCCTTTGTAAAGGTATTGCCAGATGTCTTCAATTTGTTGCGGGTCGCGCCCGATCAGGCAGGGGATCAGGTGGTCTTGCAGATAACTGACCACGGCCAGTTCGCGCCCGTTCAGCGTGGCGTCGCCAATGCCCGTAACGCCTTGGTCAGTTTCAATTTTTAGCGTGACAAAGTTGCGCCCAGGGCTGCAAACAATGACGCGCGCTGCGGTGATTTTCATGACGTTTCCTGGCTCAGCAATTGACGCACCGAAGCATCCACGCCGAGCTGCAAAATTTGTTGATGCCAGTGGGTCACGCTGGCAATCCAGGCGTTTTGCTGCGGCAAAAAAGTGCCCCACAAGTCTTCTCGCGACAGCAAGGCTTTAACGCTTTCGTTTGGGTGCTGGCGCTGTGCTGCACCGATCGCCATCAGGCTTGGGGCCTGCGGGTCGTTCAGGGTGTAGCTCTGACCTTGTTCGTTCACGCCCAAGGTGTAGCGCAGCCAGACGGCCGCCGCCAAGGCATGGTGTTCAAACGAGGCAGATCGGGCAATCTGTCCCTGTACCGAGGGGGGCCAGCGTTGCGGTATTTTTTGCGAGCTGTCGGTGGCAATCTGGTGCACGCTGTGCAGCAAAAACGGGTTGCCAAAACGGGCAATCAAGGCATCGCGGTAATCGGCCCAGTCGCTTCGGCTCAGGTGCGGCGAGACCTCTCGGCTCATGAGGCGTTCAACAAACGTGCGCAGGTGCGGTGCACCAATGCAATCCGCTATCACGGCGCGGCCCGTGACGGCCCCCATCAGGGCCATGGCCGTGTGGCTGCCGTTGAGCATGCGCAGTTTGGCTTCTTCGTAACTGTGTACATCGGCGGTCACGCGCACGCCTGCCCCTTGCAACAGGGCGGCATCGCTGGGGTCGGCAAAGTGGTCTTCAATGACCCATTCCCAAAAGGCCTCGGTGCTCAGTGCGCAGTCGTCTTGCACACCCAATGCTGCGTGGGCGGCTGCCAAAATTTCAGGGGTGGCCGCGGGCACGATGCGGTCGACCATGCTGCAAGGAAAGGCGCAACGCGCGTCCATCCATTGCAAGAGGGCTGTGTCTTGGGGTGTGGCCGCCGCTTTCACCAAGGCCTTTAATTTGTGCCCATTGCCTTGTAGGTTGTCGCAAGATGCAATGGTCAGACCCGGCAAGTTATTTTGCTGGCGCTGGCGCAGGCCGTCCAACAGCAATTGAGCCAAAGCCGGGGTGTAGCCTTTTTCGGTTACGGTCAGTGTCACCCAGCGGGTGGCGGGCGCAGCGATGGCCTGCACCACGTTTGCGCGCTCGGTGGTGGCCATGCTGGTGCGCCACAAACTGCCGGGCACTTGCCATTGCAGGCCGTTGGCATCGGCCACGCGCACGGCATACAAGCCGTCTTGTACGCGCAATTTATTCACCAAACCTGGCTGTGTCATGCCCACACCATGAATGCCCCAGCGCGGGTCGCCTTGGCTCAGCAGTTGGTCAAACACCGTGGCTTGATGCGCCCTGTGAAACGCGCCCAAGCCCAGATGCACCACGCCCGGCGCATGGCCGGTGCGCGCATACGTGGGCGTTTTGATGGGGCTGGACAGCTTGGGAAGGGTGGCGTTTGCGAGGTTCATGGCGATGCAAAGTTGCGCAGGGTGGTGTGTTGACCGTTCTAGATCTTTTAGGCGCTTTTAAAGCCTTTTTTCGTCGACGATTGGATGTGTCTGACGTGCTTATCGGGCTTGAAGTTTTTTCTCGGACGCTTGAATCTCGCCCCAAGTGGCATCGTCAATCCAGATGCCGGTTTGCTCACGCTCAATTCGGGCGGCACGTTCGGGGTCGCCTGCCAAGCGCACGCCGTCGCTGTCCGGGGCATCCGGGCTTTGTTTTACCCAGTCGCTAAAGGCTTGGGCCTCTTGCTCAAAACTGTCTTGTGTTCCCAGTTTGACCGGATCGATCAACACGGTGAGCATGCCGTTCAGCACGGCACGTCGGTTGTCTGCCTCGCGGTGCCAGGTGCCATTGCCGGTGACTGCACCGCCCAGCAGCTCACAGGCCACGGCCATGCCAAAACCTTTGTGCTCGCCAAAGGTCATCAGTGCGCCAAACAAACCATTCGATTGCGGCACCACCACCACCCCCGGTTGGGTGGTCGGGTGGCCGTGTTCGTCGATCAAGTAGCCGTGCGGCACTTGTTCACCTTTGTTGTAGGCCACGCGCATTTTTCCCTGGGCTACGCGGCTGGTGGCAAAGTCCAGCACAAACGGGGGGCGCTGGCCCATGGGCACGCCAATGCAGCAGGGGTTGGTGCCAAAGCGCCCATCGCCACCGCCAAAGGGGGCCACCACTGGGCGCGAGTGGACGTTGACAAAATGCATCGACACCAGACCTTGGGCCACCGCCATTTCGGCAAAGTGCCCAATGCGGCCTAGGTGATGCGAGCGGCTCAGGGCGACCGTGCAGACGCCGTATTGTTTGGCGCGTTCGATGCCCATGTTCATAGCTTGCACCCCAGTGATCTGGCCATAGCCGCGTTGGCCGTCCAGGTTCAGCATGGGGCCGGTGTCGAGCAGCACCTTGACGCCGGTGTTGGGGCTTAGGCCGCCCTCCAGTACCGCATCGACATAGCGGGGCACCATGCCCACGCCGTGCGAGTCGTGCCCGCTCAGGTTGGCCATGACCAGGTTATCAGCCACTTGTGCGGCTTCTTCGGGTGTGCTGCCCGTCATGGCAATGATGCGGGTGACGTACTGGCGCAGTTCGGCGGCTTGTATGCGTTGGCTCATGAAATGGCTTTCAAGACATTGAAGTGGGAGAAGTGCCCACCGGATTCAAAAAAGAGTTACATCACAGCGCCGACTTGCCACGGCACAAATTCGTTTTGGCCGTAACCATGGCGCTCGCTTTTGGTGGCTTCTCCCGAGGCGGCAGCCAAGATCATCTCGAAGATGCGTTGGCCCATTTCGGCAATGCTCACGCCGCCATCGACGATCTCGCCGCAGTTGAGGTCCATGTCTTCTTCTTGCTTTTTCCAAAGCGCGGTGTTGGTCGAAAACTTGAGGCTGGGTGAGGGTGCGCAGCCATAGGCGCTGCCGCGTCCGGTGGTAAAGCAGATCAAGTTGGCCCCACCCGCCACCTGGCCAGTGGCGCTGACCGGGTCATATCCCGGTGTGTCCATGTAGACGAAGCCCCGGCTTGTGACGGGTTCGGCATATTCATACACCGCTTGCAGGTTACTGGTGCCCCCTTTGGCCACGGCCCCCAAAGATTTTTCGAGGATGGTGGTGAGACCCCCCGCCTTGTTGCCGGGCGAGGGGTTGTTGTTCATCTCGCCACCGTTGATGGCGGTGTAATTTTCCCACCAGCGGATGCGTTCGATCAGTTTGTGCGCCACTTCAGGTTTGACGGCGCGGCGCGTGAGCAGGTGCTCGGCGCCATAAATTTCGGGGGTTTCGCTCAAGATGGCCGTGCCGCCGTGTTGCACCAACAAATCGACCGCAGCCCCCAACGCCGGGTTGGCACTGATGCCCGAATAACCGTCCGATCCGCCGCATTGCAGACCCACGGTGATGTGCTCGGCGCTGCAAGGGGTGCGTTGGACCGCGTTGGCACGCGGCAGCATTTGCTCAATCAGGGCAATGCCTTTTTCGACTGTAAGGCGGGTGCCACCGGTGTCTTGAATATTGAACACCTTCAGGGTGTCGCCCTCGCGCAAACTGCTGTGTGCCAGCCAGGTGTTGAGCTGGTTCGCCTCACAACCCAGGCCCACCACCAACACGCCCCAAAAGTTGGCATGTGTGGCGTATCCCGCCAAAGTGCGCTCAAGCAACTGGATGCCCATGCCTTCGGTGTCCATGCCGCAGCCCGTGCCGTGGGTCAAGGCCACCACACCATCGACGTTGGCAAAGTCAGCCAGTGCGGCTGGGTTGTTGCGCCTAGAAAAGTGGTCGGCTATGGCCCTTGCGGCAGTGGCCGAGCAGTTCACACTGGATAACACGCCGATGTAGTTGCGGGTAGCTACACGTCCATCTTCGCGCTCAATGCCCATGAAGGTGGCTTGCTTGCGCACTGGCTCGGGTTTGACGTCTTGGCCAATGGCGTAATCGCGTTCGAAGTGGCCTTTTTCAGGGCCCATGTTCAGGTTGTGCGTGTGAACGTGTTCGCCGGGTTGAATGGCCTGCGAGGCAAACCCGATGATCTGGTTGTAGCGCCGCACTGGGTCCCCTACTGCAACCGCGCGGGTGGCGATTTTGTGGCCGGGCGGAATCAGGCCGCGCACGGCCACACCGTCAACATAGCTGCCGCTCATCAATTGGGCGCGCGCAATGACCACGTCATCTGCAGGGTGCAGGCGAATGAAAGAACTCATGTTCAGGCCTTAATAAAACTGTTTGGGTAACCACAGCACCAAGCTGGGGAAGTAAGTGATGACGGCCAAGCTGCCCAAGAGCGGAAACAGCCAAGGCAAGATGGCGCGGGTGGTGGCCTCTACGCTCAGGCGGGCCACGCGGGCCAGCACAAATAAGACCATGCCCATGGGAGGATGCAGCAAGCCGATCATGAGGTTGAGCACCATGACCAGACCAAAGTGCACCAGGTCAATGCCCAGCTTTTGGCAAATGGGCACCAAGATAGGCACCAGAATGGTGATGGCTGCCGTGGGCTCCAAGAAGCAGCCCACAAACAACATCAGCAAGTTGGCCAGCAACAAGAACATCCAAGGGTCTTGCGTGAAGCCGAGTACCCAGGCGCTGATGGCGGTGGTGACGCCGGTGGCGGTGAGCATCCAGCCAAAAATGCTGGCGGCGGCCACAATAAACAACACCGTGGCGGTGGTTTCCACGGTGTCCAAGCAAATCTTGACGAACATTTTGAAGTTGAGCGTCCGGTACCAAAAGAACCCCAAAGCAATGGCCCAGACGCAAGCCGCAATCGCACCCTCGGTGGGGGTAAAGACCCCTGTGGTCATGCCGCCAATCAGCAGCACGGGCGTCATGATGGGCAAGACCGCCTGAAAGTCAAAAAATTTGTCAGCGGCAAACAGCACGATCAGGGCCGCAAAGACCGTGAGTTGCGGCGGCGTGCCCATGGCAGTGACCAACCACCAGATGGCCAATGGCCAGCCGATGACCACGGCCGTTTCAACCAAGGCCTTGATAACTTTGGGCCACTCAAACTTGACGTCGGCGCCCCAGCCATTTTTGTGCGCAAAAAAGGCCACCGTCAGCATCATCAGCAAGGCCATCAGGATGCCGGGCAAGATGCCCGCCAAGAACAATGCCCCCACTGAAACGTTGGCCATCATGCCGTAGATCACAAAGGGCAGACTGGGTGGAATGATGGGCCCTAAGGTGGCCGAAGCGGCCGTGACGCCGACGGCAAATTCGGTGCTGTAGCCATGGTCTTTCATGGCCTTGATTTCGATGGTTCCCAAGCCTGCCGCATCGGCAATGGCGGTACCGCTCATGCCGGCAAACACGACAGAGCCCACCACATTGACGTGGCCCAGACCCCCTTTGAGCCAACCCACCAAGGCCAGTGCGTAGTTGTAGATGCGGTTGGTGATGCCCGCGTTGTTCATCAGGTTGCCTGCCAATATGAAAAAGGGCACGGCCAGCAGCGGGAAACTGTCAATGCCTGAGACCATGCGGTGAATCACCACAAAGGGGGGCGAGCTTTCGGCAAAAAACAGATAAATGAGGGAAGCACCCGCCATGGCAATGGCCACAGGAATGCCGCCGCTCATGAGAATGAGAAAAAGGATTTTCAGCATGGCAAAACTTTCAGGCGGGGTGTTTCAGCGGTCCGTCATTTCGGATTCAGGGCGTTGCAAGACGCAGTAACCGCGTCGCCAATGGACGCGCATGACCCACAGGGCGCGCAAGGTCATGGCTGCAAAACCGGCCATGACCACGCCATAGACCAAGTTCATGGGCAAGTCGATGATGGTCATTTTGTAGTTGCCCAGCTTTTCCATCATTTGCCCGGTGAGGAAAGTGGCGATGGCAAAAAACGCGACGCGCATCACATCGACCACGGTGCCCATGAAGCGGGATAAGCCCTCCGGCATGAATCGGTAGAAGAAATCGACCTGAATGTGGTTGTTCTTGGCTACACCAATGGTGGCCCCTGTGAAGACACTGGCGATCAGCAGATACCGCGCGATTTCTTCGGTCCACGAGGCGGAGTTGTTCAAGACATAACGTGTGAAAAACTGGTAAAAAACCGTGGCGCCTAAGGCCCAGAAAAAAGCCAACGCTACCCAAGCTTCAATGGGGGTTCCGGACAGGTCAACTTCTTCGTCGATGGCATGAAACTGACCATCGTCGCCCATGATTTTGGGCATGGCATCGAGATCGGGAAGGTTGCTCATCGGGTGTCCTTGAAGGCGATACAAAGCGGGATCCGAACCCGAAGGTTCGGCCCCTTAGATTTGACGCTGCGGCCCCGTGACAGGGCGAGCGACATTAGGACAGGCTGTGCACAAGGCACAGCTTGGCGTGAGGTGCTGTTACTTGGCAGCCTGAATTTTGTCGAAGTCAGACTGAGTAAAGCCCATGGAAGTCAATGGGGCGTTTTTCAGAACAGCGTCCTGGAATGACTTGCGATCCACTTGAACGATTTGCAAGCCTTTTTTCTTGAATTCGTCCACCAATTCGGCTTCGCGAGCCTTGATCTTGGCTGTGGCGCGCACGGCGGCAGCTTGTGTCACATCGGTGAACATCTTCTTCTCATCAGCGCTGAGCTTGTTCCACACATGGGGTGCGATTTGCGTGGTCAAACCGTCCACGATGTGGCCGGTCAACATGATGGCCTTTTGCACTTCAAAGAATTTCTTCGCTTCGATGGTGGTCAAAGGGTTTTCTTGCGCTTCCACCGTACCGTTTTGTAAGGCCAGATAAACCTCGGCAAAAGCAATCGGGGTGGGGTTGGCGCCGCATGATTTAGGCGTGGCGGTGTAAGCCGGTACATCGGGCACGCGGATCTTCAGGCCCTTCATGCCTTCACAGTTGGTGAAGGGTTTTTGTGCGGTGGTATGGCGTGCGCCGTAATAGGTGTAAGCCGTAACCTGAATACCGGTTTTGGCGCGAAATTCATTGACCATTTCCTGAAATACCGGGCTCTTGGAATAGGCGATCAAGTGATCACCGTCGCGGAAGATAAAGGGGTAATAAGCAATGCCAAAGCGGGGGTAGCTGCGCGCAGCAAACGAGGGGCCGCTGATGATCATGTCGACCGTGCCCAAGGTCAGGCCTTGGTTGATGTCGGTTTCTTTGCCTAGGGTGGAAGCAGGGAAAACTTGAATGTCGAATTTGCCGTTGCTGCGTTTCTTGATTTCATCGGCAGCCCACACCGATTCGGTGTGGTAAGGCTCAGAGGTCTCATAGACGTGGGCCCATTTCAGTTTTTGTTGGGCCTGCACCGCAGTGCTGCCCAAGACGGTCATGGCCCCCACGGCGAACGCGCCGACGGTGGCCAGAGTTTTCAGGGTCAAACGTTTGCTCATCAAAGTCTCCTGTTGGTTTTAAAAAAATGCTGACGCGAAAATCTGCCCACCCCTAACGGGCGGGAGCGCGGCGCCAGCTCGCGCTGTATCTTTTGTGGGCTTGTTTAAGGTGCTTTTGCATGGCTTTGCGGGCACCTGCGCTGTTGCCAGCTTCGATGGCTTCCAAGACACTTTGGTGTTCGGTGATGGCCGCTTGCCAAGAGGGTGGGTTTTCAAAATAGTCGCCCAGTCGCTCGAATAGAGGGCCGTTGCGGGCTTGCCAAAAACGCTGAACTGTGTCCAGTAACACGCTGTTGCCGCAAGCTTGCGCGATGCCTTCGTGAAAAGCCTCGTCGCCCTGGCGTGGAATTTCGTCTCGAGCGGCTTCAAGTTTCATTTTTTGCAAACCGTTGCGAATCACCTGGAGGTCTTTTTTCTGGGCATTTTGAGCGGCCAAGGCCGCCACCTCAGACTCCACCAAAATGCGGGCGCTCATGACCTCCAGCGGTCCCCAGTCGACAGGGGCATTGGTGATGGCCGGCCGTGGCTTGCTTGGGGTGGTGGTGCATTGCACATAAATGCCCGAACCTGTTCGGACTTCAATCATGCCCTCCACCTCGAGGGCAATCAGGGCTTCGCGCACCGAGGGGCGGCTGACCCCCAGTTGCAGGGCCAGTTCACGCTCTGCCGGTAAACGTGAGCCCACCGAAAACTCACCCGAGCCCATCAGATGCCGAAGTTGTTCGGCTATCTGACGATAAAGTCGTTGGGGTTCAACGGTTTGGATGGGCATTGGGAAATCAGCGAATCAGGGATAACGTGAATTGGACAAGTGGTCAGACCAGTCGCACAATCATCACATGTTCAGATTCGCTCAGTCAAGGGTTTTGGACTCCCGACAAACCCGCATGTTGACTGTCGCTAAAACGACTCGCAGCCCCACCTTTTTAGGTGCATGCTCTGAAGCCCATTTAAAGCCCATTCCTGTTTCATACCGCTTGCTTACCCATGAGCTTAGTCACCATTGATCGCGTGAGTCTTCGGCAAGTCAATTTGCCCCCCAAGGTGGTGCGGACCGATGCCATTCAATCGTTCGTGACGCAAGAAACCGTGCTGCTCACCCTGCATTGCAGCGACGGCATTGAGGCCACTGGCTACGCCTACACCATTGGCACGGGGGGGTCGTCTGTCGTCGCCCTGCTCAAGGACCACTTAGTGCCGCGCTTGATCGGGCGCAACCCGGTCATGGTCGAGGCCATCTGGAAAGACCTGTTTTTTCATACCCACGCCACGGCGGTGGGGGCCATCACCAGCCTGGCCTTGGCCTGCGTAGACACCGCTTTGTGGGACTGGCGTGGCCAATCGCAGCGCCTCCCGCTCTGGACCTTGTTGGGCGGAGCGCAAGCCAGGGTGCCGCTCTACACCACTGAAGGCGGGTGGTTGCATTTGTCACCAGAGGCCCTGGTGGAACAAACACTGGAAGCGAAAGCGCAGGGGTTCAAAGGCGCCAAGATCAAGATCGGGCGACCCCATGTGAGCGAGGATGTGGCCCGCCTGAGTGCGGTTCGCGATGCCGTGGGCCCGAGTTTTGATTTGATGACCGATGCCAATCAGGGTTTTAACCGGGCCGAAAGCGTGCGCCGCGCCCGGGCTTTTGATGGCTTGGGTTTGGCGTGGATTGAAGAGCCTCTACCCGCTGAAGACGTGTCGGGGCACCGCCAGTTGCGCGAGCACACCACGATTCCTGTGGCCGTGGGCGAGTCCATGTACCACCCCATGCAGTTTCGCGAGTACTTGGAGCAAGGGGCTTGCTCGATTGTGCAGCCCGATGTCTCGCGCATTGGGGGCATCACGCCCTGGATCAAAACGGCACACTTGGCCGAGACTTTTGATGTGGCGGTGTGTCCGCACTTTTTGATGGAGCTGCATGTCAGTTTGTGCGCTGCCGTGCCCAACGCCTCGTGGGTCGAATACATTCCACAGTTGGACGACATCACCTCTTCGCGCATGCGGGTGGAGGACGGTTTCGCCATTCCCCCCGATACACCCGGTCTGGGCATTGCCTGGGACTGGCAGGCCATTTCCCAACGACAAATTACCCATCTGGAGATCAAGGCACCATGAGACTTAAAGGAAAAACAGCGCTCGTCACTGCGGCAGGCCAAGGCATTGGTCATGCGGCTGCCATGGCCATGGCGGCAGAGGGCGCGATGGTTTATGCCACCGATGTGAATGCCGATTTACTCAAGTCTTATCAGGGCGTTGCCAACGTGCAAACCGGCGTGCTGGATGTACTGGACAAGGCTGCCATTGCCAGGCAAGTGGCCAGCATCGCCCGCCTGGATGTGATTTTTAATTGCGCCGGTTTTGTGCACAACGGCAACATTCAACAAGCCAAAGACGACGAGTGGGACTTTGCTTTCAACCTGAATGTGCGTTCGCAGTTTTGGATGATTCAGGCGGCGATTCCCAAAATGTTGGCCCAGTTTGAGCAAGATGGACGGGGTGGCAGCATCATCAACATGGCCAGTGTGTGCTCCAGCGTGAAGGGCTTGCCTAACCGTTTTATCTACGGCACCAGCAAGGCGGCCGTGATTGGCCTGACCAAAAGCGTGGCCGCCGACTACGTGCGCCAAGGGATTCGCTGCAATTGCATTTGTCCCGGCACGGTCGACACGCCCTCGCTGCAAGACCGCATCAACAGCTATGCCGATCCGGTGCAGGCCCGCAAGGATTTCATTAACCGGCAACCTATGGGGCGCTTGGCGCAGGCACAAGAAATCGCACCGATTGTCACTTTTCTGGCCTCTGACGAGTCCATTTTTGCTACCGGTAATGCCTACATGGTCGATGGTGGCATGACCATTTGAGTTTCTAGAAAGTCAGTCATGAATCTGTTGAATTTGAAGGGTCGCCATGCGGTCATCACCGGGGGCGCCACAGGCTTGGGTTTTGCCATCGCGCAACGCATGTTGAGTTCGGGGGCCCGTGTGACCTTGTGGGATCGTGATGCAGCGGGTTTGCTCAATGCCGCTGAGCAACTCAGGCGTGAACATTCGGGCGCTGTGGTCAACACGGTGCATGTTGATGTGGTGAGCCACGATTCGGTGGTTCAGGCCACCGCCCAAACCATTGCCTTGGCAGGGGTCGATGTGCTGGTCAACAGTGCGGGCATCACCGGCCCCAATACCAAGGTCTGGGACTATCCGGTGGAGGCTTGGAAGCAGGTATTTGATGTGAACGTGCATGGGCTGTTTCATTGCTGCCGAGAGTTGAGTGCCCACATGAAGGCGCGCAATTACGGCCGCATTGTCAATATTGCTTCGGTGGCTGGCAAAGATGGCAACCCGAACGCCAGCGCTTACAGTGCGAGCAAGGCGGCGGTGATTGGCTTGACCAAATCGCTGGGCAAAGAACTGGCCGACACGGGCGTGCGTGTGAACTGTGTCACGCCTGCGGCTGTTAAAACGGCTATCTTTGATCAAATGTCGCCCGAACACATACAGTTCATGCTGTCCAAAATTCCGATGGCCCGTTTTGGCGAACCCGAAGAAGTGGCCGCCATGGTGACGTGGCTGAGCACGGAAGAATGTTCCTTTTCCACTGGGGCGGTTTTTGACCTCTCGGGTGGTCGCTCCACTTATTAATTCTCTTTAACCACACTGAAAGGCAGTTATGAAACTTGTTCGCTATGGCCAGCCCGGCAAAGAAAAACCCGGCTTGATAGATGCCGATGGCCGTTTGCGTGATTTGAGCAGCGTGGTGAAAGACATCTCGCCCGACTTGTTAAACGACAAGGCGCTGGCCAAGTTGGCCAAGGTCAAGACCGACAAATTGCCTTTGGTGCGCGGTAAAAAGCGCTTTGGCACGCCCGTTTCTTACACCAGCAAATTCATCGCCATTGGCCTGAACTACGCTGACCATGCCGCTGAATCGGGCATGCCCATTCCCAAAGAACCCATTGTGTTCACCAAGGCGATCTCTTGCATCCAGGGCCCGGACGACAACGTCATGCTGCCCAAGGGCTCCAAAAAATCTGACTGGGAAGTCGAGTTGGGCATTGTGATTGGCACCCGTACCCGCTACGTCACACAAAAAGACGCGCTGAACCATGTGGCTGGTTATTGCGTGGTGAACGACGTGAGCGAACGCGAATACCAGTTGGAGCGCGGCGCCACCTGGGACAAGGGCAAGGGTTGCGACACCTTTGGCCCCGTAGGCCCTTGGCTGGTGACCCGTGACGAAGTGCCCAACCCGCAGGCTTTGGGCATGTGGCTCGATGTGAACGGTGTGCGCATGCAAACCGGCAACACCAAGACCATGATTTTTGGCGTGGCCAAGTTGGTCAGTTATGTCAGCCAGTTCATGACCCTGGAGCCGGGCGACATCATCACCACCGGCACGCCACCGGGGGTGGGCATGGGCGTCAAGAAGGATGGCCAGCCTGCGCCGGTGTTTCTCAAGCGAGGCGATGTCATGCGTTTGGGTATCGACGGCTTGGGCGAACAGAACCAAAAAGTGGTGGCTTTCAAGGCCTGAAGCCGCACTCGGTTCGGGTGTGATCTCAGTGAGGGTTCCCGGGCTTGCGTCCGGGAATCTTTAGTTATCGACCGCTTGGCCCAGCCGCCAAAGCGAGGTGACTTCTGCAGACCGGGCAGCATGCAGCGGGTCTGTGGCATCTTGTGCTTTGGCGTGCACGGGCTTCACATCTAAGCGGCCCAGCACCACAAGGCCAGCATCGGCAATCCAACCCAGCAGGGCTTCGCGTGTGCGCAGACCCAGATGTTCGGCCAAGTCTGACAAGATTAACCAGCCCTCGCCACCCTCACAAAGATGCGCGGGCAGTTTCGCCAAGAATCCCTTGAGCATTTGGCTGCCCTCGTCATAAACCGCTTGTTCCAGCAAGGTGGTGGGTCGTGCGGGCAGCCAAGGCGGGTTGCACACCACCAGTGCCGCTTGACCGGTCGGGAACAAATGGGTTTGTTGCAACTGCACCTGGTTTTGCAGTCCCAAGCGTTGCAAATTGTCCAGCGCACAGGCCAAAGCCCGTTCCGACACGTCGGTGGCAATCACTTGGCTGGCACCACGGCGGGCCAGCACGGCCGACAACACGCCTGTGCCAACCCCAATGTCAAAGGCCACCGAGTGGGTTTTGAGGGCTTCAGGCAGGGGGGCATTGGCCACCAGTTCCACATATTCGCCGCGCACGGGAGAGAAAACGCCGTAATGCGGAAAGATGCGCAGGGCTTCACCCATGGCGGGCACCTCGACCCCATTTTTGCGCCATTCAAAGGCCCCAATGGCACCTTGCAAGCTGCGCAGTGACACCACAGAAGTTTGTCCGTTGCTGGGTCCATAGGCTTGCAGACAGGCGGACTTGGCATCCGGGGCGCGGCGCAGGTCGATGCCGTAATCAGCGTTCAGCTCAATCAAGATTTGGCTCAGGATGCGGGTGCGTTGTGCTTGTGCTTGTCGGTGGGTGTGAAAGACTGCGCCGGGTAATGCGGGTGCGCCGGGTAATGCGGGTGCGTCAGGGTTTGGTTTTTTGATGCGCACCTTTTTGGGTTTGTCGATGCGCCTGGCCAGCGCTTGCAACAATTGCCGCGCATTTTGAAAATCGCTGCGCCAGAGCAAGCCCGTGCCTGCGCAAGCCAAGCGGTAGGCGGCATCGGCTGTCAGGGTGTCGTCTGCCAGGACCACGCGCGCGGGCAAAACTTGGTCGGAACGCCAAAGGGCCGAGCGCTCGGAGTCGTTTTCGGTCCAGGTCAAAAGGGTGGGGTTGTTCATGCGCAGGTTCAGTCAGGAGAGTTGTATCGCGCAGATGGCCACGATGATTTTTTTAAAGGTTTTCAGGGCTGCTGTTCAGTTCAGACCCGCCAACAGGTGACGGGTCAGTTCAGCAAAACCCGCGCCGCGTTCGCTGGCGGTGATGTACCGAGGCGGATGGGTCAATTGCGCTTCAAAGCGCCGGATGTTGGCCACGCCCACAGTGTGCGGAAAATGTTCGAACATGACTTGGTCATTGCTGGAGTCTCCCACATAAACCCAGCGCCCGATTTCGGCGTCCAGATCGCGGCCCCAGAGTTCTTGCACGATCCAGCGGGCACCCGTCAGCTTGTTGTGTTCGCCAAACCAGCCATTGACATGAATGCTGCTGACTGTGGCGGTCATGCCTTCACTTTGCATGATATTCACCACTTGGTCGATGGCACTTGGCGGCAGGTGGGTGAATTCACTGTGGTCGATGGCGATGTCGGTCTCGCGCCCCGGGCTGTCTTGTGACAAGCGGCTGCCCGACACTTCGTTCAATATGCGTTGCGCCACTTGTTGCATGCGGGCAAAGTTGTGTTGACGGGTTTCAGCGTTTTGTTGGTAAAGCTTGCGCAAGCCCAACGGTGGTGTGTGCTGCAAAGCAAGCGCACCGTTTTCGGCCACGATCGCATCCACGGGCCAGCTTTGGGCAAAGGGCTCGCTCCAGCCCATGGGCCTGCCAGTAATGGGCACCACATGAAGCCCCGCCGCTTTTAAATCAGCCAGAGCCTTCAGGGCATCGGGCGTGATGCTGCCTTCTGTGGTGAGGGTGTCGTCGATGTCGGTGAAGACACCGATCAAGTCATGGGGGTGCCAAGAGGCCAGTGGGCGCATGGTTTCAACCGGCGCTGCCCAGTGACAGCCCGGCATGCTCGCGCAGCGGATGAAAGTGAATTTTTGGAAAGCGCTCTTGCGCCAGGCGCACGTCATACGGACTGGTGCACAAATAGGCCAGGGTACTGGCTGCATCGGTGGCCATGCGCTGCGGGTAGGCGTTGGTGAATTCACGCATTTCAGCCGGGCTGTCTGCGGTGATCCAACGGGCACCCGTGTATTGGCAGCCTTCCAGCCGCACATCGCAGTCGTATTCAGATTTCAGGCGGTGTTGCACCACTTCAAACTGCAGTTGTCCCACAGCGCCCAGCAGCATGGGGCCACCGATTTCGGGCTTGAAAACTTGAATCGCGCCTTCTTCGCCCAATTGGTCCAGGCCCGTTTGCAGTTGTTTGGTGCGCAGCGGGTTTTTCAGGATCACGGTCATGAAGAGTTCTGGCGCAAAGAATGGCAGGCCGGTAAATTGCAGGTTGGCGCCGTCGGTGATGGTGTCACCCAGTTGCACGCCCCCGTGTGTGGTGAACCCAATGATGTCGCCCGCATAGGCCTCGTCAACGGCTTCACGGCGTTGGCTCAAAAAGGTCACCACACTGGTGGGGCGCAGTTCTTTGCCAGTGCGTTGCACTTTCAGCTTCATACCCGGCGTGTATTTGCCCGAAGCCATGCGCACAAAAG